>Ga0210394_10007537_pt1 | contig 11442 bp, 10 predicted proteins | sample IncBWC12MmetaG_FD_160121 | JGI IMG/M metagenome (GOLD analysis project Ga0210394, IMG submission 160121) | Forest soil microbial communities from Barre Woods Harvard Forest LTER site, Petersham, Massachusetts, United States - Inc-BW-C-12-M | ecosystem: Environmental > Terrestrial > Soil >... | reverse complement strand
ACTGGAAGCAGACGTCGAGGATGTACGGCAACGTGGCGTGCGACGTTCTTTTGGCGTGGCGGATCGCCGAATGGTTGAATCTTCCGATTCGAGCCCGCGTCAAAGCGCTGTGGCTACACGACATCATTGCGCACAACGCGAACCGCGAGAACTTGGCCAAGGCGGACCGGGTCATGGTGCTTAGCCGGTTCCATGGCGAGGAGGTGCTACGAAACCATGCGGAAGCGCATGGGCTCAAGCATTCGCAGATCGCGCTGACGCGGACGGGCGTCGGGAACATGGACCGGTTCGTGTTTTCGAACAAGCGGGTACCGACGCGGGCGATCTACAACTCGTCGCCGGACCGTGGACTCGGGGCGCTCCTGAAGATGTGGCTCAAGATTCGGGCCGCGGTACCGGAGGCGACGCTCGACATTTTCTACGGGTTTGAGATGTGGCGGAAGATGGGTCACAACCAGGCGCAGGCCGACGAACTGGAGCGGCAAATACGGCTTCTGAAGGACGACGGCGTCACGATGCGAGGACGCGTGACCGCGGACGAGTTGGCGGCGGAGATGTGCAGTGCGGGAGCGTGGCTGTACCCGAACCAGGTGTTTCCGGAGATTGCTTGCGTGGCGGCGATGGAAGCCATGATCGCCGGGATGATGGTAGTGACATCGACGGGAGGGGCATTGCCGGAGACGGTGGGAGATGGGGGAGTCCTCGTGGGGCCATCGTTCTTCGAAGATGAGTTTTTGAAATGGGCCATCGCGGCGCTTCGGGCCGACGATACCTTGGCAGGTCCCGAGCACCGGAGGCTCGTGAGCGAGCAGGCTCGGAAACGGTTTGATCTCGACGAACTCGTCAAGGACTGGGAGATCATGTTCGGCGACTGGATCCTCGAAAAAGAGGTTCCCGCTTTCGAAGGTGTGATGTGACCGCCGTAAATCCTGCGGTGGCTGGCTGCGGAGGCAACCCCATTAGGGGTCCTAAGAAACAGCAACACAGAGCCGTGAGGCTAGTGACGGATGGCATCGGGGGAAAGACGGTATGAACCTTGCGACAGTTTTCCCGCCAATGCTCGTCGGCGGTCGTCCGCTCGACTTCTCCAAAATCTACGACGACTCCCGCGGCACGACTGGATCAGAGATCCAGATCCTGACGATGAGCAAAGAGTTAGCCAAGCGGGGTCACTCGGTGACGCTCTACATCCCGTCGCCGAACGCTTCGAAGTGGGAAGGGGTCCACATCGAAGACATGTCCAGGCTCGGACCGGACTCCGAGCACGTCGACGCCGTTTGCGTCTCGCTCGACGTCAACGTTTTGCGCTACGTTTCGCCCAAAACGCTTCGCGTGTGCTTCCAGCAGGTGAATGACTTCTGGTACGGCACGCCTGGTTTCGACGAGTACGTGGACATCTACGTGAGTCCGTCCGAGCCACACCGCGAACACATGATTTCGCAGGGAACGTCGACGGCGTCGAAGTGGGTGGTCGTTCCGAACGGCTGCTATCCCGACGAGTACCTCCCGCGCGATCCGGTCCCTGGCCGGTGCGTCTACATTTCGTCGCCTGATCGTGGGCTTCACCTGGTGCTCCAGGAGTGGCTGGCGATTCGCAAAGCTGTGCCGCACGCGGAGCTTAAGATCTTCTACTGGTCGCTCGATCGCTGGCTCAACGACTGGCGGGGCAAGCCCGAGCCGACGGAGTCCATCTGGGCGGAGCACTGGCGCCGGGCGAAATACGTCGAGAAGGTGCTGCCGCCGCTCAAGCGGCACGGCGTCTCGGTTATCGGCTCGGTGAGCCGGAATCAGATCCTCAAAGAGCTCTCGCAGGCCGAGGTGATGACGTACCCGTGTTCGGTCGTCGCGTGGACCGAGGGGTTCTCGTGCGCGATTCTGGAGGGGTGCGCGAGCGGGGCGCTGCCGATTATTTCGAGAGTCGACGCGCTCGGGCATCTCTACGGCGGTGCGGTACCCATGGTGGACGCGCCCGCGCAGCAGCACATGATGCAGTGGCGGGAGATGGTGATCCAGGCGCTTGTGGATCCGCCGTGGGCTGACGAATGGCGCGACAAGGCTCGGGTGCGGGCGAAAGACTACGCCTGGCCGGATCTCGCGGAGAAGTTCGAGAAGATCCTAGAGGAACGATGCCCAAAGTCACCGTAACGCTCGGCTCCTCCCGCCCAGGCGGTATCGACATCTCGCTCTACGGTCTGTCTCGGCAGACGTACGACGACTTCGAAGTCGTCTTCGTTGACGCGCGGTACCACAAGCGCCACGCGCGGGTGCTCGACGCCGTGAAGGCGTCTGGTCTGAAGCAGCCGTTCTACCACGTCCCCAATCATCGGAATCAGCCCAAGCCGTGGGGAACGACGTGCGCCGGGTACAACACGGGGTTCATGTTGGCCGATGGGGAGATCGTGATCATGCTCCTCGACTACGGCTACACGCCTCCGGACTGGGTCGAGAAGCACGTGAGTGCGCACCGGTTTGGGCAACGGGTGGTGATGGCGCCACACGACTACCGGCCGATGCCGGCCGTCCGGACGCTCGATGGCGGGCCTCCCCTCAAGCAGTACGAGGGGCACATCGGAATGACGCCGGAATCGATCCTGGCCGAACGCGACCGGTACGACGAGATCTCGATCTTCGTTGAGCCGTTCGACCCGGCGAAGCTGGGTCCGAGTTCGCAGCCGCCGCACTGCGATCCGAAGATGTTCCGGCCCGAAGGGCCCAACGACGAGTTGCTCTTCCACACGAAGAACGAGAGCTTTCCGTTCGCGAACATGCTCGCGATCAACGGGATGGACGAGCACTACGACCGGATGGGGGGTCCTGGGGACCCCGAGATGGCGCAGCGACTCTGCAAGTCGGGGCTGTCGGGATACATTACGCGGGCGATCGTGGCGTGCCCGAATCCGCGATGGATCATGCCGAACCCGAACGCGGCGAGCTTCCACGACAAGCCGACGCCGGGGCACGAGTGGCGGGGGTGCTACCTCGATGGGCAGGCGTACTTCGAGCGGAGCTGGCGGGAGCGGAGGTTGGTGGCTCCGAACCCGTTCAACATTTTAGAGAGGCAGAGGGAGATTTGGGGGTGGCGGGAGATGAGCCAGGAGCGGGAGGCGGTAATTCCGTACGTGGAGATCGCGGATGGGGAGTACTTCCGTGGCCTCTAGGGATCCCTGGCACCGAAACCGGCTCATTCGGGACGGTATCCTCCGAGCGATTCAGGAACGTATGGCCGTTGACGAGTCTGTCTACATGCTCGGGGAAGGGGCTGGGATGAAGACTCACTTCGACGCGCCAGAGATCGAAAGACTCTACCCCCATCGCGTGATCACGCTTCCGATTTCCGAGGACGCGAACACAAACTTCGCCGTCGGTCTCGCCCTCCAGGGTTGCCTCCCCATCGTCGATGTCATCTCGTCGGACTTCCTCTACCGGACGATGGACTCGATCTGCAACACGGTCGCCAAGGTCAACTACGTCCACGACGAGCCGAAGACTATCATCATCCGCGCCGAGTTCATGACCGGCGGGCCCACAAGCGGGCAGCGTATCGAGTCGCTCTTCGCACACATTCCTGGGCTTCGAGTCGTTGTTCCATCGAACCCGCGGGACGCGTACTCGCTGATGGTCCACTCGCTCAACTACAAGGGCGCGACGGTCTTCTTTGAAGACCGGATGATCGAGGACGCAACGACGAGGCAGCAAGACAGGCTCGACGGGTCGAGCGCGGACTTCCGGTACTCGATGCTCCCTCACGAGAGCTTCGAGCCGATCCTGACCGTCGTCAGCTACGGCATCTCGCTTCGTCACGTCCTACCGTTCTACAACGAGACACCGATCGATCTCTTCGACCTCGCGGTTCTTTGGCCGCTCGACGTCGACTCAGTCGTCCGGTCCGTCATCCGGACCGGCAACCTTCTCATCGTTGAGCCCGACGTCCTCTTCGGCGGCATCGGCGCCGAACTTGCGGCGCAGGTCATCGAACGCGTCCCGTGTCGCGTCCGAAGGCTCGGAGCGCCGCGGACGACCATCCCGGCGTGTCGGGACCTGCACGAGCGGATGCTGCCGAGCCTGGAAGCTGTGAAGAAGGTAGCGACGGAGCTGTTGGTGCTGCGATGACCCTCTACGAAACTATGCTCACCATCCGTCTTGTGGAGGACCGCCTCCAAGAGATGTGTCTCCGAGGCGAGGCCGGAGACCTGCACTTCTCCAAGGGCCAGGAGGCTATCAGCGTGGGCGTCTGCGCGGCGCTACGCCCGACCGATCACATCGTGACGCACCACCGGACGATCGCGCACGAGATCGCCAAGGGCGCCGAGCTCTACCCGCTCATTGCCGAGGTGCTCGGCAAGCGCACTGGTCTGAACCGTGGCCGCGCCGGCGAGATGCACGTCCACAACGCGGCCATCCGGCACGACTTTTCGTTTCAGCTCGTGGGTACCTGCGTACCTGTGTCCGTGGGGATCGCCTGGGCGCTCAAGAACGTGAAGAAGGTCGAGGAGAACGTCGTCTGCTTCTTTGGCGACGCCGCGACGTCGAATGGGCAGATCCACGAGGGGTTCACGATCGCGGCCATCCACAAGGTTCCCCTATTGCTCGTTTGCGAGAACAACGAACTCGCAGGGAACATCCGGCCGGAGCACTACCTGCCGCCGGGGATTACGGTGGCGGACCGGATGCTCGGGTACGGGATCCCGTCGATGTCGGTCGACGGGAACAACGTCCATGAAGTGCGTGAAGCGACGCTCCAAGTACTGCCGCAGCTTCGGCGAGGGCCGTTCATGCTGGAGATGCGAACTACGCGACTTTGTTGGCATAAACAAGGGCAGCGCGATATTCGTACCAAGGAAGAGTTAGACGTATTGGCCGAGCGTGACCCTCTCATTTTGGGGGATCAGATCCTTAAGCTGGGGCGAAGAAAAGAATTGAGGGCCGCGGTAGACGCAGCTTTCGACCGGGCCATCGCGGACCCGAACGCGGAGTTTGTGTGATTGGCGACAAACACAGTGACCCGGCTGACACTTGCTTCTGCGGCCACAAACGTGAGTTTCATTCGGGGCAAGGATGCGGGGTCGCGTACGCTGGCGGTCCGGTCAGAACCTGCCCGTGTGCCCGGTTCGTCTTTGTCGCCACAAAACCTCGTCGGAAGCAAAGTGGATGAAGTCGCTTGGAGACGGGCAAAAATCGTTCGAGGATGTACTCCGTGATGCTGGGATGAAAGTTGAGGGCAAACCGTGAGTTTCGATCCGTTCCCGTCCGAGCGTATTCCCTTCTACAAAGATCGCCGCGTCGTCGTGACAGGCGCCACGGGCCTCATCGGCTCGTACGTCGTCAAGCTTCTGCACGACTGCGGCGCTCGGTGGGTCCGAGCCGTCGCGCACAGCCGCGCTCCGAACCTCTACTCGGGCATGGCCAACGAGATCCTCGTGGCCGATCTCATGATCCCCGCCGAGGCCGCGGCGGCCGTCAAGGGAGCCGACATCGTTCTGTCGTGTGCAGGTATCACGGGCGGCATCGGCTTGACCCAGGTGGACCCGGTCTCCTACGCGGGGCCCGCGACGTGCCTGGTCATCAACACGCTGCACGCGGCGCACGAGAACGGCGTCGAACACTTCGGGTTCCTCAGTAGCACGACGGTCTACGCGGCCCGGGAGAGTCCCGTCGACGAGATGGACGAGCTCATCGCTGAGCCGTTTCCGCTCTACTCGGGCATCGGATGGAGCAAACGGTTCCTGGAGAAGCTCTGCAAGTACTACGTCGACAAAACGAAGGTAAAGATCGCGATCGTTCGCCCGAGCGGCGCGTACGGGCGCTTCGACAACTTCGACGAGGGGACATCCCACGTCATCCCTGGGATGCTTCACCGGGCGCTCTCGCTCAAGCCGGGCGAGCCATTCGAGGTGTGGGGGGACGGGACGGACGTTCGGGACTTCGTTCACGCTCAGGACGTCGCCATGGGGCTTCTTTTGGCGGTGTCGAGGTCAACCAAGGCAGGAGCGTTCAACATCGCGTCGGGGATTGGGGTGACGACACGGGACCTCGCGGTGGCGGTTCTGAAGGCGACGGGAACGAACGCGGAGATCGTTGTCAATCCGAAGAAGCTCGTCGCGCTCAAGAAGCGAACGGTCTCGATCGAGAAAGCCCGGAACGTGCTCGATTACCGGCCGATGATCCGGCTGCACGATGGGCTCAAGGATACAGCGGCGTGGATGCAGAGTATGGGAGGTCGATGATGAGGGTCATCGTGACGGGGGCGGCGGGGTTTATTGGGGGGCATCTCGCGAATCGACTTAGAGGTGACGGTCATGCTGCTTTTTGTACGGACATCGTCCAAAAGCACGCGTCTATCGATCCTTGGGACATTCGAGAACAAGCGCCGGTTTGGCTCAGACCCTTCAGCGATCCGTCGTGGGATGGTCTCGGACCCACCATCGCCGTCCACCTCGCCGCCATCGCCTCCCCCAACGTCTGTACTCAGGACCCAAAGCTCGCCTGGGAGACGAACGTCATGGGAACGTACAACGTCCTCCAGTGGTTGCGCGGGCTCGGCGTCAAGCGCGTCGTCTTCATGTCCTCGGCGCACGTCTACGGGATCTCCCCAAAGTACCTTCCGACCGATGAGAACCATCCGCTCGCGATGCTCGACACGTACACGGTGACGAAGATCTTGGGCGAACAGTTCTGCGAGATGTTCTGGAGGAACCATGGGTTGTCGTACTGCGCGCTGCGGCTCTTCAACGGGTACGGACAGGGTCAGGACGAGAAGTACTTCATCGGGGCCAAGATCGCGCAGGCTCGCAAGGGTGAGCTCACGATTCGTGGGGGCACCGTCACGAAGGACTGGGTCCATGTGAGCGACGTGTGCGATGCGATCGTGCGAGCACTGCAAAGTGACTTCGTAGGGCCGATCAACATCGGGACGGGTGTAGAGACCCATCTTGGGAAGATCGTCGAGACCATCGCTTTTCACGCGGGACACCAGTCGATTCGTCCTGACGGTGACGCCGACTCCGGCCCCACACGCATGTGCGCCGACTGGTTACGCGCAAGGTCGGTGCTCGGGTGGGAGCCGAAGGTGAAGTTCGAGGACGGGCTTCAGAAGCTCGTCGAAGATTCGATCGCGGCGGCGTTGTGAGAAACATCCCGCAGGCGGAATACGACAAGATCACGGCGTCGGTGCCGATCGCGTGCGTGGATCTGTTTGTCCTCCATGCGAGGAGCAGAAAAGTGCTCCTCATTAGGCGCAGGCTTCCACCATGCGCGGGCGAGTGGTGGTTTCCTGGGGGTCGAATTCTCCATGGTGAGACCCGTCGAGAGGCCGTTACTCGCAAGCTTCGCGAGGAGTGTGGGCTCGTCGCTCAGGACAAGCCGGCGGTCGAAGTGGGTACGTACGAGTTCATCTTCGGTCCGAACGAGAAGCATTCGATTACGACGCTCTACGAAGTTTTCGTCGACCGCGACAACGTGGTCCTCGATGACCAGTCAAGCGAGTTCGAGTGGAGGACAAAGGAGGCCTGGATCCTCCGTCTGAAGGACGGGTGGATTCGGCGAACGTTGCAGCTATGGAGTCGACGATGACCACCTACATCCAGCGCCCCCGGCATTTCCACGATCCTTGGATCCAGCATGACGCCATCGTCTGGCACAACGATCCAAACTTCGAGCAGGTCATGGTCGACCTCATCGAGCGGGTCCGACCATCCTGTTTCGTCGAGACCGGATCGCACATGGGATGGACATCGGTCTGGATCGCCGAGCACTTCCCGTGGCTTCCGATCTACACGGTCGAGATCCACGAGCGGTACCAGACCATGGCTCGGGAGAACCTCGCGCCGTACCCGTGGGCCTGCGCCAAGGAAGGGCAGAGTATTCCGTTTCTAGAAGCGCTCAAGCCGGTCCTGGAGCGCGGGACGCCCCTCTTCTGGCTGGATGCGCACTGGTGGCCCCCGGTGCCTCTGCGCGACGAGTGCAAGATCGTGGCGTCGCTGCCGCGGTACGTGGCGGTAATCGACGACTTCGAGGTCAAGAACCCGGACTTCGGAGGGGATGGCGGGGAGGAATCGTTCGGGTACAAGATGTGTAACCACGAGTACGTGGCGGAGTTCCTCGGGAAGCGGTGCTGGCGGCCCTCGTACGAGAACACGAGGCCGAACGAGTGGAAGGGGTATGGGATTTTCACGAAGCCGCCTGCGGCCACGAAGTGGGTTGCGCGAGATGGAGACGATGGGTACGTGGGGTGGCTTGGTGCGAACCGGCTGCTCAAGGAAAGCAATCTGCCGTAGAATCTACGCGTGAACCTCGTCCCCTCGTCCGCCCTGAAGCGTTCGACGCGACCGTCTCTGACGACGGCTCCGATCCTGATGTGCGCCACGCCTTCGGCGTTTCTTCTCGATGAACGTGTGTTCATGAGCCTCGGCATCCTGAAGGTCGCCGCGGCTCTTGAGAAGGCGGGGCACACCATCGAGTTTCTCGACCTGTCCGGGATCGAGAACTACCTCGACGTGGTCGAGGTGCAGGCTCGGAAGACGACAGCTCGGGTGGTCTGCCTGACGGCGACGACGCCGCAGCTTCCGGCGGCGACGGCGATTGTGGAGAGGATCCGGTCCGTGCGGCCAGACCTACGGATCATCCTCGGGGGGCCGCACGTGACGCTCGTATGTGCGGCCGTGAAGCTGGAGAAGAAGGCGGGGCGCACCGGGCGCGCTCACACGGCCCTGACCCGCCTGGAAGCTCTCTTCGACGTCCTGGTAGCCGGCGACGGGGAGCTGGCGGTGTTCGACGCCATCGCGCCAGAGGCGCCGAAGATTGTCGACGGAGACGACCCCCGTGGCGGGCTCTTCATGACGAACGCGATCTACGACGAGTCGCCGATGCCAGCGCGGCATCTCGTGGACGTGGGGAGCTACAGGTACACGATCGATGGGCATAAGGCGACGAGCATCATCGCGCAGCTTGGGTGCCCGTTCGCGTGCGGATTCTCAGTAACGGGCGACACTCTTGTTCTCACCGATCGTGGCTTCGAAAGGATCGAAGCCATGGCCACGGGAGCGTTCGAGATCGAGCGGTGCGAGCATGGTGGCTCAGTCCATTCGTTCAAACTTAACCGGTCCGTCTACACCGCGGACGGATCAAGTCTAGCTGATTCTGTCGTACACGAGGGAAAACGGAAGGTCTTCGAGGTCAGAACTGAGAATGGACTCCGTTTGAGGGGGACGTCGGAACATCCTCTCATGTCTCTTGTAGACGGCGTGCCTACGTGGAAAGAGATTCGAGACCTTCACGTTGGGGACTGGCTTGTTCTGAAAAGCCCGGATCGGGTTTGGCCGGCGAAGTACGTTTCGCTTCGGGCTCCGACAAACCTCCGTGAGATCCCGCCTGGAGGCTTCCAGAGGAAGCCGTCGATTACGCCGAAGTTTTTGACGGAAGATCTCGCATGGCTGGCTGGATACTTGATCGGCGACGGATGCCTTCCGGCAGACGGTCGACCTTCGGTTCATGTGTGCGTTTTTGACGAGAACCGGACCAAGCTCTCCAGGATCGTCAATAAAAATTTCGGGGTCAAGCTTGCGATTAGTAAGAGCAGCGTCACGGACAAGATGGACCATGGTTGGATTCACAGTCGCGCGGTGTACGAGTTTTTTGTGCAGTCGATGGGGATTTCTCCGACCGACAAGCTCCACGTCCCAGAATCGGTGCTCCGCTCTCCAAGGGCGGTTGTCGAAGCGTTTCTTCAGGGTCTATGGGATGCCGATGGATACGACAGTGGCAACGGGAATCCGTATCTAACGACAGTATCGAACGATCTAGCCAAGGAGGTAGCTCATCTCATATTAATGCTCGGAGACCCTCCGAACATCCAAGAGATACGGCCTTGCGGGTACGGTACGAATGTCATGTACAGGGTCGGTCGTCTAAAAAACGACCGAATTCCAACCGACAGAGCTCTGTATTTTTCGAAAAAATCATGGAAGTGGTTCTGGAGAACTCCGAGAAACAAGAAGACGTTTCTCGGCATCCGACGTCGGACGCTTCGAGAATCTGGACTGAAGCACGATCTAGATCGCGATGGATGGCACTACGTTCGTGTCGAGCACCTCTCGGAGGGGATCGTGGAAGATGTCTACGATCTGAGGGTACCTGGAGAGCACTGCTTCGTTGCGAATGGGATCATCTCGCACAACTGCGGTGGCCGAAACTCCAGCATGCTCCGAAAGATTCGGACACGCACAACTGAATCAGTGCTCCGTGAGATCGAGCTTCTGTATCGGACCTACGGAATTACGGGTGTGCAAATGTACGACGACGAGCTTAACGTCAGCCGTACGATGGTCGAACTGATGGACGGCATCGCCGATCTCCAGGATCGCCTCGGCGTCGAATTCCGGCTACGCGGCTTCGTGAAGTCAGAGCTCTTCACTGACGAACAGGCCGCGGCAATGTACCGCGCCGGGTTCCGGTGGATCTTGTGCGGCTTCGAGGCCGCTCATCCGCGCATCCTGGAGAACATCAACAAGAAGGCGACGCTCGAGGACAACACGCGCGTTGTCGAGATCTGCCGGCGCCACGATCTCAAAGTGAAGGCGCTCATGAGCGTCGGCCATCCAGGCGAGACCAATGAATCGATCCTCGCCGTCCGCGACTGGCTCCTCGACGTCAAACCCGACGACTTCGACTGCACGGTCATCACGACGTATCCAGGAACGCCGTACTACGACGAGGCGATTCCGCATACCGAGCTTCCGGACGTCTGGACGTACACGTGCAAGAAGTCTGGCGACAGGCTCCACGCCTACGACGTCGACTTCACGAAGGTCGCCGAGTACTACAAGGGCGACCCTGAAGGCGGCTACCACTCCTACGTGTTCACAGATCACCTCAGCGCGGAGGAGATCGTTCGGCTGCGCGACGAAGTCGAGTCGACGGTTCGAGAGCGTCTCGGAATCCCGTTCAACCCAGGCGCTGCTGCGGTGCGCTACGAGCACTCGATGGGGCAGGGGGCGTTGCCGGGGTTCGTGCTGAGGACGTCGAAGGCGACGTGAACCTCTACCCTCACTGCGATCCAACCCTTCACCGGATGGTTTTGGATCGCATGCGGCCTGGTCACAACGTGGGGGTTTTGATCCATCTGGGCGGTACCTCCCAGTTTTTCTTTTCGTCGGTCTTGGGCGGTCTTTCGGTTTGCACGCTTCTGGACGTCCTGGCGGACCTGCCAGAGGGGTCCACGGTCAGTCTGCACCGGCGTAGCTGACGTCCGGCCGGGCTTGTGGCATCCTGAGCACGTGGCCTTCGCTCCGTCCATTGACAACGCTCGGAAAGAAGGAGTGCGCGTCATGCGCGGGGAGTACCCCGCGGGCGTTGCCGGGGTGAAGCTTTCGCTCGAGGCCATCGCACAGCACATCCGAGAAGGCGCGAACGACAAGGACGTCCAGGGCGTGGCGATGGACGCGCTCA
>Ga0210394_10007536_pt1 | contig 11444 bp, 10 predicted proteins | sample IncBWC12MmetaG_FD_160121 | JGI IMG/M metagenome (GOLD analysis project Ga0210394, IMG submission 160121) | Forest soil microbial communities from Barre Woods Harvard Forest LTER site, Petersham, Massachusetts, United States - Inc-BW-C-12-M | ecosystem: Environmental > Terrestrial > Soil >... | reverse complement strand
CACGTCGCGGTAGTGCCAGATCGCCGGCAGGCATGGGGTCACCGGCTGAGCGGTGACGAGCCCATGCAGCCGCTCCCACAGCGGCGCCAGGTTGGAGCCGGCGATCTTCTCGTAGAACGCCTCGCGCTCGGGGGTGGGCGCGGTGATCGCCTCGGTTGCCATGCTCCGGTCCTCCTTGTCTACCGGATTGCTTCGCTTCGCTCGCAATGACAACGGACGAAGGTGCGGAGCGGCGATGCAATCTTGTGCGTGACCCGGTGCTCGAATCTGCGTCCTTACTCGGCGGCGGCCCGCTCCCGACGCTCGCCGAGGCTGAAGCCGATCCGGGCGAGGTCGGCGATCAGCGCTGCCGATTGCCCGCGATCGAGCGCGGTCAAAGGCGGACGCACCGCGGCCCATTCCGGGTCGTCGTGGAAATGGGCGACGACCCGCTTCAGGGCCGGGACCATCGGATAGGCCTGCATGGTCTTGCGTACCGTCGTCACTTCGGCCTGCAGGGCGTCGGCCCGCGGCCCTTGCCAATTCGCGTAGAGCTTGGCGATCCCCGGCACGTTGATGTTGCCGGTCGCGGTGATGCAGCCGGCCGCGCCCTGGCGCAGCCCATCGAGCAGAAACACCTCGGAGCCGGGGAATACGGCAAACCCCGGGTAACGGTCGAGCAACGCCGCGGTGTTGCTCCAATCGCCGGAGCTGTCCTTCAACCCGACGACGGTCTGCGGATAGGCCTTGATAAAGCGGCCGACCAGGTCGAGCGAGTAGCCGACCACCGCCACCGGCGGAATATGATAGAGATAGACCCGAAGCGCCGGCGAGCCGACCTTGTCGATGACGCCCGAAACAAAGGCGAAGATGCCGTCGTCGCTGACCGGCTTGTAATAGAAGGGCGGCAGCATCAACACCCCGCCGCAGCCATGCCCGACCGCGTGCCGCACCAAAATCGCCGCGTCGGTCATCGCACAGGCGCCGGTGCCGGGCATCAGCTTTTCGGCCGGAATGCCGGCGGCGACCAGATGGTCGAGCAAGGCCATGCGCTCGGCCGGCGACATCGAATTGGCCTCGCTGGTGGTGCCGAAGATCGACAGCCCGCCCGCCCCCTGGTCGAGCAGAAACCGGCAGAAGGCGGTGAACCGCCCGGCATCGGGCTCGCCCGCCGGCGTAAACGGGGTCAGAACGGGGACGAGCACCCCGTGAAACGGCTGCGCGGTCATCTTCGTAGGCTCCTCAACGTCAATCGATCCCGATCGCGGCAATAAGCGCGGCGGGGCAGCCGGCGTCAACTGCCGTTTGCGACCGGGCCGCCGGCCTCACAGCACGGTCAGCATGTCGGCGACGAGCCGATGGCGGACGATGTCGCCCTCGTCGAGCCGCACCACCGCGACATCGGCGATCGCCTCGAGCCGGCGGGCGATCTCGGCGAGGCCCGACAGCCCGTCGAGCAGATCGCTCTGATCGGGGTCGCCGGTCACCACCATTGTCGAGTGCCAGCCGAGCCGGGTCAGCAGCATCTTGATCTGGCCGTAGGTGCAGTTTTGCGCCTCGTCGATGACGATAAAGGCGTTGTTGAGGGTGCGCCCGCGCATAAAGGCGATCGGCGCGATCTCGATCGCCCCTTCGGTCACCAGCTGCTTGACCCGTTTGCCGCCGAGCCGTTCGCTCAGGGCGTCGTTGAGCGGGCGCAGATACGGGGCGAGCTTGTCGCCGATGTCGCCGGGCAGGTAGCCGAGGCGCTCGCCGGCCTCGACCGCCGGGCGGGTCAGCACGATGCGGGCGACCTCGCCGGCATCCAATGCCGCCACCGCGGCGCTGACCGCGATATAGGTCTTGCCGCTGCCGGCCGGTCCCAGCGCCACCGTCAAATTATGCTGCCCGATCGCCGCCATCAGCCGGCGCTGGCCCTCGCTCTGCGGGCGGATCTTGCGGCGCCAGCTCTGTTCGCGCTCCGGTTCGGGAGGCGCGATCTCGGGTCGGCCGGCGGCGGCCGCGGTGCGCTGCGCCGAAGCGAGGTGGATGACCGAAGTGACCTGCGACGAGCGTTTCCCCATCCCGTCCTCCATTGCCCAAGCCATCTGGTTCAGACTACCACTAATTGAGTTTTATGACAGCCTCGCTACAGCATCTCGCAGTCGCGGGGTTTTTGAAAGAGCGGCCTGGTCGAATGCGCCGAACCGGGCCGCGGCGCCCGGCAATTTGGCGTCGCTATTGTGGCCGGGGCGCGACCGCGGGCCGCGAACGCCGTGGACGCAGTGGCGGGCTGGGGCTATTGGCCGTGACGAGCCCGCATGGCACTGTGCCGCCGCCGTCCGCCGCGAAGCTGGCCTGAGGAGAAATCGGATTATGTTGCTGGATGTTTTCCGGAAAATCTGGCGCCCCCATAAGTTATATGATCAATTCGAAATGATTATTTCGGCAATTTTGTTGGTGATCATTGGCATCATAATTATATATTCTACAACAATAATGGTGATCACGCTGATCGGGGATGTTAACGCCGGCGTCGATTTCTCCGATCAGAACGCGCTGAAGGACACGTTTGGCCTGATCCTGACCATTCTGATCCTGATCGAGTTCAATCACTCGATCGCCCTGGCGATGCGCCGTCGATCTGGAGTATTGGAGGTGCGCGTCGTCATCCTGATCTCGATCATCGTGATCGCGCGCAAGCTCATTCTGCTGGATTATGCCAAAACCGGCTTGGACACCCTGCTCGGCCTCGGCGGTCTGGCGCTGTCCTTGGGCGCCTTATATTGGTTGTTGAGCGATGTCGAGCGGCGTCGCCCGCCTGCCGTCCGGGAGGAATAGGCCAGCCGGAATAGGCCAGCCAGAATCGGATAGTCCGGAACAGCCCGCCGATCGTTGGTCCGGCGGATCAGCTGATGCCGACGCAACGGACTAGCCAATTCCGCCAAAAGATTGTTTAGTCGTTGTCGCGGTACCCCGCCTCCAGAAGCGCCGGGCCGTGCGTCGCCGTGTTTGTCGGCGGCCGGCGCGGGTAGCATCGGGGAGGCTCCATGACGCTCTCGTGCGCTCTCGCTTGGGGCGCCGAGGCCAGAAGACGAGGAGCACATCGATGACCCGGCGTCGCTATTGGGTGTTTTTCCTGCTGTTCTTGTTCAACGCCATCGCCTATGTCGATCGCGTCAACATGTCGGTCGCGGGGAAGCCGATCGCGCATGAGTTCGGGTTGTCGCCGATAGCACTCGGCTATCTGTTCTCCTCGTTCCTGTGGGCCTATGTGCTGATGATGCTGCCCGGCGGCCGGCTGATCGACCGCTGGGGCACGCATCTTGTCGCCTCGGTCGCCGCCGCGGTCTGGTCGGCGGCGCAGATGGGGACAGGAATGGTCGGCAGCTTTGCCACCATGCTGGCGGCACGTCTCGGGCTCGGCATCGGCGAGGCGCCGTTCGCCCCGGTCAGCTATGGCAGTGTGCGCTCGTGGTCGCCCTATACCGAGCGCGGCACCGCGATCGCCGCGATCTCCGCCGGATCGACCCTCGGCCTGGCGTTCGGCGCGCCGGCGGTGGCCTGGCTGATCGAGGCGCTGTCGTGGCGCTGGTCGTTCATCATCACCGGCGCGGTCGGATTCGTCTGGGTGCTGGCCTGGCTCGCCCTGGTCTCGACCCCGGAACAGACGCGCTGGCTGCCGCAGGCCGAGCGCGAGCATATCCTCGCCGGGCGCGACGCCGGCATCGAGCCGCCGAGCCACGGCGGCGTCGGCTATCTCGGGCTCGCTCGCTGTCCGGCGATGTGGGGCCTGTTCATCTCCCAGGGGTGCCTCGTCTACACCGCCTATCTCTACATCTCCTGGCTGCCGAATTACCTGCAGACCGCCCGTCACGTATCGATCCTCGGCTCCGGCTTCTACACCGCGATCCCGTTTCTGGTCGCCTCGGCGGTCAACATCGTCGCCAACTGGATCGGCGACCGGTTGATGTCCGCCGAGGCGGTGCGCGCCGGCAATCGCCGCTATCTGGTGGCGCTGTGCCTGATCCTGACCGCCTCGGGTCTGCTGATTCCGCTGGTCCACTCATTGGCCGCGGTGATCGTGCTGGTCACGATCGCGGTGTCGTTCGCCAGCGTCGGGCCGGCGGCCAACGGGGCATTGGTCAGCGACCTGTTGCGCTCGCCCGCCGACGCCGGACGCGCCTTCGCCTTTCTGGTCCTCGGCGGCAACACCTTTGGCCTGTTGGCGCCGATCGTGACCGGCTATGTCGTCGCCGCGACCGGCAGCTTCGACGCCGCCTTTGTCGCCGCCGGAGCGCTGGCGCTGATCGGGGCGGTGGCGGCATTGGCGCTGGCGCGCGGGACGCTCGGCGCCCCTGCCGGCTCGGCGCCCGCCCGCGCGCGCCTGGCCGGCTGAATTTGCCGAATTCGCATTACCAGCGTTCGGCGTAGGATGCACCGCTGCCGCCTCGATCATCGGCGCCTTGGAGGATCTGCATGCCGCTCGAAACCCGGCCGCTCGACGGGAGCCTCGCTTGCGAGATCGTCGGGCAGCGCCTTTGGGAGCCCGAAGACGATCGGGTCACCACCGAGATCAGCGCCTTGTGGGCGCATCATCCGGTGCTGGTGTTTCGCCGGCAGGCGCTTTCCGAGGATGAGCTCGCCGGTTTCAGCGCCCGCTTTGGCCCGCTCGAGCGCACTGTGCGCACCGATTGGGCCTCTCCTGTGCGGCCGGAGATCGGCCTCATATCAAACCTGAAGGATGCGCAAGCAAGACCGATCGGCGGCTTGGGCGACGGCGAGATCCAATGGCATTCGGATCAGTCGTACATGATGGCGCCGGCGACCGGCGCCATGCTCTACGCGATCGAGCTGCCGCCCGAGGGCGGGTCGACCTCGTGGGTCGATCTGTCCGCCGCCTATGCCGGATTATCCGACCGGCTCAAGCGCGCGGTCGAGGGCAGGCGCGCAATCTTCAGCTATGTGAAGCGGCTCGCCGGCTATCAGGGCGTCGACCGGGCGATCTCCGAGGACGCGAAGCGGAAGACGCCGCCGGTGGTGCATTCGCTGGTGCATACCCACCCGGTGACCGGCAAAAAGGCGCTTTACCTCGATGCCACGACCACGATCGGGATCGACGGCATGGATGACGCGTCCGGCACGGCGCTGCTCGATGAGATCTACCGTTCGGCGACCCGGCCGCAATTCGTCTATCGCCATCGCTGGCAGGTCGGCGATGTGCTTTTATGGGACAACGGCTCGACGATGCATCGGCGCGAGCCGTTCGATCCTGCGGCGCGCCGGCTGATGAAGCGGACGACGATGTTCCTCTCCGGCGATCGCCACATCGTCCCGGCAGGCAGCCTCGCCGCCGCTTGAGCCGTCCATATATCTCCACGAGGCAGAATAGGGCCAAGGCAGAGTGAGATGAGCGATCTTAAGGGAACCAAGCTCGGCGACCGGCTGAGCTCCGCGGCAAACGCGAAGAAGGCGCAATTGGAGAAGTTTCGCGCGAAATCCCTGGCCAACGACCAGGCAGCGGCCGAACGGCAGGCGGCCCGGCAGGCGGTCAGCGCGGCGCGCAATGCGCGCGCCGCCGAGCGCGAGGCGTCCCGCCGAGCGGAGGCAGAGCGTGCGGCGGCCGAGCAGGCGGTCCGCGACGCCGCCGCGCAAGCCGAGCAAGCTGCCCGCGCCGCCGCCGCAGAAACCGAACAGGCGGCCAGCCATGCCGCCGCAGAAGCCGAGCAGGCGGCCCGCGCCGCCGAGGCCGTCAGGAAGGCCGCCGACGACCTCGCCCTCGAAGCCGAGCGCAAGGCGGCGCGCGATGCCCGCTATGCCGCTCGCAAGGCGCGGCCTCGAAGATAATCGCCGGCCTTGGGAGCAAGTTCGCGGTCCGCCCGGCGCCTCCAACCGCGACCGGAACCGGCCCATGCGGCGCCCGGGCGACGGGCTGAAAGGTCGATCGCGGGCATCCCCCCACCCCCGAGCCTCCAGGAAGAGCGGGTAATGATCCACACCCCGGCAGTGCGCCGCAATTACCCGACAACCGGCTGCTCAGACTGCCGGCATCCCCGCGCCGCCGCGCGCGGCGCGGTCCGGCCCGGGTGATTCCAGCCGGCGTTCGCCGGCCTGGCGTCAGCCGCGATCGAATAATCATTCTCCGTCCCCGCGATCCGCGAGGCCACCCCATCGGATGCGCCCGCCCGCCGATCCGGCCGGCCGCCCTGCGGCGAGGAAGCCCTTGCCCTGCCGGAGCGGGCGAGCGATATCAGGCGGGCGTCATGCCGACCCTGTTTCTCATCGTCTTTGTCGACCTCGTCGGGTTCGGCCTAGTCATCCCGCTGCTGCCGTTCTACGCGGTGCGGTTCGGGGCGGCGCCGCAGCAGGTGACCCTGCTGCTGGCGACCTTCTCGCTGTTTCAGCTGTTCGCAGCACCGCTGTGGGGCGCGCTCAGCGACCGGATCGGGCGACGCCCGGTGCTGATGACCAGCATGGCCGCCTCGGCCCTGGCCTATCTGTGGCTCGGCAACGCCACGGCATTGTGGATGCTGTTCGGAGCGCGCGCGCTCGCCGGCGCCTGCGCCGGCAACATCGCCGCCGCCCAAGCCTACATCGCCGACACCACCACCCCCGAGAACCGGGCAAAGGGCATGGGGATGATCGGCGCCGCCTTTGGCCTCGGCTTCATCTTCGGGCCGGCGCTCGGCGGGTTTCTCGCCGGCAACGATCCCGCTACCGCCAATCTCGCCGCACCGGCCTGGCTCGCCGCCGGATTGTCGCTCGCGGCACTGTGCGGCGTGCTCTTTCTGCTGCGCGAGAGCCGGACCGCGGCCGAGCGCGGGCTGGCGCCGCGCCGCGGCCGGATCGGCGCCATCCTGGAGACCTTGCGCCGTCCGGTGCTGTCGCGGCTGATCCTGATCTTCTTTCTGGTGATCCTCGCCTTTGCCGCGATGGAGAGCACTTTTGCCTTGTGGGCGATGGCCCAGTTCCGCTGGGGGCCGGAACAAGTTGGTTATGTTTTCGCTTATGTCGGGGTGCTGTCGGCCGTCCTGCAAGGCGGGCTGATCGGCCGCCTCGCCAAGCGCTTTGGCGAAGAGCATCTGCTGCTGGGCGGCCTCGCCCTGATCGGGTTCGGGCTTTTGGTGCTGCCGTTCGCCCGCGATGTGCCGTGGCTCGGCGTTGCCGTCAGCGGGCTGGCGCTCGGCATGGGGCTGACCCAGCCGTCGTTGAACAGCCTGATCTCGCGCCGCGCTGGGCGCGAGGAGCAGGGCGAGGTGCTGGGCGTGTCGCAATCGGTCGGCAGCCTGTCGCGGGTGATCGGGCCGGCGCTGGCCGGGGTGGCGTTTGCCGATCTCGGTCGCGACAGCCCGTTTCTGTTCGGTGTGGTGCTGATCACCCTCGCCTTCGTGCTGGCGCTCTACCTGTTTCGCGGTCTCGGCGGCGCCCCGCTCGACGAGGGCGAGCCGGCCGCGCTTGGCGCCGATGCGCCGCGCTCGCGCGGACCGAGCGGCCCGGCGCGATGAGCCGGCGCGGGCGGCCGGTGACGCCCGGTCCGCCGCGGCAGAAGGGCCGGTTCAACGACGAATTGCGCGCGTTGCGCTCGCTCACCCCCTATTTATGGCCGCGTGAGGCGGCCGGGCTGCGGGTCCGGGTGATGCTGGCGGTCGCCCTCATGGTTGCCGGAAGGTTGGTCGGCATCAGCGTCCCATTCCTTTACAAGCACGCGGTCGACGCGCTGACCCCGCGCAAGGCGGTGATCGCGGTGCCGGTCGTGCTGATCGTCGGCTACGGGCTCGCCCGCGTCATGGCGCAAGGGTTCAACGAGCTGCGCACCGCGGTGTTTTCTCCGGTCACCCAGCGCGCGGTGCGCCGGCTGTCCTTGTCGGCGTTTCGGCATGTCCATGGGTTGGCATTGCGCTTTCACCTCGAACGCCGCACCGGCGGCCTGGCGCGGGCGATCGAGCGCGGCACCGCCGGCATCGATTTCCTGTTGTCGTTCATGCTGTTCAACGTGTTGCCGACCTTGTTCGAAATGCTGCTGGTGTGCGGCATTCTGTGGCGATTGTACGATTGGCAGTTCGCCGCGGTAACCCTGGCGACGATCCTCCTCTACATCGGCTTCACCTTTCTGGTGACCGACTGGCGGGTGCGCTTTCGCCGCGAGATGAACGAGCGCAACAGCGAGGCCAGCACCAAGGCGATCGACAGCCTCCTCAATTTCGAGACGGTCAAATACTTTGCCAACGAAGCGCACGAGGCGCGCCGCTACGACGCCGCGCTCCAGGCTTATGAGCGCGCCGCGGTCAGCAGCGACACGACCCTCTCGCTGCTCAATCTCGGCCAGGGCGCGATCATCGCCACCGGCCTCGTCGGCGTCATGGTCCTCGCCGGCGAGGGGGTGGCCGTGCGGGGGATGACCGTCGGCGATTTCGTGCTGGTCAACGCCTATCTGATCCAGCTCTACACCCCGCTCAACTTCCTCGGCGTCGTCTACCGCAACGTCAAGCAGTCGATGACCGATCTCGAGCAGATGACGGCGCTGATGGCGGTCCGGCCCGAGATCGAGGATCGGCCCGGCGCGCCGGCGCTCGGGATCCGGGCTGGCGCGGGGGCGGTCCGGGCTGGCGCAGTCGGGGCCGTCGCCGTCGCCTTTCGCCATGTCGATTTCCGCTACGATGCGCGCCGGGCGATCCTCAGCGATATCGATTTCCGCGTGGCGCCGGGCGCCACGGTCGCGATCGTCGGTCCGAGCGGCGCCGGCAAATCGACGATCGCGCGCCTGCTGTTCCGCTTTTGGGACGTCGATCAGGGCGCGATCGAGATCGACGGCGAGGACATCCGTGGGGTGACCCAGGACAGCCTGCGCCGGGCGATCGGCGTCGTCCCGCAGGACACCGTGCTGTTCAACGACACGATCTATTACAACATCGCCTATGGCCGGCCGGGGGCGCCGCGCGAATCGGTCGAAGCGGCGGCTCGCCTCGCCCATATCACCGATTTTGTCGCGGGATTGCCGGACGGCTACGAGACCATGGTCGGCGAGCGCGGGCTCAAGCTCTCGGGCGGCGAGAAGCAGCGGGTGGCGATCGCCAGGGTGATCCTGAAGGCGCCGAAGATCCTGGTGTTCGACGAGGCGACCTCCGCCCTCGACACCCGGACCGAGCGCGAAATCCAGGCGAACCTCGCCGAATTGTCGGCCCTGCGCACCACCTTGGTCATTGCCCACCGGCTGTCGACGGTGATCGAGGCCGACGAGATCCTGGTGCTGGATCATGGCCGGATCGTCGAGCGCGGCGGGCACGGCGAGCTGTTGCGGCGCGGCGGCGTCTATGCGCTGATGTGGTCGCGCCAGCAGGAAGCCGCGCGGCGCGAGGCGGCGCTCGCCGCGGAGTGATTCTGCCGCCAGACGGCATCGGCGACCACCACGGGAAACAGGAATGGCACGGATCTGCAAGGTTTTGATCGTCGAGAACGACCGCTACGTCCGTGAGCTGTTGGGCGATGCTTTCGAAGACGAGGGGTTTCTTTTTGCCTCGGTCGAGAACGGCCCGGCGATGGAGCAGGCGCTCGACCGCGACGATTACGACATCGTGGTCATCGATGTGACCCAGCCGGGCGACCGCGATGGCGTCACCCTTGGCGAAATGGCCCACGCGCAAGGCTGCGGGGTGATCCTGACCACTGGCGATCATCGTCACGTCGAGCGGCTGGACCAGAGCGGCCGGCACTACCTCTTGAAGCCGTTCAAGCTGCAAAACCTGATGGCCACGGTCGACCAGATCCTGACCCTGGCGTCGATGGAATGCGTGCGCCGCAAGCGCCGCGACGGCTCCTACTTTCCTGCCCGGGGCGGGTGACGGCGGCATCGTCCCTGCGCCAGGAGATCGAGCGCGGCGACCGGCGCGCGCTCGCCCGCGCGATCACGCTCTCCGAGTCGACCCGCCCCGACCACCGCGCTGAGGCCGAGGAACTGCTGGCGGCACTCCTGCCGCGAACCGGCGACAGCACCCGGATCGGCATTTCCGGGCCGCCGGGGGCCGGCAAATCGACCTTTATCGAACGCTTCGGCCGCGACGGCCTCGACCGCGGCCGGCGGATCGCGGTGCTCGCGATCGATCCGGCGTCAAAGCGCGGCGGCGGCGCCATTCTCGCCGACAAGACCCGCATGGCCGAATTGGGCCGGCATCCCGATGCGTTCATCCGCCCGTCTTCGGCCGGCGGCAGCCGTGGCGGCGTCGCCCGGCGCACCCGCGAGGCGATCCTCCTATGCGAGGCGGCCGGGTTCGATGCGGTCATTGTCGAAACCGTCGGGATCGGCCAGGCCGAGACCGCTGTCGCCGAGATCGTCGACCTGTTCGTGCTGATCCTGCCACCGGCGGCCGGGGACGAATTGCAGGGGTTGAAGCGCGGGGTGGTCGAGCTCGCCGATCTGGTGCTGGTCAACAAGGCCGATGGCGAATTCGGCGCGGCGGCGCGGCGCGCGGCCGCCGATTACGCCGCAGCCTTGCAGCTGATCCGGCCGCCGCTGGCGGAATGGCGGGTTCCGGTGCGGGCGGTCTCGGCCCTCGACGGCAGCGGGGTCGCCGAGGTGTGGGACGATGTCACCAGGTTTCGTGCAGCACTCGAAGCGTCGGGGACCTGGGCCCGGCGGCGGCGCGAGCAGGTGCTGGCGGCGCTGTGGTCCGAGATCGACGACAGCCTCCTAGAGCGTTTCCGCGCGGTCCCCGCGGTCGCCCGCCGGCTCGCCGCGGTCGAGCGCGACGTGATCGCCGGCCGGCAAACCCCAAGCGCCGCTTGCCGGGCATTGCTCGCCGCATTTTTTGCCGAAGCCGCAGCCGAGCCGGACCGGGGCTGAGCCGCAGGGGATTAACCGCGCTGGTCCGAGCCAACGGGCACGGCGAGTTCGTCGATCGTGCTATCGCCGAGGCGAAACACCCGGTCCTGCGGCACCGGTAGGCTGAGCGCGACATCGCGCGGCAGGCCGGCGCAAAACCCGCGCAGCATGCGGCTGACGAGCCCGTGCGCGACGACGATCACCGGCCTCGACCGGTCGAGCGCGCCGAGCCAATCGGAAAGCCGGATTTCAAATGCCTCGTAGCTCTCGCCGTCGGGCGAACGGAAATACCACTCGTGATGCCCGTCGGCGGCGAAGATCCCAGGCGAGCGCGCCTCGATCTCGGCATAGGTGAGCCCGTCCCATGAGCCGAGCGACAGCTCGCGCAGCCGGTCGTCGACGGCGATCGGGCCGACGGCTCGGAGTCGCTCGTGGATGATCGCTGCTGTGCGATATGCCCGGCCCTGCGGGCTGGCAACGATCGGGGCCGCGGCGGCCTCGGGCAATGCCGCCAGCAGCCGGCCGATGGCGCGCGCCTGGGCCATGCCGCGCGCGGTCAATGGCGAGTCGAACCGACCCTGATAGCGCCGCTCGAGGTTCCACCGGGTCTCGCCGTGGCGAACCAGCAGGATCGTCACGGCGCGATATCGGGACTGGGCAAGCGGTAGAG
>Ga0210394_10007535_pt1 | contig 11444 bp, 12 predicted proteins | sample IncBWC12MmetaG_FD_160121 | JGI IMG/M metagenome (GOLD analysis project Ga0210394, IMG submission 160121) | Forest soil microbial communities from Barre Woods Harvard Forest LTER site, Petersham, Massachusetts, United States - Inc-BW-C-12-M | ecosystem: Environmental > Terrestrial > Soil >... | reverse complement strand
TCATCATTACGCAGAGACTATGCAACGTCTGTGCCGTGTCTTTTGACACCGTGCAGGAGGCGGCCGAGCACCTGCCGTCCCAGCCGCAGGTGTTGAATCTGGAGGCTAACTCTCTCGCGGGAATCCTCGACTCCGTTCGAACGGTCGGCAAGGCCATCGGCCGCGAGTCTTCGGCTGCGGCCGTTACGGATGCTCTGCAGCGCCGGATCGACGCCATACGCAGCCGAACGATGCATCTGGCGCAACGGCCGCGCGTTTTTTGCATGGAATGGGTCGATCCCCCGTATTGCGGCGGGCACTGGATGAAGGAATTGGTCGATATCGCGGGCGGAAGCGATGGGCTCGCGAACCACCAGCGCCCTTCCTATCGGATTGAGTGGAAGCGCGTGCTGGAATTTTCTCCGGAAGCGATTGTGCTGACGTGTTGCGGCTTTGACCTTCGCCGCTGCGCGCAGGAGGCGGAAATCCTGGCGGGCTTTGACGGCTTCGCAGGATTGCCCGCGGCCAAGGCGGGACGCATTTTTGCCACTGACGGTTCCGCTTATTTCAGCCGGCCCGGACCGAGAATCGTGGACAGCCTGGAAATTTTGGCGCACCTGGTCCATCCGGAACTTTTCGACGCGCCTAATCTTGGCGATGCATTTTGCCAAGTGTCTCTGCCGCAGGCTTCGCGCTTGCCTGAGGGCGACCCGATTACCGCTCGTAGTTCATCCGGAACAACTCGATAACCACGCGAGCCTCGGCAGCATCCCGCATCGGAACGGTGACCCATCCGGAGTCCGGCAAAATGTGGTGTGGCCGCGCCCGGCCCGACGCGACCAGTTCATCCCGGATGCGACGGGGAAACGGCAAGTCAGCGAAACGCGGGTGCAAGTGACCGATTTCGCGCCGCCCGAGCCGAAACTCGGTGCCTCCATATCGGTGCGGGTGCGCGCTGACGCCTTCCCAACAGGAGACTTCCCGGACTACTTCGTCGCGGGGAGACAGCTTCGCCCCAGCCGCCGATTCCGGTCTCTGCTCTTCGTGCGTCGGTTCGTTCATGGCGTTCTCTGTTCTGGCCGGGCTGCAAGTACAGCCCGGACCCGCCGCTCCGGCGATTCCACCATCATTAGATGCCGATGTAAAGCCGGCCGACGCGTCCGGGTTATACTGAGCGCCGGATCGCAATGAAACCGAAGATCAGCTACGATTTCGATGGCGTCAAGCATGTCCAGCAGGGACACAGCTTCCGGGCGGTCAGCGGAGATGAATTTGAGGTGTTTCAGAGGCTCCAGGAACTGGAAAGGCAACAGGACTGGGCCGCGGTGCGGGATTTGTGCGAGGCGCAGATCGAGAAAACGCCGGAATGGTTGACGCCCTACCTTTGCTCCGGCGTAGCCCATGCCAATCTCGGGCAGCAGGCGGAAGCCATCCGGCGTCTGGAGCACGTCGAGAAGTCGGCGAACGGGAATCTGCTTTATCTGGCAGCCGGCAGGATTCTGGAGCAGTTGCGCAGAGAGACGGCGGCTGCGCCGACGAAGCCGGAACAAGCGAACTAAGACCAAGGCAAGAGGGATTCCTCGACTGCGCGGCCGAACGTGCCACACTGCGGCATGAAGAAAGAAGTCCGGCCGCTCCGCTCGGAATGACGGGTTGAAGGTTGGGCACGAGCTGAGCCCATTCGCGGTTGCTTCGAGAGGTCTCGTTCCAGATGAGGAGTTGACACTCGGGAGTGGCGGGCATATGTTTTTCCACAAGACTAGGTTCCATTTCGAAGCTCCGGCGAGCTTGTCCCGCGGCGTTTGAACGCGTCATTCGTTCCGGAGAGCAGGGAGTCAACGATGGCTGCGATAACGCTCACCGTCAACGGCAAGTCGCGGACGGTCAATACCGACCCCACGACTCCGCTGCTTTACGTCCTGCGCGATGACCTGGAACTGAACGGCCCGCGATTTGGCTGCGGGCTTTCGCAATGCGGAGCGTGCACCGTCATCCTGAACGGCGCGGCGGTGCGTTCCTGCACGCTGCCGGTCTCGGGCGCGCAAGGCAAGAGCATTACGACGCTCGAAGGCCTGGGCAGCGTCGCACATCCGCACGTGCTGCAGAAGGCGTTTGTGGAAGAGCAGGCGGCGCAGTGCGGTTTCTGCATGAACGGCATCATCATGAATGCCAAGGTGCTGCTGGACAAAAACTCCAACCCCAGCGTGGCTGACATCAAGCAGGCGCTGGCGAACGTGCTGTGCCGCTGCGGCAGCCACCTGCGCGTGATCCGCGCGATCCAGCGGGCCGCGCGGGAAAAGGCATAGGGAGGCGCCGACATGAGAGACACCACTATCTCCCGCAGAGAGCTTCTCAAGGGGACTGGAGCGCTGGTGATCAGCTTCAGCCTGTTGTCGCCGCTATCGCGAGCGTTCGCGCAAGGAGCAGGCGCCACGAACCTCGAGCCGGAGGCCACGTCGCTGGATTCCTGGCTGGCCGTGGCTGCCGACGGAACCGTGACGGTGTCCACCAGCAAGGTGGACCTGGGCACGGGCGTGGTGACCGCCCTTTCGCAGATCGTGGCCGAAGAGCTGGACGTGCCTTTCCATTCCATCCACATGGAAACCGGTGACACCGCGCAGACGATCGACCAAGCCGCCACCGTGGGCAGCGCCACCATTGCCAGAGGAGGGCCGCAGCTACGGCAGGCGGCTGCCGCGGCGCGTCAGGAGCTGCTGAAGCTGGCTTCGGCAAAGCTGCAAGCGCCGGTGGAAAAGCTGACCGTGAGCGATGGAGTAGTGACGGTTGCCGGCGACGCGACGAAGAAGACTTCGTATGCGGAGCTGATCGGCGGCAAGCGCTTCAACGTTAAAATCACGGCGACCGGAACCGGCGGCGGCATGAAAGTGGCTCCCGAGGTTATCGCCAAAGATCCCAAGAATTACAAGATCGTCGGCACCTCGGCGCCGCGCGTGGACCTGCCGCCCAAGTTCACCGGCGAATTCATCTATACGGCGGACGTGCGAGTGCCGGGCATGCTGCACGGCCGCGTGGTGCGGCCCGCGACCGTCAATACCAAACCGACGAGCGTGGATGAGAGTTCGATCAAGAATATCGCCGGCGTGGTGAAAGTGGTGCAGGAAGGCAATTTCGTAGGCGTGGTGGCGCAGACGGAATGGGCGGCGATTCAGGCGGCGAAAGCGCTGAAGGTAACCTGGTCGGCGCCGGAACATAAGTATCCGTCGACGAAGGAAGAGGTCTTCGACTATCTGAAAAATACCAAGAGCGCGCGCGATCAGGCGGTGGTGTCGCGCGGGGATTCGGACGCGGCCATCTCGCAGGGCGGCAAGACATTTGAGGCCACGTACCATTGGCCTTTCCAGTTGCACGGCATGCTGGGGCCGTCGTGCTCCGTGGCTGACGTGCAGGCGAACGCGGCGACCATCTGGGCAGGTTCGCAAGGCACCTTCAACACGCGGAGGCAGGTGGCGAGCCTGCTGGGGATGCCGGAGAAAAGTGTGCGGGTGATTTACCGCGAAGGGGCGGGGTGTTACGGCCGGCTCAGTCCCGACGATGTTCCTCTGGATGCCGCGCTGATGTCCCGCGCGGTGGGAAAGCCGGTGCGCGTGCAGTGGATGCGGGATGATGAGCATGGCTGGGAGCCCAAGGGGCCGGCACAACTTTTGAGCGTACGCGCCGCGGTGGACGGGGGCGGCAAAGTCGCGGCCTGGGAATTTGTCGACAGAAGTTTTCCCTGGACGGAAAACGGCAATCCGCTGCTGGCCGCGCGGCAGGTGGGTCACGACGCGACCAGCACCGGCAACGGGAACGGCAATGGAGGCGGCGGGCAAATCTACCGCTTCGATAATCAGAAGGTGGTCGCGTCCATGATTCCGTGGGTATGGCCCGACCCGATGCCGCTGCGAACCAGCAATCTGCGCGCTCCGGGCGATGTGGCGCGCTGTTTCGCCAGCGAAAGCGCGCTGGATGAAATCGCGGCGCTCCTGCGCGTGGATCCTGTGGCCTTTCGGCTGCGGTACCTCGCCGATCAGCGAATCATCGACGTGCTCAACGCAGCCGCGAAGCAAGCGCGATGGAATGCGCGTCCGTCACCAGGAACGGCAAGCGGGGGCAGCAAAGTTACCGGCAGAGGGGTTGCGGTCGCCAACCGTGACGAGACCATGACCGCCGCCATCGCGGGGGTTGAAGTCGATCGGGCCAGCGGCAAGATTACGGTGCAACGGGTCACACTGGCGCAGGATTGCGGGCTGATCGTGAATCCGGACGGCGTGAAAAATCAGATCGAGGGCAACGTGATCCAGGGCGTGAGCCGCGCACTGCTCGAGGAAGTCAAGTTCGATGCCTCCGGGATCAAAACGTTGGACTGGGTGAGCTACCCGATTCTGCATTTCCCGGACGTCCCGGAGATCGACGTCGTGCTGGTCGACCGGAAAGACCTGCCGCCGAATGGCAGCGGCGAACCGTCCCTGGTCCCGGTGCCCGCAGCGATCGCCAACGCCGTCTTCGATGCAACCGGAGTGCGGCTGCGCGAAGTACCCATGACGCCGGAGCGAGTTCTGGCGGCGCTTAAGGCGGGTCCGCAGTCGTCGGAATTGCTGCCCAGAGTCTAGCGGGGAATACCCTTCAGGATTTCGTCCCTCCGGATCAGCGCGGGACTAACGCTTGCGCTTCCACTCGTACTCCTTACGGAGGCGCGATTGGTGTTTTTTGATTTGTGATTCAAGTTCGGCGAAGCCCTTCCGGGCGCTGGTCACCGGATCAGGAGCTTCGCCGGTGGCGTGCAAAGTTCCGGAGGGCAGCGACACGCTGACATCAAAGGCATAGGTGGTGCGGCGCGGATGCTTTTCGAAGCTGCCGTGGAGCTGCACCAGATCGGGCTTATAGGTCTTGAGCAAAACGCCAATCTTTTCCAGATGCCTTTCCACTGCCGGCTCGACTGTGGCGGGCGCTTCGACGTTCTTGTAGCTGATGGCTATCCTCATGGCCTCGTCCTCTTTTTCGGAGAGTGTGGAAAGGGAAATTTGCCGGCCCGATTTAAACTTCATCACCCATTTAGGATAGCAACGCCTCCGCAGGATTGTAAACCACGGAGCAGACACTAGGTAAGTACCTGCCCGCCATCTGAGTGGACGGGACAAAAGACAAATCCAGTTACGCGCCTAGTTAGGCACGGATGAGGAAGGTTGCACCGGGCCACTCGCCGCATCCCCACTAACATTCGTTCCATTCAACTGGTCTAGCTCGGCGAGCACGCTCTGCCAACGAACGGCGTCTTTTTTTGTTTCGATGGGGGCAGAAAGGTCGGAATAGAAGTACAGGATATTGTCACGCAGCTCGACTGTAGTTCCGTCAAACTTCCGCTCTGACAGCCTGGCCAGCAACTTCGCATAGGCATTGTCGGTGAGCGAGTATTCCGCTGCCTTGGTTAAGTTGCCGGTGTCAAGATCGCGGTTGGGAAGCACAAGTGAGTCCGTGCGCACTTCCTGAAGAAAAGCCTGGTATTGGTCTACAGTGGTATTGATGCTCTTGAAATACAGATCCTCTGTTTGAGGGGTCGGATTATCGAACGCCAGGCCCTTGAAGGGGCCGACTTTCGGCATGTACCGCAGGAGTGTTGATAACACCCGCGTGCCGAAACCCGGCTGCACGTAGTCCTTTCCCCACTCCCTTTCATAGTTGGAGCGCGAAAGACGGTAGAGGAACTTTTGCTTTGCGAGACTGGGCGTCTCGCCCAGGATGTCTTTCTTATGGGTCCGCAGCGCGACCTGCGTCATTTGCGGAATCAGGCGGCTTACGGCAAAGCGATAGGAACCGATCGCGAGATCCTCGTGCGCCAACACGTCTTTCAATTCCACTCCATATACAACTGGAAAGGTCCGCTCCAGCAGGGGCTTGGAGACCTTAAAACCGATAAAATCGTGGTACTGCTGCGACGCATAACGATTCTTGGCCACCTGGGCCGTGTCGAATCCGAACTCCGTTTTCAAGTGCGCAATTCTGTCTTGCGCATAGCGCACGGAGTTGCCGAACTTCGCTCGCAGCTTGGGGTATTGCATCGCAACGCTTTGGTTGACAGCCGGGTGGCCGGCGATATCCGAGGCATAGTGTGCTAGTGCGCCCAGAGCGAAAGCGTACTCATTGGCGTCCTGGCTCTCCAGCAGCAGCTCGCGAACGAAGTCTCCACTGCGAACGTAATGCACGAGGTCGCTGAACTCCGCGCTGCCGAACGGATAGTAGCCAAGATCCTGAATGACGGCGCCGCCATAGGCGTAGGCATGCGCCTCGGTCAGTTCATCCTCCGACAAACCGGGAAATCGCTGGAGCAGGAGCGGCCGAAGATTCGAAGTCCATACCAGATCGACGATTTCCTCGTGCGTGAGAACGGAGTATGCCGACGAGTTGCCGGTGAACACTAGGAATACAAGAAGGAGCATCAACGCACGAATATATAAGGGGCGCCAACCCCGGGTGACGGCGGCCGGAACGGAAAGCGCTCTACTTTGCATTTCTACGTTCATTCGCGAGCCTCCCGGCCTGCTTCGTGAGAGACGCCACCTTCGGTTCCGGGGCCCGGCAACGGTCAGCGAGCCCCGGAATGGCACGACATCTACATCTACGACTTATCGTTGCGCGGACTTCTCCGATTCATTGCGTGGTGCGCCCTTTTGCAAGACGCTGACGAGATGACGCCCGGACACAGGCACCGTCGTTTTCCCGCCCAACACGATGTCCCTAGCTTTGATCTTGCGACCGTAAACCTGTTCGCTTGCATCATCGTCGGGACGGAGCGTCGAGCCTTCGAGAGATATGCCGGCAAACAGGCCACGCGAACGCGAGTAACTGAGAATCTCCGCACGCAGGTAGGCATCGGTGTCGGCGGAGGCGTCGCGGCCCTTGGGACCTGCCGCGGCGGAGGCGTCTGCACCCAACTTGACCTTGCTGCTGAGGATGGACTGAGCACCACGATCATTCATGACCAGGAGAACAAGGTCCGTCGCTTGTCCGCCGAGCTGAAAACCAAAACTGCCGCCTTCCAACGCGTACATGGCTGGAGCGCCCCAAGGTCCCTTGAATCCGTCGCCGGTGCGGCAAACCATGGCCCCGCGGCCGTAGCTTCCGCCGATTCCGACCGCCAGCTTTAAGACGGAGGGAAACACGATGACGCACTCGGCCTTCTCTAATATCTCTTGAGGGATGTTTTCGGGCGTGTTCATGATCTCTTCCATGACGACGCCGCTGTTCTCCAAACGTTCTTGTTCCTTATTTGCAGCATAGAGCCCACTCGCTACAAACAAGATGCAGACACTCATAGTCAATTTACGAATCATCGCTGACCTCCATTGATCAGATTTCTAGTTGCGGACGTTCGATCTGTTTCGGACAAACTGTTGGGGCACGCCTTCGATCCAGGCTTTCATCGAACAGCCTCAATCCGCGCCTGCTCTATCACTGCTTTTTAGCTCCTACGACCAGCAAGACAGCCCCTGCTGCCAACGCCAAGCCTCCGACGATCGGCGGGACGGAGACATGCTCCCGTGTATCCACCGTGGCGTGAATCGGACCTACATCGACGACGTTCTTTTCGCGCGTGTAATTGAACCCTTGATACGCAAGGGCCAGAGCCCCCAAAACGGCTAACAGAATTCCCAGTATGGTGATTGATTTCATGCGTTTTGTTCCGCGATCAGGAGACGATCCTTCGGCCTTGGATGACCCGAATCAGGACGGTAACGACAGCCAAGACCAGTAAGATGTGAATGAATCCACCCAGCGTGTAAGAAGTGACAAGCCCGAGGAACCATAAAGCGAGCAAGATCGCGAAAAGTGTCCACAGCATTCGGTTTCTCCTTGGCAAGCCATTCGAAGCTGATACGCCTGGCGAGAAAAGCTTGATGGGAACGGGCCTAGGTCGATCGATGCCTTGTTTCTGGAACCCACCCGTCAGGCGCGGGTCGTATTACTTTCTACTTTCCCTAGACCAGCATCCTAGGCGATAGGAATGCGCTCGTCTGTTCACTTGTGCACAGTTCCAGACGTAATTGGGGTCTTTCTCGTAGCTCAGGGGATCGCTACGGACCTGACATTTGGCCGTCCATGGCGACAGGTTAGAAAGGAGCAGAACGGATCGCTGTGCTTTCTAGGACATATTCCTTACAGAGGCTCCCATTATGCTATATGGTGGTTGGGGCCCCGTAGGCACTTTTGCGCGGCCCGCAAATCAAGTAGGCGCAGGTTACGGGAGGCTGGGGAAGTTGAAGGAATCGCCAGGTAGAACCATATGAAAACGTCGAAAATAGCAAAGCTTGATAAGTTCGATGCGCAAGCCTTTCTCGATTCCGCCGGCTTAGCGCGAAAAATTGTGGAGTTTGCCAGAAAAGAGACCATCTTCTCCCAGGGAGACACTAGCGCAAGCGTCATGTACATTCAGAGAGGCGGCGTAAAACTTTCCGTCGTCTCCAAAACCGGAAAAGAAGCCGTCGTAGCTATTTTGGGGCCCGGTGATTTCCTTGGTGAGGGCGGTTTAGCCGGGCAGTTGTTACGCATGGTCACGGCCACAGCAGTCACGCCCGTCACCCTGCTGGATATAGACAAGAAGGAAATGATCCGCGTGCTCCATGCGGAACATGAGCTCTCCGACCGCTTCATCGCCTATATGCTGGGGCGCAACATCCGCGTCGAGGAGGACTTAATCGATCAGCTCTTCAATTCCAGCGAAAAACGGCTGGCCCGCACCCTACTGCTTCTCGCACATTACGGCCAGGAAGACAAACCCCAAAAGGTCGTTACCAAGATATCTCAAGAGACGCTGGCGGAAATGGTCGGCACGACTCGCTCACGAGTGAACTTTTTCATGAATCGGTTTAGGAAGATGGGCTTTATCAAGTACAACGGCACACTTGAGGTAAACAGCTCGCTGCTGAGTGTGGTCCTCCACGATTGACCACGACGTTAGTGCGGTGCACGCGAAGCCGCGCCGAGCCAACACGAAAATCCCTGATTTGATTCTCTGAAATTGACGCACCACTATTCGCCGCTGTTTGACAGCGTGGCGAACGGCGTCATATTTTGATTTGGGGGTCTTAGTGGCCGGCGCGTCTGCACGTTCTCCATCAACCCATCGGATTGTAGCGGGCGTTGCGGGCTGGTCGTACCCGGACTGGGGAGGCATCGTGTATCCCGCGCGGCGGGCGCGCGATTTTCATGAATTGGCGTACCTGGCGGATTACTTCGACGCCGTCGAAATCAACACGTCGTTCTACCAGCCGTTGCGGCCGGCACTGGCCGAGCAGTGGCTGGAACTGGTCGCCGGCAATCCTCTCTTCCAATTCACAGCGAAGCTTTGGCAGAAATTCACGCACGAGCCGGGCGCAACTCACGATGACGAACGCGCGGTGCGCGAGGGGTTCGCTCCGCTGGTTTCAGCGGGAAAGCTGGCAGCGCTGCTGCTACAGTTTCCCTATTCGTTTCACCACACGCCGGAGAATGTCGCCGTCCTCAAATCGCTGCTGCATCGGTTTGCAGACTATCCGCTGGCGATCGAGGTGCGACCCAGCTCCTGGAATCAGGATGATTTTTTCGCGCTGCTGAAAGAGCATCGCGCCGGATTTTGCAATCTCGATCAGCCGCTGGTCGGCCGGGCCATGGCGCCGTCGGAACACATCACCAGCGAGATTGGCTACGTGCGGATGCATGGGCGGCGGTATGACACGTGGTTCAGCGATGACCCGACGCTGCCCCGGCACGAGCGCTACAACTATCTTTACAATCCCGGGGAACTGGCCGGCTGGGTGCCGCGGATTCGCAAACTGGCGCACCAAGCGCGCACGACTTTCGTCATCGCCAACAACCATTTTCAGGGGAAATCGGCGGTGAACGCGCTGCAGTTGATGAATCTGCTGACGGAGGCGAAGGTTCGGGTGCCGGATCCGCTGCGGCAGCACTATCCGCAACTGGAGGCAATCGCCGATGCGCCTGCCGAGGAGCCGACGCTGTTTCCGAATCCGCCGCTATAGATGTGCGGAAGTTATTTCTTGAAGAGGTCTTCGAAGGCCTTGCGGCCGCTGCTGGGGCGAGCACCGGCAAATTCCGGCTGCGTGGGAGGGGCGGCCGCGGCGCCGCTGGGAGCCGTGTCTTTCTCGATGGTCATGCGGAACGCGTAGAAGGTGCAATCATTGCGCGCATCTTTTTTGGCGATCCGCTCGGGAATGGGCTCAGTGCACTCGAACTGCGCGCTGGTGTCAAAGTGCACGCACTGCTTGCAGCTATGCAGCTCGAATGCGCACCGCGGGCACTTGGTCTGAGGATCGACGCCCGTTGGCAGGACCGCGCCACAATTGGAACAACGCGCGCGGGTGATGGTGCCGACCATGCGCGGGGTGCGCGGCCCAATCTGTTCCTGGCGAGGACGATGTTCTGGTGGACGCTTTTCTTTTTTCTTTGGGGTACCAGACTCCTGGTAGCCCCGCTGCGTATACTTCCGCTCCAAGGGAAACCTCCGGGGGGAAGACTAATGATACCTGAAAACGGGCCCACAACCTAAGAAAGACAGAGCCTGTGCGAAACTAGTCAGCGGCAGCCCGACTCCGGACCCCGTTCCATCGGCCCGGTGGCCGCTCAAGCCAGCCACCAGGAAAGACCCTCCGCAGGCAAATCCGGGCGAAGCAGTTTCCGCGGCGCGCCCGCAGCGTCCAGAACCGCTTCCGCGGCCAGATAGCCGCTGCGCACGGCGCCTTCCATCGTAGCGGGCCAATTCGTTTTCGTCCAATCACCGGCCAGATACAGATTGGCCAGCGGGCTGCGCTGCGACGCGCGCCAGCTGTCGCATCCTGGCTCGGGGGAAAAAGTCGCGGCAGCTTCCTTGATGACTGTGGCTTTGACCAGGTTAGCCTGCCGGGTATCCGGCAGCAAGCCGAGAAGTTCTCGCCGACAGAGATCGATGATTTCCTGGCGCGGGCGTGGCATGAGGTCATAGGAAGCGGAGATCACCAACTGGAGATATCTGCCCCCGCCGTGCCCGTAGAGGCGCGACTTATTGAAAATCCACTGGGTCGTGGTGTCCACCGCAGTAAGGAACGGCTCAGCCATCACGTCGCGGTCAAACCAAAAGTGGACTCCGGTAATCGGACTGACCCGCAACCGGCGCAGGTTAGCAAAAAGCGGTTCCTGCTCGATCAGCGCCGTGGGCAGGAGATCGAGGGCAGCTTGGTGGGACACCGCCAACACGTATACGTCGGCCGTTTCGTCCGGGCCTGTGTCCATCCGAACGCCGGCCACGCGGCCATCGAAGACGCGCAGGCCACGCACCGGCGCTCGCAGCGAAATCTCTCCGCCGCGCCGTTCGATGGCGGCGCCGCAACCAGCGTAGAGGTCGCCGAGCGGAGTGCGGGGCACGCCCAGAAGATAGCCGGCGCGATTCGCGAGGAAGGCTTTCCAGAAGACGTCGAGCCCGTAGCGCGCATCCATGC
>Ga0210394_10007534_pt1 | contig 11444 bp, 9 predicted proteins | sample IncBWC12MmetaG_FD_160121 | JGI IMG/M metagenome (GOLD analysis project Ga0210394, IMG submission 160121) | Forest soil microbial communities from Barre Woods Harvard Forest LTER site, Petersham, Massachusetts, United States - Inc-BW-C-12-M | ecosystem: Environmental > Terrestrial > Soil >... | reverse complement strand
AACCAGCTTGCGATACATCGCCGAGGGGACGTCTAGGCTTCCCATGGATTCAGCACCGCTACGTGGGCACGGGCAAAATCGCCGACATTGCGCGAAACAACCGTCAGATTATGATGCAATGCCGTCGCCGCCAGCAGTCCGTCGATCACCGGCAGCGGCTTGCCCTTGCGCTTCGCCTCGGCCGTCAGTAGCCCCCAGCGGTCGGCGACCGCGGCATCCACGGGCAGAATCCGTCCATGAAATCGCGCCTTCAGATCGACCTCCAGCCAGGTCTCCAACCTGGTTCGCCGTGTCCCCTGCGGCAGCGCAGCGAGACCCTTCCGAATCTCCCCCAGAGTCAGTACGCTCAGGTAAACCGAGGCTTCATTGGTAGCATCCGTCCACTCCATGACGCGGCGGTCCGGCCGGGGACGAGTCAACTCAGAGACGCAATTCGTGTCCAGCAGAAATCCGCTCATAGCTTGATATCGCGCCCGGTGTCCTTATCGCGCTCCAAATCGAGCTTGACTCCAACCAGCGGAGATTCCCGAAAGAACTGCACCAGACTCTTCGGCTGGCTGGCTTTTCCGGTCAATTGTTCGAACTGTTCGACAGGCATCATAACGACGCCTTCCTTGCCCTGCCGCGTGATGAGCTGCGGCCCCTCGGTTCGGGCCAGGCGGAACAGTTCACTAAACCGCGCTTTTGCGGTTTGGACCTGCCAGGAAGGATTCAAAGTACGAGTGGATTTTCTGGACATATCAAACTAGTCAGACTAGTCATATTCTAGCGCGTGATCATTGATCGATTTCCACCACCGCCGTCATCACTACCGGCTTGAACGACGCCGCGGGCGGAAATAACGCCCAGTAAACTTCGCCCGTCAATTCATCCACCTCGCCGTTCGACGAAACAATCTTCCCCGCCGACTTCACGACGAACATCAGCGGCGTCAGCCCCGATCCTTTGTCCGACGACGGAGGACCCGCCGCCGGATCCGGCGTTTTCGGCTTGGCCTGCGCGAATGAAGTCTCGATCAGTTTCAGCGCCACCGCGCGTCTCTCGGCCGGCGTCATCTTGTCGCCGAACTGCTCCTCCAGCGCCTTCAACAGTACCGATCCGATCCGTTGGCTGGCGCGCCTGCCTGCCAGATCCGGATGCATCAGCCCGATGGCCAGCAGAGGATCGCCCGGCCCGAACATCAGCGGCATGATGAGCGCCGCCATTTTGTCCGCGATGCCGCGCGCATTCTCGTCGGTGGCGAGCGCCTTTGGAAGCACCGCCTTCAGATCCGCCAGATCTTCCGGCTTCAGCGTCATGCCAGATGGCGCCGGGCCAATCCAGCGCAATGTCTCGCGATATTCGAAGCGCCGCGGAGTGACTCGCGTCACGGAGACTTCATTGACCAGCGTCGGTTTGCCTCCATCGCCTTTGATCGACAAGTCGCCCTTCAGCGGCACGCCGGCCACGAGCGTTCTCACGAACGTCGTCGTGACATTGGGGTCTTTTTTCTCGGTGCTGGATTTCCAGCCGTCGCCCGCAGGGACGACGAAGGTGTCCTCGATCGATCCGCCCATATCCATCTGCCCCTCTTTTTTCTCCTGCCCGGTCAGGGCGACGGTGCGCGTCCACGAGCCTCCGGAGCGGATCTCGGTGGTCACCCGGGCGCGGGCGCAGCCGGTCAAAAGGGCAAGGGAGAAGACGACAGCCAGGAATCGCATGTCGTGATCATACCGGAATTTGGCCGGAATCTGGCGGAGAGGGGGGGATTCGAACCCCCGGTAGAGCTTTTGACCCTACGACGGTTTAGCAAACCGCTGCTTTCGACCACTCAGCCACCTCTCCGCGAGGTTTCAGAGCACTTCAGGAAGCATGGTAACACACAAGCCTGTTCCGGGCGAAACGGACTGTCCTGGGGCGCGCAAACACCCCGCAAACGTAAAATGCTCACCGGTTAGGGTGAGCACTTACGTACCCTGTTATTCACAGGGCGATGTACATGGGAGAATCAGATTCAAACGGCATCGCAACCGTCAAAACCTGTGTGATTGGATATTAGGACGTGCGGGAAATGATGTCAAGGGAAAAACTCCCCCGCTTTTTATGTCCCTCAAGCCCATCACCCCTATAGGGTTAGCCGTAATGCGCGATTCCGAGCGCTTGTGGAAAAGGTGTGTGAAAGGCTTGAAACCACCCCTGGTTTCCAGTCTAAGGGCCAGAACCATACGCACTTATTTACCGTCGAGTCCGAGCGTGATCATGGAGTCCGGCTCCACCGGATGACCCATTTTTCGGGCTAGAATTCTGAATCCTCCAAAGGCAATTCCTGCCACCAGGCACATCCCCAGCACAATTCCGGCCAGCACGAAAATGTTCAGCAAAGTCAGCGCGAACCCTTTCACTTCATTGGTTGGAACCTTCTGGCTCCAGGTGAGATTCGCCTCGTATTTCACCTGTGCCAGCAGGCGTTCGGCCGAATCCAGATCCGGTGGATCGATGGTCACCGCCACCAGTGGCCCGGCCCGTTTTACCATCGCCCCCGGAACCTTGTGGAACTCCTCCACGCGCTCACGGGCCATGCTGGGGGTCGGATAGTAGAAGATCGCCAGGCTAAGTTGGCCTTTAGGGCTCTTATATTTAGCGAGCTGCCCCTCGGTCCCCAGGTGAAATCCGGCGATGGACGGCGCGATCCTGGGCTCGAAGCGTTCGAGCGAAACCGGCCCCAGAACATAACGTTCCGAGTTCGGAATCAGGTTCAGAGTCGGCAGGAAGCTGATCAGCGCGGGGAGTGGCGATTGCTCCAGCCTGGGCAATCCCGCGTAAACCGGCTGGAGGTCTGCCTGTACCGGTACTGCGCCAGTAAACTGGAAAACGTAATTTCCATAGGCGAAAATCTCGCCGTCCGAGGTCGCAACGGAAAGCTTCGCCAGAGGCGCCGGCGTGGCTCCAGACGGGCGGTGGGCCTGAAAAAAGGCCATCGCGCCAGTCGAGTCCTTGAAACGCCACGCGGTAGCCGTAAAATGCTTGGCTTCGGATTTATAGGCAGCCTGCTCCGTAGCTTCGAGGCCAAATTCGTAGAACAGAGCCCGGTCGGGCATAGCGAGCGAAGTGGGCGCACCCCTCTCGAAGTCGCCGATCTTGTCAGGAAAAATGGCCCCCGCAACCATCGCACTCGTAAGCAGCACCAGCGCTATCCTGGCTACTGGCTCCTGGCTACTGGCTACTTCTTTTAGGGCTTGCAGCATTTTTTGTATTTTTTCCCGCTACCACATGGACACGGATCGTTCGGCCCGGCCTTCTTGGCCGCAAGGACCGGCTGCTTCGGTTTCGACGACGCTTCGCCGCCTATAAACTGGAGGGCCGCCAGCTCTTTTTCCTTCTTGCGTTCAATCTTACGCGTAAAATCGAGCACGGAATTTTGTGCGGCCTTTTGCGCCGCCGCCTGGCGATCGTCGACAGCAGACACGCCCACTGCTTCCGGCTCGCCTCCGTCTTCGTCCGGCTCCTCGGCCCAGACTTCGGGGTACGGCACGTTGCCCTCCGGCCCGCTCTCCTCCACTCTTTGCAGGAAGAACAGGTAGCGGATGGTTTCGTCTTCAATGCGATCCATCATGTCCTGGAACAGGACGAACGATTCCTTCTTATACTCGATCAGCGGATCTTTTTGGCCGTAGCTGCGGAGATTGATGCCCTCCTTCAGGTGGTCCATCGATAACAGGTGATCTTTCCACTGGTTATCGATGACGTTCAGCATGATCATGCGCTCGGTCTCGCGCAGCAGAGGAGCGCTGATCATGGCCTCTTTTTCGCCGTATTTCTTGATCAGTTGATCGTAGACGGTGTCTTCCAGCTCGCGGCGGTCGAGATTTTTCAACTCTTCGATGCGGATCTTCACGCCGAACTGCGTCAGGACGTCGGTTTCGAGGCCCGCTAAATCCCACTGGCTGGAATGGCTTTTTTCGGGGACGCGGCGGTCGATGAGCGCTCCCAGAATTCCGCCGATCATGTCGTCGATGCGCTGCTTCTGATCCGCGCCTTCGAGCAGCGCGCGGCGCATGCCGTACACGGCTTGCCGCTGCTTGTTCATGACGTCGTCGTATTCCAGAATGTGTTTGCGGGCGGCGAAGTTCTGCGCCTCGACGGCTTCCTGCGCAGACCGGATGCGCTTGGAGATCATCTTGCTCTCGATCGGCACATCCTCTTCCATGCCCAGCCTCAGCATCAGATTCTGCATGCGCTGGCCGCCGAAAATGCGCATTAAATCGTCTTGCAGCGAAAGATAAAAGCGCGCGCTGCCCGGATCGCCCTGGCGTCCGGCGCGTCCGCGGAGCTGATTGTCGATGCGGCGCGATTCATGCCGCTCGGTGCCGACAATGTGCAGGCCGCCCAGCGCAACCACTTCGTCGTGCTCCTTGTCGATCTGCTCCTTCACCATGGTATAGACACCGTCCCACTCGGCTTTGGGCACCTGGTCCGGATCTTTATTTTCCTTGCGCAGGCGTTCGCGAGTGAGGAAGTCCGGATTGCCGCCGAGCAGAATGTCGGTGCCGCGGCCGGCCATGTTGGTGGAGACGACGACAGCGCCCTTGCGTCCAGCCTGGGCGACGATGGTAGCTTCACGTTCGTGATTTTTCGCGTTCAGCACTTCGTGGCGAACGCCCATTCTCTTTAAGATTCCGCTCAGTTTTTCGGATTTCTCGACCGAAACCGTGCCCACCAACACCGGCTGCCCGGTTTCGTGCAGTTCCTTGATTTCCTTCGCCGCGTTGCGGAATTTCTCCTCTTCCGTGCGATACACGATGTCGTGAAATTCCTTGCGCAATAGAGGCATATTCGTCGGAATTTGCGTGACTTCCAGTTTATAAATCTTGTTAAACTCAGCCGCTTCGGTTTCCGCCGTTCCGGTCATGCCGGCCAGTTTTTTGTACATGCGGAAGTAGTTCTGGAAGGTGATGGTGGCCAGCGTCTGATTCTCGCGCTGTATTTTCACGCCTTCTTTCGCTTCCACCGATTGATGCAGACCGTCGGACCAGCGGCGCCCCGGCATCAGGCGGCCGGTATGTTCGTCGACGATGATGACTTCGTCGTCTTTCACTACGTAATCGCGATCGCGCTGGAAAATCACGTGGGCCTTCAGCGCCGTCTGAACATGATGATTTGTCTCAAAATTCACCGCATCGAACATGTTGCTCAACCCGAGCAGTTTTTCCACCTTCAAAACGCCTTCTTCGGTGAGCCCGACGGCTTTGTGCTTTTCGTCGACGGTGTAATCGCCGGTAGTCCATTTCTGGCCCGGCTCTTTCCCCTCGATCACTTCGCCGCGCGTCAAAAACGGGATGATGCGGTTGATCTTGTAGTATTTGTCCGTCGATTCCTCGCTCGGCCCGGAAATAATCAACGGCGTGCGCGCTTCGTCAATAAGAATGGAATCGACTTCGTCCACGATCCCAAAAAAGTGTTCGCGCTGTACGCAGTCGGCGATGCGGAACTTCATGTTGTCGCGCAGATAATCGAAGCCGAACTCGTTGTTGGTGCCGTAGGTGATGTCGCAGCCGTAGGCGGCTTTGCGTTCCTGGTCGTCGAGATCGTGAACGATCACGCCCACCGTCAGCCCCATGAATTTATACAGGCGCCCCATCCATTCCGAATCGCGCTGCGCGAGGTAATCGTTCACCGTGATGACGTGGACGCCCTTCCCGGCCAGCGCATTCAGATAAACCGGCAAGGTCGCGACCAGCGTTTTTCCTTCGCCCGTCTTCATTTCAGCGATTTTGCCGCGATGAAGAACAATGCCGCCGATCAACTGGACATCGAAGTGCCGCATATTCAGAGCGCGGCGTCCAGCTTCGCGCACGGCGGCGAAGGCCGGGACCACCAGGTCGTCGAGCGTCGCGCCTTCCGCCAGTTGCTGACGGAAGATGGCGGTTTGCCCGGCCAGTTCCTCGTCCGACAGCTCCATCATGCGCGGTTCCAACTCGTTGATCGCGGCGATCAGAGGCCGCAGCGCTTTGATCTCGCGCTCATTCTTCGAGCCGAACAGCGCGGCTAGAATCGCGAAAAATATATTGTTCTCGCGGTGGGCCTCGGCGATCCTGCCGGGAATCCCTCGAAACCATGTTAAAAATCCGTGCAACATATCCATCCTCCAGTGTAATTCCGGTCTCCTGCTCACTTGCAAACGCAAAAGTACGAGAAAGAGGGGAGTTAACAGCGGAGGAATTCGCGTTGATGGCGGCGGGCGATGGAATCGATGGCCACCAGGCTCGCCACCAGCCAGAGCGAACGCCGAAACGGAGTGGCGGTCAGTGCCGCCAGCGCGAAGGTGGCATCGGCTGTGTGGATAAACGGCCGGGCGGGCGAAGTATGTTCGCACGCGGAAAGAACGAACGGCGCGACAAAACGAAGTAACCGGGGCGTCGCGTCCTCGGAAGGATGTAAGGAAGGCGTACCGGAGCCGGCGAATAAACTGGCCGCCAGTGCGGACAAACTAAATATAATGCGCGCAGTCAACACACTTATTTTAGCATGAAACCCGCAGGATTCAGGGGCGATTCTTCCGGTCTGTCCGCATGCTGACGCATGGCGGTTCCGTGTGGGCGGAACGTAAGAGTTTGTGTGAAAACGCCAGGTTCATATGTGGGGCGGGCTATCAGCCGGCAGCCGCCCTCAGGGCGGCTCTTGTATTCAACACCGAAAAGCCTGCTGGAAGCAGGCTGCCGGCTAAATAGCCCGCCCCACAAGCAGCTGAGGGAGTTTTCACACAGACTCGTAAGCTTTGGGTTGTGTCATGGGGCTCCGTTCAGCCGCAGGACTACCGCATCATGGGTGAGAGCGACAGAAGGAGCACATTGTAAAAGTGTGTCAGCCCAGAGCGGGTCCGTAGGGGGCTAAGGAACTGGTCGTTAAGTTTTACTTCATTGCTGCCGATATGCCTATCTAGGGGAACATATAATGCCGTCGCGACGAGTGGTGCGGAACCCCGGGCGGCTCGGTCACCACGCAGGCATCTACGTTCAGGACCTTAGCGTCGACTAAGCACCACCTGAACTTTTTGATGCTGGAGATCTATTTCTATAGCGACGGGACTGTCCGTAACATTGGGACGTCAGGGAACCTGGAGGAGAACGTAATGCTTGCCCGGAGAAAAGTGTCGGAGCGGAGGCGAATCACATCGAGCGGATCGCAGTGGGTTGAACTGGCGTTCGTTCTGTTGCCATTTTTCGCGATTGTCACCGCCTTTTTTGACGTTTCGTTTGTGCTGTTCAGTTGGGCCACCATTCAGAACGCGGTGCGTGAAGGCTGCCGCTACGCGATCACCTTTCAGACGGCTCCCCCCACCGGCGCGACGTGGACCTGCAACGGGCATCAGGACAATTGCATTGAAAACGCCGTTGCGGCTAACGGCATGGGCCTCGTGACAGTGGCGGGCGGGCTCATTAATGTGAACTATTACACCCAGAACGCGGCAACGACCCCCATCGCCTCGCCCAACGGCAACGTGCCTGGAAATATTGTCGAGGTTTCCATTTTGGCCTATCCGCTGAACTGGATGATTCCGTTAAGCGGTGCGGGTGGAGGCGGGATGCTCAACTCATCCTCCGGTCCCTATCGCCCCACTTCTCCGACGACGGTGAATGTTTACTCCTCCGACGTGCTGGGCGGGCTTCCGGCAGGGCTAACTTCGGTGCAGCGGTGACGAACATGATGACCAAAAGCATAAGTAGGGGAATTTCCCGGAGGCGCTCCCGCCAGGGCGGCTACGAGATCATGGAGTTTGCGTTGATGGCGGTATTCCTGGTTCCCGCTTTTCTTTGGATGTTCATCAATGGTTTTAATCTGGTGCGATTCAATCAGGCCAACGAGGTTAATCGAGATCTGGGGAACCTCTACATCAAAGGCACGGATTTTTCCACCTATGCGTCGCAGGCGCTCGCCGCACGCCTGGCGACGGGGTACTCGCTGACGGTTTCTTCCTTCACCGGAAATCAGCACACCAATAATTCAGGCGCCGGAAACGGCTATGTGGTGCTCTCGCAGATCATGTACGTTGGACCAGCCAACGGGCATACCTGCCAACCTGTGGCGCCCAACTGCACGAATCACGATTCCTACGTTTACCTGCAACACATCGATTTTGGCAACTCGGGGCTTCAGTTCAACAACAACACGGTAGCGAGCCAACTGGGCGGCAGCGTGGCGAGCGCAACCACCAATACATCCGGATTCGTGCAAAACTACCTGACCGATTCGCACGCCGTTGCCACGAACGTTCCGTCGCTGATGGCCAGCCAGTTTGCCGACGGCCAGATCGCCTATGTGGTGGAGACGTTCTTCGCGTCTCCGCAACTCGACATCTCAGGTTTACCGGGCGGCGGACTGTACGGCCGCACATTTTTCTAGGAATAATCATGCCTAAGACTAAGAATCAAGAAAGAATTCGACGCGAGAAAGGCGCCATCCTTATCCTGGGCACGCTGTCGATGCTCTTCATCATTCCCATGATCGGAATGGCAATCGACGTCGGCTTTCTCTACGCCATAAAATCGAAATTGCAGTCCTCGGTGGACGGCGCGGCGCTGGCCGCCGCGCGGGGTCTAAGCGTCGGCCAAACCACCGCATCGCAACAGACCTCGGCCCAGAACAACGCGGTCCTGTGGTTCTACTCGAATTTCCCCAACGGATACTTCGGCACCTACGGCACGGTGATGGGCACCGCCAACGTCCAGGTTTTCGACGATCCCAACAATCCCCATCTTCAGAATGTGACCATCACCGCGTCGACGCAGGTGGACGCATTCTTCATGCGATGGCTGAATTTCAACTCGACGAGGGTCACCTCCGTCGGAAACGCATCGCGCCGCGATACCGTCATCATGATGGTCATGGACCGGTCCAGCTCGATGAACAGTAATAACGGCTGCACCAACATGGTCGCCGCCGCCAAGTTGTTCACCGGCCAGTTCGCCGAGGGCCGCGACCGGCTCGGCATGGTGGAGTTCAGCGACACGTCCTTCGTGGATACGCCTCCCGTCACCAACTTTCAGTCCGTTCTCGGCTATACCTATGGCGGATCGAGCTCAAACGGGTTGATCGACACCATTACCTGTAACGGCAACACCAATACCTCCTTGGGTCTGGTCTTCGGCTACAACGAACTTTACAAAGTGAATCTTCCCGGAGCCTACAACGTCCTGATGTTCTTTACAGACGGTATTCCGAACTCGATTACCGTCAACCTGAAGGGCCAGATGCTGTCGACCAGCGGGTGCCAGGACAGCAATGGCACGGCGCTGAGTTCAGGAGGGAACATGTCGACCCATCCGAGGTCGTGGACCCCATCCTGGAGCGGAGGATCGGGAGGATTCTGGGGGACCGTTGGGCCAGGGCCTATTGGCACTGTCCGTTCCGACGATCCAACCGGCAGCGGCACCTATGGCGTCAACAAGTATGCCGGCGTATCCCAATCCAATGCGAATCAGGGCGTAATATCGTCCGGCTCCGCGCCGGGCTGCTCATTTCCGGCCGACGCCACCACGTGGGTGAACGATTATCGAACGCTTCCGCCGACCGATGTCTTCGGCAACAATACGGTGAACAATTCGTATAATCCGATCACTACCAACGGCAGCGGCAACATCGTGCTCAACGGGACCGCGGATACAGGCACGCCGCTGAACGGCAATAACCTCATTTTCCACTACGCGGCCCGCAATGCCGCCGATAGCGCGGCCTATAACGCGCGCACCAACGGCACGATCGCCGCGACCATCTTCGGAGTCGGTTTGGGCGGGACCTCTCAAGCTCCCCCCGGATACGACTTTATGCAGCGCATTACAAACGATCCGAACGCCGATCTGTACAACAATCCGGCGCTGTACCCCGCCTGCTCGACGGAACCTCTTTGCGTGCATTATTCCACCCAGCCGCAGGGAGTTTTCATCTTTTCCAGCACTCCGACGTCGTTGCAGCAGGTGTTTCTGCAAATGGCGTCGCAGATCCTGCGCCTGTCGAGGTAGAATCCGATGCGATTGATTTCATTCCTGATCGCGAGCGCGTCCCTGGCGATGGCCAGCGAGGGCTCGGGCTGGCGGAAGGACCCCCAGCATTCGCAGCTCGAATACCGCACCTCCTGTCTGAAGGGCCAGGCGTTGTTCATCACTTGGCGCAACGGATACCCGGGAGAGGTCTCTTTTAAGGCCCGCGTGAAGAGCGACAGCTACGATGGGATCGAAGACGCGAAGATTGCTCCGGGAGCGACGTTCAAGTCCGATCCCGACACGATGTACTGCTCCCTCGACTCCCTCAGAGTGAGTGTGGTCAAGTTTTCGATGGCGGCTCCTCCTCCGCCTCCCAAGCCAGTGGAAAAGGTTAGCGCCACAAAGCCGGCCCCGCCTGAACCCACCGTCCCCGCGGTCCCGACGATCCAGGTCCTTTTCGATACGAATGCCGAAAAACTTCCCGAGATCGCGCCGGAAAAGCTGACCCAGATTTCTATGGGCATGACGAGGGAGGACGTGCTGGCCAAACTCGGACCGCCGGCTTCGAAATTATCGACTCAGGACGACGGAGAGTACCTCGAAAGCCTCCAATATCGCCTCGGCGGGGACAAAATCAGTGTCGTGCGGCTCTCCAACGGGATCGTCACCGAGATCGCCCGGCCGCAATAGTTCATAAGTTCAGATGGTCCTGGTGGCGCGGACTTTAGTCTGCAGCGTCGGCTTCAGCCGGCGTTTTTTCTAATCAGACAGGACATCGGCTGAAGCCGATGCTGCAAGCTAAAGCTCGCGCCACGTCACATCGGACTACCGCGGGCCGATCCTCAACAAGAGCCGGTTCGAAAGGCGGCTGCAGCCAAAATTGGCCGCCCTACAAGAGCTCTAAGGTCCCTAAGAGCCAGCCATGCGGCCCACGCTTGGCGGCGTAGAGCAAGCGCCTCGCAAGTACCGGAAAACAGGTCGTTTCAGCTGCCGGTTACGGTATGAAAGTACCGCATTCATACCCGCGACTACAGCATTTTCCCTAGCGCGCATACGGCGTCCCTAGTAGAATTTCAATGCAGAACACCGATGGCTTCTATCTCCTTCGGCCTTTAAACTCTTCCAAGAAGCAGTACTTTCGCGCGGCAAGTTTGTGGGTATTGGCCGGCGCGTTTGAGGAGCCAGGTCATGATCGCAGTATCGGCACGGCGCAAGAAGAAACAGCGAGGCGACGCCATTCTCGAGTGGGCCCTTTGTCTGCTCCCGATGATGGCGATGTTTTTCGGGATCATTGACGTCTGCTACGCGGTGTCCATCCAGAGCCTGTTCTCGCAGGCGGTGCGGGCCGGGTCGCGCTTCGCGGTCACCTACAGTTCGACTTACAACGGGAACCCCTGCACGACCTCGCAGGCGGCCTGCATTGCGCAGGTAGTGCAGGACAATTCGGTCGGATTTCTGGCCGGCAACAGAATCAACAGCATCGCCGTC
>Ga0210394_10007533_pt1 | contig 11445 bp, 7 predicted proteins | sample IncBWC12MmetaG_FD_160121 | JGI IMG/M metagenome (GOLD analysis project Ga0210394, IMG submission 160121) | Forest soil microbial communities from Barre Woods Harvard Forest LTER site, Petersham, Massachusetts, United States - Inc-BW-C-12-M | ecosystem: Environmental > Terrestrial > Soil >... | reverse complement strand
GCAAGTCGCGACCGCGGCCCTCCAGAGAGGGGAAAACTACCCCAAACTACCCCTTCCCGGCGGATTTTTCCGGCCACCAGCCACGCGAAATCAAATTCCAGGGTTTTGCAACAGCCTTTAGCTAGCGGACTCAAGCCGTTATCTGCAGTAATTCCATTGCAAGTAGAGCTTCAGGGTCCGAACTCAATTGGTCAAGTGTCTCATCCACATTGGCTTGGCCAAGGCGTGTCGCCGACCCCGCAATTTGGCACGGAAAAGATTGCTGTGCCTGCGATGATTGCCAGATTTCAAAACCGCGAAGATACCACTCATGTCCTCATCCGATCTGCCTGTATTCCGTTGCCGGTCCAGAAGAGCCCGCACATATCTATGCTTCGCGCTATACCACCTGTTCGGAGTCAGGCCACATGATGCGGACGGACAAAAGCCTTGATCGTTCCACACGGCTTTCCGAAGGATCGCCCGGCCGGCGAGATGGTGTATTGTCCTACCGACGCGGGCACAATGAACGTTTCGGCATAATGGACAACAAACGGATCGAACGTTCCCGCCGGGCTTTCGACAATCGCTTCCTCTCCCTCAACGAGATTGAGAACATTGACAGTGCCCAGCGTATGGTGAGGCGTCGGGGCCGTAAACCAGTGTCTGCGCGTTTCAATGAATTCCAATTCGTGAAGCCCTGTGCGCTCCTCACGCCAACCGGGACCCTCTCCCATTGGTTCAACGCGGTTGATCAGATTCTGCCGAACCCATTCTGTGTCGCGTTTCCAAACGATATTCGCCAAGCCGTACTCGAGATGGATGGGTCTTGGCAGACCGTTCAGGCCGAGCCGTCCCCAGTCCCATAACTTGAACGTGAAAATAAATGGCGTTGCACTTATCTCAAGAACCATGCTGTTTTTACCCGAGCAATGGATTGTGCCCGCCGGAATGAGGAAATGGTCATGTTTTCTGGCCGGAAAGCGGTTTACGTATTTCTCGGTGCTGAAAGCCCCGTCGTCGTCCTGAGCCGATCTCAATTCCTGGATCATCGCCTGTCGATCGATATGAGTCTTGAGACCGAGGTATACGCAGCCATCGTCGCCGGCATCGAGCAGATAGTAACTCTCGTCCTGCGTATATTGCATACCGAACTGCTCACGGATGAATTGCGTTTTCGGATGAACCTGGAGCGAAAGGTTTCCACCACCCATGGTGTCGAGAAAATCGAATCGAATTGGGAACTCGGGGCCGAAGCGAGAAAATACCGCGTTGCCCAACAGCTCGCGCGGATAGAGAAGCGTGAGGTTCATGGCTGGAATCTCGACGCATGTTCCTCCGAAATCGAGCAGCAAGCTATTTTCCTCGGGAACGCAGTCGAAGCACCAGGCGTAATTCGGCATTCCTTTGGGAAGGTCGCAGATCTCCTCCATCCAATGGCCTCCCCACGGGCCCGGATCGAAGTAGGGAACCACCCGAAAGGGACGATGGGCAATCTGCTTCAGTCCGTCCCGAACCCCGCGGCCGCTGACGAGTTTCGGGATGTCTCCGTTCGTATCGAGCCAGAAATCGATCTTCTCCAATAGTGACTTCTTGAGATGGTCGGCTGCACGCCAATCGACGAAAAACGCCCGTTTGTATTTCTGCGCTGGACTTTCCTGCAAATTGTCGGCACCGAGATTTCCGATCGCATTCCGTCGTTGGCGCTGCTGGATCTCCCAGCGAGCCATGTCCGCATAGACGAGCAGATTCGGTTCTGTTGTGATGAGAGATGCGCCCGCGCCGATAACGACCAAAAGCCCCTGGCTCCAGTTTTTGGCCTGTTCGCGCGCCCTGCCAAGCTTCACAGGATCGAAAAAATCCTGAATTTCAAGAGAATTCATTCGACCAAACACAGGATCGTCGCCCAGTACGCTCGATACCAACCGCTCAATTTCGATAGGACTCTTCAACAAGTCCGCCGTTGCGATAAGGCCCGCGGGCCGCAGGCCCTCCGCCACTGTGCCGATGAGGGTTTTCTCAAATACCCCCGGATAACATTCGAAAGATAGAGTGTATGGTTCTGACCCCGCGAAAGCCTTTAGGCGTTCCAAGATTCTGGGCCAGCCTTCCTGACTTTCCGATTCACATCCACTCACCCTAAATGAGGGGAATTTCTCGTAATTCGATACTCGTTGCATCGGTACTCAGAACTCCATCCAGCTTATTCCACCGAAATCAAAAACCGGTCAAGCGAGCTCATAATGATCGAAAGATCGTATATGGAGGAGTCTAAGACGCCTTTAGAAACCTAAGCTGGTCGAAATATCTCAAGCAGATCAATTTAACTCCCCATCATTTCTCCGTTTGTAGAAAGCGGCCAACCTGGCTCCGGGATCACTGCGACATGAACAGTAAAGCGTTTGTTTTCTGCAATGTGATGTAGATTACCTTGACTCCAGAGTGGCGGGCCCCGCTTCCGAATCCCCGAAGCTTCGATCCAGAGAACGACAATAGAATCTCATAGCACGATCTAAATGGCAAATAAAGATCATTAATTACGATTGACACAACATCAATCGCTCGCATATCATTCCCGGCGACCAAGAAAACGTTGAGCCGTCGACTTGGCAATCAGGGCAGCGGTTTCGACGGATCGGTGGCAATCATCAGGCGAATTCGGATTCCCTGATCGGGCCAAAAGAGAACTGAATTTTCGGAGGACAGAAATGCTCAAGAGACTGTGGCTAGTGATGGTAGTGGTCGGGTGCATCGCAATCGGCTTGCGGGCGCAAACCACTAATGGCCTCATAACCGGGGTTGTAGCCGATTCGACTGGAGCCGTCGTACCGGGCGCTCAAGTGAAAGTCGTTAGCCAAGGTACAGGCCTGGAGAGAACCGCCATTTCCGATGCGAGCGGCTTATACGTCGTTCCGCAATTAGCTCCAGGGAGCTACACGCTCACGATCATGAAGGAAGGTTTTGCCTCGGTCAAACAGAACAACATTCAACTCTTGGTCAATCAAAGCTTGACGATCGACGTCAAACTCTCGGTCGCCACGTCCGCTGAAACCATCGAAGTTAACACGGCGCCGCCAATGTTGAATACGACGTCATCGACACTAAGCGATGTCATCGAGCACGAGGAAACGGTTGATTTGCCCTTGAATGGACGCGAGTTCACGCAACTTGCCCTTCTGACCCCAGGAGCTGCCCCGCAGGAAGGCGGGCAGCAGTCGGGATTCACGGTTGCGCTGGGAGCGGGCGGCATCTCTCCGGCAATCAGTGGGCAAAGAGCCAACCAAAACAACTTCACCATTGACGGAGTTCTGAATAACGATATTTACACCAATGTATGGTCGATCTCGCCGCCGCCCGATGCCATTGAGGAATTTAACGTCCAGGGGCACATTACCGACGCGCAGTTCGCCATCTCAAGTGGCTCCAACATTAACCTTGTCACCCGGTCTGGAACCAACCAGTTCCACGGCGCTCTATGGGAGTTTATCCGCAACGCCGATTTGGACGCGCAGACATATCCAGATACTAGCCGGCTGACTTACAGACAAAACCAGTATGGCGCTTACCTCGGCGGTCCGGTCATCAAGAAAAACACGTGGTTTTCCGGCTATTGGGAGGGATACCGTTATTCCCGAGCCGGCACCCAGCTCGGCTCCACGCTTACCCCGAACGAAATTGCAGGCAATTTCTCTGGCGAGGAGGGAACAACCCAGATCGGAACAGACAGTCTAGGCAGGCCGGAATATGCGAACGAAATCTACGACCCGGCGACCAGCCGCCCCGATCCGGCGCATCCGGGAGAATTTCTCCGGGATCCATTCCCGAACAACACGATCCCAACTGGCAGTCTCAACGCTGCGTCGCAAGCTTTCGCTGCGGCGTTCTATCCCAAACCAAACCTGAACGTTGCGGAAGGGGTCCTGCCCAATTTCGAATCGACGGTTCCGACGACGATTAAGAGCGACATCTTCGGTGTTCGACTGGATCACCAGTTTACCGCCAACGATAATGCGTTCGCGCGTTTTAATCGTTCCAATCAAAATGAGGCAGAACCGGCCGTCTTCAACACCTTGGCCACGGTGATTCATAACTACGCTCAGGTTGCCGCCCTGGGTTACACCCATACGTTCAATGCGAAAACCATCCTTAGCTTCCGTTATGGATACAGTTGGCAAAACAACTTCGACAATACCGGAACATCGAATCCGGCTTTGGTGACGGCTATGGGCGTGAACGCCCAAATTCCTACACATGATGGATTAGCGTTACCTCCCAATGTGGGCGTGAGCAATGGCTACAATGGCATTGGGACTTTTGCCATCCCGCTTGGTCCGATACAGACCATGGACTATCACTTGGATCTTTCCAAGGTGATGGGCAACCACACGCTGGGTGTAGGCGGGATGTATTACCACATCAGGTCTTACGACGACGGCTGGGGTGTATCGGCGTCGTTCTCGCCTGCCGGCACCGCTCAAGATGGAATCACCGCAAACAACACCGGGTTCGGTCCCGCCAGCTTCATGCTGGGCACACTCGATGGTTATAGCCCGTGGGTAGGCTCCACCGCGGCAGACCAGACCTCGAACTGGTACGGGTGGTATGCGCAAGATCAGTGGCAAATGACCCGCGATCTGGTGCTCACCGCTGGCATTCGCTGGGACTTTGTCTCCCCAGCCAATTATCATCGCATCGAATCAGGGCTCGATATGGCGACCGGGCAGGTGTGCATTACTGGGGCCGTGCCTCCGCAGTTTCCCAAGGCAACGTGTCCGAGCGGCTATTTTTACAGCCAGTACAACGGCTGGGAGCCGCGTTTTGGTCTAACTTACCGGGCAGCGAATCGCACGGTGGTTCATACTGCATTCGCCATGCTCGACGATCACAACAACACGCTGATCCAGGAGAATCAAAACATCCGACTCTCATGGCCCGGTGCGGCGGAGCCAAGTCTCAGCAGCTTAGATCTCGGTGCGCCGTCGGGCCAGTACTTTACCGGCGCGGCCGACACCGGGTCGCCAACCACAGCCTATTGGAACGGCATGCCTGCTGCAGCCTCTTTGCTTGGGGCGAACAACCCGTTTTCAATTGGTTATGGAGCAGATCCGCACAACAAAATCCCGTACTCCATCGAATACAACCTGGGTGTGCAGCAACAGCTGCAGCAGCACATGGACCTGAAGGTCGACTATGTGGGTTCGGTGGGCAGGCACGGCTATATCGACAATTCTGCGAACACCGCCATAACGCCCGGCCCCGGACCGGTCTCGGCGCGCGCGCCGTATCCGCAATACGGCATTTTCAGTTATTCGCTGAATGGAATGCCTTCCAGTTATAACGGATTGCAAGTGGAACTCAACAAACAGATGTCTTCGGGACTGAGCTTCAAGACCTCGTACACATGGTCCAAGTCCCTCGATTGGCAGTCAGATCCATACGACGGCGGGCCGGTCGATTTTTACAATATGCGTCCGGACTGGGGCCCGTCGGACTATAACTACCCTCAGATTTTCGTATTCAGCGGCCTGTACCAACTGCCGGTAGGAAAGGGGAAGCGGTTCGTTAACCGAGCCAATGCCCTTACCGACAATGTGGTGGGGGGGTGGACCGTTGGAAGTATCGTAACCCTCGACTCCGGTGCGCCTACGAATGCCTTCGCTAATGGGGACGTTGCCAACACGGGATGGGGAAGCCAAAGGGCCGAGAGAACCGGCGCGGATCCATATGCATCCAGCGGAGGAGGGGGAAACGGCTTGAAGCAGTGGCTGAACTCTGCCGCATTCACACAGCCCGCTGCATTCACTCGAGGGAACGAGAGTCGAAACGATCTGCATGCCCCGCCGTACAAAGATGTGGATTTCAACGCGACCAAGACCTTCCCATTGTTTGAGACGAGCAAGCTGGTTTTTAAGGCGGAGATGTTCAACATTTTCAATCACACCAACTATAGGACCCCAAACAATACTGTGACAACCGGTGATTTCGGCCAGATCGATAGTGCCAACGGTTTCGGTCGCTTGATTCAATTCGGTCTGAAGGTTCAATTCTGAGGGTTTTGGATCGGGCTCGCGTTTTTGCCGCAAGGCCCGACGCCATCGACGGGCCTTGCCATTTTCCGATAGGTAGCGAAGGCACGAAGAAGATCCGTCTTGGCACTTTTAAGACGTATTTGCAGATCGGCGGGAAACGGTTCGACACGGGCTGGCACACGGGACAAGCCAATGAGAATGTCGCGTCGTATGTTTTCTTATTTGTGCGGATCCACTATTGCTTCGCGCGTTGTTGGGCAATCGGGCATGGCTTCGCGGGGTTTGACGCAAGGCGCCAGACCTGCGCCTTCGGGACGGCCATTTGTTGCGCACTTCACAGATGTTGCGGCGAAAGCTGGCTTGGTATCTCCCGTGATCTATGGGGGCGTCGATCGCAAGGAATATATTCTCGAAGCCGACGGATGCGGTTGTGCTTTTATCGATTACGACAACGATGGTTGGATGGATATATTCCTGCTGACCGGTACTAGATTAGCCGGCGCACCGGTAGGAACAACGAACCGACTGTATAAGAACAATCGCGATGGCACATTTAGCGATGCGACGGAGAAGGCTGGCCTCGAACACGTCGGATGGGCAAACTCGGTGTGTGTAGGTGACTTCAACAACGATGGGAATGAGGACATCTTCTGCACGTATTATGGCCAAAACAAATTGTATAGAAATAACGGCGATGGCACGTTTACCGATGTCACCGAACAGTCAGGCGTGTCTGTTTCGTCGGGGAAGTTTTCTTGGGGGTCGGGTTGTTCATTTGTGGACTACGATCGAGATGGAAAGCTCGACCTGTTCATTTCCAATTACATTCGCTTCGACCTGAATGCGATTCCAAAGCCCGGCGAGAACCCAAACTGTAACTGGAAGGGAATTCCGGTCAACTGCGGTCCCAGAGGGCTCCCTGCAGGCTTTCCCAGCCAACATGTGCTCTTTCGGAACAATGGCGACGGAACCTTTTCCGATGTGACCGACAAAGCATTACTGTCAGGCCCAGCTCAATGCTATGGGATGACAGTTGTCGCGGCAGATTTCGATGAGGATGGATGGCAGGATATCTACGTTGCGTGCGACTCGACCCCAAGCCGTCTCTACATGAATAATCGTGATGGGACGTTTCGAGAAGAAGGGATCCTGCGAGGTGTTGGACTGAACGACAATGGCGAAGAACAGTCAGGAATGGGAGTTGGAATCGGCGACTTTAGCCTGAGCGGTCACTTAGACCTCTTGAAAACCCATTTCGTCGAAGACACATGCGAGCTCTTTCAAAATGATGGGAAGGCCAACTTCACCGATGCCACGCTATCAAGCCGGATAGGCATTGAGAGTAGCTACACCTGCTGGGGCGCCGGGATCGTTGATCTTGACAACGATGGGTATCCCGACATCTTCATTGTTACCGGTAGCGTCTATCCAGAAGTAGGGCGGCGATTCCCCCGTTATCCTGACAAATGTCCTCGCGTGCTCTTTCGGAACCTAGGGAACGGCACATTCGAGGAGCTAGGGCAGGAGGCAGGGCCAGCCATCATGGCGAGGCACTCAAGCAGGGGTTGCGCTTTCGGAGACTTTGATAACGACGGTGATATCGACATCCTGGTTGTGAACATGAACGAGCCGCCTTCTTTGCTCAGGAACGATATCCGCGGAACAAATCATTGGGTAAAAGTGAAGCTTGTCGGGACGCTGTCCAATCGAAGCGCGATTGGCGCACGCGTACTCGTGCACTACGGTGGAAAGGTGCAAGCCCAGGCAGTAACAAGCCAATCGAGCTTCTATTCCTCGAATGATAAACGACTTCACTTCGGGCTCGGCAGTGCGGTCATGACCGACATCGACATCTTCTGGCCCAGTGGGCATGTTGACTCTCTAAAGAATGAGCCGGTGAATCGTCTGATAACGGTTGTTGAGAAGAAAGGAGTCGTGTCGAGAGAGGAGTTCACCCAAAAGACATCGTCGGGCATGAATGGATGACGAGACCGAGGCTTCTTTGAATAATGCCGGGCGTTTGCTCGCACCGCCTTAGTTGTTCAGGCTGCGGTGCAACAAAACTCCAACCCTGATTCGGATCATGAATAACATGCGGCACACAATTCAGGACATTGCCAATATTGCAGGTGTATCGTCTACTACTGTGTCTCGGGTACTCAACGAGTCCAAGATGGTTTCGAGCAAAACACGATCACGAGTGCAGGCGGTCATTTCCGATCTCAAGTATCAACCGAACGCGCATGCGATCGAATTAGTTCGTTCAAGGAGCCGGCGAAAGCGTCAGAGCGAAATCCAAGGTGAGCCCATGGGAGACGGGCGGTCAGATCGCCAGTTGAGCCAGAACACTATAATCCGGTCATCGCGGTCCTACGAGTCAGAATTGGAATTGCTTCGCAAAGAGAACTCCCAATTGCGTTCTATTGTTGCCGATCTTTCGCTGGAGGTTGCCATGCAGGGACGCAGTATCACAACGGTTGATGCTCGCACCGCTTTAGTCGGCACCGACCCCTCCCAAAGCGGTTAAGAGTGCCCTGGATGCTCTTACCTGGCAGGCTGCTGAAAATGGCATTGCAGGCGGTTGATTTTCTCTTTGTGGTCCGTTTTTATGCTTAGATGGCTCAAGACTCGTTGTTTCGCCTCCCTCCAGGCGGTTAGCTGGACCCGCAGAGGCACAAGGGCCCGATCAGGCAGCGGCCGGAATCGGAATCAGCTTTCGCATTTGCACCAAGATGCAAGCTGCGGCCGCAGAGATGAAAATACAAGCTACCTTGAACAGTCCGCGACGTTTCAGTTGGCCCAGCAGCGCGATGATTTTCAACCAGCCGACACATTCCTCGATGCGTTCCCTCCGTTTCTGGCTGACGTCGTGGCCGGCATGCCGCGTGCTGCGCGCATCAATGGCACTGTCGCCTGGCCGAGCCGTGTTTTGCGCCACGTGCGACGTCACATTCATGTGGCGGCACTCGTGGACGAATTCCATCGTGCCGAGTCCCTTGCCGGCTGTGATGCGACCGTCACTGGGAATCTGCTCCAGCATCAAAAGCGCCGCATCGCGCTCGGCCCGCCCGTTGACCTGGAGCAGCTTCGCATTCACGATCAAGCCGTTGCGGTTCTCCACCAGCAGATTGCCGTTGTAGCTCAACTTGGATTCCTTACCTTTGCCCTTTCGTGCCAGCAGTGCGTCTGGACCGGTCTTCGACTCGTGTGCTTCGGTCGAGCGTTTCTCGCCGTGAAAATCCACCGTAGGATTGCGCCGATCATCGGGCGGCGGCGCGTCCTGCTTGTTCTTCGGTTGAAAACTCTTCAAGCTCGCCCCGGCATCCAACAGCGTCCCATCTACCGTGAAGTGCTCATCGGAGGACAATCCTGCGCACGCACCCGCTCGACAAACCTGGCGCTCCGACCGCACGGAATACAGCATCTGCAAAAGATGTACCCGCAACAGCTTTTCCGGAGGAATCGACGGCCTCCCGCTTCCGCACACATGGCGTCAAACAGCGGCGACATCCGGTCCAGAATCTATTCGATCACCGCACGCGCAGCAAACGATCCTTCTGCACCCGCTGTTCCGGCGACTAGTAACTGAACATGCACGCTGCTGATTATCAATTCCCCGTACGATTTCGTCTTAACCGCACACTGTGTGGAATTGAAGCAACTATTTCAGGGACCCTGCAAGGGTGGTCTCCGTGGAGGCATAGATGCGCACGAAGGGAATTCGCCAAGCAAATTGCAGTTCTATACAACTCGGTTCAGGCCCGAATGTCAGTAGACAGATTCGATTCTTTATGTGCTCTTGGGCGGCGCTTGTATGTTTGGAAATGTTCTGCCCGTATGCAGAACCATCGTCTTCAGCACAAGACTACGGACCCACGTGCGCGGCGCAAAGTGTTTTTAGAATCGCCGACGCAGAATTGCAGCGGAAACGTTACCATCAAGCCGAGCGTGAACTCGACAGTCTTCGCAGTTGTGACGCCTTGTCTTCAGTCGACATCTTCAACCTGGGTTGGTTGTACGGGCGAGCTCGCAACTTCCAAAAGGCGTTAAGTGAATTCAATCGTGTAGGTCAGGACGTTCCCAACCCGAGGACTCACCAATATGCGATTGCTTTAACTCAGTTTGAACTCGAGAATTACCGAGCCGCGATCGAGACGCTGACGAACAACACCGAGAGCCGGGATTTGAGCGAGCAATCGGCTAATCTGCTGGCGGTGAGCTATTCGAAGCTTGGGCTCTATCCTGAATCCTATGCCGTGCTGAGAGGCGAGCTCCATCTGCACCCGAATGATCGAATGGCCTACTTCAATCTCGTGACGCTCCTATGTGAAGAGGGGAAGCTCACAAATGCAGTCGAAGTGGCTGATCAGGCGGTATCATTGTTTCCGCGCGACGCAGAAATATTGGTAATGCGTGGCGCTGCACACATTCTGGCCGGAGAAACAGCCAAGGCGCGCGCGGATTTTCAAGCTGCGATCAAAGCATCTGCGCTCTACGGCCCGCCGCGTTTCTTACTCGCCGTATCGGAATATAAGGAGGGCAATTACGAGGTCGCCTGCAACGAAATATCGCAAGCCTTGAAAGCGGGCGTGAAGGACCCCGATTTGTACTATCTTCTTGCCGAAGCCACGTTGCGAATTGATCCGAGTAATGCTGAGAGGGCGATCACCGAGCTGAACCGTGCGATTACAGCCAATCCTAGACAGGTTCAAGCCCTTTCTCTTCGGGGCAAACTTCGGCTGCAACAACACGATCTTAATGACGCAGTGAGTGATCTCGAATTGGCCCATAGGATCGATCCGGCCTCCCCAAGTGCAACGTACAATCTAGCGCGAGCCTACTTTGCCCTGGGAAAGACTGAAGAGGCTACTATGCTTTCAAAGCAGTTGGCTTCTTCGGGCGAAGACGCAGTCAGCGAATTGAACGATCAAAAACTGAAGAGAACACTCGGTTTACAATCAGGTGACGAAAACAGATAACAATCCTGAAGACAAGACAAGATTTCCGAGGGTCGAGCCGGACTTGAACCGCTCCGATTTTCAGCCCGCAATACCGACACGATCTGCTCTTCTGTTTGACCCTTCTTGGGCGTCGTCCTCGTCTCAGATTCCAGACTTCTGCCCAGCTTACCTCTAGTTTCCTCTGTCACAGGTTTTGGAGTTTGGGTCACAACAATGTGACATGTCAATCATAAAAGCTGATCTAGTCTCCGTATAAACATCGTATATAATGATGGCTCTATAGGACTATTTGTGGGTGAGAAGGGCGGTGGAAGATGCCGCTCCGTGGAAAAGTCCAAAAGCGGACTTTTCCTCCTCGCTTGGAAATCCCGCAAGGGCGGCGGGGATTTCCACTTCTCCCACCGCCGCTGCGACGACTACGGCGAGTAAAGATTTTGATGTTTGATTGAGAAAGAAATAGCTGATCTCCGAACTGA
>Ga0210394_10007532_pt1 | contig 11446 bp, 14 predicted proteins | sample IncBWC12MmetaG_FD_160121 | JGI IMG/M metagenome (GOLD analysis project Ga0210394, IMG submission 160121) | Forest soil microbial communities from Barre Woods Harvard Forest LTER site, Petersham, Massachusetts, United States - Inc-BW-C-12-M | ecosystem: Environmental > Terrestrial > Soil >... | reverse complement strand
CGACTGCGGTACGCGCCGGCAAGGCGCTGTATCTGGGTATTTCCTCCTATGGACCCAAAAAGACGCTCGAGGCAGCCGCGATTTTGCGCGGGCTTAAAGTGCCTTTTGTGATCCACCAACCCTCCTACTCCTTGCTGAATCGTTGGGTGGAAGATGGCCTGCTCGGCGTGCTCGAAAAGGAAGGCTTGGGCTGCATCGCGTTCTCGCCGCTGGCACAAGGACTGCTCACTACAAAATACTTGAACGGCATCCCCGACTCCTCGCGCGCGGTTCATAACGAGTCGTTCCGCAAATCCATGCTGAGCGATAAGAATCTCGCCAACGTTCGCGCGCTCAATGACATTGCCCAACAACGTGGTCAGAGCCTCGCACAAATGGCGATCGCCTGGGTGCTCAAGAAACCGGTCATCACCAGTGCGCTGGTGGGCGCCAGCAGTTGGCCGCAAATCGAGGAATCCCTCGGCGCCTTAAAAAGCGGCACGTTTACGCAAGCAGAGCTCGACCGGATAGAGGCGCACGCCAGAGATGGCGGCCTCAACATCTGGGCGGCGTCCAGTCAATCCGGGTGATGGTGAGCGGATCTCAGTAGCGACCGTGAGGCGCATAATTGCTGACACTTGGAATGACGCTGAAGATACCGATTGCAACTCTTTTTACTTCGCGAAGGAACAGATGAAATGGTAAAGAACGCCGGGCTTCTATTTCTGTTGGCCGGATTAGCTTTTTCCGCAGGATTTGCGCTTGCACAGACCATCACACAGACCGGTCGCGAGCCTCAATTCGAAAACCGCGCGGTAAAGGTGTGGAAATCTGTCGTGCTACCCAATAGCCCCTTGCCGTTGCATCGACATGAACACCCGCGCGTAATCATCGCGTTGCGCGGCGGATCGATGAAGATTCTCGAAGAGACGGGAAAGAGCGAGGTACATGAGTGGCAGACCGGGAAGGCATACTGGCTCGACGCCAACGCTCCCGAAACTCGGCATCAAGACATCAATGTCGGGGACAGACCCATCGAAGTCATGGTTGTTGAGCTCCAGAACGAAGTCCGCTGAGGCCAATGTGAATGCCCGCGATGCTTCCCGGGCTTTCAATTTTTCGATTTTCGCTTCTTGCTCCAGCCCCCAAGGTCAAGTGCGACAGATGTGCAGGCGGCGCGTAATTCATCCGCAAGAGAGCGGTCGACCAAAGTCCGCGCCACGACCATGCCCCCAATGGACATGGCGGCTATGGTTTGTGCAGTCGTGTGGCGTCGCCGGCTCTTTTTCAAGCTCCGCTCCAAGACGCTCACCATCGCCTTAAAGACGGTCTCGAAAGCCCGTTTTGCGCTTATGCCGCTACGTGAGACATCCGTTGGCAGGGCGACCATCGGGCAGGAATTCTCGACGTCCTCGAAATGCTGGCGAGACAGATAAGCCCGTACCACTTGCGGCCCCACATCCGTAGACGACAGGTCCACGTGCACACCTTCCCAGCAATCCTTCCACGCTGGGTCAGTGAAGAAACACCCGAGTACTTCCGCATACAGGTCGCTCTTGCTTTTGAAATAGCTATAAAACACACCATGCGTCAGGCCCGCACCGGCCATGATCCGGTTTAGAGAGACACTCTCAAAGCCGTGTCGGTTGAATAGCTTGCGCGCGCTGTCAATGATACTTTTCTTCACTGCTGCGCGATGTCCGACGGGGTAAGGCATGGCTACTCCTTTTTTTAGGTACTTCAGTATTCCTGGAACGGCGTTCCCTGGCTCGAAAATATTATCTTGATCATATTTCACCGCGGTGCTGTTATGTCGGTTCCATGCACCATTCGAGGAGACAGCTATGGGCGATAGAGCAAATTCCGTAGCGCTGCCCAACACACCTACTCGACGGCAAGCGATTGTCGGTGTTGTGGGCGCATTGGGCGGTCTGGCCCTGGGTTCCACCGCGGCTTCCGCAGGAGCTGAGGATGGCGTATCTCATACGGCGGACTCGATTCACCAGGAGCCCGTTTTCGCTGCGAGTCCGAAGCGCGTCTACGAAGCGCTTACCGATGCCAAAAAGTTTACCCGCGTCATACAGCTTAGTGGGGCCCTGCAGGCGATGCACCTGCCAGATAAGCCTGCAGCGATCAGCAGGGAGGTAGGAGGCGCGTTTGCGCTGTACGGCGGCTACATTACGGGACGAAACGTCGAGCTTATCCCGAACGTGCGGGTGGTCCAGGCCTGGCGAGCGGGCGACTGGCCTCCGGGCGTCTATTCGATTGCCAAATTCGAGCTCGTGGAGCAGGGCACCGGGTGCAAGATCGTCTTTGATCATACGGGCTTCCCAAAGGGCGAGGCGGAGGGCCTTGCTTCGGGATGGAAAGCGCACTATTGGGAGCCGCTTGCCAAGACTCTGGCCTAAATACTGCGACGTCTCGGCTATTCACGCGCAAGTCAGCGCCGGGCACGCTTACTCCGAGAGAACACTTTGCTGCGCTTCTTGGTCTTTGATGTGGGCTTTTTAGCGAGCGCACGCGCCGTCATTTCGCCGATGAACTTCTGGACATTCTTGCAAATGAGATAGAGTTCGTGCTCCTCGGTGCCGTCCGTAGGATGTACTGCAACCTCCGATGGCGGTAGTCCAAAGATCAACCACCCGCCGCCGGCGTCGACATGGCTGAGTTTGAGTACGTCGCGCAGAAACTCGCGGTCGGCGTCCGGTTTCCTGCTGTAAACGATCACATGTGAGCCTTCGATCATCGTTGTCGCCCCCGCGTCGTCCGTCCAGGAATTCTATCCATTAGTGCAGCCGTGCGCGAGACACCGCCATCACCGATCGCTGAAGCCGTCATTAGACAGGGCGCCGTGGGCGCTGCTTCGCACTCACCGACTTGATGAGGAGCTGCCGTTTCGCCTTGGGATCAATCGGCTTCTTCGCGGCCGCCAGAGCCGCGGCGATCAAGGCGTCGATGGCCTCAGAGCCGATGTCATCTGCCTGCTTGAGTACGATATGGCGCACTCTGCTACCGCTCCCCTTTAGCAGTTTAGCCGGATCCTTCAAGCCAGCTCCCTGAAGAAAGAAAAGGCTGACCCAACGAGGATATACGGCGATTGAGAAGATTGCCTCCGATGTCCTCGCGCCGGGGCCGAAACCGACAGCCAACGCATTGTAGTTATCGTAGGCAAGCTCGGTTGCTCCGGGAATTCGCCTCCGCAGGCGCGCAAGGGCCGCCCGAGCGACGGCTGCAACAGCGGGATCGTATTTCGCGAGAAACCCCGCCAGTTCCGCGGTCGGCGTTTTCTTGGCTCTGCTCACGCCGTCAATAGCTCCCAGTGAAGGTGCGTGGCCATGCTTACTTCGACCTCCCTGCCCTTCCCGATTCTCGCCGCTCGATCGTAATTTTCCAACTGGCCGTCGCTGCTTACGCTCCGCAGATTGGTCGCGAGTTCAAGTCGGTGCCGTCCACCGGCGTTACCAGAATCTCGATGACGAATATAATGTGGTTTCGCACTATACTTGTTAACTAATTGTATTAAATAATATTTTGGCGAGCTCACCGATCGAAGTCTCGCGCTCTGCCTCTCCATAATTTAGATGTCGACAATGCGAGAACTATGTCTTGGCCGCCAACTTCTGTAATGCCTGCATCGTGACGTCGTTGGAGGGAAAGAAGGTTTCCAGCGCGATCTCCTGCAGGGTGATATCCAGCGGCGAACCAAAGATGGTGGTCGTGCTGATGAAACTCAGCACGCCGACGGGACTGCGAAACTTCAATGGCACAGCAATCCCCATGTGCTCGCCTTGCAAAGTTTCTTCCGGTTCGCCATCAGGCGCCGGCAATTTTCGCAAATCGGCCAGCAAAGAGATCAGCGCCGGTTCCGCTGACGCCGCAATCTGATGGCTCAGGCGTTCAAACAGGTGCGCGCGCCACTGCCCCAGATTGACAATTTTTGGGGCAAGTCCCAGTGGATTCAAACTCAAGCGCAATACATTCATGGGGGCTTGCAACAATGATGCGTCTACATCCGCAAACAAATGCGGCAACATGCGGTTGGCCGCCACCAAGTTCCAATGCCGGTCTATGGCCAACGCGGGGAATGGCTCGTGGCTTTTTAAAATGAGTTCGACCGTCTGCTTGGCCGCCGCCATTGCCGGTTCATCCAGCCGGGTTTCGCGGTACATCGGTGCATAACCCGCAGCTACTAAAAAGGCATTGCGTTCACGTAACGGCACTTCGAGCCTGGCGGCAAGCCTCAGCACCATTTCACGGCTCGGGTTGGCACGACCCGTTTCCACGTAACTTAAGTGGCGGGTGGAGATGTCGGCTTCCGCGGCGAGGTCCAGCTGGCTCAAACGGCGGCGCCGGCGCCAGGCGCGCAGATGCTCTCCGAAGCCCGTGGACCGAGTACTCAGCGGGACTTCGTGCATTGGGCTGCCAGGCGAGTTCATCGGCGAATTCTAAACCCAATTTGCACAGCGCCCATTACCTCTCAGGTCATGGACTAAGCAAAAGGCCGGCGCATCATCTCTAGCGCGTGGGCATTGACGAGATCACGAGGAAATTAACGTCAACAATCTGCAATTACTCAAACCTTGAAGGAGCACAACATGTCTCTGGCAACTTTCCCCAATTTCTTGCGCTATGTACTATGGGCTGACGCCCTTTCCTGCCTGGCCTGTGGCTTGTTGCAGGTGAGTTTTACGGCAACCGTGAATGAACGGCTAGGCTTGCCAGCCATGCTCCTGGCCGACACCGGGATGTTCCTGCTTTTCTATGGCGCGGCAGTGGCCTTTCTTGCAACGCGAATTCGTACGCCTAGCGCAATCATCTGGCTGCTTATCTTCGGCAATATCGGCTGGGCAGCGGCTTGCATCGCCCTCCTTCTAGGTGGTGGCTTAGAGCTCACGCTGTTGGGCAAAGCTTACATCGTCGCGCAGGCATTGGCTGTGGTGGTACTCGCGGAGCTTCAGTACCTCGGCGTGCGTCAGATCAACACTTCCATCGGCCGAGCACCGACCGCGTACGGAGAAAATTGAGTGAACCGGATTTGCCCAGCGCGCAACTAAACAGTGGCCCGTGCTTCGCCATAAGAAATCATGCGCTGCCGCGCTTCATCCCACAAGCTCGATCGGAAGCAGTCTAGGATTTCGCGCGGCGCGAGCGATGTGCAAATCGGCGCCTGCAGCTCTGGTATTGCCGCCATCGCCTCCGGCAGTCTATAAAATGGAATCCGCACGTTCAGATGATGAATGTGGTGGTAGCCGATATTCCCGGTAAACCATTGCATGACTTGATTCAGCCGTAGGTAACTTGACGACTCGAGGGCTGCTCGATAGAAGGACCAGGCCTGCGGCGAAGCGACATACATTCGTTTGACGCTGTGCTGGGCAAAAAACAGATAGCTGCCGAGCATCGATGCCAGGCTCATTGGCAACAGGACCGTGAAAAATGCGAGCGCGAATCCACCAAAGTACCAGAGCACGGCAATCAGTCCGCCATGCAGCAGCAGAGACAACGCGGAATCCCAGTGCTTTTTCGGGTCGCGAAGCAGCGGCACCAGGCAAATCGTCACGGCGAAAATCGTTACATAGCCGAACAGCACGATCATCGGATGGCGGCTGGTACGGTATCGCACTCGCGCGCCCGGCGAGGCATTCCGCCACATGGTCGTGGTAATGATCGGAAAGGTTCCGACTCCCGATGCTGAAATCTGGCCCACATGGCCATGATGATAATTGTGACTCTTGGCCCAGGACCTGGTTGGCGTCATCATAAATGCCGCGTAGATGTGAAACCAAATCGACGCGAGGCGTGATCCGCGCAGCAGCGACCCATGCATGAAATCGTGAAATGTGATGAAACATCGCACCAGCAATAGGGCAGCCAATATTGCAAAGACGGTTCGCAAGGGCCACCAGGTCGCGAACCCGGCGCCAGCCAAGGCCGCGATCGTAAGCACGAAAGTCGAAACGACATACCATCTGCTCTTGCGCCTGATTTCATTCGCGAATGGTCGCGTGGCTTCGAGCAATTCGCGCCCAATACGGATATCGGCGCTGTGCTCCGCAGATTCCGTGTCACAAACATTAGCGCTGTCATCTACCACGATTACAGTTGGCCGAATGGTTCGGTGCTTGCTGCGGCGCCCATCGCCGCCCACTCAATCCACGCGGTTACGTCTCCTTGATAGTCTGCGGAGATATTGGCGAAAGGGATATAGTGGGCCTCCCGGGTGAAAATGCCAACGCTAAGGATCGGACAGCGCGGCAATAAGCAGGCAAACGGAGCAGACAAACGCCGCGGGGGTCATGAGTGCGCGCTCGACGCGACTCTTCGACGCTAAATTGGCGACCGTGTTCAACGCCAGTACGCAGAAGGCGACCCAGGTTGCAGCGCGGACCGTTGCGTACTGGAAAGGAACCGCAACCACACCGGTTCGCGCGAGGACTATCCACGCGGCAAGCGCCAACGGGAGGGCTGACACAGCGCTGGCGAGTCGAAGGCGAGCAGGCAACACCCGGTGCGCCCCGCCCCAAGCGGCATGGCCGAGCGGCAGCGCGAGTGCGAGCAAAATTTGAAACACGGCTACGAGGCCCAACACAAACGCCGCGAGTATCGACGCGAGCATTGCCGTGGTCACACTGACACCTCACGTTTTAGCCTCCCGATCATGGTAATCTCAAGTACCGCATCATAACAACGGCTAAAGCGCCATGCCTTTGATCGCATTGTCTCGAAGAGCTTTTATCGCGCGCTCGACTGACCTCGGATTCTTGGCCCTTTTGACCGCAACTCTGCCGCGCATGGTCCTCTCCGATCCTTTGGGGATAGCAGCGGGTTTACAACTGTACAGCGTGAATCAATCGATGCAGTCCGATCCCGCTGGCACTCTGCAGAAGCTGCAGCAGATAGGTTACCGGAATGTGGAGTCTGCTGGTTTCGGCGCCTTGTCAGCCAAGGATTTTCGCACACTGCTTGATGACGCCGGGCTTGCCTGTCCGAGCGCTCACCTGGATTTCATGAGCGGGAATATCGATGCCAATTTTGCGGACGCGCATGCGCTGGGAGCCAGCTACGCGGTGAGTTCCATACTTCGCCCCGGTACCGGCGCAGTTCCGAAATTAGACCCCGCCTTCAGCAAATATGCGGAGCTGTTAAGGGCAATGACATTGGAGGATGCCAAGCAGACGGCGGATCTTGCAAATCGAATCGGCGAGAGCGCGAAGCGAGCCGGTTTGCAATACGTCTACCACAATCATTTTTTTGAGTTCGTCGATCAGGGACACGGAGCGGTTGCCTACGATATCTTGCTGCGGGACAGCGACCCCGAATTGGTCGGGTTTGAGATCGACTGCGGCTGGATGAGGGTCGCGGGACACAATCCCGTGCACTATTTCAGGAAATACCCGCAGCGGTTTCCGATGATCCACGTGAAGGATTTTTTGAAGGTCGGTCACAAAAGCAGCGGCTCACCCGGAATGCGCGTCGGAACCGAACTGGGACATGGTTTTATCGACTACAAACCAATTTTTGCGGCGGCGAAGACCCATGGGCTGAAATACTATTTTGTCGAGCAGGAGGCGCCGTTTACACGCATGGGCCAATTGGATGCGGCGCAAGTCAATTATGACTATCTGCACGCCCTGCACGAATAAAGCGGTGGCCTCAACACTGCCACCCCCCGGCTAGAGGGAATATTTGCCCGGCAAATCCATCGGACTCTTCCGAAGCCAGAAAAATGCTCAATGACGCCACTTCCTCCGGTGCCACCATTCGGCCGATAGGCACTTCGCGCTTCAGCCGTTGCTTGAAAGATTCCAGCTGCTGCACCTCCGGCGGAAAGTATGCCGGGCTGTCTACAAAGTTGGTGGCAATGAGATTGACGTGGATGTTGTGCCGGGCGACCTCGATTCCCACTGCCCGCGTGTGCGCGATCTGGGCGCCGCGAGCCGCGCAATAGCTGGAGGTGTTCCTGATGCCGCGCAGTCCGGAGGCGCTGCCCAATACCACTATCTTGCCGGCTCGGCGCTCGATCATGCCCGGCAGCGCGGCGCGGAACAGTCGAGGAAGCGGATCGACCAAATGAGAAAATACACTCCGCCATTCTCCGTCAGTGACCTCTGGCGCGGCGGTCTGCGGCGCAGGTGCGACCAGATGAACGATGAGGATGTCAATCGGTGCCGCCGCGCGCACGGCCTCCTTTGGCGCGGGGGTTAGAGAAAGATCACGCTCATCCGCAATCACATGCGCAGAGTAGTTGGCGAAAGCCTTACAGAGCATCGGCCCGATCCAAAGCTGGCTTTGGGTTACCAAGACGCGCTTGCCGGCGAGGCTATCCCCGATTTTTCTCATAGCACGCGGCTGCGATGTCGCGCAGCGCGGGGGTTAGCACTCAGGCGACAACAGTTGTCGATAGATCGGAACCAAGCAATTTGGCGAATTCATTGGCAGCGACCGGCTCTTTGAAGTAGTAACCTTGTCCCTCGCTGCATTGTTTGGCTCGCAGCTTCAGGAACTGCTCTCGTGTCTCGACGCCCTCCGCAATGACTTTTAGACCAAAACTCTTGCCCATACTGATCACCGCATTGACAATGTTGGCGTCGCTGGCGTTGGCGCAGAGACCGCTTACAAACGACCTGTCGATCTTCAGGGCATCGATCGGAAAACGTTTTAAATAGCTGAGGCTTGAATACCCGGTACCGAAATCATCTAAAGTGAGTCGCACCCCCATGTCCTTGAGCGCGTGCAGCACGGCGATAGTGGATTTTGGGTCCTGCATCATGGCCGTTTCAGTCAGCTCAAACTCGAGGTACCGCACATCCATCCCGGTCTCCTGCAGGATCGCGCGAACACTCTGAACGAAGTCTTTGGACCGCAATTCCACCGCCGAGATATTAATCGCCACCGGAATTGTCGTGAGGTCTGCCTCCAGCCAGCGTTTGGTTTGGCGGCATGCTTCTCGCAGTACCCATCGGCCGATCGGTACGATGTATCCGCACTGTTCGGCGATGGGTATGAATTTCTCGGGAAGCACGATCTCTTGACCGGGTCGTTGCCACCGGATGAGTGCCTCAGCGCCGGTGATCGCCTCAGACTCGAGATCCATCTTCGGCTGATAATGCAGCACGAACTCCCGTCGCTCCAGAGCATGACGTAAGCCGCTTTCCACAGACTGCCGCTCCATGGCATGCTCATTCATGTCTGGCCTGAAGAACTGGTAGTTGTTCCGTCCATTCTCCTTCGCGTTCAACATCGCAATGTCCGCATTCTTAACGAGCGTGTCTGCATCGGTGCCGTCATCCGGATAGACGCCGATGCCTATGCTAACTGTGATTTGCAGATCGTGTTCCCCCAACCGGTGAGGCTTATTGAGCGCACTCAGTATTTTGTTTGCGCTGAGCGCTGCATCTTGCGCGCGCGCTACGGTAGACAGCAGGATCACGAACTCATCGCCGCCCTGACGGCTGACTGTATCGGAACCTCGTACATTTGCGACCAAACGCCAGGCAACTGATTGCAGGAGTTGGTCACCAATCGTGTGACCTAGGGAGTCGTTGACGTGCTTGAGGCGATCCACATCGACAAATAGCACCGCCAATTGATCCTTTTGCCGGCGTGCTGCGGCCATTGCTTGGGTTAGCCGATCATTCAGCAACAAACGGTTGGGCAAGTCGGTGAGATAATCATGATGGGCCAAATGCGACATCCGCAGCGACAGGGCGCGCGCCTGAGTCACATCACGAAAAACGATTACCGCACCGGTCACCCGGCCTCGGCGATCATGAATGGGTGAGGCAGAATCCTCGATCCCGAATTCAATCCCGTCCCGCCGGACGAGCACTGATCCCGCGGCCACTCCCACAGCTCGATTTTGCTGCATGGCCGCGATCATGGGATTTGGGCCGGGTCCGGGATTTGAGCTATTGATGATTCGGAACACATCGACAAACGGCCGGCCTCGTGCTTCAGGACATGACCAACCTGTCATCGTCTCCGCGACCTGATTTAGATAAGTCACATTGCATGCGGCGTCGGTGCTGATGACGGCGTCACCAATGGAATTCAAAGTTATTTCCGCGCGCTCCTTTTCTATGAATAGGGCCTCAGCGTTCGCGGCACGCTCGAGCATATTGCGTAAAGCCTTCGACAGCGAATAGCTGTCCAGGCGATTGTCCAGGATGTAGTCTTGCGCACCGTACTGTACGGCTTGTTTGGCCACTTCCTCGCGATCTGCACTGCAGAGCACCAGGACCGGGCTGTGCGGCGACGCCCGAAATAGTTGATCCAAGGCTTCAAAATCCAGCCCGTCCGGCAGAAGTAAGTCAACGAGAACGGCGGCAATCGGATCTTTCGCGCGATCGTTTAATCGATTGACCGCTGCAGCGCAACTTCTGACCCATTCCACTGCAAAAGGGCCGTCGCCCAACTTGGCGAGGAGCTCTTGAACGATCGCGGCCTTCGCGGCGTCATCCCGCACGAGAAGTATAGTCCGCGGCATTGCACCATCCTTTGCGCAAGGAATTCCAGGCGATTACATAGAAGTACGCCGTTAATTGTCTGTCTGTTAGCGCACAAAGCTAATTAGCCGCAGGAGGTTGGCGGTCAGCTCGCGGCCCGGTTGGGCCGCCGTCAGGATGTCGTTGCGGGCAGGAGCGGGTATCGATTTGACTATAGGGATTCAAGATAGGCGACTAGCTCTTGCATCTGATCCCTGCTCAGATCTTTGACCACGCCATGCATTACCGGAGCAGTACGCAAGACACTTTGGATTACCAGCAGCTGCTTGAGCAGATACGGCGCATGTTGACCGGCAAGGCGCGGAAAGGTCGCCATGCCTTGAGCACGCGGGCCGTGGCAGGTGGCGCACGGAGGGATTTGCCGCGCCGGCACGCCTTCTTCGTATAATTTTTTGCCTTGCGCAATGAGTGAAGGATTGCCGGGTGTGCCCACTGCTGCAGGCTGCGAGGCAAAATAACTGGCAAGACCGCTGATCACGGCATCGTTGAGCTGCGACGCCATACCCCACATGTAAGCCTGCGCGTCGGGATCAGCGCGCGATTGGTCCTTGAAGGCATGCAACTGCAGTTCAATGTAGGGCGCGCTCTGCCCTGCCAAATTCGGAAATGTCGGAGCGACGCTGCGGCCATTGATCCCGTGACAGGTGCCGCAGGTTTCGAGGGTCTTGCGTAGAACGGCTTTCTGAGCGTCAGTCATGGTAACCGCGGGGACCGGAGCTTCGGCAGGGGTATCTGCCGGGGCATCTGCAGCCCGGGCGATTCCGCTCATCCATGCCGCGGTCATCACAAGAGCGACAACATACTGTAACTTCATAAATCCTCGCTTTTCCGAATTAGAAATTCAGCCAGGCCAGCAAGTACAAGGTGTTGTTGTTGGAAGCGGTGCGGCCGCTGCCGTCATAGCCGCCCGGGTTGTTGCCGTTCTGGCCGTTGAACTTCTGGTAGCCGATGTACTGTGCCTG
>Ga0210394_10007527_pt1 | contig 11451 bp, 7 predicted proteins | sample IncBWC12MmetaG_FD_160121 | JGI IMG/M metagenome (GOLD analysis project Ga0210394, IMG submission 160121) | Forest soil microbial communities from Barre Woods Harvard Forest LTER site, Petersham, Massachusetts, United States - Inc-BW-C-12-M | ecosystem: Environmental > Terrestrial > Soil >... | reverse complement strand
TGCCCCTATGACGCCGCTTACTCGCCCGACGGCACCCGCATCGTCACCGCCTCGGATGACAAAACCGCCCGCATCTGGGATGCACGCACCGGGGCGCAAATCGCGATGCTCTCAGGAATTGGCAATCGCGTCCTTGGCGCCGCCTACTCGCCCGACGGCACCCGCATCGTCACCGCCTTGGCTGATACCGCCCGCATCTGGGATGCGCGCACGGGGGCGCAACTCGCGGTGCTTTCAGGGCATGGCGATGTCGTCGAATTCGCCGCCTACTCGCCCGACGGCACGCGTATCGTCACGGCTTCCAATGATAGGACCGCCCGCATCTGGGATGCACGCACGGGAGCACAACTCGCGGTACTCTCAGGACATGGCGATACCGTCTTTTCCGCCGCCTACTCGCCCGACGGCACCTGCATCGTCACCGCCTCGGCTGACAAGACCGCCCGCATCTGGGATTCGCGCACGGAGGCGCAGCTCGCGGTGCTCTCAGGACATGCCGAAATCGTCTTTTCCGCCGCTTACTCGCCGGACGGCACCCGCATCGTCACCGCCTCGACCGACAAGACCGCCCGCATCTGGGATGCACGCACCGGGGCGCAGCTCGCTGTACTCTCGGGACGTGGCGATCGCATCGAATCCGCCGCTTACTCGCCCGACGGCACCCGCATCGTCACCGCCTCGGCTGACAAGACCGCCCGCATCTGGGATGCACGCACGGGCGCGCAGCTCGCGGTGCTATCCGGCCATGGCGATCGCCTCTATTCCGCCGCCTACTCGCCCGACGGCACCCGCATCGTTACCGCCTCGGCTGACAAGACCGCCCGCATCTGGGATTCGCGCACGGAGGCGCAGCTCGCGGTGCTCTCAGGACATGGCAATCGCGTCAACTCCGCCGCTTATTCGCCCGACGGCGCCCGTGTCGTCACCGGGTCGTACGATAAAACCGCCCGCATCTGGGATGCGCGCACGGGAGCGCAGCTCGCGGTGCTCTCAGGCCACGGCGATGTCGTCCAATCCGCCGTCTACTCGCCCGACGGCACCCGTATCCTCACCGCGTCGTACGATAAAACCGCCCGCATCTGGGATGCGCGCACGGCGGCGCAGCTCGCGGTGCTCTCAGGCCATGGGGATATCGTCGAATCCGCCGCCGACTCGCCCGACGGCACGCGTATCGTCACGGCTTCCGATGATAAGACGGCGCGAATCTGGGAGGGGCGCGTTCCAGCGACACTCGATGACCAGATCTCCTGGGACGCGGCGGCGCAAATCGACTTCCTGTCGGACGTCGATCGAACCCGGCTTGGTCTGCCGGCGGATACGCAAACAAGAATCAAGTCGAGCCAAGGATCGGCCTGCGATCAAGCGGCGGCGGCATTCTATGATCCGGATCGCCTGGCATCGGGCGCTGCGCAACCCAACATCAACGCGGATATCGCCAACCCCGCCTGCGCCGCGGAAGCTACGCAGCCCGTGCATTCCGTGCGATCGGACTTTCAGTGGGGGCGCGCCTTGTTGGCGAAGCACGATGCGCCCGGTGCGCGGCGGCAATTCGAGTTCGCGGTTTCAAAAGGCTACCGTGCCGCCGACATCGATTTGGGCAACCTGCTGCTGGACGGGACGGCCGGGGTAGTCGATCCGCAGCGTGCGGTCTCGCTCTACGAGAAGGCCTGGCGGGACGGGCTGCCGATCGCGGCGTTCGCACTGGGACATCTCTACGAAGCCGGCGTGCCGGGCGCGGAAGTCAAAATTCAGCCCGATGCGGCGCAAGCTTGGGCGTGGTACCAGAAAGGCGCGGACGCCGGCGAACCCACCGCACTCGCCCGCTTCGGCCAGCGCGATGAGCAATACGCTCTCGCGGTGCAGGACCCCTTAAAAGCCCACGCGCTGTTGCTGCGCGCATTCCGGTTCTACGCGGCGGCGGCCGAGCGCGCGCGCGATGAGGATTGGCCCGAGGAGGCGTGGCGGGGCTGGCGCTACCGGCGCGCGACGCTGGCGCGACTCCTCGCGCGTGAGGGAATGATGGGCCAAGTCGCCGATGCGTACACGTCGGTGCGCGAGCAGATGCTCTTGCGCACACCGGCGCTGTGGGAAAAGATCAAAGCCAAGTTTCACTGGTAGCCAATCGCGGCGCGGAGGTGACTTTGATGTGACCCCATCGTCTCAGATCACACTCGAATCGAGGATTGGCCGGACGCGGCCATCGAGGGATTGGTGCTGTCGGCGGACGTCGCTATTGATCGTCGATCGATCGGCACGCATCCGCGCAATGAAACGCGCCATTCAGCTGATGGAAGAGCAATACACGAGCCTTCTCCCACTCGCGTTTGACCGTGCGTGTTGACGTGCCGCGCTGCGCTGCAATCTCATCGAACGTGTAGCCGCAGAAGTACCGAAGATCGACGAGCTCCGCCAGTTTTGCATCGCGCACGGCAAGCTCGTCGAGCGCTTCCGATAGTCGCGACAGGTCCGTTTCGTCCATGTCCGATTCGGGAACCTGGGTCGACAGTTGCGTGAAATGGAAGTCTCCGCCTCGTTTCAGAGCGCGCCGGTCCCGCACGAAGTCGATGATCAGACCTCGCATGACACGCGCAGCGTATCCGATGAATCGTTCGCGATCAGGGAAGACGGCATCTCGCCCGCGCATTCCGAGATAGGCCTCATGCAACAGAGTTGTTGGGCTGACCGGTGCACCGGCGTTGCGCCGCAATTGACGCTCTGCCAACTGTCGCAATTCGCCATACAGCGAGGCGAACAGGCGGCTATGCGTAACAGACTCGCCCGCGTCCGGTCCCGACGACACCTGTGATTCCGAATCCTTCAATCGGTGCTCCGAACTTCGCTAGCGCGGCAAACACGGCTTTGCCGTTTTCAGCGTCTATCCCTGAAAATCGTCAGACTTCATCGCCTTCAGGCTGTTGTACCGAGTGATCCTTTTGTCCATTTGGCAAAACTAGCACAAACTGCAAATAGGCACACTCCGACCGCCTAGCACTCGCCTTGGTATCTTGAAGTGAAAGTGCGCGATAGTCTCCGATAGACCCCGTCACTCCCACTCAATAGTCTCCCGCACTCGTAATCTCTTGAAAACCCTTAATTTCTCGCAGCATTAGCTGAATTTTACCGTCAGGTTGACCGTCAAAATATTTTGCTTGGTACCGATGGATCCCGATAGATGCCGAATGCTTCGGCGTTGAACCTTAAGCAGTCACGCAAAATTGAACAAAAATCCACTGAAATTGAGATTGACCGTACTCCAGTGAAGGGTATAGTTTGATTGTTGAAAGTTTCAACAATGGAGAGAGGCGACCGTGGCCACCGTTAATTTTAGTGTTCCCGATGACGTCAAAGCGGCATTTGACAAGGCCTTTGGCGATCAAAATAAGAGTTCGATTGTTGCGGAACTCATGCGGCGCGCGGTACGGGAGCGTCAGCTCCAGATCAAGCGGGAAAAGTTGTTTCGCCAGTTGGGCGCGGCTCGTTCGTCGCGTCCGGCGGTCACAAGCGAACAGATAAAGAGAACACGCGCCGCTGGACGACCGTGACGGTCGTCCTCGATGCGAGCGTGATACTCAAATGGCTGCTCGAAGATCCCACCACTGAGCCGGACACCGAAAAGGCGTTGGCCCTCATCGATGCCGTTATCTCTGGCAAGCTGGAAATTCTGCAACCCGTGCATTGGTTGATCGAAGTGGCGGCCGTGGCCGCCCGGTTGACTCCACAAACTGCGGTTCAAGACGTCGAATTGCTATCAGCGATGCAATTGCCGACGAGCGATGACCCGGCTGTCCTACTACGGGCGACGAGACTCGCAATCGACATTGATCATCACCTATTTGACACCTTGTACCACGCGGTCGCGCTCGAACATGACGACGCTGTACTCGTGACAGCAGATGATCGCTATCTCCGGAAAGCAAAGCGTTACGGGATGATTGCGGCGCTAGCCGATTGGGAGCGCGTACCGTAGTTGCCGCGACCGACGAGCGCAATTTGGCGCCTAGGTGGCTATCGCGGAAAGATCAGATTGGAAGTCGCCGGAAGCAGTGAAGATCACCCGAAGGCGAGCATCTTTAAGGGCGGTCGCGTGTTCTTCAATATCAAAGCTAACGATTTCGGTTGGTTGCCTGGTTCAGTTGGTAGTTGGCATTTTGATGACCCGATTTCTCGGATCACATAATACGACGGCATTGATGCGGAGACATGTTGAAAACGACGTTGATTGTTTTGGCCCATCGCACGCAGCGATTTCGTCGTGGACTGCGCACAGTCGAAGGCCGAACCGTTATGGGTCCTGGCGAAAAGTAACCCGCCGCTGGATCTTGCTTCAGTGCATAGATCGCGATACGGTATCGTGCACGTCACCGCGCGAGGAGGACCACTCATGTGCGTGCGCCGCATCCTCACAGCCTGGATCACGTGCTCTTTGATCCTTGCTCTTTGCGCAGGGTCTTGGGCCCACGCTCAGCAAAAACCGATCGCGTTCGTCAACGTGACGCTCGTTCCTATGAACCAAGGGCACGTTCTACCCGAACAGAGTGTAGTTGTGGTGGGACCGCGCATTGTGCAAACAGGGCCCACGTCAGCGATTAGGCTGCCGGCCGGTGCGCTAAGGATCGACGGTCGCGGCGCTTTTCTCATGCCCGGTTTGGCAGACATGCACGTGCACCTAATCCGGTCGCTCGATGCAGTCAAATCTCAAGCGCCATCGTCGGCAAAGCCAACCGCTGCGCGCACGATACCGCCGCTTTCCGCATCTGACGACCACGAAAGCGAAAATCGCGCGTTGGGGCTGCTGTTCGTATCGAATGGCATCACCAGCGTGCGAAATATGTGGGGTGACTATGCGATTGATACCTTCGCCGAAGAGATCGAGTCGGCGCAGGTGCTTGGACCGCACGTCTACTCGACGGGCCCCATCACGGACGGAAGTCCCTATACTTGGCAAGGCAGTCGGGTCGTGGATAGCCGACCCGAAGCAGAAGAGGCGGTGGAGCAGGATATCCGAGCACATCGGATCGCTCTAAAGGTCTACAACGGGCTGTCGGCCGATGCCTATCACTGGTTGGTCTCTTCAGCCCGGAGACATGATCTGGCTGTAGTGGGTCACGTGCCCGACAGCATGGGACTTCGCGGTGTGATCGAGGCACGGCAGGATTCGATAGAGCATCTTGACGGCTTCCTCGAAGCTTTGCAGCCCGACCCTGCTTCGGTAGCGAATGCCACAACGCGGCAGCTCCTCGAGAATGCCGATATGCGCAAGCTGACTCCTCTGATCGGGTCGATTAAGGCTGCCAATATCTGGAATTGCCCAACCTTGGCACTGGTTAAGAACATTGCGGACGATGCCGAATGGCAACGCCGACTCGGTCTCATGCCCCCCGCGATGGTCGAGCGGTATCGAAAAGGGATGCCTCAGTGGCATGCACATCCAGAGGTGACACAGCAAGTTTATGAATTCTATCTAAAGATCGCGCTCGCCTTGCACGAGCGCGGTGCCCTCCTGCTACTTGGAACTGATACACCGAAACCAACCGTATTGCCCGGTTTTTCGCTGCATGATGAGCTGCAAAGCTTCGTGCGCGCGGGTCTGACCCCCTATGAAGCACTCCGCGCTGGCACGAGCGATGCCGCGATCTTTCTACACCAAGAGAATGAGTTCGGAACGATCGGCGCGGGGTTGCGCGCCGACCTGTTGTTACTCAAGGCGAATCCGCTAGAGAGTATTGACAACGTCGACAAGCGAGTCGGCGTGATGGTCGCGGGACGCTGGTTTACCGAGGCTGAGCTGCAACAGCGATTGCTTGCCTTGCGGGACAGCTATCACCAGTGAGCCTACCTACGCGGCTAGAGGTGCATCGAACGTCTGCTTTCGCAACGATTCAAACGTCGTCTTTCTCGATGTAGGTTCGGGTTTCCTCCATATTTTCCCCGATACTCCCCCATGCACTGAACCGCAACCTGTGCGAACCTACCCGATATGAATCTCCGTAAGAGCATGCGACAGAAAGCCGCGAAACGTTCCCGGAAACTTTTGGCGTGCATTCCGGAAGCCCGTCTGACGGTAAAATTCAGAGGCAGACCGCCCAGAAAAATCTTACCGTCCGATTTACCGTCAAACCCATTCGCTTAGGAGCGATAGATGTAGATAGGCGGCGAAAGGTGATCTTGAGATTTCAGTGAGTTAGTGAGTTACGCCCGGGAGCCGACAGTGGCGATAGATCCCGAAAGGCAAAATTCACTCCCACTCGATTGTCGCCGGCGGTTTGCCTGAAATGTCATACACGACCCGTGATATGCCCGGCACTTCGTTGATTACTCGATGCGCGACCCGATCGAGAAATTCGTACGGCAGGCGCGCCCAGCGCGCCGTCATGAAGTCGATGGTCTCCACCGCACGCAGCGCGATCACATGGTCGTAGCGGCGACCATCGCCCATCACGCCCACGGAACGCACCGGCAGGAACACCGCAAAGGCCTGGCTGACCCTGTCATAAAGATCGTGCCGGCGCAGCTCTTCGATGAATATCGCATCGGCGCGGCGCAGCAGGTCCGCATGGGACTTCTGCACCTCACCCAAAATGCGCACGCCTAATCCCGGTCCGGGAAACGGATGGCGATGCACCATCTCCCGCGGCAGTCCCAGCTCCAGCCCCAATTTTCGGACTTCATCCTTGAATAATTCACGCAGCGGCTCCAGCAACTGCAGCTTCATATGCTGCGGCAACCCGCCCACGTTGTGGTGCGACTTGATCACATGTGCCTTGCCGGTCTTCGCGCCGGCCGACTCGATCACATCCGGATAAATCGTGCCCTGCGCCAGCCACTTGACGCCCTCGAGCTTTGCCGCTTGCTCGTCAAAGACTTCGACGAAAATGCGTCCGATGATCTTGCGCTTCTTCTCAGGATCGGTTTCTCCGGCCAATGCCGCCAGGAAGCGCTGCTCCGCGTCGACGCGGATGACGCGCACTCCCATGTGCTCGGCGAAGGTCGCCATGACCTGATCGCCCTCGCCCAACCGCAGCAATCCGTGGTCGACGAATACGCAGGTGAGCTGAGTGCCGATGGCTCGATGCAAGAGCGCGGCCAGCACCGATGAATCCACGCCGCCCGACAGCCCAAGCAGCACACGGTCGCTGCCCACCTGGGCGCGGATGCGCGCTACGCTGTCATCGATGATGCTGCGCGTGGCCCAGCTGGCGGCGCAGCCGGCGATCTCGCGTACGAAGCGCCGCAGAATCTCGCCTCCCTGCAGGGTATGCGTGACCTCCGGGTGAAACTGCAGGGCGTATAGGCGCCGCGATTCATCAGCCATGGCCGCGAGCGGCGCATTGTCGCTCTGCGCAATGACACTGAATCCCGGAGGTACGGCGACGACGCGATCCCCATGGCTCATCCATACGTCGAGCACCCGTCGACCTTGAGCGTCGCGGTTATCCTCGAGCCCATCGAGAAGGCGCGAGTCCCCCGTGGGTCTGATCTGGGCGGCACCAAATTCTCGATGAGTCGACATCTCGACCTGTCCGCCCAGCTGCGCGGCCATGGTCTGCATGCCGTAGCAGATACCAAGCACAGGCACTCCCAGCGAGTAAACCTCGGGAGGCGCTTCGAGACCCTTGACGTCGTAAACGGATTCCGGGCCGCCGGAGAGAATGACCGCTTTCGGCGCGAATTTCTTGATGTCCCCGGCGCCGGCATCGCAGGGGTAGATTTCGGAATACACGCCGAGTTCGCGGACTCGCCGAGCGATCAACTGTGTGTACTGAGCACCGAAATCGAGAATCAGAACTCGGTCCGCATGAATGTCGGGCATCAACCGATCCGGTAGTTGGGGGCTTCTTTGGTGATGGTCACATCGTGAACATGGCTTTCGCGAACGCCGGCGTTGGTGATGCGCACGAACTGCGGCCGCGTGCGCATCTCTTCGATGCTGCTGCTGCCGGTGTATCCCATCGCGGCGCGCAGGCCACCCGCGAGCTGATGGATGATCGCTACCAAACTACCCTTGTACGCAACCCGGCCTTCGATACCCTCGGGCACGAGTTTTTCGAGTTCCGACGTGGTGTCCTGGAAGTAGCGATCGCTGGATCCATGCGCCTGGGCCATCGCCCCCAGCGATCCCATGCCGCGATACGCCTTATACGAGCCGCCTTGATACAGTTCCACTTCTCCGGGGGACTCTTCCGTGCCGGCAAACATGCCGCCGATCATTACGCAGTGCGCGCCGGCCGCGAGCGCTTTGGCAATGTCCCCGGAGTAGCGAATTCCGCCATCACCTATCACTGGAACGCCCGTACCCGCGAGCGCTATGGCAACTCGGGATATGGCGCTGATTTGCGGCACGCCGACGCCTGCGATGACGCGGGTCGTGCAGATGGAACCCGGTCCGATGCCCACTTTGACCGCATCGGCGCCGTATTTGACCAGATCGAGCGCCGCTTCGGCGGTGACGATATTGCCGCCGATCACCTGCATATCGGGATATTTCGCCTTTATTTTGGACACCATTTCCAGTACGCCGCGCGAATGGCCGTGCGAGGTGTCGACGACCACAACGTCGACGCCCGCGTCGCGCAAAGCGCCAACGCGGTCCAGCGTATCCGGGGAGGTACCCACGGCGGCACCGACCCGCAGGCTGCCGACACTGTCCTTACAGGCGTTCGGGAATTCCGTGGCCTTTTGAAAGTCTTTCACCGTGATCATGCCTTTCAGCTCATGATCGCCGGCCACCACCAATACCTTTTCAATTCGATGCTTATGCAGCAACGCCAAGACCTGTTCTTTGGGAGCGTTTTCGCGCACGGTGATCAAACGGTCTTTGGGCGTCATCACCGATGATACCGGCGCGTCCAATTTGGTCTCGAATCGCAGGTCGCGGTGCGTGACGATTCCGACCACTTTTGTGCCGAGCACCACCGGCACTCCGGAGATGTTCTTGGCGCGTGTCAGCTCGATGACCTGGCGAATCGTCATGTCCGGATTCACGGTGATCGGATCGCTGATTACGCCGCTTTCGAACTTCTTGACGCGGTCGACTTGGCGCGCCTGATTATCGATCGACATATTCTTGTGAATGATGCCGATCCCGCCCTCTTGGGCGATGGTGATCGCCAGGCGCGCCTCGGTGACGGTATCCATGGCGGCAGATACGACAGGTAGGTTGACGCGTATTTCGCGGGTCAATTGACTCGCCAGCGATACATCGCGCGGCAAGACTTCGGAATATGCCGGCACCAGCAGCACGTCATCGAAAGTGAGTGCCTCTTCAAGAATACGCATAGGGTCGCGTTCACAGGTTTATCTAAGAGGCGGCGCATTGTACCTTGCGCGTGCTGCGCGGTAAACCGCAGTATCATGCGCCCATGGAAACGCTCGCCAGCAGCTCCCCCAGCGTACGTCCCGATCGCGACATTTACAGTGTTTCGCGGCTCAATCGCGAGGTTCGCGTGCTGCTCGAGCGCGGTTTCGGCAGTCTGTGGGTGGAAGCGGAAATCTCCAATTTCGCCAGGCCCAGCTCCGGACATTGGTATTTTTCGCTGAAAGATGCGACTGCGCAAGTCCGCTGCTGCATGTTTCGGCAGCGAAACATGCTGTGCGGCTTTGTCGCTCGGGATGGACAAAAAGTGCTGGTGCGGGCTCGCATCGGGCTGTACGAGCCGCGCGGAGAATATCAGCTTGTCATCGAACACATGGAGGATGCCGGGCTCGGTGCGTTGCGCCGCCAGTTCGAGCAATTGGCGGCGAAGCTCGCGGCGGAAGGGTTGTTCGCGCCGGAACGCAAACGGCCCTTGCCCGCGCTGCCGAAGCGCATCGGCGTGATTACATCGCCCAGCGGCGCTGCGATTCACGACATCCTGCACGTGCTGGCGCGGCGTTTTGCCGCCATTCCCGTGCTGCTCTATCCGGTTGCCGTGCAGGGCCCTGCGGCCGCGCCGGAGATCATCGCCGCACTGGCATTGGCGGGCCGACGCGCGGAGTGCGATGTGCTCATATTGGCGCGCGGCGGCGGCTCGCTCGAGGATTTATGGGCCTTCAATGACGAGGCCTTGGCCCGCGCCATCGCCGCCTCGCCCATACCGGTAGTCAGCGGCATCGGTCATGAGGTCGACGTCACCATCGCCGATTTTGCCGCCGATGTGCGCGCCCCGACCCCTTCCGCCGCGGCCGAAATCGTGGTTCCGGACGCCGCAGAATGGGCCGCATCGATAAACCGCTTGGGTGAGCGCCTGCAGCGCGCGCTGCGCCATGGACTCGATGCGCATCATGAGCGGCTGCGCTGGATTACCGGACGTGCGGCACTGGTCAGCCCCGCGGCGCGACTGGCGCAGCAGGAGCAACGTCTGGATGACCTGGAACAGCGCTTGTCGCGGGCCTTGCGCCAGATTTTGGCCGATCGCCGCTCGGCGCTGGGCGAGCGGCGCAGCCGGCTGTGGCAACTGAGCCCCGTTGCGCGGCTTCAGGGCACCGCCGCCCGGCATGCCGCCTTGTTCGCGAGGCTCCGCGCTGCGGGAATTGCGCAGCTGCAGCGGGCACGCGAGCGACTGGCGCCGCTCGTGCGCACATTGAACGCCGTGAGTCCGCTCGCGACGCTGGAGCGCGGCTACGCCATTGTCAGCCGCGAAGGCGGCGGCATATTGCGTAATGCCGCCGACGCGGCACCGGGAACCATCATTGAAGCGCGACTCAGCCGGGGAAGAATCCGCGCCAAGGTCGAGGGGTCCACTTGATTCGAGCCGCCTTGGTCTTGGCCTGGATGTTTCCCTCACTAGCCCTGTCGTTCGCGCTGCCGCGCGAAGCGGCCGTGCCGGGCGGGGTGAAAATCATTCGCCTTGACGTTCATGGCAGCGCGATGCCCGCGGTCGACGTTGACGGACAGCGGGTCATGGTCGTGCAGGACGGCGACAACTGGGTCGCGGTCATCGGCATCCCACTTTCGGCGCCCCTGGCAACGCGCCATGTGATCGTGCACAGCGCCGGCGGCAGGCAAGAAATCGATTTCAGCGTCGGCGAGAAACGCTATGCCAGTCAGTCCCTCAAAGTCGCGCCCGCCCAGGTAAATCCCTCACCGGCGGACCTCGAACGCGTGAAACGCGAACAGGCGAACATTGATCAAGTACTGCGCCACTGGATCGACGAACAACCGGAGTCGCTGAGCATGGAGCAGCCGGTCCCTGGAGTGCGCAGCAGTTCATTCGGCATGCGGCGCATATTCAATGGCGAATCGCGCAAGCCGCATAGCGGCATGGACATCGCCGCGCCGGCGGGCACCCCGGTGCGCGTGCCGATCGCCGGCACCGTCATCGACAGCGGTGAATATTATTTCAATGGCAATACCGTCTTCGTCGATCATGGCCGCGGCCTGATCAGCATGTATTGCCACTTGAGCGCCATCGACGTGAAGACGGGACAACGCATCGCCGCAGGCACGAGCATCGGGAAGGTCGGCATGACGGG
>Ga0210394_10007526_pt1 | contig 11452 bp, 8 predicted proteins | sample IncBWC12MmetaG_FD_160121 | JGI IMG/M metagenome (GOLD analysis project Ga0210394, IMG submission 160121) | Forest soil microbial communities from Barre Woods Harvard Forest LTER site, Petersham, Massachusetts, United States - Inc-BW-C-12-M | ecosystem: Environmental > Terrestrial > Soil >... | reverse complement strand
AAATCGCAAAGCGTCGGCCATCACTTCGCGCATTCCTCGTTCGTCGATGTCGCGCATGGTGAAAATGTGAACGCCTGATTCTTTCACCAAACGACGCTCTTTGGCGTCGAGATCGCGTATACCGACCAAGGCCACGTTGCGCGGCTCCACCATCGGCTTGATACCGGCGAGTTCGGTCAACTCCGGAGGGCCATATCCCATGATCGAAGCGAGCGGCATGCCGTGAACGTTTCCAGATGGCGAAGATTCCGGTGTGTTCATATCGCCGTGCGCGTCCAGCCAAATTACCCCGATGCGCTTGGATTCTTTGTTGAAGTGCGCCGCCGTGCCCGCCGTAGTTCCCACCGCAATGGAGTGGTCACCACCCAAAATCAGGGGCACCATATCTTCATCGAGCGTTTTCTGAACCGCATCCGCCAGACCTTTGCAGGCTTGCGCAATTTCGTCGAGATATCTGGCGCGTTTTTCGCCGTAGGGTTGTTCTTCAGGCTGCGGGACGTCCACGTTCCCGATGTCTTCCACCTGGCGGCCAAGCTGTTTGAGCCGCGCATGCAATCCTGCCACACGCAACGCCGACGGGCCCATGTCCACACCGCGGCGGCTTTGTCCCAAGTCCATCGGCACGCCGATGATTCTTATTTTCTCTGGCATTTTGTTGTGGTCTTTCGCGCCCTATATCGGGGTGACCCCCATGGTCGACCCCTTAACAAAGGGACACTAAGGATAGACGCGATACAGCATCCGAGGGAAGGGAATCACTTCGCGAATGTGCTCCGTTCCGCAAATCCAGGCCACGGTGCGTTCCAGCCCCAGGCCGAAGCCAGCGTGAGCCACGCTGCCGTAGCGACGCAAGTCAAGGTACCACTGGAAGGATTCTTCCGGCAGGTTGTGTTCACGGAGTCGTTTCAACAGCGTCTCGTAATTTGACTGGCGCTCGCCGCCTCCGATAATTTCACCATACCCTTCCGGGGCAATCATGTCGAAACTCAAAGACAGCTCGGGCCTCTGTTCGTCCGTGGCCATATAGAATGCCTTCATCGCAGCGGGGTAGCGATGAATGATGACCGGCGTATCGAATTCCTTGGAGATGATGGTTTCTTCGTCTCCGCCGAAGTCGTCGCCCCATTTCGCCGGGTTTCCGGCCTTCTGCAAAACCTTGATAGCCTCGTCGTAGGTCACGCGTGGGAAGGGCGGAACGATTTTTTCCAGCTTCGCTACGTCGCGCTGAATGGTAGCTAGTTCGCGAGGGCGATTTTTAACCACGGACCGCACCACGGCGCTCACCAGGCCTTCTCCGAGTTGCATCATGTCTTCCAGATGCGCGTAAGCTGCTTCCGGCTCCAACATCCAAAATTCGGTCAAGTGTCTGCGAGTCTTGGATTTCTCCGCTCGAAATGTGGGGCCGAACGTGTACACCTTGCCGAGCGCCGCCGCCGTGGCTTCCACATAAAGCTGGCCTGATTGCGTCAGATAGGCCTTCTGATCGTCAATATAATTCACTTCAAAAAGCGTGGAAGTCCCTTCGCACGCTGCCGGGGTGAAAACAGGCGCGTCCGTGAGCGTGTAGCCCTGGCCATCCATGTAATTGCGCGCAGCGCGTTCCACTTCCGCACGAATGCGTAGAATAGCAGCCTGCCGCGGCGTACGAATCCACAGGTGTCGACGGTCGAGGAGAAAATCCACGCCGTGCTCTTTAGGTTGAATCGGATAGGGCTCTGAATCAGATACGCGATGCACCACTTCGACGCCGCTAATGTGCATTTCGAAACCGCCCGCGGCGCGCGCTTCGGCGCGAACGGTGCCTGTGACGATTACACTCGATTCACGCGTCAGTCCCTTTAGCGCCTCGAATGCTTCCGGTTGCTCTTTTTGCGACACGACGCCCTGGAGTACGCCGGTGCCGTCGCGAAAAATGGGGAAAAGAAGTTTGCCGGATTCGCGCTGGTTGTAAAGCCAGCCTTGGATCGTCACGGTGCTATCGACGTGCTCACCGGCATGTTCGATGGTGATGATGGTTCTAGCTGCATGCTGTGGCTGAGTCATTTACCTGCCTGTTTTCTCTTTTAAGTGGTTCAGGAACGCGAGGTACGCCCGCGCTTTGCCTCGAAATTCTCTTCCAGCTTATCAAATGTCGCGCGAACTTGTTCGAGCGTTGGGCCGCCATTCGACTGGGCTTTCAATTCGAGCACGATTGCGACCAGCTCCGGAGCGGTTGCGATTGCGGCGAGTCCGGCGTCCCAATTTATGGCGCCTTCGTAGGGCAGCAGGTGTTCGTCCTTCTCGCCATGATTATCGTGAATGTGCGTGGTTGCCACGCGTTCGCGCATGATATCGAAACTCACCTCCACGCCTTCTTCGATATGCGCGTGGCCTATGTCGAAGCAAAGACGCAAATCGTGCAGGTGCGTGTCGGTGATGAAATGTTGCAGTGAAGCGGGCGCGCCGAGCTCGCTAGGCGTGTTTTCCAACGCGATAGTCACGCCACGCGCCTTCGCGAAAATGCAGAGATGTTCGAGCGAGCTGAAAGCTGCATCCAGTTTTCGCGGATCCGCGGCCTGGCGGCCGTGCCCGATGTGCTGCACCAGGAAATGGAACGGAATGCGTTCAGCCACTTCCAGCGTCCGCTTCACTTCGTCGACAGCGTCGAGGCGCCTGATCCGTTCGGTATCGGAAATCGATACGGGCACGCCGCTTTCGCGTCCAGGAGAAAGGTCGCGTTCCGTGGGTGAATGCAAGGAATGCAATTCCAAGTGATATTCGCCAAGCGCGTCAGCCAATTCACGCACCGCCTGAGGTTCGCGATAGTTGAAATGCCGCGGCGAGCAAAAGATCTCAATGCTGGCGATTCCGGCCTGAGAAATCTCGGCCAGCAATGCAGCTCCCAGCGGTTGGTTGACATAGCGGTAGGTCGAAAGTACGCGTTGCATTCAGCTCCCGTGCGGTTCGCAGTAAAGAATTACTATGGTCGATGGAAAACGTGGTTCCGTCAATAGGCGTGAAAGATTGAGGTGAAAACAATACTTCGGCCAGATTCAAATAATCGAACGGCAGCTTTTCATTGGATGAAAGTTCAATCGGAGATAAGGACCACTAATACCAGGGCGATCAGCGCGCCGAGCAGAAGTGCAAGAGCGAGCCACACCCATATCGGACGGCGTTTGCGCATTAATCCAGGGGGCGGGGGAACAATTTCGGGAAGAAGGGGTTCGAGGGTCACGGTTTTTTTATTTTGATGAATTGGGCGCAGGCCAGGGTAGGGTTCGAGCTCGTCTCATTAGCGAAAAAGTCTTCGCGCATCGTGCGATGCTAGCACCACCGCTAGGCGTTGCGAAATGATTTAGCGGCGGTTACGCAGGCGCGCAGTTTTTCGATGGCCTGTTCTACTGTGCGGGTTTTGAGGCCGCAATCAGGGTCCACCCACACTCCTTCCTTGGGAAGAATGGTCAGCGCCTGTTTGATCCGTTCGCGGACGACTTCGCTGCTGTCCGTACGGTGCGAATGGACGTCCACAACGCCGAAGCTGATGTCTTTTGTAAAAGGATGGCCGCGGAAAAGTTCGAGCAGGTCCAAATCGCTGTTGGACATTTCCAGGTCAAAATTATCAACGGCCAGGTCGAGCATACCGGGATAAATTTTGTCAAATTCGCCGTAGCAGGCGTGCGTGATGAAGTAGGCATGCTGGCCGGTGGTGGTAAATTCCATGGCTTCCAGGGCGATCGGCAGTTCTTCCGGCCGCACGGAAAGGGCGGGCTCGTCTATTTGAATGATTTTGCAGCCTGCGGCGATAAGCGCTTCCACTTCTTTGCGGACCACTTTTGCCAGCGCTAGAGCCGCGCTGCGGCGGTCCGGATAAAATTCGTTGAAGCTCCAGTCCAGGATGGTGTAGCCGCCCGTCAGCATTCCTTTGACCGGTTTTTTTGTAAGACTTTGGGCATACTTCCACCAGTCAACGGTGAGCGGGCTGCGCCATGCGACCTCGCCGGAAATGATGGGCTTGTGGTAGTAACGATTTCCGTAGCTGCGAACCAAACCGCTGATGGAAAAGCCAGGCAAGCGCTCCGCGAAGTAAGCGACCATATCGCCGCGATACATTTCGCCGTCCACCAGCACGTCGATGCCTAACCTTTCCTGTTCTTCGATCCAGAATGCGGTGGCTTTACGTTCCAAATCGTGGAGGTCTTTTTCGGACATTTGTTTTTTATTAAATTCGGCGCGAGCTTTCGTCAGATAGTCCGGTTTGGGAAAGCTGCCCACCGAAGTGGTGGGGAAAAGAGGCAGCTTCAGACCGAGACTTTCCAATTTTTGGCGGCTCATGGGCGTTTTTGGCCTTCCAGTTCTGCGCGAACCTTCGACAGCAGTTCGAGTTTTGTAACGGCGCGATCGCGCGGGAGATATTCGAGGCCGGAAGAAGGCCCGAGGAAGGCGCGTTGGTCTTTGATTTTTGGCAGCATGCGTTCAACCTGGCGCGCGATCTGCACGGGATCTTCCAATTTTGTATTTCGGCCGTCGATGATGCCCAGTCCAAGCCATTTCGGAGAACCGGTTGAAGCTACGAGATCCACGAGTTTCGGAGAATACGTAAAGTCCAGGCCGACGATATCGACCGGCAGAGTGAGGAGTTTTTCGTAGAGCGGTGCGCAGTCGTGGAAATAAACGTAGAGGGCGAGTTCGACTTTGCGTCCGCTCTTACGGATTTTGTCGTGGGCTTGCATCAAAGGGGCCAGCGAAGCTTCGAAAATCGCCCAGTCATTTGGATATTTAATCGCGGCGGGCTCGTCGATTTGAATCAGCTCCGCGCCCGCTTGGGAAAGCGGTTCGAACTCGCTTGCAAGAATCTCGGCGTAGGCTTCGACGCGTGCTTCCAGTGAGGCGAAAGCTTTGGACGATCCGTGGCCGGATTGTTCGCTCAGGGAAAATTTTCCGAGGGTGTAAGGACCGGTCAGGACAGGCTTAAGGCTGAGCTTTCCGGCTTTGCCTTGCGGAGTCGGCAAATGTCCTAGGGCATTTCGCGCGAAGCTGTATTCGCCGGCGACTAGATTACCCCGCTTTATGGGCGCTCCGACGAAGACCGGTTGCCGAAAATAGGTATTGGTGTCGAAGAATCGAACGAGGCCTTTGATTTCAATGTTGTCCAATTTTCCTGCGAGGTGAGAGATGGGGTCGTACCAGCGAATCAAGCCGTCGGTGGTTACGTCGAGGCCGGCCTTCACTTGCTCGGCGATCACGTGGCGGGTGACTTCGTTTTGTACGTCGAGAAGATCGGCGTGGGATCGTTCGCCGCGATCGAGCGCGGCAATCGTTCGGCGGAGGGCTTGCAATTCCGGGGAATCGCCGATGCGCGGGTAGCTTCCCGTACTCGAGAGATAGAGGCCGGTAGTCGCACTCATTTGGAGCCGCCAGCCTGAAAAACGGGAAAATGGTTTGGTTCAAAGTTCGCGATTAGAAGGGGTCGCCGGTGTTTGTTTTCAGTAAGTTGCAGAATTTCTAATCCCAAGAGTTCGCCATCAGAAATGGGGGGGTCGCTCTCTTCGATTAATGAACTGGTCCTGGATGAGGCGCGAAGGTTTTGAGTCGAAATTTCATTTTTGCAAAATTGTTTTTTTTGGCGATTTGACGAGTTCGCCGTTGTTTGTCTTCTGAGAGTTACAGGAGATTCTAGTCCAGGAATTGGGCGATTTAACTTGCGGAAATAAGGGCTGGTTTCGCTCCACCTGTGGGCTTTTGATCGGGGGTAGCTCTGCGTGATGGACCAAGAGTTTTTTAGCGGTTGGCTATCAACCTCCCCAGCGCCGTCACCACTTATCGTTCTCAGCCGCATCTTTTCCTCTTACTACAAACCTGGAGTGTAATCAGAAGCCGTTGCGAGAAGCAAGGAAATGCAATCGAACGGGTGAAATCTAAACGCGAGATTCGAGAATCGAGGGGTGAAAAAACAGAAGATCACCAACGCAGATAGCTATTCGTATTTCAAAGCGACGATGGGATCGACGTGCATAGCCCGCCGCGCGGGAAGGTAACAGGCGACAAACGCAACGAACGTTAACAAGTGGGCGACCCCGAAAAATGTCAACGCGTCAGTGGGACTTACGCCGAAGAGCAGGTTCGACATATGGCGCGGCCGCACAGTTGTTTGGGTGAGGCGCTCCGTCATCCGACGGAATGGCGCTAGGGGGCGGTTTGCTTGGGATAGACGGTGGTCATGGCAGGATCGATTTCGAAGTATAGGAGCCATTGGCTTGGGACGTTGCGGCCGTCGATTTTGGCAGGAGCGAATTTCCAGAGTTGGGCGGCTTGAAGTGTGCGGTCGGCAAAATATTGGCTTGGGCCGGGAGCATCGAGGGTTGCTTGAGTCACGTTGCCGAATTCGTCTACGTTTACTTTCACACTGAGCCTGACTTTGCCTCGGATGGTGTCTCGGGCCTTTTGCGGCGCGTCGGGCAAGACTTGCTGAACTACTTTGCCGCGAACCATACTATTGCTCGCCCCCGTTGCGGGTGCCTCGGATCGAACCGGCGGCGCCAATTGAGCAGGGTTATTGGCTGTCAAGTGTTTCTCACTAGATTTTTTCTGGGAAGATTTCGAGGAACTGGCCACGGACTGCGGGGCTGATGGTGGCACAGCATGTTGTTGGGGTGTGGGCTTCGTGACGAGTGGAGTCCGTTGCGGCGTCGCCGGAACTGGCAAACGCGGTGTGGCGGACATCACGCGCTTGTTCTCGGGTTTTGGCTTTTCGTTTGGCGCCACTGGAGCCTGGACTCCTTGCTGAGTTGACGATTGATTTGGCGCGTGCTCAACTGCAGTTGCCGGCGCGGGCTGAGTCTGCGAAGGGCGTTTGAAAAGTCGCGGACCTACGATGATTGCTACTAGTGTCAGAACGGCTAGTACGGCTGCGCCGATCGCACGCGGGCTTGCGAACGAAGGCTGCGGATTCGGAAGCATCTGTTTTGGCGGCGCTGGCGAATTCGATTGCAGGCGGGCGGCGATGTCGGCGACGGTCCAACGCATTTGCGGGTCGCGGCGCACGCAGTGCCGCGCTAGATCGAGAATCTCCGGCGGAAGATTCGATGGTAGCGAGGGTTCGGCCTGGTTGGTCCGCTCCCAGACGGGCGAGCGCTGGGTGAGCGCTTCGGTCAAAGTCATGCCCAGGGACCAAACATCGCCGGCCGGGGAAATTCTTCCGCCGGACGCCTCGGGCGGATCATAAGCTCCCGGTTTTCCCGGACTGCCGCTGGATTCGCCGATGCGGCAAAGTCCATCGCTCGAAATTTTCAGAAGATCGTCGTCGGCCATGATGTTCGATGGTTTCAGGCGGCAATGAACGAGTCCCTGGGCGTGAATGTAAGCAAGCGCGTCGACGACAGGGCCGAGAAGGGCGCGAGCTTCGTCTGGCTCGAGAGGTCTGCGCGCAATTACTGCGGACAGATTTTCCTCGGCGTATTCCATCACCACGTAGAGCACGTCGGCGTGATCGATCTGGCAGCGTCCCATTTCGAGCAGGCGAACCAAGTGGGGATGAGAAAGTTTTGCAGCCTGTTTCCAGCGAGATAGTTGGGCGAGGGCATCGACGGAATCCGCGGGGATTAGTTTGATTGCGGCTTTTTTAACTGGCTGGCCGTCGTATTCGGTGAGGAATACGGCGGTGCGTTGAGTGCGACCTACTAACTGGCCGAGGCGGAATTTTCCGTCGACGACTTGGTCGATCTGTTTTGTGCCAGCCTCAGTCATCGGATCCCCCTGCGTGTTTGCGGCGCTAATTGGAAGCACGCCGCTCTAGCGCGCGCGTTCGATTCGACTTCAAATCGAAGCGTACTGCGTCAGAGATAGGACTCCGCGGTTCGTGTTCCTGGGTATCAGGCTGGGTGCTGCGCTCCAGGCCCTCTTGCAGAACATTTTGCAATATTTGGGGGCGTCCGGCGCGGGAAAGTTATGTTTAGGTTGCCAAACAGCACCCCGGTACTTCCGTTCGCAGATGAACGCGCTGCGATGAGCTGCCAGTCTCCAGTTCGATACACGGTTACGAAATTCTTAATGCAAAGTTTGGCTAGATGATGAATTTTATGGGGTCGCAAACAGGACGGAAACGTTTAGGCGATTCAAAATTCCTGCGGCAAGAAGATTGAGGTCAACGGAGAAAATGGAAATTACGTCTGGCAATGGATTCGGACCGTTTGAAGTATTTCTGCCTACTCACTCGGCTGCGCCAAAATATCAGCAGCACGGCGAGTTTCCCGGGCGGTTGTTCATCGTGGAAGGAATAGACGGCTCGGGAAAATCCACGCAACTGAGCTTGCTGCACAAATGGTTGGAATCGAAAGGGTATGGAGTAGTGTTCAGCGAGTGGAATTCTTCGCCGCTGGTGAAAGACACCACGAAATTCGGGAAGAAAAAGAAAATGCTGACGGCGGCGACGTTTTCGCTCATTCACGCGACCGATTTTGCCGACCGGACGGAGAAGAGCATTCTGCCGCTGTTGAAAGCGGGAGCGGTTGTGCTGTGCGACCGCTACGTCTATACGGCTTTCGCACGAGACGTGGCGCGCGGAATGGATCGCGAATGGGTACGCGAACTCTACGGATTTTCCGTGAAGCCGACGGTGGCTTTTTATTTTCGCGTGCCGCTGGAGACGGCGATTGGCCGGCTGCTGGATGGGCGCAATGGGTTCAAATATTACGAAGCAGGGATGGATTTGGAACTGAGCGACGACCCCGAAGAAAGTTTCCGGCTGTTTCAGGGCCTGATTTTAAGAGAATACGAAGACATGATTCCTGAATTTGACTTAACGGTGATTGACGCTACTTTGCCGATCGAGGTGCAGCAAGCGCAAGTGAGACAGATTGCGAAAGCGCATCTCGACAAAGCAACGAACGTAAGGGTGCAACGATGAGACAGACGTATGGAAAGCTTTTGCCGGGGATGAGGATTTCAGATCTTAGCGGCAAGTTGATTGTGATTGAAGGCACTGATGGCGTTGGACGGAGCACGCAGATCAACCTTTTGAAGCCCTGGCTCGAGGAACAAGGGCACGCGGTGCTGGACACGGGCATGACGCGCTCCCCGCTGGCGGGTGAAGGCATACGCCGCGCGAAGGAAGGAAATAATCTCGGGCGCGTGACGCAGAGTCTTTTTTACGCGACGGACTTCGTGGATCGTTTGGAAAACGAAATTGTTCCGGCTTTGCGATCGGGATTTATCGTGCTGACCGACAGATATGTGTATTCGCTGATGGCCAGAGCGTTCGTTCGCGGCATGGACTCAAAATGGATTCGCAGCATTTACAGCGTAGCATTGAAGCCGGACGCGACATTTTATTTGCGTCTGAGCATCGATCAGCTGGTGCCGCGCGTGGTTTTCTCGCGAGGATTCGACTACTGGGAATCGGGCATGGATGTTTATCCGGGGCGCGACATGTACGACAGTTTTTGCAATTATCAGACGGCGCTGCTCGCGGAGTTCGATCGGCTCAGCGAAGAATATAAATTTGAGGTGATTGAAGCGTCGGCGGATGCTGGACAGGTGTTTGAGCATCTCAAGGCGGGAATTTTTAATATCCTTGAAGCCGATTCGAAGAAACAGTTCATCTCCACTCGTGACACCAAGACATTATCTATTTCCGCGGCGACTGGAAAAGGGAAGATCGCTCCGGAGCCTCAGAGCACTAACCCAACCGAGTTTGAACAGGTGTTGCGATCGATCATGGCTCACGCGACCAACGGAAACGGCAAAACCGCGCTTCATCACAAGTAATATCCGCACACTACAATTTTGAGATTATTGCTGCGGCTCGGGTTGGTCGCCGACGGTGAAATATGTGCAATCGGGATGGTGGAAAACGAGGGCGCTGACGCTCGCTTCGGGGTCCATCATCATACCTTCGGTGAGATGCACGCCGATTTCTTCGGGACGCAGGAGCATCCATATGCCGGCCTGGTCGTCGAGATTGGGGCAGGCGGGATAGCCGAAGCTGTAGCGTTTGCCGCGATAGCGCGAAGTAAAACGGTCGGCCATGGTCATCGTGGGCGGATCGGGGAAGCCCCAATCTTCGCGGATGCGGCGATGCAGCCATTCAGCGCAGGCTTCGGCGGTTTCGATGGCGAGAGCTTGGAGGCCGTGGGAGAAAAGATAACGGCCGGCGGCTTTGGCTTCTTCGGCGCGTCCGCGGACCTCAGCTCCGGCGGTGACTACGAAAAGTGCTAGATGATCGCGAAGGGAATTTTTTTGGTCCGAACCGTTGTTCGTGTAGGGAGCGGAGACCGGAGGCAGGATGTAGTCGCTTAAGCAGAGCTTGTCGCCGACGCGCTGGCGTTGGAAATGAAATTTGTGGATGGGCGAGGATTTTCCCGGTTCGAAGAGCGCGATGGAGTTGCCTTCGCGTTCAGCTTCGAAGAACTGCCACACAGCTGAAATGTTCATGAACGATTCAGCTTCACGCTTTACTTCTTCCATACTGTGAAAAAGTTCAAGGGCGCGAGGGTCGCGTTCTTTCAGGGCTTTTTCAAAATTTCCGCGGAAGCCCATGTGACGTCCAAAAATCATGTAAGGATTTATGTAGCTCCAAATTTCGTTGCGGTCGGGAAGGGAGCGGGCTTTGCGGTCAAGGTCGGCGACCGGCGGAATTGGAAGATCCGTACGAATTTTCGGCGAGCGTTCTTCACCGGCGGGACCTGCGGGTAGCAGCGCAGGTTCGTCGATGGCGATGGTTCCGGCGTGTGTGTTCTCGCGCAGTACGGCTTGGCGCTGCGCGGGATCGCTTAGATAATTCATCAGGCGCAGGCCGGTCATGGCGTCTTTTGCGTAACAGACAGCGGTTGAATACTGCGGAGCGATCTTTGAACGCGTGAATCTTTCGGAGAGCGCGGCGCCTCCTACAAGCAGCGGAACGTCAATGCCGGCTTCGCGCAGGTCTGTGGCGGTAGTGACCATTTGCTGCGCGCTTTTTACGAGCAAGCCGGAAAGCCCGATGGCGTCGGGCTGATGTTCGCGATGGGCGCGAATCAATTCCTCGGGCGGGACTTTAATGCCGAGATTGATGACCTCGTAGCCGTTATTTTTCAAGATGATCTCGACGAGATTCTTGCCGATGTCGTGGACGTCGCCCTTCACTGTTGCGAGCATTACTTTTGCGCGCTTTTCGGTGTCGGCTTTCTCCATGAATTGTTCGAGGTGGCTGACCGCGGCTTTCATGGCTTCAGCGGATTGCAGCACTTCCGCGACGATCAGTTCATTGTTGTTGAAGAGGCGGCCAACCTCGGCCATGCCGGTCATCAGCGGGCCGTTGATGATGTCGAGTGGCGCGTTACCTTCGGCGCGTTTGCGATTCAGATCGTCAACCAGGCCGTCTTTGGAGCCTTCCAAAATATAATTTGCGAGGCGCTGATCGAGGGGCAGGTCGGCGGCGCGTTCTTTTTTTCGCGAGCCGGAGGCCCGAAAGTGGTCGGTGATGGCGGCGATATGG
>Ga0210394_10007524_pt1 | contig 11458 bp, 8 predicted proteins | sample IncBWC12MmetaG_FD_160121 | JGI IMG/M metagenome (GOLD analysis project Ga0210394, IMG submission 160121) | Forest soil microbial communities from Barre Woods Harvard Forest LTER site, Petersham, Massachusetts, United States - Inc-BW-C-12-M | ecosystem: Environmental > Terrestrial > Soil >... | reverse complement strand
CCGCCGAGGCCGTTTTTGCATCCGTGGGAGGCCCAAATGGAAATCAAGCCGTGTACGGTCCGCTTCTGAACCTCGAATCTCCCGAGGATGCCGACTATCACGTGGCGCGTCGTGCTGCCTGGGGCGCTGTCACGATCAAGAACTATCGGCAGAGCCGACGCGAGCAGCAGCAATGGCTGATCGCAGCGGCTCGACACCACGGCCTCTCAGTGACTGCTGAGGGTAGTACTCTGCTTGCCGACATGGGGATGGTGATGGATGGTCAAACCGGGTGGGAGCACTTCCTGCCCGCGTTGCCCATCTATCGGGACGTGGCTCAATTCGTCGGCCAAGCGCGCGCTACGTACTCACCCACGGTGAGTGTCGCAGGCTTTCCGGACGGCGCCATGTTCTTCTACCGCCCCCAAGCCGATCTTCCGCACGATCCGAAATACTCACACTTCGCATCCGCGTCTGTCCTGCGATCCGTCGCTCCGCGTACTGGGACGCCCCCGCCACTGGAAGAATTCTCGTTTCCGATCGAGGCAGAGGGCGCTGTGGATGTTATGCACTTTGGCGGCTTCGCCACTGTTGGGGAGCACGGGGAGAATCCGGGAATAGGAACGCACTGGGAGATCTGGGCCTACCAGCACGCGATGAGCCCGCTCGAGTCGCTGCGGATGGCCACTCTGAATGGCGCTCGCTTCGTCGGCATCGAGCACGATGTGGGATCACTCTCGGCAGGCAAGCTGGCAGATCTCGTGGTGCTCAACAGCGATCCGCTGCAACGCATCGAAAACACCGCGGATATTGCCTATGTGATGAAAGGCGGGCGCTTGTACGACGCAAAGACCCTGGAGGAGATCTAGATCAATGTTCCCCGCCTCGATAAATCCACATAGGCTCCGTCTTGCCGGCACGTTCAAAACCCACTGAACGGTAAAAGTCGATGGCCTGACCATCTGCCGTCAACATCAATTGATGAAATCCGGAATAATGCTCCAGCAGGATACGCATCATTTCACGCCCAATACCACGCCTGTGAAATCCCGGGTGCACGAGCATGTGTGGAAAATAGACAACGAGGTGTCCATCCGATATCGCATTGCCAAGTCCCACCAGCCGACTCGAAACCCGAGCCGTCACCAAAGAGTGAGATCCCTTTAATGCCGCCAAGAGCTCCACGGGTTTCTCCGCGGACGACCATCCGTTTGCACGATATAGATCCAGCACCTCATCGGTACCAAGAGTATCGGTTTTTGAAAATACAGTTTGCATGGCCCTGAATCTTACCTCGCTGTGGCTCTGTTGGAATGTTGAAGGGTTAGAGCACAAGATTGAGCGCTATCACGGGAGTTACGCTGGCGGTCACATTGCGTCCCAACTCGAATATTCTTACACCCACCAGAACGCCCACGCTGCCATTCCAGTTATATTCGATCGCGGGGGCGAAGCCGATCAAATCCGACGATCTCGACTTGACCTCATAACTGGACATGGTGAAAGCGCCAGAGGTCTGCGGTGGCATGCGGCTGCTGACCCGCGTAGCGGCGCCATGCTGATAGATCGCATCCAGCGCCAGCACCCAGTTGCGCGTGAGACTGTATTCTGCCGCCGCATCGGTTGTAAAAGAATCGCCTGGATGCGCGTCGCCGCGAAATCCGCTCGCGGTGCCGTAGACGCTTTGATCGCGCACATCGACCGCTGAGGACACGGCATACGTCAGATCAAGACGCGCACGCAAAATCCGGCCGTTGGGCATCCAGAAATAATCCTGGGAGTAGACTGACAGGCCCGTGGTGTATGCCCCCGCCCCGAAACCGTCGCTCGCATTCGCGAGGCGATCGTATCGGCCCGTCGGGACGGTTTCATCCAGCACCACCGAAATCTGGGGCACCCAGTGGCCGATATGGTATTGCGTCAATGCGTACCCGGCCTGCAGTGTGGTATCGCCGACGCCGGCGCTATTGGGCTGCCCCGCGGGTTGATTGACACCGAAGCGCGGGATCAATCCCACGGTGACGCGGTCGGAGAGGCCGTACAGTAAGTAGGTTAAGGAACCGAGATCATGCTCGTTGGCCGTGGCCTGTCGTCTGCCGTTCGAGTCGAAGTGGCCATCGGTTATCACATCGTACAAATAGGGCTCGATCAACATATGCCCCTGCGGCAGCGCGGCTGCCGAAGGCGCGGTCATCGGCCCGGTCCACCATGCGTCCTCGAGCGACTCATCCGCGGCAATTGCCATGTTGCCGACCGCGATCAACGCGGCTGCGACCCAGACGAACCGCCATCCATGGTCGCTATCGCGCATCGCGAGGCCGGCGGTCGGCGGCTGAGTCAGGCTTGACGGCGAGCGTCCCGATTGAGTCCGGCGGCAGCTGTAGCGCGAAGACGTCATTGTTCGTCCGCACCTGCACCAGTTGAGCGCGGGTCAGCTCATTACGCAGCAGCACGATAGTCGTGCCATCCGGATTCACGAAGGCCAGGGCATCATCGCAGGTACCGGACACCTCGACACACTTCGCGCCGACTTCCACGAAGTGGGTCAGGTGCTTCATCAGATAGTAATCATGATTGTAGCGCCAGGTTTTGGCCGCGGCGTCTACCGTTAGCAGCGAGTTCTGCGCCCATCCCCAGGTACTCCGGCCGCTCGGATCCAGGGAAATGTTCCAGTACATATAGCCGCACGCGCCGCTGCGAAAGTAGTGCTTCATCAATTGCCAACAATAGGTTGTGTAAGTCCACGCATTACGCCCGTCGCCGCACTCTTGCTCCGACTGAAAGACCGGCAATTCGGGGTACTCGCGTGAGATCGCAGGGAGTGCATTCTTGCCCGCCCATTGAACGCCCACGCCTTGCACGTGTCGCGCAACATCCGGGTCGGCCATGACGGTTTCGAGCAGCTTTGGATTGCCGCGTTCCAGGGTTCCGAAGAAAACCTGGACATCGCGGCTACGCATTTCTGGACCCAGGTAGCGGAGCAATCGCACCAGACCTTCCGCCGTCCACGTACAACTGGGAAAAATCTGTGCGGAGTTGAACTCATTCTGCGGCATGACCATACTCACCCGAATCCCTTCAGCTCGATACGCGTCGATGTAGCGGCCGAAGTAGCGCGCGTACGCCTCCAGATAGCGCTGCTCCTGAATGAACATGTCCTCGCCTTCGTGGCCGACCTGATCGGGCCGGATGCCGTTTTCCGTTGCGCCGGGAGCCCTTACCGACCCTGCCTCGGCGTAGAAACGGTTTCGCTTCATCCAGCTGGGTGGAGTCCACGGAGAAGCCCATAAGCGCAGTTGGGGTTGGTACCGCTGCGCTGCGCGCACAAAAGGGATCAACCTCTTCCTGTCGTGCTCGATCGTAAAGGCTCGCAAAGCGAAATCGCCGTCCGTTTCATCGTAGGTGTAGGCCTCGGTGGCGATGTCGTTCGCGCCGATCGGCAAACGGCAATAGTTGAAACGGGCGCCGGCCGATGGGTCGAAGAGCTCGTGCAGCACGCTCTCGCGATCCGGCTCGTCGAGTGCGCACAGCGAACTCCAGCCCAACTCGCTGAAACACGCACCGAAGCCCTGCATCGGACGTGCCCCCGGTAGTGCTCCGCTAGGATCGACGTTCAGGTGGAGCTGTTCCCACGAGAACGAGTGCGGTTTGAACACCGTCTCGATCTGCCAGGGGTTGGCCTCAGTCGTGGAGACGAACCTGATTCGGTCATCCACGAGCGGTTGCAGGAGGGGATTTTGCGCCCGAGCCGCCCGGCCGCCAAAGATCCCAGCAACGACCGCGCCCAGCGCAATGTGGGTGCACTGCGCCAGCACTTCCCGGCGATTCTTGCGCGCCGTCATGGATACCATGTCTGCGGCCCACATCGAGTCATTCCAAATTTCATTGTATTATTCTATCATCTGATCACATATCAGACGAGCCTTATGGGAGATCGCCGAAATGGCCGGGTACCCTATCGCAGTCAGCGCGCTTGTATTGTCAGCCCTCGGCTTCTCTTTCGGCCAAGCGCACGCCGCTGGCTCCGCAGCAAGCTTCATCGCATCAGCTGTTGACGATCCTGCACGACCGGAAAGCGATCGCAACCGCGATGCGTTGCGCAAGCCCGCCGAGTCGTTGCAATTCTCAGGTATCAGACCAGGCGATGTCGTCGCGGACTACAATGCGCGCGGTGGATACTTCACGCGCCTGTTCGCTGACGTGGTCGGAACGGCCGGCCACGTCTATGCCATCCAGCCGCTTGAAACTCTGCATTTCGTTCAGCGGGAGGCCGACGATCTGGAGACGTACGTAATCCAGCAAGCGTACGTAAACCATCAATCCAACGTAACGATATTGGATGCAACTGCGCTCGAAGCAGTTCGTATCCCGAGAAAACTCGATCTTTTCTGGATTTCGCAGAACTATCATGATCTCTATAACAAGAACTTCGGCCCCGTGGACATGGCCGCCTTTAACAAGGCCGTTTTCGATGGCTTGAAGCCCGGCGGTATTTACATCGTCCTCGACCACAGGGCTGCCACCGGCGCACCTGCCAACGTCACCCAGACGCTGCACCGAATTGACCCCGCCACCGTACGCCGCGACGTGGAAGCCGCCGGATTTCGGTTTGAGGGCGAAAGTGGGATTCTCGCGAATCCCGCGGATGACCGCTCGATCAGCATATTCGACAAATCCATATACGATCACACCGATCAGTTCATTCTGAAGTTCCGTAGGCCCTGAGGACTCCATTGCCCCGGTGGGCTTAGTCATCTCTGCGCGGACGGCGCAGGTTCTGGAAATTGTGCAGATTGCGGACCAGGATCAGGCCGGCGTAGATGACGGCCATGCCGGCGAGCTGTACGGCATCGAGCCGCTCATCCAGCAGCAGCCAACCGGTAACCACCGCGACCAGCGGGCTGACGTAGGCATAGGTGCTGATGCGTGCCGGAGTCTCGTGACGTAGGAGGTAGGTGTAGGCGAGAAAGGCGAGCGTCGAGCTGAAGATTGCGAGAAACACCATCGCCGCGAGGCCCGACGGCGACCACGACCAGCGGCTGACATCACCCGTCGCGACACCTAGGGCGGCGAGGGTCACGCCGCCGAGCAGCAGGTAGGTGGCGGTGAAGGCGAGCGGGTCGCAGTCTGGCTGTGATTCGCGAATCACCGCGGTCGCGAGCGCCCAGGAGAGAGCGCCGCCGAGTACCAGCAGCAGCCAACCGAAGCGAGCGGGCTCGCCGAAGCCGTGCGCCGACACCAGGATTGATAAGCCGGCGAAGCCGACGATGAGCCCGAGCCACGTGCGCTTGCTCACCGGGCTCGGACGACCCCCGTACATGCCAAGCCATGCGATCCAGAACGCAGAGCTGGCGCTGACCAGGGCCACCTGATTCGAGGCGACGTGTCGGAGTGCAAGAATATTGAGTCCGTTGCTGACGACGATGCCGAGGAATGCAGCCGCGCCGGCGAGTCGCCAGTCGCGGGCCCGTGTCGGCAGGGTGAGGCCGCTGTAGTAGACAATACCGGTGAGTACCGTTGCCGCGAAGCAGAAGCGCGCGCCCGTGGCCAGGAGTGGCGGTAGATGCGTGGCCACGATGCGGGCCACTGGATAGCTGACACCCCACACGAGGTAGATGGTAAGGAAGCACAGTCGGACGAGGCGCCGCTCGCGGTGGGTGGACACGAGATCGAGCAAGACCGCGGACCGTCTAAGTTGGTGTCTTCCGTCGCGCGCTCGTGCTCATCAATGCCGACCTGAGTCCGGCGAGCTCATTCTGCGGCATGACGCTGTTCACCTGTGTGGAAGTTCGGATACGGCGCGTGCTCGGGAGGGACTGGCGCGGGCGCCTTCTTCAACAGATCGAGCGTCACGGCGACCGCCTTCTCCAGCTGCGAATCGTGCCCCTGGCGAGCCGCTTGCGGGTCTAGCTCCACGTAGAAGTCCGGGGCGACACCCTCGCTCTCCACTGTGCCCCATGAGCCGTCAGGCATGTAAAACGCCCAATTGGGCGCATTCGGGAAACTGCCATCGAGCAAATCGTTGGGGCCACCATAGTAGGAGTTGAGGGCTCCGTAACTTCGAGTGCCGACGAGCGGACCGATTGCGGACTTACGAAACATGTACGCCAGGGCGTCGCCACCGGACAGGGTGTTGGAGTCAATAAGCAGCACCTTCGGCCCGAACATCGCCTCCATCGGCTCGCTGCGCACGCCACCATCCCGCGTCCACCAGTAGTTGAGCAGCGGCCTTTTCAAGTAGTCGATCATGTAGTCAGCTATCGACCCTCCCCCGTTGTAGCGTTCATCGATGATCGCGGCCTGCTTGCCGATCTGCGCAAAATAGTAACGGTTGAATGCCTTGTAGCCGTCGGCGTGCGTGTTCGGGAGATAGATATACGCGATGCGCCCACCCGAGAGCTCATCGACCCTGCGCCTGTTACCCTCGATCCAGGCAAATTGACGCAACCCGCGCTCTCTGCCTACGGGAACAACCGTGACTTCACGAGACTCGCGGCCATCCGCATGGGGGCCCACTTTGATGACCGTTTGCTTGCCGGCTGTGTTCTCGAAGTACCCGTAAACGTCGATCGAAGAATCCACGTTACGGCCATTCACCGCCAGGAGATATTCGCCCACGTTGACGCTGACACCAGGCTGAGTCAGTGGCGCACGTATCCCAGGGTCCCAGCTGTCGCTGGTGAGAATGCGGGAGATGACGTACCGTCCTTCCTTCACCTCGTAGTCCGCACCCAGCATGCCGACATTCGTGTGCTTCGATGGCGGAGAGTCGCCACCCAACGGAGCGATATGACTGCTGGAGAGCTCCCCCAGCATCTCTGCGAACAGGTAGTTCAGATCGTCGCGGTTGGACAGATTCTGCAAAAAAGGCGCGTAGCGCTTCTCGATGGCGGCGATGTCGACGCCGTGCACACCGGGATCATAAAAAAAGTCACGCTCGTCCCGCCAGTTCTGATAGAACATGTGACGCCACTCGGCCCGGGGATTGATGTGGGCTTGCATGCGGTCCAGTCGCAGCGCCGTAGGCGAGTCCCCCGGATTGGCGGCTCCGGCCACATTCCAGTCGCCGTGTCTGGAATACAGAGCCTTGTCGCCGTCGGACGAAAGGTAGAAAGCGCTCACATCGTCCAGTAGCTGCTGGAGCTTACCGGTCGCGACATCGAGCTTGTGCACTTTCTGAAATGAACCTGCTGCCGCATCCACGTACCCTGCGGAAGCGAACGAGTCCTCGATCAAGTAGAGCTCGCCAGCCTTGCCGGTCAGGAGCCCGGAGTAATTGCGCGCGGGAACCGGTAGCGCGCTGACCCGCTGACCTAGATCTTCAAGATCGATGTCCACGTGCACCGGAGGTGAATTTTCACGCCGCGACGCGGCCTGCCCGGAATTCGTCGGCGGCACGCCGGACTTTCGCAACACCAGCGCGAAGACGCTGCGGGTCACAGGATGCACTTGGGCCGACATATCATTGAAGCCGAGCGTCGGGCCATCGTCGGTGCTTGCGGTGAAATACAGGTACTCTCCACTCTGGTCGAATGCAGGATGCGTTGCATCGCTCATCCCGTCGGTGAGCTGATACGACCTGCCCCGATCGAGCGAGAATACGCGCAGGGTATGCATGAAGCTCTGGGTTTGCTTGCAGTACACGATCCAGCGGCTGTCCGGCGACCATGCCGGGTTGATCAGATCGTAACCGCTGGCAAACAGATCGGTATCTACCAGAACGGGTCCTTTGGCCTTAACATCCACGTACCACACGTTCAGACGGTTGTCCGTATAAACGATTTTTCGGGAGTCCGGCGACCAAAGCGGCGCGTAGAAATAGCTCGGGGGCGTGTCCAGGTTGATCTTATCGACCTGCCCGTGACCACTGGCTTCACGAATGTGCAGCGCCCACTCCCCTGACTCGTCTGAAAGATAGGCGATCAGCTTTCCATCGGGCGACCACGCCGCGTCCCGCTCCACGACATCCATTGTATTCGTCAGGTTGATCGCGCGCTGACCATACGGGTCTAAGGAGAACACCTCCCCACGAGCGGAGAACAGCACGCTGCCATTCGACGCAACGTCGGCACGGTGAATCATCTGAGCGTCGATGTTGCGCACGCGTGGACGCGTCATTGGGAGATCGGTCGGGACACGCACACTGATAGTGTGTTCCTTGCCAGACTGCAGGTTGAAGATATGCAGCGAACCGAATTGTTCATAGATGATCGCATCCGCCGCCGTGGCGGCCGACTTGATGTCCAGGCCGCGGTTCTCAACGACTTGGGTCACCTGGCGGGAGCGCGTATCGTAGGCAAAGAGCGTCACCGGCCCGTTACGGTCGGACAGAAAGTAGATGGTGTTCCCGACCCACATCGGATTGAAGTCACTGGAGTTTTCGCGCGGGATACTCGTCTGGACGCTCGAATCAGACAGGTTTGTTATCCAGATGGGTAGCGTGTTGCCGCCACCGTAGCGCTTGCGCGCGGCAATGCCAATCATCTTGGGGACATAAGCGAGATGTGTTCCGTCAGGGGAATATGCCGCCCAGGTTGCTACGATCAGCGGAACAGGGGTCACCGCTCCACCAGATGACGGCACCGTGAATAACTGGTCCACGCGCCCATTGAAGGCCGCCCTGCCCGATGTGAATAGGATGCTGTGCCCATCGGGCGTCCATGCCATGGCGGATTCGTCAGCGGGGTTGTACATCACCCGACGGGGTTTTCCACCAACCGCCGGCATCACATAGACTCCGCTGGTGCCATCAAAATTGGCGCTGAAGGCGATTTGTGAACCATCGGGGGAGAATACGGGCTTGCTCTCCTCACCACCCGTCGTCAGCTGCTTTACATGGCTGCCATCACGATCTGCTGTCCAGATGTATCCGCCGTAGCTGAAGGCTATCTGCCTCCGGCTCAAGGAAGGATCGCGCAGCAGCACGGGAGCTTGCGTGCTGGCGCGAGCATCGCATCCCCAAAATATTACGAGCAGCGCTGCGAGCGCCATGGTTCTCTTCATCATAGACTCCTGATAGATCGTAACTTTATATCTGCGCCCGGCGCGATCCGTTGCCAGGTGCCACTAGCGGCGCTCGTATAGAGTGCATGCAATACCGCAAGTGCACGGATGCCATCGGCGGAGGAAATCTGTGGTGGAGTACCCGCTTCCAAACACTCAGTAAATGCTTCCAGCTGTCGGCCGAAGTGCCACGGCGTAGTGGGGCTGCTCACCGGGATCTCACGCGTTCCGTTCTTGTCCGAAAGGTAGAGCTTGTTGACGTAGTATTGTATCCGTAGGCTACCCTCGGAACCGTACGCACGGATGCTTCCGGGGGATTGCTCCCACTTCCCAACGTCTCCGATCCAACCGCGATGCTCCGCCCACTCCTTGGCGCTGCTGTAAGCGCCCTCCCAACCAAGCTCCATCGGCCACGTGCTACCGTCGTAGACGAGAACACCTAGGGCACCGCTGTCGAGTTGCAACAGCGCAAATTCCGGTTGAGCCGCTTGGCCCGTGCGGTCTCCACGTCCGAACGCCATCGTGATCTGCGATCCGCACAGCCACGGAAGTACGTCAATCAGGTGGATTCCATGGTCAACGAGACCGTAACCTCCGCCGCCAGGTCCTGCTTCGGGGTAGTGTTCGGGGGGAAGAGCCGCGAAGGCTTTGACACCCTGGCCTCCGATGACCGACTCCAGCATGAGTCGAACTTCACCGATTGCGCCGGTTGCAATCAATTCGCGCGCCTCAACCACTGCCGGCAAGAAACGATAGGATGAGCCGTAAAAAAAAGCCGTTCCGGCTGCCTCACATGCGCGATTCATCGCGTGCGCATCCTCGAGCGACACCGCCATGGGCTTCTCGCAGAGCACATGCACGCCGGCAGCCGCACACTGTTCTGTGAGAGCGCGATGAGAGCGCGCCGGCGTAAGAATGCATGCGATGTCAGGCCTAGCCTCGCTGAGGAGACTTGCTGCAGTCTCGAATACGTCGATGCCATACTGCCCGGCGATCGCCATGCGACGATCCTCGCGCGGTTCCGCGGCGCCCACGATGTCTATGTTAGGCAGCGTCTGGTACGCGATGAGGTGAGATTCCGCGACGTTCCCCAGGCCGATAAGACCTACACGCATTCGACGCGATCTCAAAGCGCTGCTCGCTGGGACACCACACCGGCGCTCGCATTGAGCCCCAACGTCTGACGCACATCGGATACCGAAGCCACCTCATAGCCTATAGACTCCACGATGACTCTCGCGCGCTCGACCAATTGACCATTGGTGGCAAAAACGCCCCGCGTCAGGTAGAGGTTATCTTCGAGTCCGACCCGCACATTTCCACCCAGTAGGGTCGTCTGAGCGACCACCGGCATCTGCAGCCGACCTGGCGCCAGCGCCGCCCACGCCGCCTGTGGCGGCAGCAAGTCTCGCAAGTAGAGCAGTGTGCGCGAGTCCGCTGGCGAGCCCCACTTGACACCCAGTACAAACTGAAAGAGCGGTAGCCCGGTAACCAAGCCATCGTCGATCAGAGATTTGCCAAACAGCACATCTCCAGCGCCGAAGACCTCCAGCTCTGGTTTGATTTTCAGGTCTCGAAACCGCCGCGCCATCTCGCGAAGAGTGCGTGTGGTATTGAGGTACACGAATTCGACCGCGCCTTCGACTTGATTCCCGGTGGTAATGTCAAGAGATGCGATATCCGGACGACATAACTCGAGGTGGGCCATCCTTTCGTCCACTGAGATGACATCGCTCTCCGGCAAAGCGCGCCTCTCATCGAGAGGATCTGGCAGGAGGAATCCACCGAGGCCGCCGGTTAGATTCAGGATCAGATCGGAATTGCCGTCCCGCACCCGATCGACGACCTCCTTGAACAGTTTCGGATCTCGGCTTCCGCCTCCGGTCGCTGGATCGCGTACATGAACATGAACGATCGCTGCTCCGGCGCGCGCGGCCTCCAGGCATGCGGCAGCAATCTCAACGGGAGTGACGGGGAATGCGGGATGGCGGCGATTGAACGGCGCGTTTCCGGTCACGGCGCACGTAATAATGACCTTCCGCACTCCGGGTTCCATGGTCGGCATCAACTTAGATACTCCTGCGTTTTCCGGGAAGCGCCTTTGGACTGGCCGCCGGTGCGTCCGGTGCCTGCCGACACGTTGCGCACTGTTCGCGGGCCGGCCGGTGACGCCGCCACTTATGGTCACTCATTATACTGTGATCACATGATATCGCAAGACCGATCGCAATCATGAGACCTCGTCGCTTTGTCCCAAGGGACTAAAGCGCTTATGGACAGTGGACGGCAGTTACCGGCAGCGTATCAACAGGTGAACGCTATTCCCGCTTTGTGCAGTGGTGGTGTCATCGAGCGCGTAGAAGGCTATTGTGACATCCGCGCTCGCCTGCGATACCGGGACGATGCGCAGTTCGCGCGTTTCCATAGCTGCCCCGAGCAGAGGCGCGGCATCAAAATACAGCGCTATTCCAGCAGG
>Ga0210394_10007522_pt1 | contig 11460 bp, 9 predicted proteins | sample IncBWC12MmetaG_FD_160121 | JGI IMG/M metagenome (GOLD analysis project Ga0210394, IMG submission 160121) | Forest soil microbial communities from Barre Woods Harvard Forest LTER site, Petersham, Massachusetts, United States - Inc-BW-C-12-M | ecosystem: Environmental > Terrestrial > Soil >... | reverse complement strand
CACCGCGTCCTCTTCATTGTGCCCAGTTAAATAATAGAAATTTTCTTCCTGCGTGAAGACGTACGTTTGCCCTTCTTCTTCCTTGCCGGTGAAGCCGAAAAGTATGATTGGACCATCCAGGTTGGAGATGAGCTTCGCGCGCCGCTGTGCGTAAACCGAATTCGGCTCTCGCTCGCGCCGCTGCTGCGCGCTCACCAACTGCGGCAAAACAAACGACACCAAAATCGTGGCGAAGAAACCAACGCAAGCCATGCGACGAACTGCACACGCACAAACACGACAAGACCGACCACTCATCCAATCACCTCGCTGTCCTCAGGGCAAAGGACAAGCGGGGATTGTACCGTAATTGCTTATCACGAGCGACCCGCAGCCTCGCTTCCTTCTTTTGTAAGGATCGCTTTCCGAGGCGGTCCGCTCTTGGGTTTTCCGACTCTGTCATCCCGACCGCAGTGGAGGGATCGTGGCAAGATCTCAACCGCACCCCGATCGGTGAGACGAAATAGGCGTCAACGAGACGCGCGAGCGGTTCTACGCGGGAGGAAACACCGAATACAGAATCGCAATGTAGTGGCAACCGCTTCCAGCCATCACCAGCAGGTGCCAGATCACATGATGATGTGGAATCTTCTTGCACGCATAAAAGATAACGCCAATGGAATACGCGAACGCGCCCGCAAAGATCCACGCCAGCCCAATGGACGGAACGTGGACATACACTTGTTTCGCCGCGACAATGCCCAGCCAGCCCATTCCCAAATACATTGCGACGGAAAAAATCGGGAAACGGTCCGCAAACAACAGTTTAAACAGCACTCCGGACACGGCAATTCCCCAAATTACTCCGAACATCGGCCAACCCCAGCCGCCCCGCAGATTCACCAGCAGAAACGGCGTGTAGGTTCCAGCAATCAGCAGGTAAATCGCGCAATGGTCGAAGAGCAGGAAACCCTTTTTCCAACGCGGCGAGGAGACGCCGTGATAAAGCGTGGAAGCCGCGTACACGCAGATCAACGTCAGTCCATAGATCGCGCAGCTGATAATCTGCCATTTGCCGCCGCGAATCAGCGTGACTGCCAGCAGCACCAAAAACCCAAGAATGCTGCAAAGCAATCCGAATCCGTGCGTGAGTGCATTGGGGAGTTCTTCTACCGTAATGTGTTTGGTGACCGCCCGGGCCCAGGAAACCATAGAGCACTAGAGTGCGCTATCGTACAGAGCGGCGCAACAAAAACTCGTGAATTGTTGGCAGTCCTTAGAAAATAACTGGCCGAATGTTCCAAATTGGCTCAGAAACCCGGCGCGCCCGTTGACGCCGGCCGCATCTCCGGTGCATTCACGCCAAACCGCAAACGCGCGAACCACGATTGACTCAGCGACATAAATCCGGTGTACAGATAGCCCCACACAAACAGCAGCAGAAACGGCACGGTCGCGTAATTCTGGTTGTAGATGACGTAGGCGACGGTAAGCCCGAAGTACAAACCCAGCGCAATCTCGAAATACGGCATCCAGCCGGATTTATTTTTGTATTTCTTGGTCGCGAACGAACCGGATTTTCCTTCGATGCTGAATTTTGGCGTGCGGGCAAATTCAGATTTCTTGCCGGCGATGGCTTCCAGCACCGCTTGCGCGTTGCGCACGGAGAGTCCAATTCCCGTCGCCATCACGAAGGGCAAATACAGGAAGGTCCGCTTCCATGTTTTGGGTCGCAGCTCTCTCTGCGCCGCCAGGTAAAAGCTGGAGATCGAACACGTCGAAGCGAGAAACAATGGCAGGTCGATCAGCAGCATCTGAAACCAGCCCTGATAGAAGCGCACGATCATCGCCGGCAGCAGCATGGTGGACAGCAGCACCATCAGTGGATAGGAAATGTTGGCCGTCAGATGGAAGAATGCTTCCGCCTTCACAAAAAACGGCACATCGGAGCGAAACACTTTCGGCAGGATTTTCTTTGCTGTTTGCATCAAGCCCTTGGCCCAGCGAGCCTGTTGCGCCTTGAATCCATTCATGTCCACGGGAAGCTCGGAAGCGCACTCAATATTTGGAAGGTATAGGAATTTCCAGCCCTTCAATTGCGCCCGGTAGGAAAGATCGGTGTCCTCAGTGAGCGTGTCGTGCTCCCATCCGCCCGCGGAATCGATCGCGGCCCTACGCCACACTCCGGCCGTTCCGTTGAAATTAAAAAATGTTCCGCGTCGCGAACGGCCGCCGTGCTCAATTACAAAATGTCCATCGAGCAAAATCGTTTCCACCCGCGTCAGCAGCGAGTAATCGCTGTTCAGATACGTCCAGCGGGTCTGCACCATGCCGATCTTTCCGTTATCGGCAAGATTCAGAAAATAAGGAATCGTTTGTTGCAAAAAATCCGCCTGCGGGAGAAAGTCCGCGTCAAAAATCGCCACAAACTCGCCCTTCGCGGTTTTCAAGCCGTTCTCCAGCGCGCCAGCCTTAAATCCTTCGCGATTTGTGCGGTGGATATATTCGATCGGCAACCCCGCGGCAGCGTGCCGCTCCACGCAGGCGCGCGCGACTTCGCAAGTCTCGTCAGTTGAATCGTCGAGCACCTGAACGTCCAGCAGCTCCAGCGGATAATCGAATTGTGAAACCGCATCCACCAGCCGCTCGATCACGTAGCGTTCGTTGAAGATTGGAAGCTGTATGGTAACCTTTGGCCACGTGCTGACCGAGGGCGGGGGACCAGGCACATTCTTGCGATACGCAAAATAATCGTACAGCAGCAAATAGCGATGCAGTCCGTACATGGCCAGAACAAACAGAATGATGAAATACGGGATCATCATCGCCAGATCGAACGAATTCGTCTGATAGACTCCCGCGAATGTGCGGTCGGTAATTTTTCGCCAGTAATGGCCCAACGGATTCTGGCTGGCCGCAAGAATTAAATAGGGAGCAAATTTCAACAAGTTTCGTGTCTCTCCAGCAATCTTTCCCGCGTGTTTCCGGCCGCCGAGCGTTGTTCCTCGTGCTCGGTTTCGGCGTTCTTTTGGAAGCGCTTTACCTGCGCATCCACTTTCTTCACTACCTGAAAAATTATGCCATCGCGTTCATGGTGCTCGCGCTTTGCGCCGGCGTGATTTATCTGGTGAGTCTGTACGCCTTCGAACGCATCACAGCATCCCGAACGGTTTATAGTTTACTCATTTTTCTAGCGATTGTATTCCGCGCCACGCTTTGGTCCATGCAGCCGACGCTTTCCGATGATCTCCAGCGCTATCGCTGGGAGGGCAAAGTGCAAGCCGAAGGCTGGAATCCCTACGGCATTGCGCCAAACGATTTGCGGCTGACCTACTTGCACGACAAGTATTACCAGATTATGCCCGGCCGGGAACTGCCTTCCATCTATCCGCCGGCTACACAACTCATTTTCCGCTTGAACTGGAAATGGTTCCCAGGACCTACGGCGTTCAAGGTTCCGTTTGCAGCCGCGGATGTTTTGGCGCTTTTGATTCTTGCCTGGATGTTTCGCCAGGAGCACGACCGGCTTTTCCGGCTGGCGGTCTACGCGTGGAATCCGTTGGTTATTGTTGAATTTGCCGCCAGCGGCCACAACGACTCGCTCGCGCTGCTGGGCATGGTCGCAGGAATTGCGCTGGCAAAGCGTTACAAAATTCTTGCCAATGTGCCTATCGCACTTGCAGCCATGGCCAAAGTATTTCCGGTGGTACTTCTACCCGTGTGGATTCGCCGCGCTGGCTGGCCGGAAGAACGCTCCGGCTGGCTGGCCGCCGCGGTCGCTGCCGCAACCGCTCTACTTGTGGTTTTGCCGTACTGGAGTGCGCTCGGGATGTTTCGTGCCAACATGACGTATTACGAGGCGACCTGGCGCAACTATAACGCCAGTCTGCATACGGTCATCGATTGGGCTACCGGCGGCCACACGCGAATCCCTGCCTTGGCTGGGATTCTATCCAGTTGGGGTTTGGCCTTCTGGTTGGCGTGGAAACGCGCGGAACCTGCTCGTGCGGCATATCTTTTAATCGGCACAATTCTGGCGTTCGGGCCGAACGGATATTCCTGGTACTTCACTTGGATTGTGCCGCTGCTTTGTTTTTTTCCCAATCCGGCGTGGCTGCTGCTGACCGTGATGCAATTTCTTTCCTACAACGTGCTGATTCGCTACGGGATCCTTGGCGAATTTACCTTCGATCCAACGATGCAATGGCTGGTGTACGCGCCGTTTTATTTGTTGTTGGTTGGTGGATGGCTGTATCGGCGCAAGCGGCCGCGAACGGAACTGCCCCAAACATCTGGTGAGACTAGCGCTTAACCTTTTCGGGTGCTTCAGTTCTGGTAGCGCAGCACCAACGTGCGATCAAGGCGGAAGCGCAGTGTGCTTTCCGCCGGCACTTGTACCTTTTTCCCGCGTGTGAAAATTTGCGTCAGTAACCCTCCGCCCGCGCCGGCTGCCAATCCGATACCTGCGCCCTTTCCGCCTCCAAAGATTCCTCCCAATAACCCGCCTATCGCAGCCCCACCTCCACCATATTCCAGTGTCCGCTTGTTGCCGCCGACGCCGGTCTTGCTGTTGACATCCACATCGGCGGTCACCACGCGGTATTCTTTTCCGCCCACGGTGACGGAAAACAAATCCAGCACGATCTCCGGGCTGTGCACCATTCCTCCGGTGGTGATATTGCGCACCACCAGCTTAGCCTTCGACCCTTGCGGGATTCCCACTCCTCCAGAGGCATCGATCACGTCTTCGCCGATAGACGCCGAGTAAAGTTGGCCAGGGGAAGAGTTCTGTGAATCGATAGCTTCGTTCGTCAAAATCACAATGTCCGTTCCGTTGGGAATCACTTTCGTGCCGCCGCCATTTGCGACCGGTGGAGCAGGCCGCGTCCGGCTGAACACCAGCGATGCCACATCCTTTGTGGGGAATTGATAGTCGATTCCGCTCGCATCGGTAAATTCGATCGGGGTTGTGCCGGTATATTTGCCCGAATATACATGGCCGTCTCGCAGGGAAACGATATCGACCGTCGCGGTGAAGACCAGCGACACCACATCCTCGATCGGCATGCGGTATTCCACTCCCTGTGTGTCGGTAAACAGGATGCTGCCTTCCCGCGCACCTGTGAACTGGCCCGAATAGCTGGCGCCATCGTGCAGCACAATCGTATCCGCGCAGGCCAACGAACCAAGGCACGAACCCAGGCACAGCAGCATCGTCAGCCAAATCGTTTTCTTCGTCATTGCCGCGTTCTCCTTCGCCGGAATCCCTCGAATCGCGTGTTGCAATTTATATCACAACGAGCTTTGCGGCGAGATGATGCGTGTCTTACCGGGTCGTCGGCGAAATGTTCTTTGAGACTTGAGTTTCTTTTTTCATTCGCTGACCTGCGTTGTTGCATAATCCTGACCTGCACATGGCGGAACTCGCGACTACCTCCTCGACGCGCAAGGGGACTCTCGGCGAAATTGCCAGGGAATTTTTGCGCTTCGGGCTGATCGCCTATGGCGGCGCTGCGGCGCACATCGCCATGATGGAAGACATTTTCGTCCAGCGGCTTGGATGGCTCTCTCGTGAGCGCTTCCTGGACCTTGTCGGCGCGGTGAATCTTCTGCCCGGCCCAACCTCTACGGAACTTGCGATTTATATCGGTGAAATTCGCGGCGGCGTACCGGGCCTGCTCGTCGCCGGGATCTGTTTCATTTTGCCGGCGGCCGTTCTGGCGGCAGGCCTTGCATGGGTTTACGTGAAATACGGAACGCTGCCGAATGTGGAAGCGCTGCTCTTCGGAGTGAAAGCCATCGTGGTCGCGCTGATTTTCCAGGCGATTTGGAATTTGGCTCGCTCTGCGCTGAAGACTCCGTTTCTGGTGGTGCTGGTCGCACTCGTGTTGGTACTCGCGTTTCTGGGTTTACCGGTAGTGGTGTTGCTCATTGCATCCGGACTGGTTTGCCTAGTCCTGCGCAGTGCAACGGCCAAGCGCCTTGTTGCCGCGTCCCCGATCGCACTAGTCGCTACTGGTTCCGCCTCGATGTCTTCCGTCGGACTCTTTTCCATTTTTCTTTATTTTTTGAAGGTGGGTGCGGTTCTTTTCGGCAGCGGCTATGTGTTGCTAGCATTTCTACGCGCCGATCTGGTGATAAAGCTACACTGGCTGACGGACACGCAACTGCTTGACGCTATCGCCATCAGCCAGGCGACCCCCGGGCCATTTTTCACCGTGTCCACTTTTATTGGCTACGTCCTGGGCGGATGGAAGGGTGCAATCGTCGGCACCATCGGCATGTTTGTGCCAGCGTTTACGTACGTTGCGGCTACCGCTTCGTTTTTGCCGAAACTGCGCAAGTCGCCCGCCGCCAGCGCGTTTCTGGATGGCGTCAACGCCGCAGTGATTGCGCTGATGGCTTATGTGGGCTGGCAATTCGCTCGCCAGGCGATTGTGAACCTGCAGACTTTCCTGATTGCATTGCTTGGAGCGGTATTACTGCTGAAGTTCAAGGTCAATTCGGCGTGGCTAGTGGTTGGCGCCGGGCTCTTGGGTATCTTGCTCCACGCCCTCGGATGGGCGTAGAGATCGCAGAAAAACGCAGGCTCCGACCCCCGGAGAAAAACGCCCGTCTCAGAAGGCGGCCGCTACACAAGCAAGAGCACATAGAAGAACGGAGTCGGTTTGACTTATGGCACTAGGACGATTTTTCCGTGCGCACCTGGCGCTAGAACATCCACATGGGCTTTCGACGCGTCTTTGAGCGGCAGTTCTTTGCCGACGATCGGCCGTAGCGTTCCGTTTTCCAAGCCAGCCCCGATGGCTGCGTGAATCTCGGCGGCCTCTGCGTCCGTGGTCGCCCACAAAGTGAAACCCCGCACTAATCCGCGCCGCCCCATCAAGTCTCGAGGATTAATGGTGATCTCGCCGCGATTTCCGATCACGACCACACGTCCATTTACCGCCAGCAATTTCAAATCTGTCGCGAGGTTCACGTTCGCCAGCATTTCCAGGATTACGTCGACACCCTTGCCGCCCGTCGCTTTCATTATTTCGTCCGTATAGCCCGCTTTAGTGTGGTCGAAGGCGAAATGTGCGCCTTCTTTTTTCACCATTTCGCGACCCTTATCGGTGCTCGCTGTTCCCATGACCGTCAGCCCTTGTGCGCGCGCAAATTGCACTGCCGCGCTTCCGACTCCTCCGCTGGCGCCGTGCACCAGCAATGTTTCTCCAGCCTTGGCGAATCCGTGATGATGCAACGCCGTGAATGCCGTTCCGTACGGCACCCAGAGCGCGGCGCCCTGCGCAAACGAAATGTTGTCCGGCAGCCGGTACACTTGCGATTCTAGCGTCAGCGCATACTCGGCGTACGCTCCGCTTTGCGTTTTTGCGGTGTACACGCGATCGCCGGGCTTCACTTTGTTGACGCCTTCGCCGACGGCTTCCACCACACCTGACGCATCAGAGCCCGGTGTATAGGGGAGCGGCGGCTTCACCGCATAGGTTCCAGCGCGCATGTAGGTGTCATACGGGTTCACGCCCGCCGCGTGCACGCGTACCAGCACTTCGCCGCGGCCCGGCTTCGGTGTCGGTACTTCTTCCAACTTCAAGACCTCGGGTCCGCCAAATTCGTGTACTCGAATCGCTTTCATGGTCGCTCTCTCCTCTATCGGATGCTTTTCTCGCAGGAAGTTTTTTCTAGAAATGATCGTCGTGAACCAACGCTTCCTTGTCTTCCCGCAGATTGCCGGTTTCCTGGCCCCAAGCGGTGGTCTGCCAGTTATCTTTGCGTTTTTGCGCCGGAATCCACGGGGGCAGCGATTGGTTAAGGTAAGTCGCGAGCGAGTACACGTACGGCTCGTACATTGCCCGCAATTTGTTCAACTTGGCATCCGCTTGTGGCGAGTCATGAAGTTGCATTCCCTCTGCGGCCAACACGGAGCGCAATTTTTTCAGCTGCTCCGGGGGCAAGCGGTCCTCCGGAAGTGGATGCGGCGCCGCGGAAAAAACCTGTGCAAGATCGGCGATGGCGTGGCGTGCGATCGCGAAGGTAAGTTCGGCCTGCTTGCCGCAGGCATCGTCGATTCCCACGATCGTCAGAGCGCAGGTATCCAGAATCGCGGTCAGCGCGGCGATCCACGATTGGTTGTCGTGCTGCGAGCGAAAATAGGCCAGCACCGGGTACGACAAATGGCTCTCCAGGAGCTGCGCCGACCAACGCTCCCAGTCCTTCAATAAATCACGCAAGGCTTCGTGGCCGCCGTTGAAGCTATGGCGGCGCAGCAGCTCCCCCGCGGTGGGCGGAGTTCCGGCACGCGAATCCAGCAGCGATATGTTGATTTCACGTTCGGCGAACGAGCCATAAATAAATGGCAGGTACCCGATCACCACGGCCAGAAAGCCCAAGCCAAGTCCGCATTCGGAAACGACCAGGAATCGCGAGAGCCCGGAACGGGGAATGACGTCGCCGAGCCCCAAGGTAAAAAATGTGGTACCGCTGAGATATAGGTCGGTGGATAGACTGGGCGTCAAGCCGGTGACGTTCACCGCCGATCCGGCGCCGTATTGCATCAGCCCAAAGCTGAATACCAAGCCGATCGCCCATACCGCAACGAGTACAATTAAGGAGATCGGCCCGTAGAATCCAAGAAACGTTTCGCGCTGCTTTCGGTCCTGCATAAGGCAAACGATGAATTTCCAGACGCCCCATGTAGAACGGTAATAAACGCGCGTCAGCCGGAATTTTCGCGTGACGCGCCGAGGCAGGATGATGGCCTCGAACGCGTCCCACAAAACCACCAGAAAGACGACAATGCCGGCCAGAAACACACCCGGAGCAGGGATCATGAGAGGTAGTTTACTCGCTTCTCAAGCAGGTTCGCGACGTCTAGCTTGCTGAGGCTCCGGACGCCAGCCGGGCCGTCACGGAAATTTCGGCCTTGAAGAGTTTGGAAACAGGGCAGCCTGTTTCCGCCGCTTTCACTGCCGCGTCAAATTTGGCTTGATCCGCTCCGGGGACTTGCGCGACAAGGTCCAGGTGGCTCTTGGTGATCGAAAAGCCGTCGCCCACTTTATCGAGCGTGATTGTGCAGGTGGTCTCCAGCTTGGTTGCCGTTAAACCGGCTCCGCCCAATTGCGCCGAAAGCGCCATGGTGAAACATCCCGCGTGCGCTGCTGCCAGTAGTTCCTCGGGGTTCGTCCCCACGCCATTCTCGAAACGGGTGCTGAACGAATATTGCGCTTGTTTCAGTGTGCCGCTGTCCGTGGAAATACTTCCTTTGCCGGACTTAAGATCGCCTTGCCATACCGCCGAAGCTTTGCGTTGCATATGTTTCTCCTGTCTCAAACGTGAACAAACTTTAGCCTGGCTCTTGGATACGCCGAGCCTTCGGAAGGATACACCGGCTCTTGCAATGGCAGATATAGGCGCAAGCTTGTAGGGCTTGGTCTTCGTCGAGGGGGAAAGAGATGGACGCGATTAGACGTTCAGGCTTAGGGAAACGAGGCCTGGCGGCGTTGCGCGAACGATTGGCGGTAGTTTCGAGCGGTCGACTGGGCGATACAGCGTGTCTCTTTCCACGGGAGTACGGCCTGCTGCCCGGATGAGGCGCTCGAGTTCGGAGCGCGGCGTCAATTGGGCGGTGTTCGCTCCCGCGTCGTGGTAAATCTTTTCCTCCGCTACAGTGCCGTCAAGGTCGTTCGCCCCGAATCGTTGCGCAATTTGCGCGATGCTGGGCGAGAGCATAATCCAGTACGCCTTGATGTGATCGAAATTGTCCAGCATTAGGCGCGATACCGCGATGCAACGCAGATCGTCGTATCCGGTGGGCTTGGGAATGTGCGACAGCGCGGTGTTGTCCGGGTGAAACGCCAGCGGGATGAAAGTGACGAATCCGTGCGTCTCATCCTGCGCTTCCCGCAGTTTCACCAGGTGATCGACGCGCTCTTCGGTGGTTTCCACGTGGCCATAGAGCATCGTGGCGTTGGTGTGCAAACCGATGCGATGAGCTTTCTTGGCGATGCTTAGCCACATCTGGCCGCTGACCTTGTGGTCGCAAATAATTTTTCGCACGCGTGGATGGAAAATCTCCGCACCGCCGCCCGGACAGGAATCCACACCGGCGTCTTTCATCTTTTGCAGGGTCTGCTCAATGGTGAGCTTGGCGATGCGCGCGAAGTAGTGCACTTCCACCATGGTGAAGGCTTTCAGGTGCACGTGCGGCTGGCGCTGTTTCAAGCCGCGAATCATTTCCAAAAAATGGTCGAAGGACAAATCCGGGTGCAGCCCGCCGACGATATGAAATTCCGTCGCGCCTTCGCGCACGCCCTGTGCCGCGCGTTCGTAGATTTCTTCCAGCGCAAAGGAGTAAGCGCCCGGTGCATTGGGGTCGCGGCCAAACGCGCACAGCTTGCAATGCGCCACGCAGATATTTGTGGGATTGATGTGCCGGTTGACGTTGTAATAGGTCACATCGCCGTGGCGTTTTTCGCGCACACAGTTCGCCAGCCATCCGACCGCCAGAAGGTCTGGCGTCTTGAACAGCGCCACGCCATCGTCAAAGGACAAGCGTTCGCCGGCCAGCACCTTGTCGGCGATGGGTTTCAAGCTTGCGTCGGTAAGCGTAAGTTCTGCCACGATTCTCTCTATTCCTTGGATGGCGGCCGGCTACTAACCGCTACGTGTTTTGTATTTCAATCATTCTGAACTATTCAAACGCGCCAAACTGCTGCCGCGGCTCCCCAGAACAGCAGGAACAACATACTAATATAGCCGTTCACCGCGAAAAACGCAGCGTTCAGCTTGCTTAAATCGTTGGCCTTTACCAGTGAGTGCTCGTACGCCAGCAACGCAGCCACAACCGCAATTCCTGCCCAAGCCGGCCATGGAAGCCCAAAACGCGCCGCAAGCCAACTCAGCAGCACCACAACGCCAACGTGCATTGCGCGCGCAATTAACAAAGCTGAGGCAATGCCAAAGCGTTTCGGAATCGAATACAGTCCGGCCTGCTTATCGAAGTCCACGTCCTGACACGCGTATAAAACGTCGAATCCCCCAACCCAGAGCGTTACCGCGCCGCAGAGGATCAATATGCGCCAGTCCAGACCGCCGGTGATGGCGATCCATGCTGCCGCCGGCGAAATTCCCAGCGCAAAGCCCAGGAACAAATGCGAAAGGGAAGTGAAACGTTTGGTGAGTGAATAGAAAAACAAAATCGTCAGCGCTACGGGCGCCAATTCCAACGCCAGCAGATTCAACTCCCAGGCTGCAACGAGGAACACGCAAACAGCGAGGAACGTAAACATCCACGCAAAGGGCACCGATAACGCACCGGTTGCCAGCGCGCGCATTTTGGTTCGTGGATTTTCCTTGTCGTACCGCAAGTCCACGATGCGGTTGATGGTCATCGCCGCGGTGCGTGCCGCGACCATCGCTACAACGATCCACAATACTTGCCGCAAGCTCGGCCAGCTATGCGCGGTCGCTCGCGCTGCAAGC
>Ga0210394_10007521_pt1 | contig 11461 bp, 11 predicted proteins | sample IncBWC12MmetaG_FD_160121 | JGI IMG/M metagenome (GOLD analysis project Ga0210394, IMG submission 160121) | Forest soil microbial communities from Barre Woods Harvard Forest LTER site, Petersham, Massachusetts, United States - Inc-BW-C-12-M | ecosystem: Environmental > Terrestrial > Soil >... | reverse complement strand
CCGTGGCGTTCGTAATCGGGACTGAATTGTCGAAGAGAACTCCGCCATCGGAGAAGTCATAGGTCAAGATGACGGCATTTGAATGGACGGGAGTGATGACGTAGGCCCGCGGAGTCAGATCCTGACCCTGGCACAGAGCCGCAGCGAGCCAAACGCCGAAGAGCAGCCCTGCCGAGTGCCGCTTCCTAACCATGACCAGTAAACGGCCTTCTCAGCAACTAGCTTTCGCTGCCCGGCCACTTTCCGGGAAGAGGCTTCGCCCCAATCGCATGTGTTGAAACCCCTACGGCTTTGCAGACTGCGGCTTTGGAATCCGCAATGTCCACGAAAACCCAAACACGATGGTGCGGCCTTCGAGACGAGCAAGGGCCCGATACTCATCGTAATACTTGAAAAAGGCCACTAGATTCTTCGCTGTAAGAATGAAATTGGACTGAACACCAATACCATGCAATGAGTAGAACGGAATCGATCTCTCAGGAATAGGGATGCCTCCAATTCCAACGTTTACTGCTCTCCTAGACCCACTTCTTATCGAAACCCTTCGATCAGTGTGCTGACTTCCGGTATCCAGAGTTGGTTACGTTTACCGAAAGATTTTTTGCATTGGCAAGTAGAACCTCAGTCGCCGGGTATCCCGTCCCGTCCTGTAGGGCCGAGAAGCGAACGTCTAGGGTGACGGCATCCTTGGGGTCGTTCAGGTACGTGGCCACCGTCAGCCCCATTACCCGGTTGCTGGCGGGGTCGACTTCCACCGACAACACGTCGACGGGCTTGGCGTAGTCGCGGAGGTTCACACGTGCCCCCTTGCCCGCACCCGGTAGGTCCAGGCTGACGTTGCCTGCGTCCTTCACGGCCTGGATTCGAACCGGGTCGGGTGGGACATAGCTCTTCACCAGCGCAACCGCCTGCTTCATGTAGTCCGTCAGCTCTTCTTTCTTGTTCTCGGCGATTCGGCCCCTCATCCCGCGCTTCTTTTCCGGCGGCGGAGACGCCGACACCTCGACCTTCTGTAACGAGCCATCAGCGCCGTAATAGCATTGCTTCTGCTGCCGCGATTTTTCCTCGCCTTTAAGGCTGATCACTGTGGTCTCGATCCATTCATACTGCCGGATGTTCTGCTGGTCCCGGGTCACAGATTGCTTGAGTGCAGCCACGCGCTGCTCCATCGCGGACGACTGGGATCTTACAATCGCCGGCGTCAGCATTAATGTCAAGCTGCAAGCGGCAACAGCGAGGCGGGACTTCGAACTTCTGTGGCAGCTCTTCGTGTCGACGGTTTGCGTGCTCTGGGCGAGCGCGGTCGCCGCGCCAGAAGGCGTACCAGTTTGTCTATTCATGGTCGGTCTCCAGCCTTAATCTTGAGAAATGTCACCACGATTCAGGGGAACGTTCCGCTGTCAAAAGTGCTAGTTATTTGCGCTTGATAAAAAAAAACGACAAGTTGGTTGATAGATTTCCCATCCATCCAAAGGGTTCCGGCAAGGAATCATTTCTCCCCTGGGCATGGCAAGTGCTATAGAGCCAGCTCGCTGACATAAATGGTTTCAAAGTCTGGATGACACTTGTAGTGATTGCTACTTCGATGGCTGGTGGGAGTGCACCTAGCCTCGCCTGTAAGAATTGCGAGTTCCATTTGTAGCACCGCCGCGCTAGTTTCGAGCCTGGAAAAAGAACCAACCTCCAGCTAGGGGCCGCCCTTCTTCACGGATCTTAGGCGCGCCCCTAGCCTTTGAGATCTATGCCAGCTCAGAGGAGAAAAACTCGGCAAGTACATTCAGAAATCGGACCAAACGCTATGACGAGCTCCTGTGGTTAGTGACAGTATTCCTTTTCCTAGCATTGCATTAAGTTAGCAAAAGCACAGTGACGTTTTTGTCCCACGCTACCGGGAGATCTTCAGTGATCACATACGTTCTTGTGTCTGTGTTATCCATCCTGATTTTGCTTTTGCCTTTTCGATGTCTTCAATCTCGTGGGGACGAACCGCCAATGATCAGGGCGCCGAATTACTATTAGAGTTTATCGCGTCGCGCCACACTTCTTCTATCTTCGTGAATTGGGAGGGTTGTGCCAATCACCTCCGGGAATCTCGCTAGACGAGAGAAAGCGGCTAGTGCGGACGGAGGGAATCGGCGAGGCTCTCTAGATTTTGCGGGTAAACGCGGATGACACCACTTCGTGGGCTGTCAATGTCCGCGATGAGGAAGAACGCAATAGCAAGCGCAATGGGTAGTACCAGCAACAACATAGAGGTTTTCCCGTGTGCACGGTAGCCGAGTAGGAAATTGCAGAAAGCTGCAATGGAGATCAGGAGAATCCAGGCGGCAAGCGGGACGCGATTGCGCCAAGCCGCCTCCGTGTAGCCCTCCGAGTTCAACACGTCATTCATGCCGGAAAGGACCAGGGCCGACACAGGGTTCGGTCGGGCGGTTACCGAGGCAGTTACTTCAGACCAAAGCTCCGTTTGCAGTTGGGAACTCTTAGCTCTGGCCTGCCGCAGCTGTTCAGAGTCGCGACTAGTGTAATAAAGGATGCGCTGGTCTAGGTAGTCACGTAAAAGGGCGCGTAGTTTGGCGTCATTGGTGGCAGACAACGCGTCCAAACGAACATATTCGGTACCGATGGCGTTGGCTTCCTGCTCTTCGCGATCTTTGCGTTGGTCGTAGCGGCTGACAGCCATTGCGAAGGTGAAGCCGATCATCAGCCCTAGGAGCGTAAGTGTCGCCCCGAGAATGAGACTAAAATGCTCTTCATCCATACCTTGATCCAGATTCTGCTTGCGAAAATACGCGCCGATCTGGCTTACGATCCAGAGGAGTGCCAGGGTGATCAAGAAAAAGACGAGCGGGTGGTTCAACAGAAAAATCATCGGTGGCAACCTCAAAGAACTTAGGCAACTCGCTGGAAAGCGCGTAAGCAGACGTCATTTCAAATACATCGAGAGGGCACCGCCTGAGAGATTAAATTTGGCGACGGAATTTGCATCGTCGGCTATTTGATCTCGAGAACCGCCGCTGTCTTTAAGTACGGTTCTTGCCGGTAATTCTCCGCCGCCCCCTGACTCTTCTCGCTTCAGCGATGCGGTTACCCCAATTCAATCTCCCTTACTGCTGCCTGCGGTGGCTCTGCTTGCCGCTTCTTGTTCCTTTTCCGCCTTGACCGCCGGCCCTAATTGCGCCATTACTGTGTCAAGGTTGAATGAGGCTGCCTTTTGGCGAGGAGGATACTTCACGAAGTTCCCAATCTGAGCCGCCACGAGCGCCTGTGCTCCGTATAGCAGAGGTACGTGATCAATCGCCCAATTCCAATATACGTTGGAATTGAAATCGGCGCGCTCGAACGGATCGCGTCGCAGACTAAAAATATGGGGAAGCCGCAGTTTCACCAAGGGCTCTGCCCAAACGTTAGTGGTCAGTGCACGCTGGTCTTCAAACACTAACTTCCAGTCGCCGTGCCGGATCGCCATGACTCCCCCGTCATCGCTGACATAGAAGAAGTGTGTTCTGGGGCTCTCCTTCACCTCGCCTGTCAGATAGGACAGCACGTTGACGCCGTCGATATGGACTCTGAACGTCTTGTCGCCAACTTTGTAGCCGCTCAAGAGTTTCTCGCTTACGTTCGGATCGCCCGCTGCTGCCAGCAACGTCGGCAGCATGTCCTGGTGGGAGCCTATGCCATTCAGCACCGAGCCCGCCTTGATCTTGCCTGGCCAACGTATGAACGCAGGCACGCGCCAAGCGCCTTCCCAGTTAGTGTCCTTCTGGCTGCGGAACGGTGTGTTGGCACCATCTGGCCACGTGTCATTCTCGGGGCCATTGTCGGTGGAATACATCACGATGGTGTTATCGGCTATGCCCAGCTCATCGAGCTTGTCGAGCACCTGACCGATCTGCTCGTCGTGGGTGACCATCCGATCACTGTAGTCGTCCTGCCCGCTCTTTCCACGGTTCTTCGCTGCGAGGTGCGTCCGGAAGTGCATGGCCGTTGAGTTGTACCAGAGGAAGAATGGCTTTTGCGCTTTGGCCTGCTTCTCCATCCAGCCGATAGCAGCTGAAGTAATCTCCTCGTCGATGGTTTCCATACGTTTCTTGGTGAGGGGGCCGGTGTCCTTCACCGTCTGCTTGCCTACGCGGCCCCAGCGCGGATCCGTCGTGGAATCATCCTTATCGGTCGCGAAGCAGTGCAGCACGCCTCGAGGCCCAAATCTCGCAAGGAACGCAGGATCCTTGGGATAGTCGGGCAATTCCGGCTCTTCCTCGGCGTTCAAGTGATAGAGATTGCCGAAGAATTCGTCGAAGCCATGCACCGTGGGCAAAAATTCATTCCGATCGCCAAGATGGTTTTTGCCAAACTGACCGGTGGCGTAGCCAAGCGGCTTGAGCAATTCGGCGATGGTCGGGTCTTCCGCCTGGAGTCCGAGAGTCGCACCGGGCATGCCGACCTTGGTCAAGCCCGTGCGGAGGGGGTTCTGGCCGGTAATGAAGGCTGCACGTCCGGCAGTGCAACTCTGCTGACCGTACCAGTCCGTCAGCGTCACTCCTTCTTTGGCCACTCGGTCGATGTTCGGCGTTTGGTAGCCCATCATGCCGCGGCTGAAATGGCTGATGTTCCACATGCCGATGTCGTCGCCCCAGAGAATCAAGATGTTCGGTTTTTGTGGTGGCATATTCCTTGTTCTCCAATTTGGATTCGTTTCTGGTACAGCCCCTCGGTGGATTGCTAGTGTCCTAACTCGCTGCCCTGGCGTAGACATTAGCGGCCGCACTCCCAGAGGCAGAACTGTCAAAACGCACAGCCTTACCGAGTTGATTGCGGAGTGGTCACGGATTGTCCGATCCGCAGCTTTGGAAAAACCCAACATTTCATGGACCTCGCCTTCCCACGTTCTAATGTGCTGTGCGTTGTAGGTTGGCGCAGCGGCGAACGTATTCCCACTACGCCCCCACAAAATCCCTGTCAGATGTACGAGTTGTGACCTCAGATCTGTTCCCCTACGCTCCACTATGAATGGGGCTTCCGCCCTGCCGCTTTGCGGGCGGCGGCGAGCCGCTCTGAAGAGAAACCCGAAATGACGCTGCCAAGCTTTCCGAACGTGGACTTGTTCTCCGCCGGCATCAACGCCCTGAATGGAGTGCTCGTCGCCCGGAATCCGTCGCACAACCGCGGCTACACTGTGGCGGGGCTGCTGATCATGGCCTTCTTCGGCGGTATCGGCGGCGGCGTCACGCGCGACGTGCTGCTCAATGACATCCCGTCGCCGATCAAGGACCGGGTCTATTTTCTCGTATGCCTTTTGCTGGGTCTGTCGCTGTTGGGCTCATCACCACAGAAGGGGACATTATGGATCACATGTGGATGCGCGTCGTAAGTCACCTGGCCGCCCGTGTCACCGGGCAGATGAAGTTCAGACTGGTGCTTCAGCCGGCCATGGCGGCGTTCTTCGCGATTCGCTCGGGATTGGCAGATGCCAGGGCTGGCAACCCGCCGTACTTCTGGTGCCTCGTCTCGGATTCTGCCCACTGCGTCGACCTGATCAAGGACGGGTGGAAGAGTGTCGGCAGGGTGTTTATTCTCGCTCTAATATTCGACGTTGTGTATCAGATCATAGTGTTGCGCTTTGTATATCCGGGGGAAGCAATCATCGTAGCGTTCGTCCTGGCGATTATGCCCTACTTGATTCTGCGCGGGCTGGTCACGCGCCTGGTTCGAAGGCACGATGTGCGACGTCGTCAACACGCCGTGCAAACGCACCTTCGAAGTTCGCAGTGACCAGAAAAACCAACGGCACCTGATCGCTCTTGACAGTTGCGACACATCCCAGACTGAGTTCCAGTCAGGGAATGCACAGCGACGAATCTCATTTACGCCATCCGGCGGAACGCCCATTGTTTTTGGCATTCGCAGTTTTGAACGTCCTTGTGATGGCTGCAGCCGATAACAGCGAGCAACAGACTTGTAACCTGGCGGCGGAGAGCTGTGTACGAAGGTCGTTTCTGAGCGGGTGGTGGCACTGCGTGACCTCGTCTCTAGGCAGAGATTTCTCCCGCCATGACTCAGGCGGTTCTCTTCATCAGTGACAAGCTGATTGACGGCGCGGGAGTTTGGATTCAAGCCGATGACAAACAGATGACAATCCGACGGCACCGGGAGCTCCACACATACCGTGGGGGCTGTGGCGGGTGCCCATGTGTGAGCTGCAAGGAGAGCACATGGATAAAAGCGACGGAAGACCGGTTTCTCCGACAGGTGAGCGGCTTCATGCGGAGCTTCGTCGGCTCGAGTGGGCAAAAGGGCTTAGCGAGGAAACGTTTGCGGCGATCACGAGCACGGCTGAGTGGCTCGAGTTTCGCGCCGGGGACGTGGTCATTGAAGTCGAATCAGAAGTTACCCATGTGTGCTTCGTCATCACGGGCCGGATGCAAGCAACACTCTACGATTTGCTGGGCAAGGAGATTCAGAAGGATACTTTTGTCCGAGGGTCTGTCATTGGATTGTTTGCCGTTGGCTTATCGGATCGCTCTCACTTGCGAGTCCAGGCTAATGAGCCGTCGGCAGCAATACGATTGACAGTATCGGACCTGCTTCAGCTGACCGCGAAGCATGCTGATTTTCAACTCGCTATGTTCCGCTTGGGAGCGAACATATTCAAACGATACGTGCTGGGAGTTGATCGTTTCCTTCCGCAGCCATCCGTCGTGGGTATTGTTCATCACACCGAGGCGAGCCGTCCGCTGGTCGGTCGATTGGCACGTCGACTTCGAGACTTGGACGAGTCTCCGTGTATTGCTGGCGACGACGAGAGATGGAAACCGGACGGAGATATCCCGTTTATGTTGCTTAGTGGAGATGACGTGCGACAAAGCATTCCTAAAGACTGGGCCTCACATAGGCGGCTTCTGGTGGATGTTCGCGCCGATCATTCACCAGAGGCAATGATGCGGTTTTTGAATTATGTCGACATAGCGCTTTGGTGTCTTCGGCCGCAGGATACGCATGCAGCAGTACATCTCCTCCAAGGGCTGGAGAAGAGTATACCCAGATGGCGAGACAAGATCCGGATTGTGTGGCTTCTCGACGCCAACGCCCCAATTGTTCCGTATGTACATGAGTTGTATGAACTCGTCGAACGAGACTTTAAGCTCACTTTTGACGCTCCCAGGGCAAAACAAGGCACGTTACTGCGGCACGGATTCGAACGGATCGTTCATCATTTGCGTGGCATCCAGGTCGGTTTGGCACTCGGAGGTGGCTCAGCTCGCGGCATGGCTCATCTCGGCGTGCTCAAAGCTCTTGAGGAGCATGGCATCTATATCGACATGCTAGCGGGTACAAGCGCTGGGGCGCTGACCGGCACCGTGTACGCAACTGGCTTAGATCCCAATTATATTGCTCATTGTTTCAAGACCGATTTGCGGCCATCGTGGTTGTTTCGACAGATGCCCGGTGGTGGCTACTGGTATTTGCTCTACAAGTACAGACGAAACCAGTTCGATTCCATGCTGCGCAAATACTTGGATCGAGCCCGGATGGAGCAACTCATTCTACCGATGCTTGCAATCTCCGTCGATCTCGTCGAAGGAGAACCGCTGGTGCGCGAGGTTGGCGATGCGACCAGCAATGTCCTGGAAAGTATCAATCTTCCTCCCCTTTCGCTTCCTATCATTCGGTCGGGCCAAGCCTTGGTGGACGGCGGGTTGCTCAACAATATTCCAGCCAACGTGCTGGTAGCCAAGGGATGCAACTTTGTCATCGCATCGACTGTCACAGCAAAGCTAGAGAAGGACTTTATGGAAATCCGCTCCAAAGGACATTCGCCCAGTCGTTTCTTCTCAACCATTCAAGTGATCATGCGACAGACCATGATTCAAGACTACAAAATGAACTCGGTTGGGGTGCAGCCGGCAGACTTCGTGGTCGCACCCGATGTGACTGCGTTTGATATATCGGAATTCACTCGGGCCGATGAAATGGCGCTTATCGGGGAAATGACAATGAATGCAACCGTGTCAAAGCTTCGCCAAATGCTTAGCAAACTTGATTCTAAACTCTTCGACCATTTGGCAGACGTAATTCCTCACTGAATCTAGCCTAAAAATGGGTCGGCTCAGATAGGCCCTCGACCGTTCCGCTGGCTCCCTACCCTGAAGCGGTGCTAGAAGTATTTTCCACTGGATGTCAGCCGCGGCGAGCAATAGGAAGGGCGATAAGGATAGAAACGGCTACCGCAACAAGCATAAAGCTAAGTGCGAGATTGGTCCACCTAGCGACACTTTGCTCGAAGCCGCTAACCAACCCAGCGAGAAACAGCGAAATGGAAAATAGAACCGTCAGGAGTGTATACGCGTCCCTATTCCGGTTTGCCTGTTGCGCTTCTTGAGAGTTAAGATCCGCCTGCTCCGCTTGCTGTTGGGCTTGGTCATCGACGTTCAGGTGATACTCCGGCATAGCAAACGGTGTCCGAGGTGCATCGCCATTTTGCAGCGGCTTGGTCGCCAACCACGCATGCATTGCCGGTTGAAACTCGGGGCGCATTCGAGCGAGGAGAAATTCGGAAAGCTTGTAATTGCCTTCAGTGTAAGCGCGTGCGTACTCAACGAAGAGAGCCGCATCGACGATTCGCAGCTGATTGCCCGTCATTTCGTTTTTGCTAGATAGACGACCGAGCCGATTAGCGTCTGCCAGTCGAAAAGTTTGTTTCCCGTTCCACAAACTAGCTTGAAAGCCACTCCAAGAGGTTCCAAGGGTTGCAATGCCCATCAGCAAAAGGGCAAGAAAGTGAGTATGTTTATTGACTTGCCAGAAGTCAGCAGCCACGGAGGCTTGCTCTACTTCAGCCGAACTCGTAACCGGTGGGACTGTACCCCTCTTCTCTTTCATAGCCAACTAACTGTGATGAAAGGTTTTGTGGCGATTAACACCGAAGCACCGAAGAACGAGATTAAGCGCCCTGAGGGAAGTTTCTGGGAAGAAACAATCTTTTAGAACTGTCAAGCCTGACAGGGAATCGGAAGGCTGTGCATGCATCAATGGCGGTGTTCTGCACGGCGAAATCGGTGTGGGTCTTCCAGCGTCAGCACATAGGTCAAGGCGATCAAGGTCCCCACACCTTTCACCTGTTGGAGCAGGCTGACCTCGGGGTAGTCTTTCTTGGCGATTTGCTCGATCTTCCAGTCGATGCGGCGATCCGTTGGCTCACAGATTCGATCTCTCCCAACAATGGTTCCAAAGCGGCTCGCAATTCCACGCTCAAGCCCGCTGCGAGATCCGGGCGCACACGCTGTGTGCCACATTTGCGCAGCCGTTCTCCGTAGGACTTCGCCAACCCTCGCGCAGCATTGACCAGAGCCGTGCGCGCCCCCACCAGTGCGGCCCGTGCCCGGATCACTGTCAGGTGAACTTGAGCTTGGGCGCTGCGGTGTCGGACGGGACTTAATAGTTTCGGATCGATGTGGGAGGAGCCTCCTTGGTTGAATCTGAATCAGCGGGATCGCTGAGTTCAGCGTTTCTACACTAAGCGCTCCCCCCAGACTTATTCATCCAAACATATCGGGACTTGGCGTCAAGCAGCACCGCACAGGCAGTGGCATTAGCGGCCTACGGAGCGCTTTAGCCTGTCACTCGTCACAGTTGGTAGTTTTGCTAGTTCTCATGGCCCTGCACGCCTCCTATCCTCGGCTCGCCTGTATTCAGGTGAATCTCAAAAGAAAAATAAGGGGTTAAAAAATGGCAAAATTTTCACTTCTATGGGTAGCCGGAGTTGCACTTCTATTTGGCGCAAACACACTTGCGCAAGACCAACCGACAAAGTGGGAGATCGGTGGAGATTACTCCTTGGTTGATTTCTTCCCAGCTCTTCCAGGAAGTAACTCTCACGTTTTGAACGGTGGCGGCTTATCTCTCGTCTACTACGATCATTGGCTTGGTTTCAAGGCGGATTTCCAGGGGTATGCCAACGCAGGTAAGATTTTCACAGGGGTTCCGGTCGTAACCAATCCCATAGTAGGTGCGCCGAGTACCGGGACACTTACGGTCAACGGCGACCTCGCTACTTACCTATTTGGGCCCGTCGTTAAGAAGCGAGGCAAAATCGAGCCCTTCGGAGAAGTGCTGATCGGTGGAGCATACTCTATCGTTTATGCCAACTTGTTTACAGCTGCGGGCGCGGTGGGCAAGGCTCCAGGCAACAATTCCTTTTCTTTGACGAGTGGAGTTGGCCTAGACATTCACATCAATCGAGCAATCTCATTCAGACCGGTGGAAATCGGATATCTCCTGACCAAATTCTCGAACCCATTCTCCGGCGGCGCGGTACATCAGAACAATTTTCGCTACGTCGCTGGCCTAACTTTTAACTTCGGCGGTGAGTGACGGCGGAAGCCGGTGTAGGCTCTTGCAAGGACCACGTATCACATTCAGTTTATGTTGTCGCAGCACGGCGGGATTGTTCCGGCCGCGCGTCGGCGCTCGCCGCTCACTCTCACACTGGCGGAGCGAGAGAATATCTCTCGAGGAATCGCTTCCGGTTCGTCGATGCGTGAGATAGCTAAAGGTCTGCAGCGGGCGGCGTCAACCGTGAGTCGGGAGGTGGCGCGGCATGGTGGGCGCCTGTGGTATCGAGCGAGTGAAGCCGATCACCAGGTCTGGGAGTCGGCCTCACGGCCCAAGGTGTGCCTACTGGCCATTCACGGGAAGCTGCGGAAGATCGTTGCGGGTAAACTGATCCTGGACTGGTCGCCGGAACAGATTTCCGGATGGCTGAAGAACCAGTATCCCCAGGACGAGAGCATGCGCGTGTCCCACGAAACCATTTACCGCAGCCTATTCATTCAAGCGCGAGGAGTGCTGAAAAAAGAGCTGATTCAGCACCTTCGGTCCCAGCGGCGGATACGCCGCTCGCGGCATTCGCGTGTGAGTGGACACCGCAGTGGTCAAATCGTTGATGCCATCTCCATTCGGGAAAGACCCACGGAAATCGAAGACCGCGCCATCCCCGGTCATTGGGAGGGCGATCTGCTGGGCGGCACCAAGAACAGTCACATTGCCACCTTGGTGGAACGTCATTCGCGCTTTACCACGCTCGTCAAAGTGCCCAGCAAAGACACGGCTGTTGTCGTGGCCGCGCTGAGCCGGCACGTTCGGAAACTCCCCGCATCCCTGCGGCGCTCGCTGACCTGGGACCGCGGGCTGGAGATGGCCAAACACAAGACCTTCACGGTGGCCACGAATGTGCAAGTGTACTTCTCGGATCCGCGGAGCCCTTGGCAGCGCGGCACGAACGAAAACACCAACGGGCTGCTGCGACAGTACTTCCCTAAAAGGACGGACTTGTCCGGCTATACACAAGCTGACCTCGACAAAGTCGCGCTGCGGTTAAATCAACGTCCTCGAAAGACTTTGGGGTTTGAGACTCCGGCCAGTAGACTGCAAGCCAGTGTTGCAACGACCCATTGAGACCACC
>Ga0210394_10007520_pt1 | contig 11463 bp, 11 predicted proteins | sample IncBWC12MmetaG_FD_160121 | JGI IMG/M metagenome (GOLD analysis project Ga0210394, IMG submission 160121) | Forest soil microbial communities from Barre Woods Harvard Forest LTER site, Petersham, Massachusetts, United States - Inc-BW-C-12-M | ecosystem: Environmental > Terrestrial > Soil >... | reverse complement strand
GCAGCGCCCCAAATCCCGCCAGACCGAGCGCCATCAGGGTGAAGGTTTGCGGTTCCGGCACACCGTCGTCGAACTGGAAGTACGCGTCCAGTCCGGTTGGCCCCCCGGACGAATTATCCACAACGAAGTTCAGGGCGTTGAGCCCGTTGACGAGATCGTCGCCGCTGACATCAATCGGGCCGACCGTGGTCGCGCTGCCGTACATGGGGGCGGTGCCGTCGTAAATGCCGTTTCCATCCAGAGTCACGTCAACGAAGTCGTCGCCGGCGAGGATTAGCACCAGAGTCGTAGTGGCGAGGTTAAAGCCAGTCAGATCGACCTGAACGTCGTAGGTCGTCGTTCCGCGGCAGCAAAAACCTGCAATGGGTCCCCCGGGCGTGCCCATCGTCTGGTTGGCTTGCGGTCCAACCCAACTGGCGCTGCCTCCCTGGGGAAGCGCCAAGGTTGTATAACCGTCCGCGGTCACTGAGCTGGCGTCGAGAAGGAACGCATCAAAGTTCGGGTCGCCCGTGCCGCCCTCGGGGACCCCGTGGTTGTCGACGGTGTTGCTGATGATGGAAAACTGCGAGTCCCCCCCGTTGCCGTCGGGGTCCTGCCCCGTGTATCCATAGACTTCCGACCCCAAGCACAACGTGGCGCCCAGCGTAGCCACTCCCACTGCCAAGATCAAATTTTTCATGTTCGCCTTCCTCCGAAGCAATCTAATCCCTGTGAAAAGCCCACTCCTGGCTCTCCCGGTCTACTTATAATGTTGGATCACTAGGATAATACTAGAGCTGGATAGGTGTTTGCAAGAGTACTGGAGGTACCAAAGTACTGATTCCTCGGTGTTTGGGGCTGGCGGCTGAGACGCGCGCGACCCTAGGCGCTGGCGGTGCGGAGTTGGCGCTCCAGCCGGCGGGTCGCCCGCTCGGCGATGAGATCCGCGACTTTGCCGAGCAGCCCGGGAATGTCTTCCGGCTTAATCAACATGGAGTGCCGACTGCGCTGCGCCAAGGTTGGCTTGGAATTCTGGTAGGTGGTGATCAGAGCCATCGCCGGCTTATAGTCCATCATCCGGGCATGGGCCAAGACCTTGAGCCCCGCTTCCGGCGATTCCATCTGTAAGTCGCTGAGAACAAGCTCGTACTGTCCTTCGTTGAGCTTTCCCACGGCTTCCGCGGCGCTGGCCGCCGAGTCGACGTTGTATCCGCCGGCTTCCAGTACCGTCTTAAGCGTAAGACGCGACGCCAGGTCATCATCCACGAGGAGGACCCGCGCCAGCTCGTACTCTACAGTTCGTGCCGAGTGGCTCATCGGTTGCCTAGCTAGAGTTTACCCCAGAAGGCGCACAATTCAACCACAAGATTTTCATCGAACGTTCTTAGTACGATCTAAGTTATTGTAAGCATTTCTATTTTTGAAATACCCGCGCGAAGATGCGATCGACGTTGGCCAGTTGCCGGTCCAGGGAAAACGCCCCCTTGATCTCTTCAATCGAAAGAAAAGAAAGAATTTGAGCGTCTGCCTCCACAGCCGACTGAAAATCGCCCTCAGTTTCCCATGCCGCCCTGGCTAAACCCTGGACCACGCGGTAGGCTTCCTCGCGGAGCATCCCGGCGGCGGCCAGGTCGAGCAGCAGCTGGCCCGAGAAGATCAACCCGCGGGTGCTCTCGAGGTTGCGGCGCATACGCTCGGGATACACCCGCATGCCGTCGATAAGCCATTTGCTTTTGGCCAGCAGATAATCGGACAGGATGGCGGAATCGGCCAGGATCACGCGCTCGACCGAGGAGTGGGAGATGTCGCGCTCATGCCACAGGGCCACGTCTTCGAGAGCGGCCTGGACATTGGCCCGAACCACCCGCGCCAATCCGCAGATCTGCTCCGAGACGATGGGGTTACGCTTGTGGGGCATGGCCGAGGAGCCCTTTTGACCCTCGCTGAACGGCTCTTCCGCCTCACGCACCTCGGTACGCTGGAGATGGCGGATTTCGAGGGCGATCTTTTCGAGCGTCGCGGTGAGCAGGCCCAGCGCGGCGACCCAGGCGGCATGCCGGTCGCGGGAGATAATCTGGCTGGAGATGGCCGCGGGCTGGAGGCCCAGGCGGGCGCAGATCTGCTCCTCCGCTTGCGGCCCGATGTGGCCGAAGGTGCCAACCGCGCCCGAGATCTTGCCCACGCGCAGATCCTCGGCCGCGGCTTCCAGACGCCGGATGTTGCGGCGCATCTCATCGAACCACAGGGCCAGCTTGAGACCGAAGGTGATCGGCTCGGCGTGGATTCCGTGGGTGCGCCCGATCTGGACTGTGTCTTTGAACTCCCAGGCGCGGCGTTCGAGGGATTGCGCGAGAGCTCGTGCCCCTTCTAGGAGGAGGGCGGAAGCCCCTTTTAAAACCAGGGCTTGCGCGGTATCGACGACGTCGTTCGAGGTCAGCCCATAGTGCAGCCAGCGCGAGGCGCCGGCATGTCCCGAGGCCGCCAGGCGCTCGGAGACCGCGGTGGTAAACGCGATGACATCGTGCTTGACCTCGCGCTCGATGGCGAGGATGCGCTCGACGTCGAAACTCGCATGGGCGCGCAGTGTAGCTGCAGCCAAAGCCGGGACTTCGCCGGTTTCCGCCAGCGCTTCGCTCGAGGCCAGTTCCACCGCCAGCCACTGCTCGAAGCGGTTTTGGTCGCTGAAGATACGGCCCATTTCAGGACGCGTGTAGCGGGAAATCATCTCTCTATAGTGTGGTGCCCCGCCGTAGCATTTGACAACCACTTCCTCAGATGGTTAACGGACGCGGACTGGCAGGTCACAGACCTGCCCCACTTGTCTGCGAGCGGCAGAGGTCAGTAAACGAAGGTTTCGGTGCCGTGGCGGGGGTCGGCCAGCACCAGCCGGGTAAACAGGCTGCGGCCGTTCAAGGCCTGCTCAGCCGCTTGTTCGACCAGCGCCGGATGATTATTGTGTTCGCTAATATGACCCAGAATCAGAGTGGAGGTGCGGGTGTCCAGCTCATCGCGGATAAAGGAGCAGGCGGCATCGTTCGATAGATGGCCCATGCGGCTCATCACGCGCTGCTTGATGGCCCAGGGATAAGGGCCCACCTTGAGCATTTCGAGATCGTGATTGGATTCGAGCAGCAGAACTTCAGACCCGCGCAAATGGATGCGCACCGAATCCGGCAGGTAGCCCAGATCGGTGGCGATGGAGATCTTGACGCCCTCGGCTCGAAACGAGAATCCGACCGGGTCAGCCGCGTCGTGAGGAATGGTGAAGCTGGTCACATCGATGTCGCCGATGGTGAAGCTGGCGCCGGCCTGGAAGGTTTCAAGGACCGGCTCGCAATCGCCCCAAGGGACGGCGCGTGCGGTCAGATGCGAGATGTAGACCGGCAACTGCACGCCATTGCGTTTCTTTGCTAGAACAGGGAGCCCACCAATATGGTCGGAATGTTCGTGGGTGATCAGAATGGCCGTGAGCGAGCCGGGGTCGACCCCCAGGGCTTTGAGCCGCTCCAAGGTCTCCTTGCGGCTCAAACCAGCGTCGACGAGGAGGCGGGTGCGTCCGGTTGAGACCAGGGCGCAATTGCCGGAACTCGAAGAGGCTAGAACCGTGATGGAGACGATGGCGCTGAATCCTTACTGGACCGCTGGGTCTGGCCCATGAGTACTCTACCTCCTTGCATGATAACCGATTAGAATAAAGCATGAAGGCTCGCGTCTACGTCTCGTTCAAGACCTCGGTGCTCGATCCGCAAGGCCAGACCATCCACAGCGCGCTCAACGGTCTGGGCCACACGTCGATTACGGGGGTGCGGCAAGGGAAATTTTTTGAGATCGAACTGCGGCCGGAGACCGTCCAAGAGGAAGCGGCCAGGGAGATGGACCAGATCGCCAAAGACGTATTGGCCAACCCGGTGATGGAGGATTATCGCGTGGAGTTTTTCGAGTAATGTGCGGCATTGTGGGTTATATCGGATCCCAGCCGGCCGTGCCGATCATTCTGGACGGCCTGAAGCGTCTGGAATACCGCGGCTACGATTCGGCGGGCCTGGCAGTGCTTGAAAGCAACAACTGCCTGGGAGTGCGCCGGGCGCAGGGCAAGCTGAGGAATCTGGAAGACGCGCTGAGGCTGAATCCGGTGGACGGCAAGTACGGGATTGGGCACACGCGCTGGGCCACGCACGGGCGGCCGACGGAAGAGAACGCACACCCGCACCGGGATTGTCATGGCGACATCGTGGTGGTGCACAACGGCATCGTCGAGAACTACCTGGCGCTGAAACAGCAGCTGGTCGAAGAAGGCCACCGGTTCGTCACCGAGACCGACACCGAAGTCATCGCGCACCTGGTCGAAAAATACTACGACGGGAATCTGGAAGCGGCGGTGCGCGACGCGGTCCGGCAGTTGACCGGAGTGTTCGCGTTGAGCGTGATCTCGCGCCGGGACCCCCATAAGATCGTGGCGGCGCGGTCGGGGCCGCCGGTGGTGGTGGGCCTGGGCGACGGCGAATATTTCGTGGCCTCGGACGTGCCCGCAATCCTGGGCTATACGCGCGACATGTTCTTCCTGGCCGACGGCGACATGGCCATCCTGACCCGCGACGGCGTGCATCTGACCGACTTCAGCGGACGCCCGGTGAAGCGCCAGGTCTCGCACATTTTGTGGGACCCTATTATGGCCGAAAAGGGCGGCTACAAGCATTTCATGCTCAAGGAAATCTTTGAGCAGCCGCGCGCGGTCCGGGACACTACGCTGGGCCGGGTGGGCCAGGAGTCCGGCCGCATTTTCCTCGACGAGATGGACATCACCCAGCGCGAGTTCAAGGAATTCCGGCAGGTGCGCATCGTGGCGTGCGGAACCAGCTGGCACGCGGCCTTGGCGGGCAAATTCATGATCGAGCGGCTGGCGCGCCTTCCGGTGGAAGTGGATTACGGAAGCGAGTTCCGCTATCGCGATCCGCTGGTGGGCCGCGACACGCTGACCATCGTGATTTCGCAATCCGGCGAGACTGCGGACACGCTGGCGGCGCAGCGTGAAGCCAAACATAAGGGCTCAAAGACGCTGGCCATCTGCAACGTGGTGGGATCGATGATCACGCGCGAGGCGGCCGGAACCTTGATTACGCACGCGGGGCCGGAGATCGGCGTGGCTTCGACCAAGGCGTTCACGGGACAGTTGACGGCGCTGTTCCTGGTAGGCCTGTATCTGGCGCAGGTGCGCGAGGCTGTCAGCCCGGAGACATCGCTCAAGCTGGTGGAACGGCTGCTGCATATTCCCGTGCAGCTCGAAGACATTCTGCGCCGGGCCGCGATTTACGAAGATCTGGCCAAGACCCTGTTCCGCGCCTCCGATTTTCTGTACCTGGGCCGGGGCATCCATTTCCCCATCGCTTTAGAAGGGGCGCTGAAGCTGAAGGAGATTTCCTACATTCACGCCGAGGGTTACCCGGCTGGCGAAATGAAACACGGCCCCAACGCGCTGATCGACGAAAATCTGCCCACGGTGGTGCTGGCCACGCGCGACCCCACGGACGAGCTGAGCCGCATCATTTATGAGAAGACGCTGTCGAACATTCAGGAAGTGAAGGCGCGCGAGGGCATCGTGGTGGCAGTGGCTTGCGACGGCGACGAGGAAGTGGCCAAGGTGGCGGATCATGTGATCCGGATCGGCTCGACGCACGACCTGCTGCTGCCGATTCTGGAGGTGGTGCCGTTGCAGCTGCTGGCCTATCACATCGCGGTGCGGCGCGGCTGCGACGTGGATCAGCCCCGGAATCTGGCGAAAAGCGTCACGGTGGAATAGACGCGATGAGAAAAGCGACCACGAACAGTATATGCAGGGCGTACGCCGACAAAGGCGTAAGAATCACGGTCAAACCGGTGCCGAAAGCCCCAGAGCTCATATTGTTTGAGGGCGACGCGCTGGCGTTTGAATTCCTCGGGAAGCTGTTTCTGGCTCACTCGCAGCACATGGATGGGTGTGGGCTTCAAATGGGTCCCAAATACGCCGGGAGATCGTTCTTCTCAAAGAAAACAACCCTCGGCATATACCTGCATCGCTTGCCCTGCGATAACGATATTCTGACAGCGGACCATTCCGCCTACAAGAAGAAAAAGGCGGGAGCGCAGAAGTAGCGACATGGCGTGAGTACTTCGGGGATTGAATTGCGAGAGACGCCGGCCCAGAGCGTCACAACGATCATGGTTCCGCTGGCCTGGTTTCCTCGCTTGCTCAATGGAACGATGGCGGAGCGGTCTAACTTTCGATTGATCGGCGGCGGATCGGGAATCCACTGGCCGGATCTCGACGAGGATGTCCACATGGATAACAACGTCGCAAGCTTGCTCGCGGGGAGAAGGTCGGGCGAGACGCGGGAGTCCTTGAGGCGATGGCTGAAGAGCCGTAACCAGGGTTGAACCAATCGGTTTGAGCCAGCTCACGCACCGCCTGGAAATCCGGACTCGCGGGAAGGGTTTCTATCCGTTCACACGCGATGTGGCCGGCTGGGTCGCATCCGCCCAAGTCGAGACCGGACTGTTGACGGTCTTCATCCAGCACACCTCGGCGTCGCTGGCGATCCAGGAGAACGCCGACCCGGACGTGGTCCTCGACATGGCGGATTTCTTCGAGCGGCTGGTTCCGGAGGACGATCCCCGGTACCGGCATACGCTCGAGGGTCCGGACGACATGCCCTCGCATATCCGCGCGGCGCTGACGCAGACGCATCTTTCGATTCCCGTGATCGGCGGACGCATGGCCCTGGGAACGTGGCAGGGGATCTACCTGTTTGAGCATAGGGCGACGCCGCAGCGGCGAAGCGTGATTCTGCACTTAGTGGCCTGAGCGATTAAATTGTCTTAGGATGAATAGGCGGCCCGAAACGGGTGAGTACAGGGCTGCATCCACCAAGGCAGGGAAAACCTGTAGAGGAAGGGAAACGAGGACCATGAATTTAAGAACCTATGGAATGAGTTTGATTGCCGCGGCGGCGCTGCTCGCGCCCGCGGGCGTATACGCACAGGGACGCCATCCGCGCTATCTCCGCGCGCGCACCGATTTGAGGACCGCGCAACTGTTTGCGCGAGTGCGCGAGGAGCCGAACGTCACCCGGAATCTCGAAGCCGCCGCCGTCGAAATCGAAGCGGCCATTGGAGAAATCGACCGCGCCGCCGTGCTCGACCGCAAGGACCTGCTGGATCGTCCGCCCATCGACGCCAACCTGGCGCGCAAGGACCGCTTTCGCAAAATCATCGATCTGCTGCGCAGCGCGCGCGCCGACATTGAAGGGGAGGAAGACAATCCTCGCGCGCGCGAGTGGCGGCGTGTGGCCTTCAAGCACATCGACGACGCGCTTGACTTCGTGCACCGGGCCGCAACCGACGCGAGGCTGGACCACGAATTGGGTTTTTGATTAATTATTAACCCGCGCAACGGAGCCTGACTCGGCCGACACTTCGGGAGATCGCAAGAACGGGAGGGCCGAGCCAGCCCTGTGCGGGCGTAAGAACACACCACTCCCTCCCGGTCGCGGCTCGGTGCGTAACTGAGAAAGATCGAAGAGGCCTCTGGCCCGATTGGTAACGCCCAACGGGAAGCGACCGCTGAACCTCACCGGCAAAGCTCACTGTGTGACGGTCGCACGGGGTTGCCGCGGTTGCTCTCCCACGCTAGCGTGATCCGGATGCAATGAGACATCCGAACTCTTGTCTACAAAATACCCGACGCGGCCATGGGAGTGGAACGCGCGAAGACGCTAACCCGAGCAATCGGCTGGAAATAGAGTTCAATAAAAGGGCGTCACAGGGCTATGGAACCATTTACTGAACCATGCGGCGTCTGAGAATCGCCGGGACATCCAGTTCATCGAACAGCGGCTCATGACCGTTCGCAAACGGAGGTGAGGGCGGAGCAGGCGCAGGCGCGGGCTCGGGAGCTTCCTCATGCTCCGGTGCGGGCGGAGCGGGCGGCGTGGTTGTCTGCGCGGCTTCCTGGGCCGGGGCCGACGGCTGCGGGCCGGCCTCGAGGAAGGCCACCTGCGGCGCGATGGCAGCGCCGGCGGCCGCGGCCCGGGCCATCGGTTCCGCGGAGGAGGCAGCCCGGCGATGGATGGTGGGGAGCGTTTCACGCTCAAAGCCGGTGGCGATCACCGTGATCTTGACCTCGTCGCCGGCGGCCTCATTGAGCACGACTCCGAAGTTGATCTGAACGTCGTCGTTTTCGGCAGCGGCGCGGATCAGCGAACAGGCTTCGTTGACCTCGTGCAAGCCGAGGTTGCTCGATCCAGTGATGTTGATCAGGATGCCGCGCGCCCCGCGCACGCCGCCGGCGTCGAGCAGCGGGCAACTGATGGCCTTCTGGGCCGCGATCACGGCCGCGTTCTCGCCCGCCGCCATGGCCGTGCCCATCATGGCGTAGCCCATGCCCAGCATGATGGTGCGGATATCGGAGAAATCGCGGTTGATCAGGCCGGGCGTGGTGATGATGTCGCTGATGCCCTGGACCGCCTGGCGCAGCACGTCGTCGGCGATACGGAAGGATTCAAAGAAGCTGGTCCCTTTGGGAACCAGGCTAAGCAGTTGATCGTTGGGAATGGTGATGACGGTATCGACCACGCCGGCCAGCTCGGCCAGGCCCTCCTCGGCTTGCTTGCGGCGCTTGGGGCCTTCAAAGCCGAACGGCTTGGTGACCACGGCCACGGTGAGAGCGCCGAGCTCCTTGGCGAGCGAAGCCACCACGGGCGCGGCTCCGGTGCCGGTGCCTCCGCCCAGGCCGCCGGTGACGAAGACCATGTCCGCGCCCTCCAGCAGGTCGATGATACGCTCGGTATCTTCGAGCGCGGCCTGGCGGCCCACGGAAGGGTCCGAGCCGGCGCCGAGCCCGTGCGTGATCTTGGCGCCGATGGCCAGTTGATTGGGTACCGGCGAGGCAGCCAGCGCCTGCACGTCCGTATTCAACACGCAGAACTCCACGCCGGCGAGTCCCTCATTGAGCATGCGCGCCACGGCATTGCATCCGCCGCCGCCCACGCCGAAGACGCGAATCCGGGTTTTCGGCGCCGCTTCTTCCTGAATCACGAATTTCAATGGACCGAGTGCCATGTTTAACCTCCTCAAAAATTACAACCCAACCGCTCCCTCTGGTCGCGGTTGGGAATCGTTACCGCATCACCAAACCCAAAAGGCCGCCCGCCCGCCGCGGGGGCGCGCGGTGCAGCTTGACTTTTGCCGCATACATGGCCAGGCCGGCGGCGGTGGTCCACTGCGGACTCTCCAGCTCCTCCGGCCAATCGCCAATGCCTTTCGCCAGGCCGTTGCCCGCCTGGCAATTCAACACGCGTTCCGCCATGTCGCACATACCGGGCAGCAGCGAGCCGCCGCCGGTGAGCACCACGCCCTCGAAAAGATTGCGCTCCATTCCGGCGCGCTGGACTTCGGCGAGCACGTGCAGGAACAACTCCTCGGCGCGCGCCTCCAGAATCTCGATCAGCTCGCCGCGGCGTCTCTCGCGCGAGGGACGGCCTTCGGGCGAGGGCACTTCGATGAGGCTCGAATCCGAGGTCAGGCCCAGCAGCGCACAGCCATACTGCCGCTTCAGGCACTCGGCGTCTTCGTAGGTGACCTTGAAGACGGCGGCAATGTCGCGCGTGAAGTGATCGCTCGAAACCGGAAGGCTGGAGGCGATCTGGAGGGCGTCGCCGTCGTAAATCACCAGACCGGTGGATTGCATGCCCAGATCCACCACTGCCACGCCGCGGGCGCGGTCCTCCGGGAGCAGACAGGCGTAAGCGGCGGCCAGAGGCTCGAACACCGACTCCTCGACCGGCAGGTGCGCCAGATGCGCCGCGGCCACCAGCGCCTGATGTTCCTGGATGGAGGCGGTGACGATGTGGACGTTGGCCTCCAGGCGGGAGCACACGCCCTTATGGGGCTTGCGGTAACCGGAGTGGCCGTCGAGCGTAAAATCCTGCGGCAGCACGTGGAGCAACATGCGGTCGCGTTCTAGTTGTACATCGCAGGCCAGCTCCGCGGCGTAGCTCAGATCCTCGGCGGTAAGCTCGCGCGGGCGGCCAAATTCGTACATGCCGCGGCTCTGGGCGCCGTGGATGTGCCGGCCTCCGATGCCCAGGGTCACACACTCGGCCGAAACCCCCGCGCCGTGCTCGGCGTCGGTGACCGCGGCGCGCATGGACTCCGCCACGGCCACCTGATCCACCACGCGGCCCTTGTGCCAGCCCGCGGAATCGGCCAGCCCGTGGGAGAGGTAGCGGATGCGGTCGCCCTCGAGCGCGCACAGCACGCAGCGGGTGCGCGAGCTTCCGGCATCCAGCCCGGCGGCGATCTGGATTCGCGAAGGCATCCTATTTGACCACCGTGATTCGGTCTTCGAGCCGCAGATCGAGAACCGAAGAACCGGGCAGCTTCTTGCGGATCTCGGCGTAGTAGTTCACAAAGTTCTGGTGCCGCAGCGCGAAGTTGCGGTCGCCCAGCAGCAGGGTCACGCTGCGTCCGTCGAAAGGCTCGCTGATTTTCAGATTGTCGGGGTCGGAAACATCCACTTCGGAGACCGGGCGCGAGGCGTTGCCCAGATCCTTCATCAGGCTCAGCATGCGCTGCACGCGTTCGCGGCGTTCCGGGAGCGCATCGGAAACGTTCACGCCGAGCAGGAGCGGAAGCATGAAGCGATCGCGCGCGGCAGGCAGGATCACGCCTTCTTCATCGATCAGGGCGGCCTTTCTGGAATCGAGCCCGGAAGCCGTTTCGGACGGCGAACCGAGGGCCACGAAGGCCACCGGTTTGCGCTCGCTGACGCCGACCACGATGCGATTCGGCCAGAAGCGCGCCACGCTGGCGTCCTTGATCCAATCCACGGTGCGCAGGCTGGCTCGGCGCTCGCTCATGGGAATGAGATAGACGCTGCGGCCGAAGTCCTCGGCAAACACGGCTTGGATGGCAGGGGCGGAGGCGTGGGCGGAGCCGGAGATCTCGAGCGATTCGGAACCGTTCTCCTCGGAAGACCCGGGCAGGTTGAAGGTAAAGCGCGCGTCGCGAATCAGGAATTGCTCGACGCGGTGGAAGGCGTACAGCGAAGCGACCAACACGAGCGCCGCCGCAACCGTCCAGGCGATCCAGCGGGGAGTGGAAAGAGTGCGCGCGGCCATTTACTGACGCTCCTTCGGAGCCTTCGGCGGGAAACTGGAACTCATGGCGGAGCCTGTCGCGGCCGGATCGATGGAAGTTGCCGGCGTTGGCGAGGGCCGCTCTGGCCCTGTGCCGATCCTCAGTTGCTCGAGAATCGCGCCGCCGGCCTGGGAGATGCTGCCCGCGCCCAGCGTAATGATGGCGTCGCCCTCGCGCGCGGCCTCGATCACCGCGGTAATGCCGGCGTCCATTGCTTTTTGTTCTGGCGCACCGGCGTAATGCGCGTCGCGATGGCCGAACGCGCGAATCCGCTCCACCAACGCGCGCGCGCTCACGCCCTCGATGGGTTTT
>Ga0210394_10007517_pt1 | contig 11466 bp, 8 predicted proteins | sample IncBWC12MmetaG_FD_160121 | JGI IMG/M metagenome (GOLD analysis project Ga0210394, IMG submission 160121) | Forest soil microbial communities from Barre Woods Harvard Forest LTER site, Petersham, Massachusetts, United States - Inc-BW-C-12-M | ecosystem: Environmental > Terrestrial > Soil >... | reverse complement strand
GTAATCGGTCAAATCCCGCCCAACGGTGTTGCCCCCGGCCGTGGTGGGATCATAGCCCAGCTGCGCGACCGCCCAGCGATAACACTCGTACTTGTCGGTGGCCTGCTGCTGCTCGTTCTGGCCGTTCTTCGGGTAGGCGATGAGTTCGGAGCTTGCCGGCCCCTGGCCGCCAGGCTGATTTGGCGCACCCACCGGCGGCGCCACCGTCTGATATTGGCCGACCGCGGGGTCCCAGCGGTAGTACGTGTTGTCGGCATAGTAGTAAGGAACGCCGCCCCACCAATAGGTCGAGTAATAGTACGGCAGGGTTGCGAAATAAAGGCCCAGCCCAAGGCCGCCCCATCCCCAACCCCACGGACCCCACCAGTAGCCGCCGCCCCAATAGCCCCCGCGCCATCCGTATCCGCCGTAGTAACGGCCACCGTAGCCGCCATAGCGACCTCCATAGTAGCCGCCATATCGCCCTCCATAGGAGCCGCCATAGTGACCGCCGCCGTAACCGCCGTGGCCAACCGCAGCGCCGGCGTGACCGCCTCCGCCTCCGCCTCCGCCATGCTGCGCGAGCGCCGGAGCCGCGAGTGCCAGCGCGGCAACCCCGCAGAGGCCAAGTGCAAATGAACGAATCTTCATAAGGTTTTGCATAACTTCACCCGTTACACAGCCGGCTTCTCACCATTCTATAAGACTTCGAGGAGCCACGGCAGTTCAACGATTTCTTTGCGACAAGTATCACGCTCATACGCAACATCACGTGCTCGCGGCCTCATGTACTATGGATCGAGGCGGTGGCGAAATTTTGGGGAATCAATGGAAAACGCGGATGGTTCGAATTCGTTGACACGGCGTCAGCTGCTGCAAGTGATCGGCTCCGCCGCGGGCGCCGGCGCGATGTACCAAGCGATGAGCAGCCTGGGCTTGGCAGCGGAATCCCCTTATCGGGGGCCGGTCGACCTGCAAGGAGCGCCCAAGGGCGCCACGGTTTTGATCCTCGGCGCCGGAATGGCCGGCATGACCGCGGCCTATGAGCTGCGCAATGCCGGCTACTCGGTCCAAGTACTCGAGTACAACGGCAGGGCCGGCGGCCGAAACTGGACCATTCGCGGTGGCGACCGCTACACGGAGCTTGGCGGGCTCTCACAGCAATGCGAATTCGACAAGGATTTGTACATCAACCCCGGCCCGTGGCGCATCCCCTATCATCATTTCGGGATGATGCACTACGCCAAGGTTCTCGGCGTGCCGCTGGAGCCTTTCTGTCAGGTCAACTACAACGCGTACTTGCACAGCGCCCAGGCATTTGGCGGCAAGCCGCAGCGCTATCGCGAGGTCAAAGCCGACTATCAGGGGCACGTGGCCGAGCTCCTGGCCAAATGCACCCGGCAAAATTCCCTCGACAGCGCGGTCAGCAAGGAAGATCAGGAGAAACTGCTCGTATCGCTGCGTGAATGGGGCGCGCTCGACAAGCATTACGCCTATGTCGCAAGCGAGGCGGCCAGCGATCGGCGCGGCTATCAGAAAAATCCCGGCGGCGGTCTATCGGCGCGGCCGATCCCTTCCAAGCCCGTTGCCTTGAGCGACATTCTCAAGTCCGGACTGTGGCAGGGGATTCCCAGTGGCGATACGTTCGACATGCAGACCGCCCTGTTTCAGCCGGTCGGCGGTATGGGGCGCATCGGTGAAGCGTTCGGCCGCGAGCTAGGGTCCCAAATCAGGTACAACAGCAAGGTCATCGACATCCACCAGGACGATCACGGTGTGGCGGTGAGGTTTGTGGACAGCCGCACCGGAGGGTCGGAGCAAACGCTGCGTGCGGATTGGTGCTTGTGCACCCTGCCCTTGCCCGTGCTGGCGCAGATTCCCATGAATGTGGGCGAAGCCCTGAGTGCGGCGATCGCGGCGGTTCCCTATGCCGCGGCCATCAAGGTGGGTCTGCAGTTCAAGCGCCGCTTCTGGGAGGAAGACGAGCAGATCTACGGCGGGATTACCTACACCGACCTACCGATCACCAACATCGGCTATCCGAACTACGGATTTCAAAGCGGCGGCAAAGGGGTGCTGCTCGGCGCCTACATCTGGGGTTTGAATGCCATGGAATTCACCGCCATGACACCGCAGGAGCGCGTGCAGAAAGTGCTCGAGTACGGCAGCCAGATACATCCGCAGTACCACAAGGAGTTCGATAACGGCGTCGCGGTCGCCTGGCATCGCGTACCCTTCACCCTGGGCTGCTTTGGCATGTGGAGTACGGACTCGCGCGCCAAACATTACGATGACCTGTGCCGCATCGATGGGCGTATCGCGCTGGCCGGCGAGCACGCCTCCTTTCTGGGTGGATGGCAGGAGGGCGCGGTCACCTCTGCGCTCGACGCCATTGCTCGCTTGCATGAACGCGCAGTATCACAAGGGAAAAAAGTATGACGCGCCTCACCGGCACCGACGCTATGCGCAATCTAGTCATGCTGCTGTTGATCGCGGCGGCCGCGGCCGGCGCCTATGCGGACGATGCGTCGTTTACCTCGCATGCAGGAGTAGGTTCGATGACCGGCGCAGAAATTTACGACCACATCTGCGCGGGTTGTCACATGCCGGACGCCCAAGGCGCGGTCGGCGCCGGTGCTTACCCGAAGCTCGCGGCGAACCAGAAATTGGTGTCTTGGCAGTATGTGGCGCTTACGGTACTGAATGGCCGCAATGGCATGCCGCCGTTCGGCCTGCCCGCCGATCAAGTGATGGAAACCCGCGCCGCATTTTTGAGCGATGCGCAAATTGCCGACGTCGTCAATTACGTGCGCACCCATTTCGACAACAAGTACCAGGCCGACGTGACGGCCAAACAAGTGGCGGCATTGCCGCACCCGCCCACCTCGATGATGGGGCCGCAATAGCGACGTCAAGTTGAATCAGCAGGGTAAATGAACTTAAAATTGGCGCGCGGGCACTCACTAGGGTTGTGGTGGTTGGACCATCGAAAGGAGTTTCCCATGCGAAAGCTAGTCGGCACCTTCGTGTTCGCCGCCACTTTGGTAGCGGCCCCTGGAATCGGCGTTGCGCACGGCGGCGGTCCGTCCGGCGGCAGCAGCGGCAGCAGCGGCAGCGGCATGGTGACCAGCGAGGGCGCCATGCGCAACCGCGAAGAGGCGGCGAAAATCGCCTACAACTCCGCGGTCCGCACCATCAAGAATGCCAAGGACTACGATTCCGACGCAGCCAAGGCGGCCACGCCGGAGAAGAGCGCCAAAGCGCATGAGAAGGCGCAGAAGTACTACCACGAGGCGGTTACCAAGCTCATCGACGTCGTCGGCCTGGACCCAAAAATGTATCAGGCGTGGAATTATCTGGGATTTGCCAATCGTCATCTCGGTAATTATGAGGACGCATTGAGTTCCTATGCCAAAGCATTGGAGCTCAATCCCGCCTATGCGGACGCCATCGAGTACCGTGGCGAAGCCTATCTTGGTTTGAACAAGATCGACGAGGCGAAGGACGCGTACATGACCTTGTTTCGCGATTCAAGGCCGCTCGCCGATGAACTGATGGTGGCGATGCATCAATGGGCTGACGCTCGCCGCAAGGACGCCCAAGGAGTGCCCCCCACGGATGTCGAAGCCTTCGCAAAATGGATGGACGAGCGCACCGCGCTGGCGGCACAGACCGCTTCGCTTGCAACTGGCGCACCGCCGATCTGGAGATAGGGACCGGCGTAAATTCGCTCTTGGCTAATTTTTCTGGCGGCCTGCGCGGCGGTGAGTGCCGCGCACGCCGGCGATGCGTCATCGATACCGGTGTTTGAATGGCGCCTGCCGCCCGGGTTTCCGCGACCCGCAGTACCGTCCGACAACCCCATGTCCACGGCAAAAGTCGATCTGGGGCACCGCTTATTCTTCGAGTCGCGACTTTCCTCCACAGGGCAATACTCTTGCGCAAGCTGTCATCGACCGGAGCTTGCCTTCACGGACGGGAAATCGCGCGCGCAGGGGGCGACCGGCGAATCCACGCGGCGCGGCGCGATGAGTCTCGCCAATGTTGCCTACAACCCGGCCTACACCTGGGCCAATCCAGGAGTCCGCTCGCTCGAATCGCAAATGCGCCTGCCGCTGTTCAACGAGCATCCGGTAGAGATGGGCCTGCGGGATGAGGGAGTCGATGCCGTGCGGGCCATTGCGCAGGGCAGCGGCTACGCGGAGCAATTCGCCGCCGCGTTTCCCAACGATCCCGCTCCGGTGTCGATGGAGCACATCATCAAGGCGATCGCCGCTTTCGAACGGACCTTGATCTCCGGCCGCTCGGCGTTCGACCGTTACGTTTTCGACGACGACCGTGCGGCGATGTCCGAGCCGGCGCGGCGCGGGATGGCGCTGTTCTTCTCCGCCCGAATCGGTTGCGCCCAATGTCACTTCGGAATCAATTTCTCGGGGCGCGTGATCTACCAGGGCCACGAGCAGGACCCTGCCATTTTCGCCAATACCGGTCTGTACGATGTCGATGGGCGCGGCGGCTATCCGCCCGCCGATCGAGGCCTCATCGAACTTACGCAGCGAGCCGCGGACATGGGCAAGTTTCGCGTGCCCACCCTGCGCAACGTGGCGTTGACGGCGCCGTACATGCATGACGGCAGTCTGCCGACCTTGCAGGATGTGATGGATCACTACGCGCGGGGCGGCCACAAGAGCCGGCGCCAGGATCCGCGGATTCGCCCATTCGTGCTGACCGAAACGGACCGCGCCGATATGGTGGCCTTTCTCTGCAGCCTGACCGACCGCGATTTCATTGAGAATCCGCAGTTTCGGCCCCGTTAAGCCGCCGTTTGTTGAACCAAGTCGCGGTAATTCCCGCATGGTCGGCGGACTATTCGCACTTCCGCAACGCAACAGGTCCGCCGCAAGCGTCCACATCGATGGAACCCTCAAAACCAGTGCCGGAAGGCATCCTTGGGACCTGGATGGTGCTGGCCGTCGCCTCAAGCTATGTCATTGACGGCGTCCTGCTCATGGGTTTCGCGGCGACTGGAACGATCAGTTTCACCATTCCTCTGCTGTACACCGCGGCCGGGCTGTTCGATAGCTTGGTGTTCTGGATGCTTCGGACCTGGTCAATCAGAAATCGTCGGGGAAATGACGAGTTTCTTCTGGTTCGGGTGATCGGCTCAAGTTCCATCCAAGTGGTATTCGCTGCGCTCGCACCGCCGGTGGCGTTCTATTTTTTCACCGTGCTGTTCATCGTTTTCGGCGTCGGCAGCCTGGGTCTGTCGAAGCGCCAGTCGGCAATTGCTTGGATCGGCGTGGCCATCGCGGCAGCCGTGGTGATGTCGGCGATCAACGCGAGAATTCTGATCCCGCAGTCCACGCCCATGGAGCGGGCACTGGTATGGCTCTGCTTTGTCGCAACCTTGGGTCGCTGCGTGCTGCTCGGGCTGTTTGGCCGGGCGCTGCGGCTGCGGCTGCAGGACCGCCGGCAGCAGCTTCGCGATTCGATCCACATGCTCAAGGAGCGCGACAAGTCGCTTGCACATGTGAATCTCGAATTGAAGCGGCAGGCAACGCACGACGCTCTGACCGGAATGGCGAATCGCGTGCTGTTCGTCGAACACCTGCAGCGCGCCGTGCTGGAGCGGCGGCCATTCGCAGTCTGCGTATTTGACCTGGACCGCTTCAAGATCATCAACGATTCCTTGGGCCACGGCGCAGGAGATACGCTGCTGAAGCATGTCTCCGAGCGCTTGCTCTTGATCACCCGTTCGAGCGACAACATCGCACGCGCCGGCGGCGATGAGTTCCTGGCGTTGTTGCGCGATGTCGGCTCGGTGCAGGAGATAGAGGCGCTGATCGCCCGCTGGATGACCGCCCTGTCGCAACCGTATCAGCTGACCGGTTTGGAGCTGCACGTCAGCCCGAGTATCGGTATTGCGCGCTATCCGATCGACGGCACGTCCGCCGAGGAGCTCCTGGCGCGCGCCGACGAGGCCATGTACTTCGCCAAGCGCAGCGGCCGAAAGACCTTTCGTTTTTTCGATGCCAGCGTGATGGGTTTCTCGCGCGAACGTCTGGAGATCGAAGCCGAGCTGCGCGGCGCGCTCGCACAAGGTCAGCTCGCCCTGCACTACCAGCCAAAGATAGACATCGCGACGGGCGAGATGCGCAGCGTCGAGGCGCTGATACGATGGATGCATCCGCAGCGTGGATTCATATTGCCGGGCGAATTCATTCCGATCGCCGAGGAAAGCGGATTGATTTTGGAAATCGGCGATTGGGTCATACGCGAGGCTTGTCGCCAGGCGCGGCAGTGGCAGCAGCGCCAGATGCCGTTCCTGCGGGTCGCGGTCAACGTCTCGCCGCTGCAGTTCCGCCAGGCCAATTTCGTCAAGAAAGTAAACGCCGCCCTCCAGGAGCACTCGCTCGATGCAACCTATCTGGAGATCGAGCTGACCGAGGCAACATTGATGAGCAACGCCGAGACCTCGGTATCCCTGCTCGAAGAGCTGAGTGAAATCGGGGTGGTCGTCGCCATCGACGATTTCGGTACGGGCTATTCCAGCATGAGCTACCTGCAGCGATTCCCGATCGACAAGCTGAAGATCGACCGCAGCTTCATCAGCGACGTCGCTTCCAACGCCGGCGATGCCTCGATCGTGCGCGCGATCATTTCGTTGGCGCATGGGCTGCGCTTGAAAGTAATCGCCGAAGGGGTGGAATCCGCAGAGCAATTGAGCATCTTGAAGCGCATGGGCTGCGATCAATACCAGGGATTCTATCGCAGCGCGGCCGTACCGGCCGCCGACATCGAAAACTTCGTGCGCCGCGATGCCGAGCGTTCCAATAAGCCTGTTGATTCCGAAATCGATCGCACGCAGAGCAAGCTGTTCCGGCTGCGCGAAGGCTAGTAGAAAAGCAGAATCATCGCGTCCGAGTCCGTAGAATCGGAGCCGTGAGTGCACCACAGCGAACCGGCTTCGATACCCTGCCCGCAACACGCTTCCCCGGCTACGAGGTGGTGCCGCGAGGCGCGCAGGCCGGACTGCTGATCGTGCACGGCATCGCCGAGCATGCCGATCGCTATCGCCACGTCGCCGCGGCGCTCGGGAACAACGGCATTGCCTGCTTCGCTTATGACCAGCAAGGTCATGGCTTATTTCCGGGTACTCGCACGCATGTGCAGGATTTTGCCGATTTTGCCAAGGACTTAGAATCGGTCGGCAAGGCGCTGCGGGAAAGATTTCCGGCACTGCCGCTGTTCGTGTGGGGACACAGCATGGGCTCGGTCGTGGTAACGCTCGCGGCCATCGATGGTTTGAGTTGGGCGAATGGCGTCATAACCTCCGGAGCGGCGCTGCATGCCACGCCGAAGCTTGACGGCATCGGCGGCGCGGTGGCTCGAATCGCGGCCTCAGTTGCCCCCCGGGTCAGAATCAGCCTCCGCATCGACGGCACCAAGCTCAGCCGAGTCGAGGAAATCCAGCGCCAGCACATGAGCGACCCGCTCGTTCCGCGCACGGCGAGCCTGAGATTGCTCTACGGCTTTGCGCTTGCCTGCCGCCAGTGCAATGCCAACCTAGCGAGGATTACTCACCCCTGGCTGGCGGTGCACGGCGAAGCGGATGCAGTCTGTCCGCCGAGCGGTTCTAAGGCGCTCATCGGCGGACTGGGCTCGACCGACAAGCAACTCGTGACCTACCCGCAACTGCTGCACGAGGTGCACAACGAGGATGATCGCTCGCGCGCAATTTTGTTCGAGCTGATGACGCGCTGGATGCTCGAGCGCAGCCACGGGCCGCAAATCCCGCAAGCGCCGCTGCCGGGTGCTTGATCACGCCGCGGGCGGCGGATTGTCCGCCCAGTATTTACGTATGGCCGAACGCGGATCATTTTCAACCCGCAGGTTCCTGTCGAAAATCATCGTCGCACGGTTTTGCGCGTCGTAGGCAGGCCACGGCGGAATGCGTGCATTGTTGGGGTTGCCGGTTTTGGCGAACGCCACCCACGTCGATGCGAGACATAAGGCCATGGCGCGCCCTTCCTCGCGGCCGCTGCCGCTCATGTTGTTGCGATACAGGTTGAACGATGCATCCACGTCGTGTCCATGCACCGCACCGAACTTACCGTCGAATGCGGGTGTGGCCCATTCCCAGACATACATATACGCTGGCGCTCCGCCCTGCGCGGACTTGCGTTCAGCCTGGGCGATGGCGCGGGTGCGCGCCCCGCCGTCGGTGAGTACCTGCGCCTGTATCAAATAGGGTGACTTGTTGGGGTAGGCCGCGCGGTACAGCGGCAGGATTTCCTTCGCCTTGCCGTTGAAGCGCTGGTTGAGAAGATCGGCGAGCCCGGCTTCGGTCAGATCCCAATTGGTGAGGCGCAGCGCCGCGTCTTCCAGCGTCGTAGAGATGATCATCGGCACGCCGCGCGATTCGGGCGGCGCCGCCGGATCGAACGGATGATGCGGGAGGAAGTGCCCGTCCATCAGCGGGGTAAATCCCGTGCCTGCCTCGGTTTGTGCCTGCAGCAGCATTTCCCAAGAGACGTTTTGAATGTCGGCAAGACGATTTCGCGCGATGCCGAGCTTGGCGAGCAGCTGCTCCGCCGATTTGGCGGCTGCGGCCTCCTCGGCGAGGCGCAGCGTGGACCCGCTTTGCACGGCGGCGCAGTGAAAAAGCCCCGCGGCCGCCGGCGTTGCCAGCAGGGTGGAGGTTTTCGCTCCGCCGCCCGACTGGCCGAAGATCATGACGCGCTTGGGATCGCCACCGAACGCCGCAATGTTGTCGCGGACCCATTCAAGCGCAGCGACCATGTCCATGACGCCGCAGACGCCGGCGGATCTGAACTCCGGCGGCGCCCCGAGTGCTGCCAGATGCGTATAGCCGAAACTCGCCAGACGATGATTGACCGTACAGACCACGACATCGCCCAGCAGGGCAAGCTGCGCGCCGTCGTACATCGGGCCGTTGGCCGAGCCCGTGGCCCAACCGCCGCCGTGAAACGAAACCAGCACCGCGCGCTTGCCGTTGTCGTTGGGGCCCGGCGTCCAAACATTGAGGTTCAGGCAGTCCTCGCTCATGCCGCCGCAGCCCACGTGGCGGTCCCACATGATGAGCTGGCCGTAATCGTCCTTGAAGCTCGACTGCGTTTGCGGCGATATGGGCCCGTAGCCTACGCAGTTGCGCGCGCCGACCCATGGCGCCGGCTGCCGCGGCGGCATGAAACGATTCTTGCCGCCGGTGTCGGCGCCGTACGGAATGCCGCGGAACGACTTGATGCCGACATCGGCGATGCCGCGCACGACGCCATGCGTCGTTTCAACGTCGTAGAAAATCGGGCCGTTCAGGCGCGGGCCGGAGTGCACGGCGGCCGGGGCGGAAGCGGCGATCCTCGCGCCCCCCGCTCCCACCGCCAATACCCCCGTGATGCCGGCCTTGAGCATCGCACGCCGCGATGCATCCACATCGTTCAGGCCATCTTGTTCTTGTTCGCTCATTGCGGTCTCCCCCATGTGACCAGCCCTATCATCACAAAACCGTTTGCGTCGGCGCAATCCCGGCATACACTGCGCTTTCGATTGGCCAAAAAACAGTCTCACAGGGAGTTCTCGAATGCGTCCATCGCTAGTTTCTACATGTCCGCGGCGATTACTGGTCTTAGCAGCCTTAGCCCTCGCCATTTCCGCTCAGCCGGCATTGGCGGCGACACGCGAGCTGCCGGTCGCCAAGGCAGAAAATGTCGGCATGTCGAGTGAACGCCTCGCGCGCCTGCCCGAGGGAATGAAGGGTCTCGTGGATCAGGGCCGCCTGGCGGGCGTCGTGACCATGGTCTCGCGCCACGGCAAGGTGATCGAGTTCGACGCCGCCGGCAAACGCGACATCGCGGCGAATGCGCCCATGCAAAAGGACAGCATCTTTCGCATTTACTCCATGAGCAAGCCGATCACGGGCGTCGCAATGATGATGCTGTTCGAAGAAGGAAAATGGCAGCTGAACGATCCGGTTTCAAAATACATTCCTGAATTCGCCAACCTCAAAGTGTACGCAACGGAGGCCAACAACAACATCGTGATGAAGGACCAGGTCCATCAGGTCACGATGCGTGAATTGATGTCGCACACCGGCGGCTTCACGTATGGTTTTTTCAGCAATACAGCGGTCGATAAATTGCAGCGCGATGCCGATCTCTTCAATGTCGACAATACCCTGGAAGAGTTCATCAAGCGCGTGGCCAAGCTGCCTTTGAATTCCCAACCGGGCAGCGAATGGCACTACAGCATATCCGTGGATATTCAAGGCTACATCGTGCAGAAGCTGTCCGGCATGCCCTTCGAAAAATTCCTGGAGCAGCGCATTTTCAAGCCGCTCGGAATGGTGGATACGGCCTTTTACGTGCCGAAGGACAAACTCAATCGCTTTGCCGAGTTCTACAGCTACGACAAGGACGGCAAATTGCTGGTGGTCGGACCGAAGGACGGTCTGAATCACGATTTCTCCAAAGTACCGGCGCTGTCTTCGGGCGGCGGCGGCTTGGTATCCACCGCGACCGACTATATGCGCTTCTGCCAGATGCTGTTGAACGGCGGCCAATTGGATGGCGTGCGCCTGCTGTCGCCGCTCAGCGTTGAGCTGATGCGCAGCAATGTATTGGCGCCCAGCGTGCCGATTCTCGCACCGGGCGCGGGATTCGGCCTGGACTTCGCCGTTTACACCGATCCGGTGGCGGCGGGCGGCTACTACGGCAAGGGCACCTATTGGTGGGGCGGCGCGGCGGGTACCTGGTTTTGGATCGACCCGGTCAACGATCTCATCGTCCTCGGCATGATCCAACAAGCGGCGGGCACCGGTGCGGCCGCAGCCAACGGCGTTCCCGACGTGCGCGGCTTGTCGCATGCCTTGACCTATCAAGCGGTAATCAACTAACCGCACTCAAGTGCGGGTGCCGCCGCGCGGCGGCACCCGCTTTTCCCCGGCCCCGGTCGCGATCCAGCCCGGCGACGTTGCATCGCATTTTGCGCTGTGACGGCCCGCGCGATGCGGCCAAATGGCTCTAAAGACTACAATTTTTGCGCCGATAGCAGCTTGAGAGCAGGCGCCAAAACGCCACGCTCGCCGAGCCTTAGCTCTTGGAGGCAAAACTGTGACGAGAGCACGCCCATAATTCCCATGTACCGGTCCTGGATAACGCGCCTCAGAGACGGTTGGGGCCGCTTTTCGGCGTGGCAGCGCCTCGTTTCCCCCGCGGCGCAATCGGCGGGAAATGGCGGCTTTTTAAGAAGCCTCGAGGAAGTATCGAGAGGCGCCGGCGTGCATATCTGGGAATGGGATGTCGTGCAAGACAGCTTGCAGCTCAGCTACGACCCAAGCGAGGTCTTTGACGTCGACGCAGGCGCACAACAGGCAAATCCCAACGCGATGATGCTGCGCACCGTGCACCCGGAGGACCGCGAGCACTACCGCCGGGAATTCATCAAGGCGCTCAAGGGCCAGGCGCCGAT
>Ga0210394_10007515_pt1 | contig 11467 bp, 10 predicted proteins | sample IncBWC12MmetaG_FD_160121 | JGI IMG/M metagenome (GOLD analysis project Ga0210394, IMG submission 160121) | Forest soil microbial communities from Barre Woods Harvard Forest LTER site, Petersham, Massachusetts, United States - Inc-BW-C-12-M | ecosystem: Environmental > Terrestrial > Soil >... | reverse complement strand
CCCTCGCCTCCGCGACAACCGGCGGGGCCGTTCGCGTCGAGGGTGGGGTCGTGCGAGCGATCCTTTAGGCACTGCTGCCGGGCGACGTAACTGTGCTTCGCGCATGATCTCGTTGTTTTTATTAGCCTGTTCGTGCTCCGCGAGGATTTCCCAGCTGACTCCAGTGACCTCCGGCTCCAAACTCAAACGGCTAACGATCTGCTCGACCAGCAAGTTCTGTATGCCAGTGCTGGTCAGCACCCAATCGGCCACGCCCTAGCCGCCGGTCACTGGGTGTCAATCATCGGATTAATTCCCGTTGGGCGATGCGCGATGGCTGATGGCCCATATATACGCCGCGACCGCTGATAATTGGTCGGGCGTCAGTTGCGCCCCGCCCATCGGCGGCATTGGGCTGCGATATTCTTTGGGTTGCCCCACGCCTTCCGTGATCGTTTTTTTGATTCTGGCATAGCTGCCGTCGCTCCACAGCCATTTCTTGCCAGTTAGATCGGGGCCCAAAGGTGTTCCCTGGCCGCTGTCACCATGGCAGCCGGTGCATGCCGCTTCGGCAACCTGACCGTGGAAGATGCGGTCACCGAGCGCGACCATTTCTCGTGTCGCGCCTGCGGGAACGCGAAGAGTGTTCGCGGCCGCCCCGGCGTCAGGATGCGTCCCCTCTGGCGGTTGCGCAGCCATTTCGACCGGATTGCCGGCTGGTGCTGTTGCGCTAGGGCAAGGCGTGATGTTTGCGGCGCCGCCTTCTGAGCCGCCTTGATAGACAATCCGGTAGATGCGCCCGCGTATATCATCCGACACGTACAGCGAACCATCTGGGCCTACCGCCAAGCCAGAGGGGCGATGTTCGGCTTTGGCCGGTGATTCCACGGCTCCCGCGAATCCATTGGCAAATACTTCACACTCGCCGGATGCCCGATCGCCAGCGAGCGATTGAAACACGACGTTGTAGCCAGCTTGCGCATAGGGCGCGCGATCCCATGATCCGTGGAAGGCGATGAAAACTCCGCCGCGGTAATGCGCCGGAAATTGCTCCTTGTCGTACAGTACCATTGCATTCGGCGCCCAATGGGCCGGATATGCGGCAATCGGGGCAATCTTGTTCGCGCACACGCCTGTCTTTTTGCCGCCGTCACCACCGTACTCTGGCGCCAGAACCAGCTTTTGTGCGAATGCGTCGTAGTAGCACTCGGGCCAGCCATAGTCTCCCTTTGCTTTCAAAAGCAACAACTCCTCTGCCGGCAGCGTGGCCTCCTGATCGGGTGTGTACAGGTCGGGCCAATTCATGCGCAGCTGATCCCTTCCGTGTTGGGTCACGAACATTCGCCCACTTGAATCGATAGCAAAGCCTTCGGCGTTGCGGATTCCAGTAGCGAAGCGCTCAGCCGGGGAGAAGGTTTGATTCGTTTTATTGGCGTCGTAGACCCAGATGCCGCCACGCGTTTCAAGCTCCGTGCAGGGGTTCGCGCCGGGAGACTTGAGTGTGCGATTTTTAGACTGACAAGAATTGGTCGCGGTGGCTACGTCGACGTACATCAATCCGTCGGAATTGATGACGAATGGATGCATCGGATGGTCGCCGCCAAGCGGCAACTCAGAAACGATGGTCTCGGCACGGCCACTCGGCACGGTGGAGCCGGCGGGCAATGAATATCGCGCGATTCGATCGTTGATCTCGGCGTAGATCGCCCCTTTATACAGGCCGATTCCCGTGCCGCCTGCTCCGCCAGTTTGGACGGTTTCGCCAAATCGCTCAATCACATCGGCCTTTCCCGTACCGCTCTTGTCTTGCAGGGCCACGAGGAAACCGCCCGCGTGCGGCTTGTCGTTCCCGTAGTACCTGCCGGACCAGGTGTTGACGTAAAGAACTCCGTTCGGCGCAACGGCCATTTGGCGGGCGTGACCAATACCGTCAGCGAAGACCGTCGCGCAAAAACCGGCGGGCAATTTTAGCCCGCTGTCATCGTTGGGGCATGCTCGCCCGTTATCTCCCGCGCTTGCACGCGGTCGATTTTGAGCCGGCGACGATGATCCGCCCGCGCACATTGCGACGAGTGCGACCAGGGCACTCAAGAGAGTTGTGTTTTTCGCTTTGTTCCGCATCGTATCTTTCCTTTCTGATCCATTTGTTTGTCTTGCCTGCGAACCAATACCCTGAAAGCGTCATTTCTTATCGACCATCATTAGAATGAAAATCGCCGGAAGATATACGATCGAAGCCGTGAGAAGTTGTCGCGCTCCGACGTTCGTCCTATGAAACGTAAAACGTCCGCAAGAATGGGAAAAGATCGATCCGAGGATCAAGGCCCCGATCGAATAGATGAGGCCCGATTCACCCGCGATCGACGGAATCAAGCTCAGTGGAATGAGAGCCAGAGAAGCACCCAGAGTCTGCAACAAGAAAAAGCGATCTCTACGCTCATCAGAAGGCAAGACCAAATATCCCGCGCGGGCATAGTCTTCGCGGTACATCCAGGCAATGGCCATGAAATGTGGGAATTGCCAACAAAAGACAATGGCAAAAAGAACCCACGCTTGCGGATCTAGCCGTCCGCGTGCCGCAGCCCAACCAATCAGTGGAGGCACGGCACCCGGGAAAGCGCCTACCAATGTGCATAGCGACGTGCTTCGCTTGAGCGGTGTGTAAAGGAACAAATAAGTGAGGAGAGTGGCGAGAGCCAGCAGAGTCGCCAAGAGATTGACGGACAGGGCCAGAAAGACAATGCCTGCCAGTGACAAAGAAATCCCGAACCACAGCGCGTGAGAAGGTTCGACCCTTCCCGACGCAATAGGCCGCCGCGCTGTCCGGCGCATCTGCGCGTCGTAGAAACGCTCCAGGAATTGGTTCAGGGCGCCAGCGCCGCTAGCCACGAACAGAGTGCCCAATAGCATGTCTACAGCCGGTAAAATCCGGAAGCCGCTGGAGCTGCTTTTGGAGGCCAAATAGAATCCGGCAAAGGCCGTAATGAGAATCAGAAGATTCACTTCCGGTTTGGTGAGCGTCCAATAGTCTCCCAGGACGCGCAGTGTTTCCGTTCGAACGCCGGGTGACACGCGTTCAGCCGCTAAGTCCAACGACGCGGCGGCATGCTGTGTTCCCATATCTAAATGACCTCCGGCTGCGAAGGCTCATAAGCGCGACTGTCGGGTTCCCGCGGTTCGATCGCCCTTTCATGCCGGTATGGCGCAGTCTTACCGGAAAGAAGCTGAACGGTGAGAATGACTGCCGGAGCGGTGTAGACGAATGTTCCAAAGACCCACATGAGAGCGCCGGCAAAAACCTGGTCCTCTAGAGGGGAAAGATGAAAAACCGCTGGGCCTGCTTCGTACGATGGGTAGAGGACACGGTCACAGAAGGTCAGGAACGCTCCGAGAGCGGCGCCTGGCAACGTCCCTAGAAATAGATAAGGAGGAATGGACCAGCCGGGCCATTTCGCAACACTTGGAAACGGCTGGATCACGGGCCACCAGAACATAAGTGACGTTGCGAAAAAACAGGCGTGTTCGAATTCGTGCCAAGAGTTCGATCGCAATGCAAGCTCGAATGCAGCCGGGATATGCCATGCGATCAGGGCCGACGCAGCGGCGATCCAGCAAACGGCGGGATTTGTCAGGATGCCGCCGAGCCGTTGCACCGGGCGGCAACCGAGCAGCCGCCCCGCACCGCCGCGGAGCGGACGAGGTAACCCACGAAGGACCGGCAGCGCGGGCGCCCCTAGCAGAATAAGAGGAGGAGCCACTGCCATGAGCAGGAGGTGCTGCACCATGTGAACGGAAAGCGCGGCATCGTCGAACGCTTCGAGCGGGGATCCAATTGCGATCCACAGGGAGACCATTCCCGCCAGGAATGCCGCGATCCGCCAAAGCGGAACCAGGCTCGGCATAGCTATGCGAAGACGAAGCCACCCGATTATGTAAATCAGAGTTGCGACACACAGCGCTGTTTCTACCCCGAGGGGCGCGGACCAGGACTCGAGAATGGCTTCAGCTTGTGGCGTCATTGGAATTGTGCACTTCTCACCGATTCGGCCCCGCGGGGCCTTCAGACTCAGATCGGAACGCGACAGCACGCGAGGCGTCGCCGGCCGGCATTTGCCCCGCTGGATGCAATGTCTCAAGGAACGCGACAAGAGCTGTAGTCTCAGGAGGGCTCAAATTCTTGCCGTAAGCGGGCATGTTTCCGCCGCCCTGGATCACCTGCCGAACGAGTTGATTCTGTGTCAACCGCACGGCCACCGCGTCGAGAGCCGGTCCCCGCTTTCCGCCCTGATCGCCCAATGAGTGGCAGTTGTGGCACTGCTTCGCTTGAAAAACCAGGGCGCCCTGCCGCTCGAGAGCTGACCGGTTGTGCAAAAACTCGGATGGAATGGGAATGCCGCTCCAGGCGTCCATTACGGGACTCCATGGCGCGCCTATGGCGAGACGCGTAAATGTTCCGAGAGAAACTGCCACGAGCAGAATTGTGAGTACGGCAATGGGTCTGCGCCGCCAGCTTTTCTCCCCTTCGCCAAAAACGAAGGGCAACAGCAGAAGCTCGAGAAGTACAACCACGGGCCCGATCAGCAGAACGGGAGTCTCCATCGCGGGTGGCAGGAATGAAAGCACTGCGTAAAGCCACAGGAAGAAGAAATCGGGGCGGGGCGCCGTTTGAATGATGGTGGGATCCGGCGGACCCGACGGACCAAAGGGCCCGAAGTAGGCGGCGCAGGCAGCAATCGAAAGCAAGATGAATCCTGCGAACAATATATCTTTCCATATTGCGCCGGGAACGAAAGGCACGCCATCTTTCTTGAGCAGCTCGTGATATTCCTTCACATAGGTGGCCTTGCGAACCACGCGCCCGGGCATGGGCCACTCGTTAATCCCGAGTTTCAAAACCATCAGGAGGTGAACGGCGACAAAGGCGATGAGCAGTCCCGGAACGACAAAGACGTGTAGCGTGAAAAATCGCGAGAGTGTCGCTCCCGCGATGATCGGGCCGCCCAGCATCAACTTGACGATCGACGGCCCCATCAGAGGCACACGGCTGGCAATCGAAGCCCCAATTCCAAGGCCCCAATAGGCGTCCTGATCGAATCTCAGGACCTGACCTGTGAATGCCATGCCGAGAGTTATGAGTAGAAGAAACACACCGACAACCCAGGTCAGCTCACGCGGGTACTTGTACGCGCCAAAAAGAAATACTTGCACCATGTGGATCAGAACAATCGCGACCATGAAGTTGGAGCCCCATCCGTGCAGGCCGCGGATGAACCAACCGAGCGCAACATGGTGATTGAGGGTCTGCAGGCTGTTCCAGGCTTCGCCTGCGGAAGGCACGTAGATCAGCGCCAACAAAATGCCGGTAACGATTTGCAGCATGAAAATGACGAACGCGGCGCTGCCGAAAACATAAAACCAGCTAGCGGTTTCCCGTGGAACAGGATGCTCCATGGTTTCGCGGATGGACGAGTCAATTTGCAGGCGCGCGTCCAGCCACTCGTCAATGGATTTGATCAGACGCATGAGCGTATCTCTCGCACGAGATTGGAGGCTTGGCCCGGTGTGGGCATCTCGCCGGCTTTGATCAACAGTTTTCCGTTTTCAATTCTGTAGTCGTATTCGAACAATCCGCGTTCCGGAGGGCCGGAGGCGCGGGAGCCATCCTGGTAATACGCTCCGCCATGGCAGGGGCACATGAATAGCCCAGATTGCGGGAACCAGCGAACGGGACATCCGAGGTGCGCGCAATTAATCGCAAAGACCTGAAATGTTTGCCCATCCACATTGCGAACCCAACAAGCAATATCGGCAGTCTGTCCATCCCACGGATTTACGACAGGATTCCGGTACGTGGCCAGTCGAGTCTCGCCGGAAGGAAATTGTTCGATGTTACCGAGAGGGATCCACGAGTCGTAGCCGGGTTTCCGCTCACTTGAGACGGGCGAAACCAGATAGCGCACAATAGGCGCGGCCAGAATCACGCCGACGATGCCGTTTAGCAGGATTCCAATCTTCACGAAAAGATCGCGCCGAGGAACTCCGCCCGTCGAACTCATCGGATTTCTCCCGTTGCTTTTGAGGATGTGGGAAAGGGCTGGACGCGAACATTTGGCCTCTGGCAGGCGAGCCATGCCACGACGTCGGCGACCTCCTGCGCGGTCATCGGTTTCCCCGGGACGTCGTTTCGCCAGTCGGGAGCGCCCAATTCGGGGCGTCCCGCAATGACAACCGTCCTCAGCTCTTGATCGCTGACCAGCGCAAGGAATGATCCATCCACAATTGAGCCGGCCTTTGTGCCCCCTCGGCCATTGGGGCCGTGGCAGGAGGAACAATACGTGCCGTAAACTTCCGAACCGCGTGTGGGATCGCCTGGCGCTGTCGAAGAATATGGGGGCGGGTTGGAGCCTTGCAGGATATCCGGCTGCGACCAATGCCCGCGAATCCCGCCAACAATCAGATCGACTTGTTTGTCGGTAAGCATGCCCCCGGCACTCTGAGCAAATGCCGGCATGGACGTTCCGGGGATGCCATTTGCTGTTGTGCGATGCAAGACCGCGTCGTCAGCAATCGCCAGATAAGTAGGATTCGCAAGGGCGATGGCCGCCCCGCCTTTTCCCTCTGTGCCATGACAGCCTGCGCAGTTCTGCTGGTACAACATGCCGAAATCCGAAACTTCACTCGGGACGATTGGCATTTCGTTCGGACGCGGCCGCCCGGGCGCGCCTGCACATCCGAGCATGCCGAGCGCAGAGAGGCCCAGCGCTTCGAGGGTGAGCAGACGCGATCTCATAGGGAACCGTTCCTCGGCGGCTTTTCTTCATTTAATCCTGGGGCTTCAATGCCGGCGCGCATTAGAAAAGGCTCGAACTGGCGTGTCGCTATGCGCTCCTGACGCACCACTACCAACCCCGCAACAATTCCGAATGCAAACTGTGAAGCGATGAACCACGGCCAATCAATCCGCGCGTCCAGCAACGGATTTATGAAGCCCAAGACGCTGTGCAGCAATCCTGTCCAGAGAACCGGCGCTACGAGGCCCCCCAACAAAATTGGCCGGCGTGGAAACATCGGCAGCATGGCTCCATACAGCAGTCCCACTAAAAGCGAAGTGAAGATGTGAATCGCAGCCGCAAGGAAAAAACCGCCTAAATGGAACGCGTTGAGCCATTCCGCACCTAATTGCAGGGAACGAGCGGACCCTGTGGCCGCGAGCAAGTTGATCGGATACCAAATGCTTTCGTGTTTGAGAACTCCGTAAAGGCACGCGAGCACCGCCATGCCCACACTGCCCGCGATCCCTCCCTTAACTCCTGCGGAAACAGGATACGTTTTGAGCGGGAGCAATGGGCGAGCGAGTTCCGGGGCTATCGGCAGCCTTGCGACTTCGCGCCAGGATGTAGAAATCACCGGTACTTTCTCGAGGACTTGGACCGTCTCCTCTTTTTCCTGAGGGAGAACCTCCCGGAACCACCCGGCACACCCGCTCACAAATAGAATGGCTCCGAGAATGCTGACCGAAGCACTCGTGACGAGGCCGGCAAAAAGCAGCGTGACGCCGAAGGCAAGCACGACGGGCCAAGCCGTCGGCGCCGGCAGGCTGACCGTCGCCGGCGCCGCTTCGGGTGCTTCCTTTTTCATGACAGTAGAAGCCATTTCATTCCGCTCCCATTGCTTTCCCTAGCGGCCGACGACGTACGCAACGGTGAATACGATCACCCAGACCGCATCCACAAAATGCCAGTACAACGAAAAAACTTCGGCCCGCTCGCTGTGCTCCTGCTTCACATTGCCCAAAAGAGTGAAAACCATGCCGGTGGTAAGAACGATCAGACCCACGGTGACGTGAAACGCATGCAGGCCAACGAGCGAGTAATACGTCGTGCCAAAAAGATTCGTGCTGACCGTCAGTCCCTTATCGAAAATCAGCTGATGCCACTCGCTGCCGGTTCCGGCGAGGAACATGACGCCGAGCACAATCGTCACGAACCACCATATTCCGAACACTCTGACATTCGACTTTCGCAATGCCCCGACGGCGAGATGGATCGTCAAGCTGCTGGAGAGAAGGCACACAGTTGTAAAGATAGGGAGCTCAAGCACGTCCTTAGGCATGGGGCCCGAAAGGCTCTTGCCGGTATAAAAAATGTAGGCGACCACGAAGATGGTGAAGATGGCAGCTTCCGCTGCGATCAGCGCAAACATTCCGACACGCCCGCGCGAGGGTAGCACCCACTCCGGTTCAATCGTTGGCTGTGTTATTGCTGCGCTGCTCAATCGAGGTCTCCTGACTATTCGTACTTCCAATCCGGATCTTCCGGATGCTTGATGTCCCAGAGCGGGCGGCGGCTCCTGACCACGGGAACCTCGGCAAAGTCGTATTCAGGTGCGGGTGAACTTGTGGACCATTCGAGTGTCCACGCGTCCCAGGGATCGTTCCCTGCGGGTTCACCTTTGAGGAGCGACCGCAGCAAATTGAAAACAAAAACGAGTACGCCGGCGCCTTGGAAGACCACGCCAATGGTGACGATCAAGTTCCAGATTTCCCATCCGCGCCCGGGCTCGTAGGTGTAGATCCGGCGCGGCATCCCCAAGACTCCCGGGATGTGCATGAAATCAAAAGTCAGATGGAAGCCGATCAGGAACAGCCAGAAGTGCCATTTGCCCAATGTCTCGTCGTACATCCGGCCGCTCATTTTGGGGAACCAGTAGTAGAAGGCTCCAAAGACCGCAAAGACAATCGCCCCGACGATCATGTAATGAAAATGTGCGACCACAAAATAAGACGCGCTGAGCTGCCAGTTGAACGGGGCTGCGGAAAGCATGATTCCCGTCAGGCCTGCGATCAGGAATTGGAACAGGAACGCGATACAGAAAAGCATGGGCGTTTTGAACTGAATCTTGCCTCCCCACATGGTCCCAATCCAATTGAAGATTTTGATTCCCGTGGGGATCCCGACAATCATCGTGGTGATCACGAAGAAACTGTTTCCGTAGGAACTCATCCCGACGGTGAACATGTGGTGGGCCCAGACGCTCATGCTGACGAATCCAATGCACACCGTCGCCGCGACCATCACCGGGTATCCAAAGATAGGTTTGCGTGAGAAAACCGGGACAATCTCAGAAACGAAGCCAAAGGCGGGAATGACCAGAATGTAGACTTCTGGGTGGCCGAAAATCCAAAAGAAGTGCATCCAGAGAACAGCGGAGCCTCCTGCCTGCGCGTCAAAGAAATGTCCGCCAAGATAACGGTCGATGGCGAGCATCAGCTGGGCTGCCGTGAGCGGCGACATTGCCAGGATGACCATGCCCCCCATGACCAGGTACATCCAAGCCAGCAGCGGCATTTTCCCCAAAGCCATGCCAGGGCTGCGCATGCATAAAATGGTCGCAATGAAGTTGACCGCCGTTCCGATACTGCCGAAACCGGACACCAGCAGCCCCAGCGTCCAGAAATCGGTGCTGTGCCCCGGCGAAAAAGCACGGGCCGTGAGAGGCGCGTAGGCAAACCATCCCACGTCGGGCGCCTCTCCCGCTCCGTAAAGCCCGGTGCCGCCGATAAAGCTGTAATAAAGAAGCAGGCCTCCGAAAGCGGTGAGCCAAAAACTCAAGGCGTTCAGCCGCGGAAAGGCCATGTCTCGCGTCCCGATCATCAACGGAATCAGGTAGGTCCCGAAGCCGAACAAGATTGGCATGGCCACGAAAAAAATCATGGTTGTTCCATGCATCGTAAACATGCGATTGAACACTTCAGGGGAAACAAAATGATTGTGCGGAACGATGAGCTGGATCCGCATGATCATTGCTTCGATACCGCCAATGATTAGAAAGACGAGCCCGTAGAGGATGTAGAGAATCCCTAGCTTCTTGTGGTCCACGGTGACAACCCACTCGTGGAGCCGGTCTCCGATCGGTCGCGTGCTTTGGTCGACTAGATTGAGCGCGATGGAATCAGAGGCCATTGCTGTGCCCTCTTATCGAAGCGTCTCGAGATACGCGGTAAGCGCGGTCAAATCGTGGTCGGTCAATTTCATGGCTGGCATCAACGAGCCGGGCTTGATGGCATCAGGGTCTTGAATCCAAGTCTTCAGGTTCTCGGGGGTATTTAGCGCGGCCCCCGCGGCGATCGTGTCGCGGCTCATCAAGTGAGTCAAATCAGGGCCAAATTGCCCGTCCGCCGCGGCCCCTGAAACGGTATGGCAATTGATGCAAGCGGTGGTTTCGAAGATCCACTGGCCTTCCGTCGCGGTATCGCTGGCCTGAGCGGGTTTTCTTTCCCGTTGGACCCATTGAGTAAACTCGTCCGGCGAATCGACGTAAACGCGCAGGAGCATTTTGGCGTGCTGCACTCCGCAGTACTGCGCGCACTGCCCGACATACACACCAACCTGATGCGGATCGACCCACATTTTGTTTATGCGATTCGGAATCAAATCGGTCTTTCCTGCAAGGCGAGGAACCCAGAAGCTGTGATCGGTGTCCGCGGAGGTCAGCGCCAGAAATGTGGGTGTGGGACGGGACGGATCGCTGACCGGAATGTGCAATTCATTGGCAGTGACCACGCCTAGAGCTGGATAGCGAAATTCCCACCAGTACTGATGGCCAACGGCGGTGACTTCGATTGCGCTCGCGGGCATCGGGTGGTCCTGGATAGCGTGGATCACGCGGGTCGTAGCCGTAAAAAGTATCAACACGATGAGAACGGGAATGACGGTCCAGGCGATCTCAATCTGGTTGCTGCCGTACACCTGCGGGGGCTCGGGTCCGTCACTGGAACGCCTGCGGAACTTTGTAACGGCGTAGGCAATCAAAATGAAAACGATTACAAAAATGACGGCGGTAACGGACAGAACCAATAGCGACAAACCATAGATTGAATCAGCGGGTGTTGACTCCGGTTTGAAAATGCTGGGAATGCCGGGGCCGCTCACCGCACTTGCCGCGCATCGACCACTCGCAAGAAGGACCGACACAAGCAACGTCAATCCGTTTGCGCCTCGTCCCACAACTCCTTCCCATTTTCTCTCGCGCATGGGAGCTTTCATAAGGATTGAGGAGACTCTCCCTTTATTTTGCTGACTAGGCTGCTTCCCCATGAGATTTTCGTCATGCGAGATTGACTTTCGCCAGATCTTCCATCCGATCAATCACTGAACAGAAATCGTAGTCCGGATGATCGGCAAACTCGGCGTTGTTAATTGGAAATGCCGCCGCCGCGGCTGGCATTGGTGCTCGAACAGCCAAAGCCGTCTCCAGGATCAGCCGGAAATCTTTATTCATGAGACCCACTGCAAATTCCGGCCTGTAGTCATGTTCCAGGGCTTTTGTGAGCTTTCCCAGATGCGCGGGTGCGACCACGGCTGTTTTGGATAAGACATCAAGCAAACGCCGGCGATCGAGTCCGGCCTTCTCTCCGAGGGCAACCGCCTCCGCGATGGCTTGCATGCCGACTCCGAGTAGAGTGTTCACCACCAATTTCATCGTGGCT
>Ga0210394_10007514_pt1 | contig 11468 bp, 6 predicted proteins | sample IncBWC12MmetaG_FD_160121 | JGI IMG/M metagenome (GOLD analysis project Ga0210394, IMG submission 160121) | Forest soil microbial communities from Barre Woods Harvard Forest LTER site, Petersham, Massachusetts, United States - Inc-BW-C-12-M | ecosystem: Environmental > Terrestrial > Soil >... | reverse complement strand
CTTTGATCGTTTGCTCCACCGGCAATTCAGCCGTCCGCAAGGCAAGATCGCGTACGATGATGGGTGCGACGCCAATGATGATCAGCAGCACTTTGGCGAGTTCGCCCAACCCGGCGACGATGAATAATATGGGCAGGATCGCCAACGGCGGAATCAAGGATAGCGCCGCGATGAACGGCGCCAGCGTCGCTCTGACATAGGGAATGACGCCGATCGCCAGGCCGAGCGTCACACCCAGGAGCGCGCTGATTCCCAGCGCGATTAGAATCCTTTTGAGGCTCGCGGCCGTATCGGCCCAAAAGAGAATATCGCCTGAGCGTTCATCCTCCTCGAAAGCGTAGTGATGAATCGTGCTTGCAAGCGCCGCCGGCGAGGGCAGGAGCTTGTCGCCCGGATTGGCCGCCAGCCGCGCATTCGAACCGGCCAAGTACGCCGAAATCAGCAGCACGAACGGCAAAATGGCCAAGACGAGCAGTCCGCCTCTGCCCGGACGCTGATTCACGAGACGGCGCACGGTACCAGGCCGCTTACAACTGACCGTCGACGGCCATTTTGGTGAACCGCGGATCGAAGCGCATCTTCAAATTGTTCGAATCACCGAGCGACTTACCCGCGGGAAACTGGATACCGACTACGTCGACAGAACCCGCACCCTGACCCAGGATGCCGTGTTCGAACGAAAAGCGCCGGACCAGGTCCATGGTTTTGATGACGGCCTCACTCGTCATGAAGGCATAAGCATCTGCGGGTGTCGCGAATAAATGCGTCGTCGCCAGCTGCGCCTCAAACCCGGCAGGATCTGTTCCGGAGGCCTTGGCCATGATGGCGCGGGCGGATTTCGCCGCCGCATCATTGCGCAGCATGAGCGCGATCGTTTCATACCAGGCGCCCACCAACGCTTTGCCCAGCTTCGGGTTGGCGGCGAGCGTCGCCGTCTTTACCACCATCAAATCGATAATTTCTCCGGGAATCTTGCTGGAATCGAATGCCAGTTGAGCGTTCGGCGACGCCAACACCGCGCTCAGCTGCGGTTTCCAGGTCACCACTGCGGAAGTGGTGGACGCGGCGAATGCGCCGACGATATCGGCGTCCGACGTGTTGACGATCTTGATGTCGCGTTCGCGCAGCCCAATGCTGCCGAGCGCGCGCACGAGCAGGTAGTGCGATACCGAGAGTTCCACCAGATTGACTTTCTGACCTTTAATGTCGGCAAGCCGTTTCCCCGCGCCCTTGAGCACGACTCCATCATTGCCATTCGAAAAGTCGCCCGCAATCAACGCCGTCGAATCGACGCCGCCGGCCGCCGGGATCGTGAGCATATCCATATTGGTCATTACGCAAGCGTCAAATCCCCCGGCCGTATATTGGTTGATGGACTCGACGTAGTCGTTGATTTGGGTCAGTTTGATCTTGATACCGTACTTATCGGCCCACTTCTTCAAGATTCCGCTTTGATCCGCGAAATCCCAGGGCATCCATCCGACATAGATGCTCCATGCGACATTGAAGGACGTTCTCTCGGCGGCGAGACAGGGAGGCGCATGCGTGAAGGCAATCAACGCGCACGCGAGCGCCATGATCTTGAGAGAGGCGCGCGCCATGATTCCGAGAGAAGCGCGACGAAGCGAGTACATCATAGTTGAACTCCCGACAGCCAATTCACTTCAGGCGACCGCGCGCGTGTCGTTGCGGCACAAGACGAGGAGCGTTTGCGCGAACAACACGGCGCGCCCTACCGCACAGCGCAGTTCGGTTACGACCCCGTCGAAGGGTGCCGTCACGGCCACTTCCATTTTCATCGACTCCACCAGCACCAGGGTGTCTCCCGCTTTGACACGTTGCCCCGGCGCCGACGGGATCCGCCAGACGCTTCCCGAAACCGGACTTGAAACGCCGACGCAACCCGCGGGCAAATCATCGACTTCCGATTCATCGCGAGCCTCGGGCAAATCCACCGGGTAGCTGATTTGCTCCGCCGCTTGCCAGCGACCGCGTTCCGCTTCGAATGCCGCCTGTTGGCGCGCTTTGTGCGCGGCGATGCTGGGCGCATTGTCGGCGAGAAATCGGCGATAGTCTCGCAGTAGAAAAGTCTCGTCGCTGATTTGCAGCGGCGCTCGCCCGTGCAGGAAATCAGCCCGAAAATCCAGCAATTCCGCGCCGGATACGGGATAGAACCGAATCTGATCGAAGAACCGCAGCAGCCAGGGTCGATCTTGGGCGAAGGCATCGGTCACCTGGTATGTATTCCACATCTGGCAGGTGCGCCCCACGAACTGGTATCCGCCGGGACCTTCCATCCCGTACACGCATAGATACGCGCCGCCGATTCCAACGGCGTTCTCGGGTGTCCACGTTCGCGCCGGATTGTATTTTGTGGTTACCAGCCGATGCCGCGGATCGAGCGGGGTGGCGACCGGAGCGCCCAGGTAGACGTCGCCGAGCCCCAGCACCAGGTAGCTCGCTTCGAAGACGATTCGCCTCACCTCGTCGGTGCTGTCGAGTCCGTTGATGCGCCGTATGAACTCGATGTTGCTCGGACACCAGGGCGCGTCCGCCCGCACCGATTGCGTGTATTTCGCAATGGCAAGCTGCGTGGCCTCGTCGTCCCAGGAGAGCGGCAAATTGACCATACGGGTCGGAACCTGCATGTCGTCGATCGCCGGGAGCGCCGATTCCGCCGCCATCAGCGTCGCTAACAAAAGATCCAGCGATAGGGTGCGACTGTCGTAGTGCACTTGCAGGGAGCGGATGCCCGGGGTGAGATCGAGGATGCCGGCCAGATCCTTGTTTTCCAACCAGGACATCAGCGCGTGCACGTGCAACCGCAATTCCAGGTCGAGCACCATCGGACCATATTCCACCAGGACATTGCCATCGCCGGCGCGTCGATAAACGACGGTCGGCCGCGTGGCGCGCGACGGCAAACTGCCGAGGATCGGAGACATCGCGCCGGTGCGCTTGCGCTGCGAGGCGTCGGCGCGAAACGGCGTGCGCAAGGTCGCGATCGCCGCCTCCTGGGTGTCGTCGAGCTGCCGTGCTCGCTCCGGCGTCAAGCGATTGAATCGCACGCGATTGCCGGGACGTAGTTGACCGAGCTTCCATAGCTCAGCCTTCGCCAATGTCACCGGACAGACGAAGCCTCCGAGCGAGGGTCCGTCGGGGCCCAAAATCACCGGCATATCGCCGGTGAAATCGACGGCGCCGATGGCGTAGGCATTGTCGTGAATGTTCGAGGGATGCAACCCTGCCTCGCCGCCGTCGCTGCGTGCCCACTTGGGCTTGGCGCCGATAAGGCGCACACCCGTTCGGCTGGAGTTATAGTGAACCACCCAGGGGTCGGAGAAAAACGCTTCAATATCCTCCGCCGTGAAAAAATCCGGCGCACCGTGAGGTCCATCGAGAACCCCAAGCTCCCACTCGTCGGCGATGTTGGGAATCAGGTCAACCGGGATCGCGTGGGGCTCCCCCGTGCCGGCGCTCGGATACAGATGCAATACGTCGCCCGCCATCAAGGCACGGCCGCCGTGACCACCGAATTTGCCCAGGATGAACGTGGCGCGACTGCCTAAGTATTGCGGCACGTCAAAGCCGCCGCGAATCGCCAAATAGGCGCGGCACCCGGCTTCTCGAGGGGCGCCCAATCGTAAAACGGCGCCGGCCGACACGGGAATCGGGGCCCAATAGCCGATCGGGCGGCCGTCGATGTCGGCCGGCATCGGCGCGCCGGTCAGACAAATTATCGCGTCGGCGCCGAATTTCAGCGTCGGACCGGACATGGTCATTTCAAGCGCGGCGGCATCGCTCGGGTTGCCGACAACCCGGTTGCCGAGGCGAAACGACAAACTGTCCATGGGTCCCGAGGGCGGCACGCCCACATTCCAAAGCTTAAGGCGCCCAGGGTAGTCCTGTATCGTGGTCTGAGTGCCGGGGCTCAGCACTTCAATGGTTCTCGGCGTGTAGGTGAAGGACTCGAGCACGCTCGTCGTCATGCCGCCGGCTGCAAAATCCTCGGTCGCCGTAAGTTCCCTCACGTAATCCAGATTCGTCTCGATGCCGGCCATGTGAGTGCCGTTCAGGGCGCGCCGCAGCTTGGCGACGGCCGACTTTCGATCCACATCCTTGACGATGATTTTGGCCAACAAGGGATCATAGTGGGGCGTGATCGTGGTTCCGTCCCGCACCCAACTTTCAACACGAGCTTCACCGCCAAACTTGGCCTGCGTCAGCAGGCCCGCTGAGGGTCGAAAGCCGCGCGCCGGGTCTTCCGCATAAATTCGCGCTTGGATCGATGCGCCGGATGATGTGGGCATGACGAGCCTTAGACCGTCATTCGCGGCTACCCGCAGCATCCATTCCACCAGGTCGATGCCGGTGACCTCTTCGGTTACACAGTGCTCCACCTGCAGCCGGGTATTGACCTCGAGAAAGTAAAATTCGCCGCGACCTACGTCGTAGACAAACTCCACCGTTCCGGCCGACTTGTAGTTCACGGCTCGGCCCAATCCAACGGCAGTGGCGCTCAAGCGCTGTCGAATCGCCTCCGACAGTCCCGTTGCCGGCGTTTCTTCGATAACCTTTTGATTGCGGCGCTGCACGGAACAATCGCGCTCGCCAAGCGCGATCACTTCTCCCAAGCCGTCACCGAATATCTGCACCTCGATGTGGCGAGCCTGCTCGACGAAACGCTCCAGGAACACGCCGCCGCCCTTGAAATTCCTTTGCGCAAGGCGCTCGACGCCATCGAGCGCGGCCGCAAGCTCGGATTCCTGCCTTACGAGCTGCATGCCGATCCCGCCCCCGCCGGCGGAACTCTTGAGCATGACGGGATAGCCGACACGCTTCGCCTCCCGTCTCGCCTCCTCGATACCGCTGAGCAAGCCGCTGCCCTCGAGCAGTGGAACACCGGCGCGCGCAGCGATGTCGCGAGCCGTGTGCTTCAGGCCGAAACTTCGAATCTGAGCCGGCGTTGGGCCGACGAAAGCGATACCCGCGGCCTCGCAGGCGCGCGCGAATGACGGACTTTCGCTCAAGAAGCCATAGCCCGGATGGATCGCTTCGGCGCCGCTGCTGCGCGCGGCGGCAATCAGTTTGGGCTCACTGAGGTAGCTTGCGGCCACCGCAGCCGCACCCAAATGGATCGCTTCGTCCGCTTGCAAGACATGAAGGGCATGCCGGTCCGCGTCCGAGTAGACAGCCACCGATCTTACGCCCATGCGTCGCAGGGTATGAAGGATGCGGCAAGCGATTTCGCCTCGATTGGCGATGAGGACCTTACGAAACATCAGGGTCCCATATCAGGATCTCCAGCGGCGTAGGGTTGTAGGCGTTGCACGGGTTGTTGAGCTGCGGGCAATTTGAAATGAGCAGAATGATATCCGTCGCGGCGCGCAGCTCCACGTACTTGCCCGGACCGCTGAAACCATCGGCAAACTTGAGGCCGCCCTCGGCCGTTACCGGAACGTTCATGAAAAAATTGATGTTATGCGTCAAGTCGCGCTTGGTCAGGTTGAAATCGTCGCGTTCCGCCAATGCCAACAAATAACTGTCGCGGCAGGAATGCATAGTCCGCTTGTCCGGCGCATACCGCACGGTGTTCGACTCGGCGGCACAGGCGCCCCCCAGGGTGTCGTGGCGTCCCACGGTATCGGCGACTATCTCCGCCAGCGTGTTTCCAGCCGTCGACAACAAACGCGAACCGACACTCAGGTACACGTTGCGCTGCGCGCGCAGGGTATCGACGATGCTGTAACGTTCTCCCGGGTCGGCCGCGGAGAACAACAACGTGTCGGCGGCTTGATTGCCTTCGATGTCCACAATCCTGAATCGCCGATCCGCTTTCACGACGCCGATCCAGTATTCGCCCGCCGGTATGACCTTGCGGTAGCGGGCGGCGTCCGCCGCGAGGACACTCTCTCGCTGCATGTCTTAATCTCCCAGCGGACGCGGGGCGCATTGCCGATAGAGCTCGGTATTCGCGAATCCGCGCGCATTCTCGGGGCACGAGTTGCGGCAATAATCATCGTCCCGCACCGGCGCGGATTGGCGCAGTTGCAGGCCGATGGACGCCCTGGGGTATTCCGACGCCGGATTCAATGGGTGGGGGCAAGTATGCAAGAGCACGAGCGTATCCATCTCGAATCGCAGATCGACGAACGCGCCGGCGCGCGAGTTGGCGGCATCGAAGTTCATGTCGCCGGCGTCGTCAACCGACACCTTGCTGAACCAGTTGACGTTTGCGGCCAGATCACGCCGGCCAAGGCCGTACTTGCCGCCCTCGATGAGAAAGGAGTCGAGTCCGTTTTGCGTCCAGTCATTGCGGTAACTTTGATAAGTCCTGAGGCCCCAACGCTCGGCCACGATCGCCTTGTTCGTATTGCCGCAGACGGTGTCATGCCATCCCACGGAATCGTCGACGATCGAGCAAAAAATGCGCCCCATGTCCGAATACAGACAATGGCCCCTCGTGAGCTTGAACGTATGCTGGCACTTCAGCGTATCGGGCATGTTGTAGCGTTCGAGCGGATTGTACGGATTGTAAAAGAGCATGCCGACGTTGGCGCCGCCGTTCGCGTCGATCAATCGAAGGATGCTGCCGCCGCCCACCGTCAACGACCAGTGTTTCCCGCCCTCGAGCGACGCCTCGTGAAATATGGTTCCAGTGCCCATCCGATGTCCAAGTTCAATCGAACCGTACCTTGAGGGTTAGACCGACGGTTCGCGGTCGCACAGTATAGGCCTCGAATACGGTGTTGACCTCCGGTTGCTGGATGATCTTGCGGTCATTGCCCAGGTTCTTGGCGTACAGGGTGAGGTCGAAGATCCCGCTCGTCAGCCCGAAGCTGGCGTTGAGCACGCCGTAGCCGGGGTTGCGGTAATTGGGATTCGTGGTCGGGGGTGAGTTCAGATAATCGAGGGGCTGGTAGCTGCCATACGAGCTACCGCTGTAGGTGTAGTCGATGCGGCTGAGCAGAGTGCCGCCGCTCGCGAGCTTGATGCCGTAGGCCGCGGCGCCGGTGTAGGTGAAGTCCGGCACATCGATCAGCCAGGAGCCGACAGTCGCCTCGCTCGGGTTGGCGGCGCGGGCGATGTAAGCGTGTTGCGCGCTGGCGTTGAGCCCGAGCGTCAGTTGCGGGATCGGCCGGTAGTTGATTTCGAGTTCGCCGCCATAGATCTTGGCGTCACCGACGTTGGCCGTGAAGTAATACCCGCACGTGGGCAGGTACAGGGACTGCTGAATGTTCTTCCAATTCGTCGCGTACAGGGCTGCGTCGATCGACAGGCGATTGTCGTCGAGGCGATTCTTGCTGCCGAGTTCATAGGTCCAGAGCGAATCCGAGTTGAATTTGGTGGGACCCGAATTCAGGCCGTAAGTCTGGAGATTGGGACCGCACACCCCTCCACCAAAGCCCCCATAGGGGATCGGGCCGGTCGGGCCGCCGTTGCGAAAGCCCTTGGCGACCGACGTGTAGACATTCGATTCATCGGTGAGGTTGTAGCTCAACGAGGCCTTGGGCGTAAAGGCGCTGAATGTCCCGGACTGGTAGTAGGGGCTGATATTGGGCCACTGATAGAAGCCGATCTCGTTCGAGACATAGGTTTCACGCGTGCGGGCGTAACGGCCACCCAGCGAGCCATGCAGGGTCGGCAGAAAATCGTAATCGACCTGGCCGAAGGCGGCGTACTGCTTCTCGTCATAGAAGCGGTTGTCGGCTTCGTCGATGTCGTTCGGGAACAGCAGCGAGTAACCCGGGCCGGTCGGACCATAGAGCGTATTGACATAGGTGCTTTCCATCGGCTGGCCGAAGATTTTGGTAAACGCCGTGCTGATGCCGGGGATCTGCTGGAAGTCGACGTCGTGAATCCACGAATTCTCGTAGTAAAGTCCGCCGACCCACTTGAGCGCGCCGCCGGCGCCGGCGGGCGACGCAATGCGAAATTCCTGGGAAAACTGTCCATAATGATTGCTCAGATGCACCGCCGACGGCAGGTTGGCGATGATCGAATTGACCAGTGGCTGTTGCGCCGAATCGCAGTTGGGTGAACCGTCCGGGTAGGTGATCACGCCCGGGCCCGGCGCGGGGCACGGCGCATTGATCAGGCTCGCGAAGGCCGCGCTGTTGTAGTAGGTGCCGTCGATCTGCCGAGCATATTGACGCAAGAAAAGCCCGGTGACCGAGGTCAGATCGACCGGCCCAAGGCCGGCGTTGATCGTGAGGCTGGGCAGCACCAGCGTGTCCAGGCCGGGCTCGGAGGTTTCCTTGTCCTGTATCCATAGTCCCGGGATCGGGGGGCCCGCCGGATCAATCGATGAGAGCTGCCCCGGCGGATAAAACGCGTCGCTTTCGCCGTACTGGTAGCGTTGATAGAAAAAAGCGGGGCTGATGGTGAGGGTATCGGAGACCTGGATCAGGCCGGTGAGCCGCGCCATGAATATATTGTCATGGTTCACACCCCTGTTCAGCAGTTCGAAGTTCGGCGTGACCTGGCTCAAAGTCGTTGCGCTGCTTTCTCCGGGGTTGCTGTAATGGTCGATGAAGCCGCTGTCGCTGGTATAGCCGACACTGCCGCGCACCGCGAACACGCCGGCGATCAGCGGTACGTTGAATACCGCGCCTTCAAAGTAGTTGCCGCCGCCGTGCTCGGTCCGCGAATAGTCGCTGGTGAACGAGCCGCTCAATTTCGTCAAATCCGGCCGAGGGGTGATAAAACGAATAGTGCCGCCCTCGGAGCTGTCGCCATACAGCGTGCCCTGGGGCCCGCGCAGCACCTCCAAGCGTTCGAGGTCGAACAGTCGCGGCTGCGCCGCGCCATCGTAGAAGAAATTCTTGGTGGTGATCGATACATCATCGATGTAGAGTCCGGTCGTGGCGGAGCCGGAAGTCGAGCTGACGCCGCGAATTTCGATATTGGTCGTGCCTTCGGTGCCCGACACCGAATTGAAATTCACGCCGGGAATCGCGCGGGCGATATCGTCATAACTTTGAATGCGCCTGTCCACCAGATCCGCGCCGCTGATCGCAGTAATGCTGATCGGCACATCCTTGATGTCTTCGCTGCGCTTATTAGCCGTTACCACGACCTCCTGAAGCGCGTCAGAGTCGCTCGTCGCGACCTCGGTTGCCGACCACGCCGGACCGGGTGCGCAGAGCGTGGGAATCAGAAGGGCGGCGGCCGCCACTCGGCGCGTGAGCAATCGAGAATTCGGATAACCCATGGGGCGAAGCCTCCTGTCGCATCGTGCCGTTGGCACCATCTCGGGAAGGCTTCTTGTGTTTCGGGATATCCCCTGCGAGGGAGACAATCCCGAGGACGCTAAAGCCTCCTCGACATTGATCTCCCGGGCTTTTATCCCGCCGTGTATCCGCAGCCGCCGCAACCCTATGCCGTCGACGACCGTGGACTGCCTCTCTCGGACCAGGCACCTGCGTGAGCAGGCCGGAACCCTAGACGCACATTTTTATAAGAGGACGCTGCAAATGCTGTGCCACGCTCATCTGCTCAAGCTCGATTCAGTCGATTTCGCTGGAAAACCAGGGAATTGCGTCCAGGAGCTACGCCACGGCTGCCGCCCCTTTCGCCGGTCGCATCGCGCGGCTGCACCGACAATGCGCAGATATGTTGACGAGCGCCCTATGTTAGCGCTCACAAAGCGCGCGCGTACCCGAGGCCGCAGGGCACTCGATATCCGGCCCGGGGTCCGCATGTGCATTAGACGCCGGGTGCGCGATGATGGCGTTTCCGCGGGTGTCGTTACCTAGTCGAGGGAGTCAAATGAGGCCAGCTTTTATTTTGTTTGCGTGCGCGAGTGCGCAGCTGATGTCTTTGACCGCCGCTAGGTCCGACAACTGGGTAATCGAGCATGTGACTCTGATCGACGGCACGCATGCACCGCAGCCTGATATGACGATCGCTGTTGAAGGTGAGCGGATCGCAGCCGTTGCTCCGAGCGCGATTGCACATGGCCTCAAGGGCCGGCGCATCGACGGCAAAGGCAAGTATCTGATTCCGGGCTTGATGGATGTGCATATTCATCTCAGGGGCGGCTTCGACGTGAGCGGCAAGGTCGATGCCGAGCCGGCGCCTCCCAACCATGAGGAAGGAGTCGCAGCGCTGGCGAGCTTTCTTTACGCCGGCGTCACGACCGTATTCGATGCCGGCAACCGCGCTGAGCACATCTTGCCTCTGCGTGCCGAAGAGCGGGCAGGCAAGATTCTTTCGCCGCGCATCTTTGCCACCGGCAACCTGGTCACGTACCCAGGCAGTCATGGCGATAAGATTGCCGTGCGGATAAGCGATTTCGAGAAGGACAAGGCGCTGCTGGACAAGCACATCACCGAGCAACAGCCGGACATCCTCAAACTGACTTTGGAGGAGGAGGGCTGGGGCTCGCGGCCGATGATCCCGTTAATGCCGGTGGATTTGCTGGAGAAAATCACTCGTTACTACAATCAACATGGAATTCGCACGACGGTGCACGTTTCCAGCGAGTTGCGCTCACTCGAGGCGATCTACGCAGGCGTCGACACGCTCGCGCATCCTGTGATCCAGGGACCCGTCAGCGACTCATTTGTGAAATTGATGGGAGCCAAGAAAATACCCTTCGCCAGCACGCTCACCATCGGTGAGAACTACAGTCGCCTCGCGGAGCATCCGGAATACCTGGATCAGCCGCTCTACGTCGCCTCAATCACCGCGGCGGAGCGCGAACAACTCAAGACAAAAACGCGAGCGGAGTGGCAGGCTCGTCCATGGACCTGGTGGATGAAGATCATGACGCCGATCGCCGAAGAGAACATCCGTAAGATTCATGCAGCCGGCGGCGTCGTGGCGTGCGGCACAGATCAAAGCAGCGGACCTGCGACGCAGCGCGAGCTCGAACTCTTGGTCGCCGCAGGCATTTCCCCGCTCGATGTCATACAGATCGCCACTTACAATAGCGCGGTGTTCCTCGGCACGGCCGACCAGCTCGGCTCGGTGGAGGCGGGGAAGCTCGCCGATCTGGTTCTGCTGAGCAAGGATCCAACGGCGGATATCAACAGCGCCAAGTCGATCGTGTTCGTCATGAAAAACGGCCAGCTTGTCGATGAGAGTCAATTGCCGCTGGCGGGCGGCAAACAGAAGCGGCGATTTACCGGCGGTTAGAGTGTGCCGAGCCTGCGCCTGCGGGCCTCAAGCGGAAGTCGTACGCGACCCGCATCGCCGGCCGCCTCGGATCTGCGAGTCAGTGACAGAGGACGTAGCTCACCGGCCGACCAGGCGATTCAAATGCTCGGGGTAGCGGGCACCCTGCAAGCGGACCGTCGATGCGGCACTCTCGATCTCGCGAAGTTCGGAGGAACTGAGCACGATCGCCGCCGCAGCGATGTTCTCCCGGAGTCGCTCCAGCTTCGTCGTGCCCGGGATCGGCACGATCCAGGGCTTCTGCGCCAGCAGCCAGGCGAGCGCCAGCTGGGCAGGGGTGACTTTCT
>Ga0210394_10007513_pt1 | contig 11468 bp, 8 predicted proteins | sample IncBWC12MmetaG_FD_160121 | JGI IMG/M metagenome (GOLD analysis project Ga0210394, IMG submission 160121) | Forest soil microbial communities from Barre Woods Harvard Forest LTER site, Petersham, Massachusetts, United States - Inc-BW-C-12-M | ecosystem: Environmental > Terrestrial > Soil >... | reverse complement strand
GGCCCGCACTTCCTCGTGATTGTAGATTTCACCATTGAACGCTATGGCTGCGTCGCCATCCTCGGTAGTCATGGGCTGGTTTCCTGACTCCAAATCAATAATCTTCAACCGCGTTGCACCGATAGAAACGAAACGCGATTCGAAGACACCTTGCTGATCGGGTCCCCGATGAAGCAGCGTCGCCGTCGCCTCTCGGATGCGTCCGGGCTCAGGAATCCAATCTTTGTGGGTAAAACCGACTATTCCGCACACGGTGTCATCATTTCCGCAGTCATTGGCAAACCTGAAGTGGGCCCGCCCATCCGCTCATGAAATTTGTAAGGCAGAACAAGTCTTAGCTCAATAAGACTTGCAGTCAAGTTTAATCTTAATGGTTTAAGACTTAATTTGAGAGCGAACCGTTGCTTCCCGTTGCGGGACTTACTGGTTCGAGCGAAGGGAACTACTTCGGAGAATAAAAACCAAGGCTAGCGACCTGCGGGGCTGCGGCCTCCGCCTTTATCTATGTCTTTATCTATGTCCTTGCCCCCGAGAGCAACGTGCTCGAGTGCACCAATCGCAGCGTCCGTCACGGCACGTCTCAACGAGACGGGGCTCTGGGAGGGCACTGCTGGAGGTGCTTCCTCTCGAGTTGAACTCTCGTCAACCGCTGCCGGAGGTACCTGAGACTCGACCTGCGGAGAAACAATCACAGCCTCGATGTCTCCACCGCCCGTTGCGAGAGCTGTGTGGTCAGGTTCAACCGGAACCTCGTGATCTGCGGAAACGTTCGGGGACAGTTGCCTAACCCTGCGCCAAGGCTCATGCGGCTTCCTAGCTCCAACCCTGGTCTTTTGAGAGGCGGATGAAGGCTCTCGTTGCGCTACAAGTGGACTGCTCTTAGCCATTGGCCGAGCCAACTCAATGGTGAGCGAGAGGGTTGACCATCCGGCGAAGAATAGCAACAGGGCAAGGACGCCGGCGGAAATCGCGGCGCTCCGCTTCCACCAGGTCCTTCGATGATTTTCTTTCAGCAAGGTTTGTACACGAAGCGCGAGGAAAGAGTCCAGCAGTGCCAAATGCGACGGCGCCTCAAGCTGACAACCGAGAATGCGCCGCCGCGCCAATCGCGTGAGGCATAAGGCGTAGTCTGGCCGGCGCCCCTGCCGCAATGTCATCACGGCTTCGTCGCATGCGAGTTCACGCTCGCGACCTAGTTTCGACAGAGCTAACCAAATGGCAGGATGAAAAAACAGCAGACACCTTACCAGCTCTCCCACCGTGTTCCACAAAAAGTCCAGACGCCGGATGTGAATCAACTCGTGGTACAGAACGTCGACGAACTGCTCGCTGTCCAGGTACAAATCAAGTCCATCGGGGAGTAAGACCAACGGCTTCCATGTATAAGCAGTACCAGGCGAGGAAAGCCCGGGCAGCTCCAGTATCCGGCACCGCGAAACTCCAAGATGACGGCATGCCGTTTCAAACTCGCTCTCAAAATCGGGAGAAACCGGCTGAGCGCGGGCGACAGCCTTACAGAGGAGTCGCCGCCGCCGAATCAGGCGAGAAAGCATGAGGATCAAACCGCCTGCGTAGGCGCAGACCAGAATGATACCGGTCAGTTCAAAGCGGCGGTCCCAGGAATAGGGAATCGCGATCGTCGTCGTGGCGCTGCTGGGCGCAAGATCGGCTACCGAAACCGAGTCAATAGCGGAATGCGTTAAGTGAACTGGCTTGAGTTCTTGTGCTACGAGAGCTGACCAATAGACTCCAGCTCCAGTGAGAAAAACGAGCCATAGAGCATGCCGAACATAGGATCGCGAGCAAAAGCGAGTCAGTGCGATAAATAGGACGTAACCCGCCAGAATTCGAATGCAACAGCTGGCGACGAGGCCGAATCCCCCGAGGTGAATTGATCCCATGTTATCGGGACGCTCCGTCTTTTATTTTTCGTTCGCGGTGCTGCTGGATCAATCTCTCGAGCTCGTCAAGCTCGCCTTCCTTTATATGATTGCCGTCCAGCAGATTCATCAGCATCGCTGAGTGTGAGCCCTGGAAATTCCGGTCGACGACACGTTTCGTCGAAAGCCGCCCTACTTCATCGCGCGTCACGCACGGCATGAAAACAAAAGCTCTACCGCGCATCTTATGCTGCACGAATCCTTTGTTCTCCATAATTCGCAGGAGACTCTGCACAGTCTTATAGTTGGCGCGCGGATTCGATGGCAACCAATTTGTCACTTCCTCAACAGTGCCTTCCCCTAGCTCCCACAACCCGCCCAAGATGATCAGCTCTGCGTCAGTGGGTAAGGCGATCTTTACTTTTGCACGCGCACGGTGTTTCATCTTTGTCTTAGGAGTCTAAGACAGCCGGATGGATGAGTCAATCCGAGCGATAAGGACACTTAGGAGCTCCTGGTATCGATGAGCGTGGCCGTCTCGCTGATTGCGAGATGTACCCGATTAAATGCGCTATCATGAATTCCAAATAACTGGCCCCGATACGATCGGGGCGCGGATTCGCGACTGTTCGATCCAGTGCCGTTGATCGAGCCAGCACCACCATTGAGCTGCGGGGTCAAGATGCTGGCGGCAGAGTCGAAGTTGGCGAAGTTAAAGCTGTTGACAGGCATTCCACACCGACGCGCCACTTTACATCCCAGTGCCAAGACTAGGATTCCAGCAGAGCCCGTAATTTGTGAGCATATCTGCGACTCGACGTGACCACCGTTCTTTCTGCCAGTATGATGTCGTATACCCCATCGAACATTGGACGAATCTCGCTAATGCGGGCAGTGTTCACGATGGCCGATTTCCGCACTCGGATGAAGTGTTGTGGCGCCAGCTTCTCTTCCAGGTGTGCCAGGGTTTCCCGCAACAGATGACTGCCGCTGGCGGTGTGTATGCAGGCATAGTTTCCAGTGGCTTCGATCCACAAAACATGGGAAACGGGAACAAAGAAAATCCGCTTCTTGTCCTTTACCACAAAGCGTTCCAACGGGCGACGACTACGGAGGGATTGGAGCAGTGGTTCGAGACCTCGATTTGCTTTCCCGCGCTGTTCGAGGACCTGGCGGGCGTGAACCAGGGCCTTGGCAAATCGCTGCTTATCGTACGGTTTCAAGAGATAGTCAACAGCGTGCACTTCGAATGCACGAATGGCGTGCGCATCGTGGGCCGTGACGAAGATATATACGGGAGCAGGGCCGGTCGATGGCTCCACATTTTCGATGACCCCAAAACCATCCAGATCAGGCATCAGCACATCGAGAAAAACGATGTCGGGATGAAGTTCATTGATCTGCTCCACCGCACTTATTCCGTTCGCCGCCTCGCCTACAACTTCAATGCCGTTGTGTTCGGCCAGATAGCGGCGGATACCGCGGCGGGCGATCGGTTCGTCATCGACGATGAGGACTCGGGTCTTCATGCGAACTCCTCAGTGGAATGGTGATGACGGCCTCACAGCCTCGACCGTTGCCCCCGGTAAGTTCCAGCGACGATTCGTCCCCGTAGAGCTGTTTCAAACGTGACTGGACGTTGGTGAGTCCGACGCCGAATCGCAGGCGCGATCCCGGTGCCGGACCCGGGCCATCATCGCGGACGCAGAGCCAAACTCTACCGTTGTGGCGTTTGGCAGCGATCTCTAGCCGGCCTGCGGCGGAATCGACGCTGATGCCGTGCTTGATGGCGTTCTCAACCAGTGGCTGAAGCGCCAGGCTCGGCACATAGACTGCGAGAAGGTCAGGTGGCACGTCCATGTGAACTTGCAAGCGATCATGAAAGCGTGTCTGTTCGATCTCCAGATACTTGCCGACGAACTCGAGCTCGCTCTGCAAGGTGATCTCGCTCTCCCGCCGTTCGAGGGCCATGCGCAGCAAGTCGCCGAGGCAGACTAGCAGATGGCTCGCGGCATCGACGTCTTCCTGCATCAGGATTCCAATAGTGTGAAGACTGTTGAACAAAAAGTGCGGATGTAACTGGCTCTTAAGGTTCTCCAGTTCGGCATGGGAGAGCTGCATCTCCAGTTGCGCCGCAATCGTCTGGCGCTCCATAGCGGCGTGGTAAAAGTGGATCGACTGATACAAACCCACAACTAACCAGTACGTAAGCACGCCAGTAAAGCTCATAGATAGAACACTGGCTGCGAACGGCGGGAGAAGGCGCAGCACGGCGGGATCCGTTATGCGAAAAACGGATTGCACAAGTCCGCGGCTCAGAAAGTATTCGGTGACAGCTGCCAGGGGAGCCATCATGAGCGACGCGATGGTGTGGATCGCTATATGGGGTACAAACCTTGGCCCCGTCAACGGGAACCGTTTGGCTAGACCAATCACAAGCGGTGTGTACGCCGCCCATACGTACCAGTAGATAACTTCGGGCGCACCTATGATCACCCAGCTGGCGTGGGTACCCTGTACCTTCACCAGCACGATCCTGCGCACGACAAACAACAGTCCTACAATCGTCCACGCACACAGGATCAAAATCCATCTCGTCCGTCCCATATCTGGTGTTACCCGCTGCAATGGGTGTGTCGAGCCTCCGGCACAGGATTATAGCGAAGGAGACATCAACGAGGACCGGCATTTGACGGCCAACTCCGACCGCTTGTCTCATTTCGGACGCCGCATGTCACTTTTCCAGCTAACACTGATTCTTGGCGGTCTATTGTTCCGTGAGCGGGAGCATCGCGAAGAACACATGAATCTGGGGGCTGCGAAGCAAGGCGGTGCTGAAAACGGCTAGCCGATTCGCAGCGCATGAGAAACGCCGCGTGAGACCTGCATTCGGCGTTAGGAGCAGTACGAATCGTCCTAAGTGACGTAAAGGAGAGTTCCACATGAAGAAAATTCTGGCTCAGTTCGGAGTTTGCGCGCTCGCCATCATCGCAGCGGTGGCTGTTACTCCGTCGCAAGCCCAAGTCCCGGCACAGTCAGTGCAGGCGGCTCTTTCCCAAGAAGCTGGGACGCTCTCGGACAAATTCACTGGGCTGGCGCGAGTGATGGCGGGGAAATACGAATGGAAGCCCGGTCAGGGAGTGCGTTCTTTGGGTGACGTATTCAATCTCATCGTCGCGGAGAACGGCTATCTCGCCAGAACGCTGACAGGCGCAGCGGGCGAGCGGCCGGCGCCGATTACCGACCCCGAGAAACTGCAAGAGGCGCTAAAGACCTCCTACGCCAACCTGCAGCAGACGATCACCGGACTCTCGGATGCCGATCTGAAGGCGCCAATCAAGGTGTTTGGCAAGGATATGACGAAGGAAGGTGCGGTTCGATACCTCTTCGGAGACCAGCATGAGCACCTGGGGCAGTCGATCGCCTACGCGCGCACCAACGGCGTGGTTCCGCCCTGGTCTAAGTAGAACTTTACAAACCGGTAACTAAATAAGGGCCTGTGTATTGACCGAAAAGAGCGTCTTCATGGGGACTTTACTTCAGGATGTTCGCTATGGTTTGCGCCTGCTGGTCAAGAAGCCCACATTCACAATCGTGGCTGTCCTGACGCTGGCTCTGGGCGTGGGAGCCAACACGGCCATTTTCAGCATCGTGAATGCCGTGTTGCTGCGTTCTCTGCCTTACCGCGACGCCAACCGTCTTGTCAGGATCTACTTTAATAATCCAGGGGTAGGACTGCGCGGCGTGCGGTTTTCCGTGCCGGAATTCGACGATCTTAGAACGCAGACGGATGTGTTCGAAGATGTGAGTGTCATCGTTTTCGGCCCCACAAACCTGACGGGCGCCGTACAGCCCGAACACTTGGAAATGATGGAGGTCTCGCCCAACTACTTTTCCATGCTCGGCGCCACTCCCGAGCTAGGACGCTTAATTGGTCACCAGGACTTCGCGCTCGGATTCGCGCCCGTGGTGGTGATCAGCGATGCCCTGTGGCGCCGATCGTATGGGGCTGATCCTGGCGTCCTGGGCCGCAGCCTCCGCCTCGATAACGATCTCTATACGATTATAGGTGTACTTTCTCCCGGATTTCGCAACCCCGGACCGACCATACCAGCCGTGGAGGTGTGGATTACCTGCGGATACAGTGCCGATCCGTTCCCACCGCCGGCGCGTAGCCTGCGCATATTGCCCGGGGCAATCGGCCGTCTAAAGCCGGGCCTCACCGTAGCGCAAGCTCAGGTGCGGCTAGATGCCATGGCTGCCAATCTGCGCCGCGATTTTGGGAATGATTATCCTCCGCAAGCGAAATGGACGGTTGAGATTGTGCCGTTGCAGCAATCGTTGGTCGGCCGGGTTCGACCGATGCTGGTCGTGTTGATGGGTGCCGTAATCCTGATCGTTTTCGTCGTGTCTCTAAACATTGGCAGTTTGCTTCTGGCGCGCGCCTCCGCACGACAGCAAGAGATGGCAGTGCGCGCGGCGATGGGAGCGAGCGGGGGCAGAATGATCCGGCAGATGCTCACCGAATCGCTGTTGCTGGCTTTCATCGGGGGAATCGCAGGGCTCGTGACGGCGGTGATTACGCTGAAGGCCGTCTTGCGATTTGTGCCGGCGAATCTTCCGCGGCTGGGCGAAGTGAACATTGATTGGCGGGTGCTGGGATTTGCGTTACTGATTTCGGTCGCGACCGGTCTACTGTTTGGGCTGGCTCCTGCGATTCATTCCTCGAAGGCGGGACTTGCGGGCACGATGCGCGAAGGATCGCGCGGGTCGGGCTACAACGCGAAGGCCGGGCGCATGCGCGACGCACTGATGGTGTCGCAGCTGGCATTTGCGGTAGTGCTGATGATCGCCGCGGGGCTCCTGTTGGAAACGCTGCGCGATTTGTTGCGGCAAAATCCGGGCTTCAATCCATCGCAAGTGGTGACGGCGAATATCTATCTGCCGAACCCGAATGATCCGCAGCTCGATCCATATCACACTCTCGCGCAGCAGATTCCGTTTAATCGCGAACTGCTGCGGCGCGCGAACGCGATTCCCAGCGTGGAGTTGGCGGCGATTACGTCCAATTTGCCAGCCGCCGACACCATCAACAGCGATTCGGCGGCGTACGGCACCACGAATCACAATTCGCTGGCCATCGAAGACCGGCCGACGGAATCCTCGGGAGATTTGAGCGCGGAAGTTATCCGCATCAGCCCGGATTATTTTCGGGTGATACAAACACCGCTGATGGAGGGGCGCTTTTTCACCGAGGACGATGAAAACGGCAAGTTGCCCGTGGCGATCATCGATGAGGCGACGGCAAGGCGCTACTGGTGGCCGGATCATGATCCGGTGGGCCGGCGGCTGCGCATCCGGTTGCGTTTCGGGCAGAATCCCGTGAATCCCTGGAGCACCGTGGTGGGCGTGGTGAAAAATATCAAACACGACGGGCTCGACGTGGATGGAGTGCCACACATCTATGTTCCGTTGAATCAATTTGTCGGGCGGTCATTGAGCTTGGCTCTGCGAACTGCTTTGCCCACGAGCACGCTGGAGTCGCAAATTCGCGGAGCGGTTCAGAGCGTAGATCCGGGGCTGCCGGTGTTCAACGTCACCTCGATGGATGAGGTACTCGATGCATCGCTGGCATCGCGCAGGTTTTCGGCGAATTTGGTGGCGGGGTTTGCGGGTGGGGCGCTCTTGCTGGCCTCGATCGGGATTTACGGTTTGCTGGCCTATATGGTTGGGCAGAGGTCTCGTGAGATTGGAATCCGAGTCGCCTTGGGAGCCCAGCGGTCAGATATCCTCGCGCTCATTCTCGGGAAAGGGCTATTGCTCGTGGGCGCTGGGATTGCAATTGGACTGGTGCTTGCCTCAGCCGCAGCGCCGATGATTGCAACTCTGCTGTATGGCGTGCATCCGTTTGATGTGACGGTATTCGCGACAGTTCCACTGGTTTTAATGTTTGTCGCCTTTCTGGCGACTTACATTCCCGCTCGTCGCGCGACGATGGTGGATCCAATCATTGCCTTACATGAAAACTAGAACTGCGAGGCCAGAAACGCAACCGACTGCCAAGGAGAACAAAGCGTCCGTTTATGAAAGGCTAGAGGCTCTCGACATCGCACTTCCAAAAGTCACGCCACCGCTTCGTCCTGCTCGCCCAGGGCGGAGTCACTCCGGCCCTTGCCCCCACCAAACGTGGCGGCATTCGACTACTCGATCACTGGGGAATTGTGAAAGCCGACATCGGTATCAAAGACGGCGGCATCGCAGGAATCGGCAAAGCCGGAAATCCTGACTTTACATGGACCTCACGGCTATTTCGATTCAATGACTTTGCAGCGCAATTCAATCAGATTCCGATTCAGCGTTGCGGGGTCCAATTCTTTTTCCCACCGCGCGACTACGATTGTTGCGACGCCGTTGCCAATCATGTTTACGAGCGCGCGTCCCGTGCTCATGAAACGCTCGATTCCCAGCAGCAACGCCATACTTGCTACGGGAATGGCCGGCACTACGGTGAGCGTCGCGATCAGAGCGATGAACGAGGCCCCCGAGACGCCGCTCGCGCCTTTCGAGGTAAGGGTGGCGACTGCAAAAATCGTCAGTTGTTGAGTCATCGTCAAATGCGTATTGGTCGCCTGAGCTACGAACAAGGCCGCGAGCGTCATGTAGAGGCCCGTTCCGTCGGTGTTAAATATGTATCCGGAGGGAACCACGAGGCCGACGAGCGGGCGCGAGCAGCCCAACCGCTCCAGTTTTTCCATCAGCGTCGGCAGCGCCGCCTCGGAAGTGTTTACAGCGGAAACGATCAGAATTTCTTCCCGGATAAAACCAAGGAACTTGAAAATGCCGAATCCGGCGGCTGCGGCAATTGCTCCGAGCACGATGAAAACGAATGCGATGCACGTCGCGTAAAACACGGCAATCAACTTCACCAAAGGGCCGAGAGCCGACATTCCGTACTTGCCGACGGTGAAGGCCATTGCGCCAAACGCCCCGATCGGAGCGAATCGCATCAGCATGTTCACGATTTGGAATATTGTACGAGTCAAAGAATCCAGCAAATCGAGGATCGGCTTCGCTCGCGTACCGATTACCGATAGCGCGAAACCAAACAGGATTGATACGAGAAGAACCTGCAAAATGTCGCCCTTCGCGAAGGCGTCAACGACTGTCGTTGGAATGATATGCATCAGGAATTCTGTCACGCTCTGCGCTTTGGCTTGGCCCGCAAAATCCGCGATGGCTTTCGGGTCGAGGCTCGCCGGATTGATGTTAAAGCCGGCTCCGGGCTTCACCACATTGCCGACAATGAGCCCGACGAATAGCGCGAAGGTGGAGACGACTTCGAAATACAGGAGAGCCTTTCCTCCGAGGCGGCCTACTTTCTTGATGTCCTGCACATTGGCGATGCCGGACACAACCGTGCAGAAAATGATGAGCGTGATCACCATCGCGATCAGCCGTATGAACGCGTCGCCAAGCGGCTTCATGGCGATCGCTTTCGCTGGGTAGAAGTGGCCGAGCAGCAAGGCGAGAGCGATCGCCGCGAGGACTTGAATCCACAGGTTTTTGTAGAAAGGTTTCCTGGGCTCTGCCACGCCCCCGGGCGGGGAAACGTCGGGAAGCGCGGCGTCGGCCGTCACAGTTGTGAGCCTGAATGTTCTTGAGGCTTGCTGATTGCGTTGGCCAAATCATCCAGGAAGCGTGCGCCGCGTGCGCCATCCACCACGCGATGGTCGCACGATAGCGTGAGCGTCATCATGCTGCGGACCGAAGGCTTCCCATCGACTGCCACCACGCGATCGGCAATTGCGCCCACAGCCAGGATGCCGGCCTGCGATGGCGGGATAATCGCGGTAAACGAATCGATATTGAACATGCCCAGGTTGCTGATCGTGAAAGTCGCGTCGATTAAATCCTGCGCGCGCGACTTCCCGGCCTTTGCTCGTTCGACCAAGTCACGGCGTTGAGTCGCAATTTCCGTGATGCTGGCGGTGTGCGCATTCGGAATCACCGCCGCGATTACGCCGTTATTCACCGCAATCGCGATTCCCATGTTCACGCCGGAGTGAAGGCGAATCCCATCCGGCGAATAGCTCGCATTCATGCGTGGATGGCGTATCAACACGCGCGACACAATCGCAGTCAGCAAGTCCGTGGTCGTAATTTTGACGGCGGAACTCACTTTGGATGAGAGAAGATTCTCGCGCGTGGAGAGCAAGGCGCTCGCCTCGACCTCACGAACCAGGAAGAAGTGCGGCACAGTTGTCCAACTTTGCGCTGTGCGCTCGGCCATCAATCTGCTGATTGTCGTGAAGGTTTCGAGCTTTACTCCGTCGGCGGAAGGCGCTTCGGCAGTCGGTGACAGGACTTTCGCCGCAGCTTCGACGTCCGACAGGAGAATCTCTCCGTCTTGGCCCGAGCCGCGCACGTTGTTCAGATTTACGTTTAACTCACCTGCGATTCGCCGCGCCTTCGGGGAAATCTTTGGCCTGCCACGCGAGACCACGTCGCCGGGAGGCGCAGCTTTTGCTTTTTCAGGCTGAGCAATCTTTGTGTTGATGGTTGACCCTGAAGTTACAGTTAGAGCCGATTCAGGTGGCGCCTCACCCTTCGCGACGATCCATGCAATGGTGGTGCCCACGGCGATCACTTCGCCGTCCTTGGCGTTCACACCTGCCAAAAATCCATCCGCCTGTGCTTCCACCTCGACGACGGCCTTATCCGTTTCCACTTCCATCAATGTCTCGCCCTTGGCGACAGCTTCGCCTTCCTTTTTACGCCACGAAACGAGTTTCCCGGTCTCTTGGGTGAGATCAAGAGCCGGCATAACCACACTGATAGCCATCATTCCTCGGAAGTAAAACTGGACAGAAAAACTTTTAGTCGGTCACCCCGACGCGTTCCGTTCTTGCGCTGGCCGCCACCATTTCCTTCACGCGCTTGCTTGGAGCCCCTTCTGTCTCACGCGTCGTCGCTAGCGGCCCGTTTACCGTGAAATAGTGCGCACCCGCCACCAGCAGTTCTTCGGCAGGGAAACGGGTGATTACCTCGTGTCCGGTTTCGGTGACCACGATCTCTTCTTCAATCCGCGCGGCAGCCCATCCATCTGTTGAGGGCCAGAACGTCTCCAGAGCAAAAACCATCCCCGGTTTGATTTCGCACGGATGATCGAGCGAAACCAACCTGCTGATAACCGGCTTCTCCCAAATCGCGAGCCCTACGCCGTGACCGTACTGCAGAGCGAATGCAGCTTCTTCATTCGGAAACCCGAATTCCTGCGCCTTGGGCCACAGCGCCGCAATTTCGCCCGTAGTCCGGCCGGGACGCACCAGGGAAATTGCCGCATCCAGATATTCGCGGCAGCGTTTGTAAGCGTCAATCATTGCGTGCGACGCGTAACCGATCGTGAAGCAGCGGTAGTAGCACGTGCGATAGCCCATATAGGAATGAAGAACGTCGTAGTACACGGGATCGCCGGGACGCAGCACACGATCGGAAAACACGTGAGGGTGCGGATTGCAGCGCTCGCCGGAAATCGCATTCACTGCTTCGACATATTCTGATCCCATGTCGTACAAAACCTTGCTGACC
>Ga0210394_10007510_pt1 | contig 11471 bp, 6 predicted proteins | sample IncBWC12MmetaG_FD_160121 | JGI IMG/M metagenome (GOLD analysis project Ga0210394, IMG submission 160121) | Forest soil microbial communities from Barre Woods Harvard Forest LTER site, Petersham, Massachusetts, United States - Inc-BW-C-12-M | ecosystem: Environmental > Terrestrial > Soil >... | reverse complement strand
CCGCCAAGCTTGCTCGCGTGGTCCAGGCCTACGCCGCAAAGAGCGGTGAAAGCGCGGCTGCCTAAGGCTTCATTTCTAGGGTTAGAACCGAAGGACAAATCTCATGGCCGATCTGCAAAAAATCGTAAATGACCTCTCCAGCCTCACCGTGCTCGAGGCCTCAGAGCTCGCCAAGCTTCTCGAAGAGAAGTGGGGCGTTTCCGCCGCGGCCGCCGTTGCGGTTGCGGCTGGCCCAGCGGCGGCGGCCGCTCCGGCTGCCGAGGAAAAGACCGAATTCACGGTCGTTCTCGCCGCCATCGGAGAGAAGAAGATCGAGGTGATCAAGGAAGTCCGCGCCATCACCGGCCTCGGCCTGAAAGAGGCCAAGGATCTGGTCGAAGGCGCGCCCAAGAACGTCAAGGAAGGCGTCAACAAGGATGAGGCCGCCAAGATCAAGGCGACCCTCGAAAAAGTCGGTGCAAAGGTTGAGTTGAAGTAGGCGAATGCCTATTTCAACGAAATCCCCGGGCGAGCGGAGCGAGACCCGGGGGTCCACGAAAGAAGTCAAAGCGTGCGGCGAAGGCGATGAGGTGATTCGGAACTTTGGCCGAATCACCTGAAAGTAGGCGCGAAATAGGGCGTGTGACGCCTGTCCCGACGGTCGCGATGGATTGCGGCCTTCTGGAGAGTCGTCTTGATCGCCTCGGTACCTCGAACCGCGAGGCTTTTTGCCTTCCGGTCCGAGCGTGTTGGTTTGAGCGGACGGTGCAACTGCCGGCGGTTCGAGCCCGATGGTTCGATTGAGCGAGAGGACATGATGGCGCAGACGTTTATCGGTCGGAAGCGCGTAAGGAAGTTTTTCGGAAAAATCGAGGAAGTCGCGGAGATGCCGAACCTCATAGAGGTTCAGAAGGCGTCCTACGACCAATTCCTGCTGGTGGTGGAGCCGCAAGGCGGCCGGCCCAACGAGGGCCTGCAGGCCGTGTTCAAGTCGGTATTCCCGATTTCCGACTTCTCCAACACCTCGCAGCTCGAATTCGTGAAGTACGAATTCGAGCCGCCGAAATACGACGTCGACGAGTGCCGCCAGCGCGGCATGACCTACGCCGCGCCGCTTAAAGTGACGCTGCGTCTCATCGTATTCGATATCGACGAAGAGACCGGCGCGCGTTCGGTCAAGGACATCAAGGAGCAGGATGTCTACATGGGCGACATTCCGCTCATGACCAATAACGGCACCTTCGTCGTCAACGGCACCGAGCGCGTCATCGTCTCGCAGATGCATCGCTCGCCTGGCGTGTTCTTCGATCACGACAAAGGTAAGACCCACTCCTCGGGCAAGCTCCTGTTCGCCGCCCGCATCATTCCCTATCGCGGTTCCTGGCTCGACATCGAGTTCGACGCCAAGGATATCGTTCATGCGCGCGTCGACCGGCGGCGGAAAATCCCCGTCACCTCGCTGCTCTATGCGCTCGGCATGTCCGGGGAAGAGATCCTCAACACCTTCTACAAGCAGGTACCCTACAAGCGCACCAAGGAAGGCTGGCGCGTGCCGTTCGATGCCAACCGGCTGCGCGGCTACAAGGCGGTCAACGATCTGGTCGATGCCGACAGCGGCAAGGTCGTGCTCGAAGCCGGCAAGAAGCTCACCGTGCGCCAAGCCCGGCAGCTCGCCGAGAAGGGGCTCAAGGCGCTGCGGATGACCGACGAGGAGTTGATCGGCCATTACATCGCCGAAGACCTCGTCAATCCGAAGACCGGCGAGATCTACGCCGAAGCCGGCGAGGAAATCACCGACAAGACGCTGAAAGCGCTCAACGAGGCGGGCTACAAGGAGCTGCCGCTTCTCAACATCGATCACGTCAATGTCGGCGCCTATATTCGCAACACGCTGGCGATCGACAAGAACATGACGCGCGAAGACGCGCTGTTCGACATTTACCGCGTCATGCGTCCGGGCGAGCCGCCGACGATCGATACGGCGCAGACAATGTTCCAGTCGCTGTTCTTCGATTCGGAGCGCTACGACCTGTCCGCGGTCGGCCGCGTCAAGATGAACATGCGGCTCGATCTCACCGCCGAGGATACCGTGCGCATCCTGCGCAAGGAGGACATCATCGCGGTGATCCGCACGCTGGTCGATCTGCGCGACGGCAAGGGCGAGATCGACGACATCGACCATCTCGGTAATCGGCGCGTGCGCTCGGTCGGCGAGCTGATGGAAAATCAGTATCGCATCGGGCTGTTGCGCATGGAGCGCGCCATCAAGGAGCGCATGTCCTCGGTCGATATCGACACCGTGATGCCGCAGGATCTGATCAACGCCAAGCCGGCGGCGGCAGCCGTGCGCGAGTTCTTCGGCTCCTCGCAGCTTTCGCAGTTCATGGATCAGACCAATCCGCTGTCGGAGATTACGCACAAGCGGCGCCTGTCGGCGCTTGGGCCCGGCGGGCTCACGCGCGAGCGCGCCGGTTTCGAAGTGCGTGACGTGCACCCGACGCATTACGGCCGCATCTGTCCGATCGAGACGCCGGAAGGGCCGAATATCGGCTTGATCAACTCGCTCGCGACCTATGCGCGGGTGAACAAATACGGCTTCGTCGAGACGCCGTACCGCAAAGTGAAGGACGGCCGCGTCACCGACGAGGTGATTTATCTCTCGGCGATGGAGGAGGGGCGCTACACGGTAGCGCAAGCCAACTCCGCCATCGACGCGAAAGGCCGCTTCACCGACGATCTCGTCGTCGTGCGCCATTCCGGCGACGTCCAGCTCATTCCGCCGGACAAGGTGGATTTCATGGACGTGTCGCCGAAGCAGCTCGTTTCGGTCGCCGCCGCGCTCATTCCGTTCCTCGAGAACGACGACGCCAACCGCGCGCTGATGGGTTCCAACATGCAGCGTCAGGCGGTGCCGCTGGTGCGCGCCGAGGCGCCGTTCGTCGGCACCGGCATGGAAGGCGTGGTCGCCCGCGATTCGGGCGCGGCTATCGCCGCGCGGCGCACCGGCGTCGTCGATCAGGTCGACGCCACCCGTATCGTCATTCGCGCTACCGACGAGGCCGACCCGACCAAGCCCGGCGTCGACATTTATCGGCTGCAGAAGTTCCAGCGCTCGAACCAGAACACCTGCATCAACCAGCGGCCGCTGGTGAAAGTGAGCGATCAGGTCAAGAAGGGCGACATCATCGCCGATGGTCCGTCGACCGATCTCGGCGAGCTGGCGCTTGGCCGTAACGCGCTGGTCGCGTTCATGCCGTGGAACGGCTACAACTTCGAGGACTCGATCCTGCTCTCCGAGCGGATCGTCAAAGACGACGTCTTCACTTCGATCCATATCGAGGAATTCGAGGTGATGGCGCGCGACACCAAGCTGGGGCCCGAGGAAATCACGCGCGACATTCCGAACGTTTCGGAAGAGACGCTGAAGAACCTCGACGAGGCGGGCATCGTCTATATCGGCGCCGAAGTGCGCGCCGGCGACATCCTGGTCGGTAAGATCACGCCAAAGGGCGAAAGCCCGATGACGCCGGAAGAAAAGCTCTTGCGCGCCATCTTCGGCGAAAAGGCCTCCGACGTCCGCGACACCTCGCTAAGGGTTCCGCCCGGCGTGCAGGGGACGGTGGTTGAAGTCCGCGTCTTCAACCGGCACGGCGTCGAGAAGGACGAGCGCGCGCTTGCCATCGAGCGTGAAGAGATCGAGCGGCTCGCCAAGGACCGCGACGACGAGCAAGCGATTCTCGATCGCAACGTCTATGGCCGCCTTGCCGAGTTGCTGGAAGGCCGCCAGGGCATTGCCGGCCCGAAGGGCTTCAAGAAAGACACCAAGATCACGCGGGCGGTGCTCGAAGAATATCCGCGCGCGCAATGGTGGATGTTCGCTTCGCCGAACGACAAGATCATGGCGGAGATCGAAGCCATCCGGAAGCAATACGACGAATCGAAGAAGCGGCTAGAACAGCGCTTCCTCGACAAGGTCGAGAAGCTGCAGCGCGGCGACGAGTTGCCGCCCGGCGTCATGAAGATGGTCAAAGTCTTCGTTGCCGTGAAGCGCAAGATCCAGCCCGGCGACAAGATGGCCGGCCGCCACGGCAACAAGGGCGTGGTGTCGAAGATCGTGCCGGCGGAGGACATGCCGTTCCTCGCCGACGGCACGTCGGTCGACGTCGTGCTCAATCCGCTCGGCGTGCCGAGCCGCATGAATGTCGGGCAGATCCTGGAAACCCACCTCGGCTGGGCCTGCGCCGGCCTTGGCATCAAGATCGGAAACGCCGTCGATTCCTATCAAGGCAAGCGCGATCCCAAGCCGCTCCGGGAGCTGCTGCGTAAAATCTATGGCGAGGACGAGACCATCAAGTCGCTTGACGAGAAAGGCCTCATGGAGCTCGGCGCCAATCTGCGCCATGGCGTGCCGATCTCGACGCCGGTCTTCGACGGCGCCAAGGAGGCCGACATCGAGCACATGCTCGATCTCGCCGGCCTCGATCATTCCGGGCAGGTGACGCTCTATGACGGGCGCACCGGCGACACGTTCGATCGCAAGGTGACCGTCGGCTACATCTACATGCTCAAGCTGCACCATCTGGTCGATGACAAGATCCATGCCCGGTCGATCGGCCCTTACAGCCTCGTCACCCAGCAACCGCTCGGCGGCAAGGCGCAGTTCGGCGGCCAGCGTTTCGGCGAAATGGAGGTGTGGGCGCTCGAAGCCTATGGCGCCGCCTACACGTTGCAGGAAATGCTGACAGTGAAGTCCGACGACGTCGCCGGACGCACCAAGGTCTACGAATCGATCGTGCGCGGTGACGACGCGTTCGAGTCCGGCATTCCTGAGTCGTTCAACGTGCTGGTCAAGGAAATGCGCTCGCTCGGGCTGAACGTCGACCTGTACAATTCGAAGCAACAGCGCGGCGACGGCGGCGGCATGTCCGAGGCGGCGGAATAGCGAGGGAAGAGCGGCAAGCGTGCCGCTGTCCCAGTCGTCATCGCCCGCGCAGGCGGGCGATCCAGTAACCCGCAGATGCGGTGATTACTGGGTGCCCCGCCTTCGCGGGGCATGACAAATCAGGATTTTTCGGGCTGCCGAGGCAGCCAAGGAGCAGACGATGAACCAAGAACTTATGAATCTTTTCAGCCCGCAGGTGCCGGCTCAGGTCTTCGACCAGATCCGGATTTCGATCGCGAGCCCGGATAAGATTCTGTCCTGGTCCTACGGTGAGATCAAAAAGCCCGAGACCATCAATTACCGCACCTTCAAGCCCGAACGCGACGGACTGTTCTGCGCGCGCATTTTTGGGCCGATCAAGGATTACGAATGCTTGTGCGGCAAGTACAAGCGCATGAAGTACAAGGGGATCATCTGCGAGAAGTGCTCGGTCGAAGTCACATTGTCGCGGGTGCGCCGCGAGCGCATGGGCCATATCGAATTGGCCGCGCCGGTGGCGCACATCTGGTTCCTAAAGTCGCTGCCAAGCCGGATTGGGCTCTTGCTCGACATGACGCTCAAGGATCTCGAGCGCATTCTGTATTTCGAGCATTATGTCGTGCTTGAACCGGGGCTCACCCCGCTCAAGGACCGTCAGCTTCTGAACGAGGACGATTACGTCAAGGCGCAGGATCAATTCGGCGCCGACAGCTTCACCGCCATGATCGGCGCGGAAGCGATCCGCGAAATGCTCAAAGCGCTCGATCTCGAGAAGATGGCGGCGGATCTGCGCCAGGAGATCATCGAATCGACGTCCGAATTGAAGCCGAAGAAGCTCGCCAAGCGGCTTAAGCTGATCGAAGCGTTCACCCAGTCCAAGAACAAGCCGGAATGGATGATCCTCACTCATGTGCCGGTGATCCCGCCCGACCTGCGGCCGCTGGTGCCGCTCGACGGCGGGCGCTTCGCCACGTCCGACCTCAACGACCTCTATCGCCGCGTCATCAACCGCAATAACCGCTTGAAGCGGCTCATCGAGCTGCGCGCGCCGGACATCATCATCCGCAACGAGAAGCGGATGCTGCAGGAAGCGGTCGATGCGTTGTTCGACAACGGCCGCCGCGGCCGCGTCATCACCGGTGCCAACAAACGGCCGCTAAAGTCGCTCGCCGACATGCTCAAAGGCAAGCAGGGCCGGTTCCGGCAGAACCTGCTGGGCAAGCGCGTCGACTATTCCGGCCGTTCGGTGATCGTGGTCGGCCCCGAGCTGAAGCTGCATCAGTGCGGGCTGCCGAAGAAGATGGCGCTCGAACTGTTCAAGCCGTTCATTTACTCGCGGCTCGACGCCAAGGGCCTGTCGACCACCGTGAAGCAGGCGAAGAAACTCGTCGAGAAGGAGAAGCCCGAGGTTTGGGACATCCTCGACGAGGTCATTCGCGAGCATCCGGTGCTGCTCAACCGCGCGCCGACGCTGCATCGGCTTGGCATCCAGGCGTTCGAGCCGGTTCTGATCGAAGGCAAAGCGATCCAGCTCCATCCGCTGGTTTGCGCGGCGTTCAATGCCGACTTCGACGGCGACCAGATGGCGGTGCACGTGCCGCTGTCGCTCGAGGCGCAGCTCGAAGCTCGCGTCCTGATGATGTCGACGAATAACATCCTGCATCCCGCCAACGGCGCCCCGATCATCGTGCCGTCGCAGGATATCGTGCTGGGCCTGTACTACCTTTCGATCATTCGCGACGCCGTGGATGGCGAGAAGCTCAAGGTGTTCGGCGACCTCGCCGAGATCGACCTCGCCTTGCACGAGAAGGTTGTCAGTCTGCATTCGCGGATCAAATACCGCTGGGAAGGCCTCGGCGAGGACGGCAAGCCGGTGACGCGCTGGTACGACACGACGCCGGGCCGCGTCATTCTCGGCTCGGTGCTGCCGAAGCTCGCCAAGACCCCGTTCGACCTCGTCAACAAGCTGATGACGAAGCGCGAAATCTCCGGCATGATCGACACAGTCTATCGCCACTGCGGTCAGAAGGAGACGGTGATCTTCTGCGACCGCGTCATGGCGCTCGGCTTTCATCACGCGTTCAAGGCCGGCATCTCGTTCGGCAAGGACGACATGGTGGTGCCGCGCTCCAAGAAGGCGAGCGTCGAGAAGACGCGCGACCTGGTCAAGGAATTCGAACAGCAATACAACGACGGCCTGATCACGCAGGGCGAAAAATACAACAAGGTCGTCGATGCCTGGTCGAAGTGCACCGAGGAAATCGCGGAAGCGATGATGAAGGAGATCTCGACCGCGCGGCCTTCAGGCGACAAGGGCCAGGAGGCTCAGGTCAACTCGATCTACATGATGGCGCATTCCGGCGCGCGCGGTTCCCCGGCGCAGATGCGTCAGCTCGCCGGCATGCGCGGCCTGATGGCCAAGCCGTCCGGTGAAATCATCGAGAGCCCGATCATCTCCAACTTCAAGGAAGGTCTGTCGGTGCTTGAGTACTTCAACTCGACGCACGGCGCGCGCAAGGGTCTCGCCGACACCGCGCTCAAAACCGCGAACTCCGGCTATCTGACGCGGCGCCTGGTCGACGTGGCGCAGGACTGCATCATCACCGATGTGGACTGCGGCACGACGCGCGGCATCAAGGTGCGTGCCATTATCGATGCCGGCACGGTCGTCGCCTCGCTGGCGAGCCGCATCCTCGGCCGCACCACGGCCGAGGACGTGCGCGATCCGACGAGCAACGAAGTGCTGGTGCCGAATGCGACACTGCTCGAGGAGCAGCACGTCGAGCGCTTGGTCAATACCGGCGTGCAGGAGGTGAAGATCCGTTCGGTGCTGACCTGCGAGACGACGAGCGGCTGCTGCGGCATGTGCTACGGGCGCGATCTCGCCCGCGGCACTCCGGTCAATATGGGCGAGGCGGTGGGCGTCATCGCCGCGCAATCGATCGGCGAGCCGGGCACGCAGCTCACCATGCGCACGTTCCACATCGGCGGCGCGGCGCAGATTTCGGAGCAGTCGTTCGTCGAGTCGAACTTCGAAGGCGCGGTGAAAATCAAGAACATGAACGTCGCCCGCAATTCGGACGGCGATCTGATCGCGATGAACCGCAACCTCATCGTGGCCGTGCTCGATCCCGATGGCACCGAGCGTGCCGTGCACCGCATCCAATATGGCGCGCGGCTCAAGGTTTCCGACGGCGAACACATCAAGCGCGGCCAGCGCATCGCCGAGTGGGATCCATACACCCGCCCGATCCTCACCGAACTCGACGGCGCGGTCGGCTTTGAGGATCTCGTTGACGGTCAGTCGCTAACGGAGACGCTCGACGAGTCGACTGGCATCGCCAAGCGCGTGGTCATCGATTGGCGCTCGGGCTCCGCCCGCGGCCAGCAGGACCTGCGCCCGGCGCTGGTGATCAAAGGCAAGGATGGCAAAATCCTGAAACTCAGCCGTGGCGGGGAAGCCCGCTATCTGCTGGCGGTGGATGCCATCATCTCGGTCGATCCGGGCAGCACGGTGGGTGCGGGTGACGTTATCGCGCGTATCCCGACGGAGAGCGCCAAGACGCGCGACATCACCGGTGGCCTGCCGCGCGTCGCCGAACTGTTCGAGGCCCGTCGCCCGAAGGAATCCGCGGTCATCGCGGAAATCTCCGGCACGGTCCGTTTCGGCCGCGACTACAAGAACAAGCGGCGCATTACCATCGAGCCGACCGGCAAGGATGAGGAGCCCAGGGAGTATCTCGTCCCCAAGGGCAAGCACATCCACTTGCAGGACGGCGACGTGATCGAGAAGGGCGACTTCATCGTCGAAGGCAACCCGGCGCCGCATGACATCCTGGCGATCAAGGGCGTCGAGGAGCTTGCCGGCTACCTCGTCAACGAGATCCAGGACGTCTATCGGCTGCAGGGCGTCGCCATCAACGATAAGCACATCGAAGTCATCGTTCGGCAGATGCTGCAGAAGGTCGAGATCGTCAATTCCGGAGAAACGGATCTCATCCAGGGCGAACAGGTCGACAAAACTGAGTTCGACGAGGTCAATGCGCGTTTCGTGGCGGAAGGCAAGAAGCCGGCGACCGCGCATCCGGTGCTGCTTGGCATCACCAAGGCCTCGCTGCAGACGCGCTCGTTCATCTCGGCGGCATCGTTCCAGGAGACGACGCGCGTACTCACGGAAGCCGCGGTCAATGGCAAGGCCGATACGCTCGACGGCTTGAAGGAAAATGTCATCGTCGGCCGCCTGATCCCGGCGGGGACCGGCGCCATGATGAACAAGATCCGCGAAGTCGCAGTCAAGCGCGATGCGCTCATTCTCGCCGAGCGCGAGAAGGAGGCGGCGGCCAAGGCCGAGGCGGCTGCCGAACCGGTGGCGCTGCCCGCGGCGGAGTAATGCTCCCCGTGACGAAATCGAGGGCCGCCCGGTGGGCGGCCCTTTTCTTTGGGCTACACTGACGGATTATGTCCACACACATCAAAATCCTCAGTGGCGGCGCCATGCGTCCGCTCATGGTCGACATCGTGCCGCTGTTCGAGCGCGCGCGCGGCGTCAAAATCGAGATCGAATTTCGCCTAACGTCGGTGTTGCAGAAGGAAATCGAAGCCGGCGCCGCGTTCGACATTGCGCTGTTGCCGCGGCCGGAGCTCGATGCGCTGGTGCGGGCCGGAAAAATCACGGATGGCGCCACCGCCGACATGACTCGTTCCGCTATAGGTGTCGCAGTGCGTGCCGGCGCGCCTAAGCCCGATATCGGCACAGTCGAAGCATTCCAGCGCTCGCTCTTAACGGCGCGGTCGATCGCTTTCAGCGATGGTCCGAGCGGCGCCTATATCGCGGCATTGTTGGAGCGGCTCGGCATCGCGGAAGAGATGAAGCCGAAGACGAAGTTAACGAGCGCTCCCGTCGCTGAGCTTGTCGCCGCCGGCGAGGCGGAGATCGGCATGCAGCAGATCGTCGCCATCCTGCCGGTCAAAGGCGCCGAACTCGCCGGCCCGCTGCCGAGCGAATTGCAAAACGTCATTATCTATGCCGCCGGGCTTGCCGCCGGCGCCCCAGATACCGTCGCGGCGCGCGACTTCATCGATTTTATGCGGACCGAGGCGGCGCGGCGCCTGATCCGCGCCAAAGGCATGGAGCCGGGCTGATCGATTCCCCGTAAATGTCGCAGATGTGCTTGCGCCATCGCAGTTTTATGCCCATATCGGCTTGACTTGGGGCGGTAGCGCCGATACATACCGCCCACTTTTCGGCAGGCGGTGAGCTTCGCCAGTCGGAACGGCCTGCCGGGTCCCCGAATAAGCTATTGTAAGTCTTAGCTTTATTGGTTCGGACGTGGCGTGACGCCTCGACGAAGGAAGCTCAAACGCTGCCTCTGACTTCGCAAAGTCAGATTATCGGGGCAAGACCGCGCTCGCATCGCGGTCCTCTGCGACGGCCAAGCGCCCTTCCGCGCCGGGAAGCGGATGGCGCGATTTGGTTTTGCGCAGATGGATCGGTTTTGCGGGCAAGAATCTTGCGGCGGGCTGCAGTGGACGACTCGGACTAGGAGCGAAGTAACGGATGCCGACGATCAACCAGCTCATTCGCAAGCCGCGAGTGACGCAGCACGCGAAGAAGAAGGTGCCGGCTTTGCAGGGGAGCCCGCAAAAGCGCGGCGTCTGCACCCGCGTCTACACCACGACGCCGAAGAAGCCGAACTCGGCGCTGCGCAAAGTCGCCAAGGTCCGGTTGACCAATGGTTTCGAAGTCATCGGCTATATCCCGGGCGAGGGCCATAACCTGCAGGAGCATTCGGTGGTGATGATCCGCGGCGGCCGCGTCAAGGATCTGCCCGGCGTGCGCTACCACATTCTGCGCGGCGTACTCGACACCCAGGGCGTGAAAAACCGTAAGCAACGTCGGTCTAAGTACGGAGCAAAACGGCCCAAGTAATTGGGTCGTTTTGCGTCCCGAGGAAGCAAGACAAGGAAGTTTAGAGATGTCCCGCCGCCACAGGGCAGATAAGCGCGAGATCCTGCCGGACCCGAAATTCGGGAACGTCGTGGTCACGAAATTCATGAACTCGGTGATGCATGCCGGCAAGAAGTCGGTCGCCGAGAACATCGTCTATGGCGCGCTGGACCTCATCGAGGGCAAAACCCGGGGCAACCCGGTTGGCGTTTTCCAGCAGGCTCTGGATAACGTCATGCCGTCGATCGAAGTTCGTTCGCGGCGCGTCGGCGGCGCCACCTATCAGGTGCCGGTTGAAGTGCGTACGTCGCGGCGTCAGGCGCTCGGTATCCGCTGGATCATCTCCGCCGCGCGCGAACGCAACGAAAAAACGATGACCGAGCGGCTCTCCGCGGAGCTGCTCGACGCATCGAATAACAGGGGGAATGCCGTAAAGAAGCGCGAGGACACGCACCGGATGGCGGAAGCCAATCGTGCGTTCTCGCACTATCGCTGGTGACGGCAACAGCGAAGGATCCCCACAAAATGCCCCGCACCCATCCGATCGAGGACTACCGCAACTTCGGCATCATGGCCCACATCGATGCCGGCAAGACGACGACGACCGAGCGCGTCCTCTATTAC
>Ga0210394_10007509_pt1 | contig 11471 bp, 10 predicted proteins | sample IncBWC12MmetaG_FD_160121 | JGI IMG/M metagenome (GOLD analysis project Ga0210394, IMG submission 160121) | Forest soil microbial communities from Barre Woods Harvard Forest LTER site, Petersham, Massachusetts, United States - Inc-BW-C-12-M | ecosystem: Environmental > Terrestrial > Soil >... | reverse complement strand
CGGTAATTTCGACCAGGTCGGGCCCGGGCTCCGCGCCATCCATGGTTTCCTCGCTGGCGATCGCTTGCGTCAACAGCACGTCGCGTGCTCGTGTGCGCAGCTCCTTGACGATTTCCTCGTCGAACTCCTCGATGCCGTTCAATTCGCTGGCCGGCACATAGGCAATTTCTTCGATGGTCGAAAAACCTTCCTGCACCAAGATGCTCGCCACGTCGGCATCGACATCCAGCTGTTTCATGAAGGTCTCGCGCAATGCGAGGGACTCCGTTTCGCTCTTTGCCTCCGCTTGCGACTCGCTCATGACGTTCAACTCCCAACCCGTCAATTCGCTCGCCAAACGAATGTTTTGACCGCCTCGGCCGATGGCCTGCGAGAGTTTGTCCTCGGAAACCGCGATATCCATCGAATGCGAGTCCTCGTCGACCACAATGGAGGTGACCTCGGCCGGCGCCATGGCGTTGATGACGAACTGCGCGTTGTTGTCGTCGAATGGAATGATGTCGACGCGCTCGCCGGCGATTTCGTTGGAAACCGCCTGTACGCGCGAGCCGCGCATGCCGACGCATGCGCCGACCGGATCGACACGCGGATCGTTGCTGCGCACGGCGATCTTGGCGCGCACACCCGGATCGCGGGCGGCCGCCAGAATGTTGATAAGTCCTTGACCCACTTCCGGCACTTCCAGCTTGAACAACTCGATCAAGAACTCGGGCGCGGTGCGCGATAAGAACAATTGCGGGCCGCGCGGCTCGGTCCGCACCTCTTTCAAATAGGCTTTGATGCGGTCCTGAGAGCGCACCGGCTCGCGCGGGATCATCTCTTCGCGCGCAATGAATCCTTCGGCATTGGCGCCGAGATCCACATAGACGCCATTGCGGTCGACGCGCTTGACGATGCCGCTGACCAGGGTTCCGGCGCGGTCCTTGTAGGCATCGACCACCTGGGCACGTTCGGCTTCGCGAACCTTCTGCACGATGACTTGCTTGGCGGTCTGCGCGAGAATCCGTCCGAACGGCACCGACTCCATCGGCTCCTCGACGTAACCGCCCGGCTCGACGTCCTTATCGATGTCGCGCGCATCATCCAAGCGCAGCTCGCGCTCCGGCGTTTCGAGCTCGGTGGATTCGTCGGCGAACACCTTCCAGCGCCGAAACGTGTCGTAGGCTCCGGTCTTGCGGTTGATCGCGACGCGCACGTCGAGCTCCTCGCCATGCTTTTTGCGGGTCGCAGAGGCAAGCGCCGCTTCCAGCGCGTCGAATATAATTTCCTTGTCGACGCCTTTCTCATTGGAAACCGCATCGACGGCCATCAGAATTTCTTTGTTCATAAACCTTACGACTCCTCGCTCACTCCGGCCGCAATCTCGCCTTCTGAATTCGATCGAGCGGCAGGCTGTACGCCTTGCCGTCGACTTCCACTACAATCGTGTCGGGGGCAACCGACTTCAAGATCCCGATAAATCGCCGTCTGCCGTCCATCGGCAGTTTCAATTCGGCCGCGATGCGCTCGCCGCTGAATCGCTCGAAATGGGCGCGGGTACGCAAAATCCGATCAAAACCCGGTGACGAGACTTCCAGCGTGTAATGCCCCTTGATCGGATCCTGAGCCTCGAGCACCTGGCTCACCGCCTGGCTCACGCTGGCGCAGTCATCCACCGTAATTTGACCGCCCGGCTCTGCAGCGCGCCGGTCGATGTATATCCGCAAGACCCCGCCGTGCCTTTCGCGCGCAAACTCGATGTCGACCAACTCATAGCCCAACGCCTCGATAGGCGGCTCCAGCAAGCGCATCAAGGCGTCACGCATGTTCCTCAGGCCCCAATCCGAAAAAACAAAAAAGGGGACCATCGGCCCCCTTAATCCTCAAATAAAAAGCCCCTCACGGGGCCCAACCGAAAAGCGCGGAGCCATTGAAATTAATGGAAAGTTTCCACTAACTGCAACGCTTGCCTAGCTCCCCGCCGAGGGGCGCGATTATAGGCAAAGCCGCCCGGGGCGTAAACCCTGTTCGTGCTTGCGTTCGTCAAAACTTAAGGCCGCATTTCTGCGGCCTTAAGTAATCGCTCAAATCTTAAACGCTGTTACCAGCGCTTCGGGCCGCGCGATCCACCGCCGCCACCACCACCGCCGCCGGTGCGCTCCTGAGCCTCGTTCACCTTCAGCGCTCGCCCGTCGACATCATGGCCATTCAGCGCTTGCATAGCGCGCGCAGCGTCTGCGCTAGCCATTTCAACGAACCCGAATCCGCGGGGCCGGCCGGTGTCGCGATCATTGATCAACGCCACCGACTGTACCGCGCCATGCTTCTCGAACAGTGCGCGCACTGCGGCTTCGTCCATTGAGAACGGGAGATTGCCAACATACATTTTCGTCATGTGAAGAATACCTACTACAAAAGAAACTATCGGCTGGTCACTTGCCTACATTTAAGCGGAATGCCAGCCACCTGGATCGAAGAAACCTGCTTTGTGGGTTGTGGCCAAGGTGACGCCGGAGCGGCGCGGTGACCAAAAACGGACCAAGTAGAAATCACGAACCGGCGCGGATACTACAGCAAATTACTGATAAACACGAATATTCCGCCTCTGGTGTGTGAGCGCCGTCGGATGGCGCCGTGCACCGAAAGCAGGCAATCAAGCTCGCGACATCTCATTGTGCGATGCATCAAATTTTTCCGTACTACCTGGCGCTGCTTCCGTCCTGGGCCGGCGCTGCTACCATCGGAGGATGCCCTTGAAATTCCTACACCCGCGGTATTGGATCACCTGGGTGGGCCTTGGCGTCATGCGCAGCCTCACACTGTTGCCCTACGCGGCGCAACGGCGAGTGGGCAGCGCGATCGGAGCGCTTTTGCGGCAGCTGCCGCTGCACTTCAGGCGCGTCGCGCGCCGAAACATCGATCTTTGCCTTCCGGAGCTTAGCGAACAGGAACGCGCCGCTCTGCTGGACCGCCACTTCCGCAGTCTTGGGATGGCACTGTGCGAAACGGCCAATACCTGGTGGAACAGCGATCGCCGGGTCAACAAACTCGCGGACGTGCAAGGACTGCATCACTTGCAGGCGGCGCTTGCCAAGGGCCGCGGCGCCATCCTGCTCGGCGCCCATTTCACGACCATCGAAATCTCAACTCGCATTTTGGGTACGGTGGTGCCGTTGCATGTCGTTTTTCGGCCGTGGAAAAACGCGCTGCTGTCGCACATTATGTACACCAGCTTCTGCCGTCATGGATATCCCATCCCGTACGACGACATTCGCGCCATGCTTCGAGCGCTGAAGAAAAACGAAGCGGTGTGGTACGCGCCGGACCAAAGCTACCGCAACAAGGGAGCGGCGCTGGTCAAATTCTTCGGCATCCCGGCGGCCACCAATACCGCCACCTCGCGTTTGTCACGCATTTCCGGCGCCCCGGTCATGACCTATTTTGCCGAACGGCTGCCGGGCAACGACGGCTACCGCGTGGTGATCGGACCTGCGTTCGAGGATTTCCCCGGCGATACAATCGAGGATGCGGAGCGCTATAACCGCCTATTGGAACAGCAGATTCGCCGCGTCCCGGAACAGTATTTTTGGGTGCACCGCCGCTTCAAGGGATTGAGCGCCGATTATCCTAACTACTACGGGCGCGATTCGCGCGATCCCACAGCGGCGGAAACGCTAAAGCCGGCTCCCGAGTAAGTGAGGATCAATCCCACCCTGCGCAAGGCCACGTTGGCCGATATCCCCGAACTGCAGGCGCTGATCGCCCGCTCGGCGCGGGGCCTGAGCACCGCTGACTATCGGCACTCCCAGATCGAAGGCGCGCTCAAGGGCGCCTTCGGTGTGGATACCCAGCTGCTGACCGACCAAACCTATTACGTGGTCGAAGAAGCAGGGCAGTGCATCGGCTGCGGCGGTTGGAGCTTTCGCGCGACGCTGTTCGGCGGCGACGCCCGCGCCGAACGCGACTCAACCCCCTTGGATCCAAAGACCCAGGCTGCCAAGATTCGCGCCTTCTTCGTCGACCCGAGCCATGCCCGCCGCGGTATCGGCTCGCTGCTGCTCGAGCACTGCGAGAATGAGGCGCGACGCTTGGGATTCTCGCAGGTGGAACTCATGGCTACCCTGCCCGGCGCGAAGCTGTACGCCGCCCGCGGCTATGTGGGAGCAGCGCTGGTGCATTTCGATGTCGGATCCGGCGAGACCATCGAATTCATCCCCATGCGCAAAGCCTTAAATCCATAGCCGCCGCCAACCCGCGTGCCCCAATTCGCGCAGGGTGCGGATATTTCTGCGATAGATTTCGTCCGTATCGCCCACCGCGGCGATCGCGCGCTCGACACTGGCTTCGCGCAACAGGTGCAGCATCGGATAGGGAGAGCGATTGGTGTAGTTCTCGATATCCTCGGACTGCGTGCCCGCGAACTGGTACTGAGGATGAAAGCTGGCCACCTGCAACTCGCCTTCCAGCCCCAGTTCGCCGACCATGGCTGCGCAAACGTCGAGAAAATCGTTGTACTCGAGAAAATCGTTGAGCACTAGAGGATGAATGAGCAGCGCCGTCTCGCAGTGCGAGGGATCGGCCGCATCCAAGACGAGCAATTCCGAGCGCAGATCTTGCAACAACCCCGCTGCGGAGCGTTGCTCACTGACGAAGAAACGCACGCGATCGGCGCGGTACGCACGTTCCGCGAATGGGCACAGGTTGAGACCGATGACGGATTTTTCCAGCCAGCGGCGTGTGGTGGAGACGACTTCCTCGTTATCGATGAGCAACTCCCGCAGCTTTGTCTCGATCCGCTTTCGCGTATCCTAACCACTGCTTGGACTTAACCATAGAGTACCTCGATGGCACAACCGATCCTCGCCACGCTGATCCCAGGAGACGGGATCGGTCCCGAAATCATGGACGCGACGCTGGCCGCGCTCGACGCTCTCGGCGCGCCCTTTCAGTGGGAACCGCAGCTTGCGGGCATGGAGGGCGTGAGGGCCGCCGGCGATCCTTTGCCGCCCGCAACGATCGACAGCATCACGCGCACGCGATTGGCGCTTAAAGGGCCGCTGGAGACTCCGTCGGGCGGCGGCTATCGGTCTTCGAATGTTCGTTTGCGCGAACAATTCCAGCTGTATGCGAATCTGCGCCCCGCCCGGACGCTCATCCCGGGCGGCCGATTCGATGACATCGACCTGGTCGTGGTGCGCGAAAATCTCGAGGGTCTATACATCGGGCATGAGCACTACATCCAAATCGACGACGATCCGCATGCGGTGGCCATGGCCACCGGTGTCAACACGCGGCAAGGCAGCCGGCGCCTGCTGGAATTCGCGTTTGAGCACGCCATTGCCACGGGCCGGAAAAAAGTCGCGATCGTGCACAAAGCCAATATCATGAAGGCCTTGACCGGTATTTTTTTGGAAACCGGCCTGGAATTGTACGAACGCAAGTACCGGGGCCGGTTCATCCTCGAGACGGTCATCATCGATGCCTGTGCCATGAAGCTCGTGCTGAACCCCTGGCAATTCGACGTTTTGGTGACCACCAATTTGTTCGGCGACATCCTGTCCGATCTGGCGGCCGGATTGGTGGGAGGATTGGGAATGACGCCCGGCGCCAACATCGGCGCCAACGCCGCGATCTTCGAAGCCGTGCATGGCTCGGCCCCGGACATCGCCGGCAAGGGAATCGCGAACCCGATCGCCCTCATGCTCGCTGCCGCGATGATGCTCGAGCACTGCCACTTGCCGCACATGGCCGCGCGCCTGCGAACCGGCATCGACCAAACTCTCAACGTCGACCGCGTGCGCACCGGAGATTTGGGCGGTACGGCGAGCACGGCGGATTTTTCCCGCGCGCTGGTCAAGCGTCTCGGCAAGACTTGAGGTTTCGGCATGCCGCCCATTGTCTCGATCAACAATGTCACGAAGTCGTACGCCTCGGGTTTTCAGGCCTTGAAGCTGGTCAACCTCGACATCGACAAGGGCGAGATCTTCGCGCTTCTCGGACCCAATGGCGCCGGCAAGACCACGCTGATCAATATCATTTGCGGCATCGTGATCGCCAGCAGCGGCACGGTGACCGCGAATGGCCACGACATCGTGCGCGACTACCGCGCCGCCCGCTCCATGATCGGCTTGGTGCCGCAGGAACTCTCCACCGACGCGTTTGAAACGGTGTGGGCGACCGTTTCTTTCAGCCGCGGCCTGTTTGGCCGGGCGCCGAACCCAGCCTTTATCGAGGGGCTGTTGCGCGACCTGTCGCTGCTCGACAAACGCCGCACCCGAATCATGGAATTGTCCGGCGGCATGAAGCGCCGCGTGATGATCGCCAAAGCGCTGTCCCACGAGCCGCAGATACTGTTCCTGGATGAGCCGACTGCGGGCGTGGATGTCGAATTGCGCCGCGATATGTGGGCATTGGTGCGCGGCCTGCGCGACACGGGCGTCACCATCATTTTGACCACCCACTACATCGAAGAGGCCGAAGAGATGGCCGACCGGATCGGCGTCATCAACAAAGGCTCGCTGGTGCTGGTCGAGGACAAGAAAGAATTGATGAAAAAACTCGGCAAGAAGCAATTGACCCTGCATCTGCAAACGCCGCTCAAGCAAATCCCCGGCGATTTGGCCGCCTGGAACCTCGAACTCAAGAGCGATGGCGTGGATCTCGTCTACACCGCAGAGAGCGCCGCTGGCGTCGATATTTCCAAGCTGCTCGAGCGTTTGAGCGAGCTGTCGATCGTGATCAAGGATCTGCAAACGCAGCAGAGCTCGCTGGAGGATATATTCGTCAACCTGGTGAGCGAGCGGGCATGAACCAGCCAACGCCGCCGGTCAGGTTCAACCGCCACGGGGTCTGGGCGATCTACAAGTTCGAAATCGCGCGGGCCCTGCGCACCCTGGTGCAAAGCCTGGTCACGCCCGTCATTACCACATCGCTGTACTTCGTGGTGTTCGGCGCGGCCATCGGCTCGCGGCTTGCCGGCACCGCCGGCGTGAATTACGGGGCATTCATCGTGCCCGGCCTCATCATGTTGGCGCTGTTCACGGAAAGCCTGTCCAATGCCTCATTCGGCATTTATTTTCCGAAATTCACGGGCACGATCTACGAACTGCTCTCCGCGCCGGTGTCCTACGTCGAAATCCTGATCGCCTACGTCGGCGCCGCCGCGACCAAGTCCGTGGTCCTGGGGTTGATCATCATGGCCACCGCATCGTTGTTCGTGCCCATCAAGATCATTCACCCGCTGTGGATGATTGGATTTTTGCTGATGACGGCGGCCACCTTCAGCTTGTTCGGATTCATCATCGGCATTTGGGCGAAGAGCTTCGAACATCTGCAGTTCATCCCGATGCTCATCATTACACCGCTCACCTTCCTGGGCGGCGCCTTCTACTCGATCGATATGCTGCCGCCGGCATGGCGCACCTTCAGTCTCTTCAATCCCATCGTGTACTTGATCAGCGGTTTCCGCTGGAGCTTTTACGGCAGCGCCGATGTCAGCGTCGGTGTGAGCATGCTGATGACGGTGGGATTCTTCGTGATTTGCATTGGCGTGGTGGCGTGGATATTCAAGACCGGATATCGGCTGAAGAATTAGCGCGGCATTGCCGCGCAGCGATCGCAGCGCTCATTAAAAAGGGCGGCAGCGAAACAATCGCTGCCGCCCCAGACTCAAGCTCGACAATAAAGATTGTTGTTATTAGAACTTGTACACCGCCTTCACGTAGTAGAAGCCGCCGTTGATGCCGAAGGGCGAGAACCCCGGGTATTGGGTGACGGCGGCGTTGTCCGCAGCCGCATCTTCGCGGCCCAGGATGTTGCTGTTCAGCTTGTTGGGAAAGCGATTGAACAAGTTCTGCGCACCCACCGCCACCTTCAGATGGTCGGTGAACAGGTAGCTGACATCCAGGTTGGTGACGGCCGTGAGATTGATCTTGTCCTGGAAGTACTGGAAATTGCCGGTCGGGTTGTCGCCGTCGTCATTCTCGTAATCCGACGACGGGCCGTAGACTTTCTCGACCAGGTTGACCTGCAACTTGCCGATCGTGAGCAGGGCGCCGAGATCGATCACGTATTTCGGGGTCGCCGTGGTCAGCTGCGAGTACGCCTCCTGGTCATACAGCACGTTGGGCTGCAGCTGCGGCGGCGTGGACGCGTACTTGGTGATGGTGGTGTCGTTGTAGGTCGCGGCGATGGAATAGTCGATCTTGCCGAAGCCGTATTCGAACGGGAAGCTGAACACCAAGTCGGCGCCTCGCGTACGGGTATCGATGCCATTCGCAAAGATGTTGATGCCGTAGGAACCGGTAGCCAACACGCCTGGATCGATGACGTCAGTACCCGCGCCGTAAATGGCGATCGCATGATTGATCGAGGCGGAGCCCGGCAGCGGGGTCGGCACGCCGTTGATCGCGCCGGCCAGGTTGCCGCTGCCCCAGATGCGATTGGTGATGGTGATCTGGTACAGGTCAAAGGTCATATTCATGTGCTGAATGGGGCGCCACACGACGCCTGCGCTCAAGTTGACCGATTTCTCAGGCTGCAGCCCGCTGCCGAGCCCCAGCGGCACCGCGGCGGGAGAATTGGGCGGCAATTGAATGTAGGCCGTCACCGGTCCCACATTCGTCGAAGAATAGTATTCTTCGGCGAGGGTGGGTGCACGGAAGCCGTTGCTCACGGTGCCGCGCACCGCGAGATCCGGCGTGAAATCGTAGCGCGCCGTCAACTTGCCAACGGTGGTGCTGCCGAAGTCGTTGTAGTGCTCGTAGCGCCCCGCGGCGATAACGCGCAGATTGTCGATGGGCTTGGCGCTGAATTCGACGTAGCCGGCATAGTTCTTGCGGCTATGCGATGCGGCATCGGCCGGGGTAAATCCGGGGTAGGACTGCGCACCGCCGTTTTCCCAGGACAGTGGCACGCCGGCACCGATCTGGTAGGTCTCGCGGCGGTACTCGCCGCCGAAGGCGACATTCAAAGGACTCGCAAGACCCACCTCGAAGTCACGCTTGAGGTCAACCGTCGACACCCACTGCGTGGCTTGCAGGTAGCCGTCGTAGAAGTTATTGGCTTGCGGAATACCGTTCAGTGCGTACACCCCGGCGTTGATGCTGTTGGTGGTGTTGATGTTCACCTTATCGCCGCCATAGCCGGTGGTCACATCCCAGTCCCACGAGGCGATCGTGCCCCTGATACCTAGATTGCCCTGGTAATCATCCTCATCGCTGGCTTCCTGGGGGTTGAAGCCGTTGAGATACGCATACGTCGTGACCATGGTGAGCGGGTCCGTGAATGAAGCCTTCGCCGGCACGCGGTAATTCTCGTAGGAGGCCGCATTTTTTTTGCCGTAGCTGCCAAACGCATAGAGCTCGATACCGCCTTCGAAATTGAAGCCCGAGTTCACGGACATGATCTTTGTCTGAACCGCCGCATCGCCGGAGATGCGGTTGAGGTATGGATACCCCGGCACATTCGCCGCGTTGTTATTGGGGAAGCCGTCGGCGGCCAGATTGGCCGGATACAAGCGCGGATCGATCGCGCCGACGTTGCTGTGGCCATGGTCGCGGAAATCGCCGGTTATATTGAAAAAGCCGCCGGGGCCCGCCTCGAACCCGGCATTGGCGCTGACATCTTCGGTGCGGCCGCCGCCGTTGTTGCCGTACTGGCCGTACAGTCCGGCGAGGGTGCCGCCGGAGGAATTCGTCTTCAGGATGATGTTGACGACGCCCGCGATGGCATCTGAGCCGTATTGCGCCGCCGCGCCGTCCGTCAATACTTCGATGTGATCGATCGCATCGAGCGGCAGGAAATTCAAATCGACGCCCGCACCGCCTTGAAAGGGCGAGCCGACATCGACCGCGAGATTGGCGGTGGTATGGCGGCGCTTGCCGTTGATCAACACCAGCACGTCGTTGGGACTTACGCCGCGCAATCTGGCCTGCAGCGTCTGTCCGGCCATGTCGAAGCCGAAGGCCTGCAGCTGCAGCGAGGGCACCAGCGCCGACAATGCCCCCATCAGGTCGGGAGCACCGGAAGCCGCCAGCGCCTGCGAGCTGATGAGTTGAATCGGCGCAGGGCTATCCATGACCTTGATGCCGGTGACGCGCGAGCCCGTCACGATGACCTCATTGAGAGCGGTGTCCGTGTCGGCACTTGCTTCGGCGGCCAGCGACCGCGACGAGTGCAACGGTAAGGCCGCACCTACCAGGGCGATCAGCGCCCAGAACTTAATGGACGGCGTCCACATTCGATTCAACGACATGTAATGCTCTCCGTGATTTTTGAAAATCCGCATTTCGGCACCCCTTTGTTCTTTATGGCTCGCCGGCGCGCTATTGATCTCAATTTCTCGCGTCCGGGCGCTAGCCTAGGTGCAATTAGTAGGCCAATATGCAACAAAATACAACCGGAGAAATACGCACCCTGCGGCCAGCGCCGCAATCAAGCGGCTTTTGGCCGAATAAATCCATACATTTCATCAATTTGAAATATGAATCTCAGCTCTGTCACGAACCGAAATTCTGTTGGATTTCTGCTACACCCGTCGACCTCCTGATAGTCGAGGCGCGTCGAGGCGGTGCAGCGGGTCAGATGGCTGCGCCAATTCGGTGCGCTGCTATTCCCAGATGACCGGGATGATCGAGACCACCAAGAGAGCCGCAATCGAGTAGTTGAACCAGCGGCGGCGCGATTGCGTTTGCAGGAACTTGCGCAGCAGCGACCCGAAGTAGGTCCAGCAGCAAACGCTGGCCATGGTGATGAAGAGGGCTATCGCAGCCAGCGTGGCGATTTGCAGCGGCAGCGTGCGGTCCACCACCGTGTAGGTCGTCACCAGGCTCAAGGCCACCACCCAGCCCTTGCCGTTCACCCACTGAATCAAGGCTCCCTGCATGAAGGTCAAAGGTTTGCGAGTTCCGCGCGCCTCATCCATGGCGGAAGCCCGCGCGATTCGCCATGCCAAGTACAGCATGTACACGATGCAGACATACCTCAGCACCGTGTGTATGGGCGGAAACGCGATGAAGATCTTTGCCAGCCCGAGACCGACGATCAAGAGCATGAGCGGGAAACCGACAGTGACGCCGAGGATGTGCGGAATGGTGGCGCGAAAGCCGAAATTCACGCCGGAGCTTGCCACCAAAATGTTGTTCGGGCCGGGCGTGAAGCCCATCGATATCATGAAGGGGAAGCTGCTGACGATGAGCCCCAGGGGAAAAGCTTGCATTGCAAAATACTACCATCTGGATGCCGCCGCGGCATGCTTGCAATTAGTTAACATACTCGTTAATCTTCTCTTCAAGCGTTTATATAATATCCACCGGAGGTCATCATGAAACCCACTCCCAGTGATTGGCCGCGCCTCTCGAGCTCGCTGTTCTACCAAGACGCCGCGGCTGCCATTGATTGGCTGTGCAACGCATTCGGCTTTGAAGTGCGCCTGAAGGTCGAAGGCGACAACGGCCGGATCGAGCACAGCGAACTGACCTACGGAGAAGGAT
>Ga0210394_10007508_pt1 | contig 11471 bp, 9 predicted proteins | sample IncBWC12MmetaG_FD_160121 | JGI IMG/M metagenome (GOLD analysis project Ga0210394, IMG submission 160121) | Forest soil microbial communities from Barre Woods Harvard Forest LTER site, Petersham, Massachusetts, United States - Inc-BW-C-12-M | ecosystem: Environmental > Terrestrial > Soil >... | reverse complement strand
GGCCGCCGCCGAGGAGATGCGCGCATCGACCGCGGCGCGCGCGGCATGGCCGCCCCTGAAGAGCGGCTCAACGTCGATGGTGGGAACCATGCGCGAACGATCCTACACCGGCCCCGCGCGCGGGCGGCGGGCGCGCCTTCAGGCGGCGCCGGCGGTGCGTCCGGGGACGGATTTCAGGGCGCGGAAGCGACCCGTGGGCGAGAGCTCTTCGTTGCGCGTCTGCGCTGACCACAGCGCGTTGCGGCGCGCCACGAACGGGCTCTTGGAGAGCGCCTCGAGCGAGGAGGATTTGGCGAACAGGAACCCCTGACCCGCCACGCAGCCGAGCGCCAGCAGCGCTGCGACCTGAGGCTCCTGCTCGATGCCCTCGGCGACCGTCTCGAGCCCGAGCGTCTCGCCGAGCGTGATGACGGCGCGCGCGAGCTCCGGCCCGTTGTCGGAGTTGGTGAGACTGCCGACGAAGGAGCGGTCGATCTTCAGGATATCGATCGGGAAGCGGTGCAGGTAGGAGAGCGAGGAGTAGCCGGTACCGAAGTCGTCGATCGCCAGCCGCACTCCGAGCGCCTTCAGGCCATGGAAGCGCTCGAGGTTGGCGTCGGTGTTGTACATGATGGTGCTCTCGGTGAGCTCGATCACCAGGTTCCCCGGCTCGAGCCCCGACTCCGACAGCGCCTGCGCGACGTCGTGTACCAGCTCGCCGTGCTGCAGATGCCGTCCGGAGATGTTCACCGCGAGGCGCAACCCCGCGCCGCCGGCGATCGAGCGCCGCCAGGCGCACAGGTCGCGGCACGCCTGGCGCAGCACCCAGCGTCCGAGCTTGACGATCTGGCCGGACTCCTCCACCACCTGGATGAAGCGGCCCGGCATGAGTACACCCGCCTCCGGGTGCCGCCAGCGCACCAGCGCTTCGACGCCGAGGAGGCTGCGGGTACCTAAGTCCACGATCGGCTGGTACTCGATGAAGAATTCCTGGTTGGCGAGCGCACGCGAGATGTCCGCTTCGAGCCGCAGCCGCTCGTGCAGCAGCGCCTGCATCTGCGGCTGGAAGGTCACGTGACGGTTCTTGCCGCCCGCCTTGGCGTGGTACATGGCGATGTCGGCGTTGCTCAGGAGCTCCTCGGCGCCGGCCTCGGCCGCCGAGAACGCCACGCCGACGCTCGCCCCGACCCGCACCTCGCGGCCGTCGAGCTGGAACGGCATGTTGAGCGCGGCGATCAGCGCGTCCGCCACCCGGCCGACCTCGCTCGAGCGCTCGACGCCCTCCATGAGTACCGCGAACTCATCGCCGCCGAGCCGCGCCACGGTGTCGGAGGAGCGCGTGGTCTGCAGCACCCGGTGCGCCACCGCCTGCAGCAGCCGGTCGCCGGCGTCGTGTCCGAGGGAGTCGTTGATGTTCTTGAAGTTGTCGAGATCGAGGAACATGACCGCGAGACAGGCGTGACCGCGGTGCGCAATGGTGAGCGCGTGCTGCACGCGGTCGCGGAACAGGTTGCGGTTCGCGAGCAGCGTGAGCGGATCGTGGAAGGCGAGCTGGCGCAGCTGCTCCTCGAGGGCCTTGCGCTCGCTGATGTCGCGGAAATTGAGCGCCAGTCCCTGCACCGCCGGATCCTGCGTCAGGTTGCTGCCGACCGTCTCGACCACGTAGCGCTTCGCGCCGCGCTCGACGCGCAGCTCGACCGGGCCCACGGTGCCCGCCGGCGCCGCCGCCGCCACCTCGGCGAGAAAGCCGCGCAGCTTCTCCGCCTCTTCGCCCGCCCAGAGGTCGAGCAGGCTCTTGCCGGTGATCTCCGCGGGCGTGAAGCCGAGCGTGCGCTCGCACGCCGGCGAGGCGAAGCGCAGCACGCCGTCGGGCTCCACGATCATGATGACGTCGGAAGCATTGGCGATGAGGGAGGCGAAACGGTCCTCGACCATGCGCGCCGCGCGGCGCTCGCGCACCAGCGCATCGCCGCGCAGCACCACGCTCTGGCGCACCATGAGGAGCAGGGTCAGGGCGAACACGATCATGGTCATCATGTTGGCCGGGCCGCTGACGTCGCCGCCCGAGAGGTATACCAGCATGAGGAAGGCCGCGAGCATCGCCGCATAGGGGAGCGCGCGTGCCAGCGCGTCGACGTTCTGCGAAGCAGCCGGCGGCGGCGTGGTAATCCACTTCAGCTGCACGCGCGCCGCGGCGGCCAGCGGCACATAGCACACCAGGTACATGACCTGGGAGCTGTCGCCCGGCAGGTAGTAGCCGCGCATCTTGGCGAGCGACCAGACGATGTCGCCGGCGAACATGGTGGCGAAACCGGTGAGCAGCAGTAACGGCACGCGCTGGCCGCCCAGGTTGCCCGAGCCTGTGAGCAGCAGCACGCCGAGCATCAGCAGCAGCACGCAGTCGAATGTGAGATAGGTTTGGCTCAGCACCTGCTTCAGAACCGATGCCTCGTGTTGCTGCGCCGCCGGATGCAACACCAGGAACCAGAAGAAGGCCCCGAAGCCCACCGCGAAGATGGTCGCGTCCATGGAGAGCTGGACCCAGGGCACGCGCACCGCGGCGGCGCGGATCAGGAAGATCGCCGCGGCTGGCAGCGCCAGGTAAAAGCCGCAGTAGAAAAAGTCACCCGCACCCGGGAAGGGATCGGCGTCGTGTAGCCACCACGAGCTGGCCCCGATACATTCGCCGACCAGGTAGAGCGCCAGCGCGCACGCGAGCGAGACCCAGGCGCGGCGCAGGTTGCCGGCGGGTGCCCGACTCGCCGTCATCGCGCAGATGACGACGGCCGTGAGCGCCGCGGGGAGCGACCACATGAGGTTCACGTAGTGGGTGAACGTCGCACCGCCGACACGCGTGAGCATCAATACGGCACCGGTGGCGGTGTACACGACCAGCGCCGCAAACAGCCGGTCGACCCAGCGCGGGCCGGTTTCAAAGCGATGGTTCGGCGCAGCTGTTATCGGTATTTCCACAGCGATCTTGGTATGTGCCATACGTCCGGGCGTGGCAATCCCTGCCTTAACCGAAGAGTCGGCCGCCCAGGGGGAAATTTGAGGCTAAATCGCGGCGGCGGCTAGACAAATATGCCCCCCGCGTGACGCAGTTCTCCCGGCATTAAGTAGAACTGGGCAATCGGTTCAATTTGTGCCTGCCGTACCCCCCGCGCCCGCGGCGAGCGCGCAGAGCGGATCGAGCATCAGCTCCGCCCCCGGGACCGCGTGTCCCGCAATCAGCACGAATCCCGGCCCCCCTTTGAAGTCGAAGCCCGCGAGCAGTAATGTGAACTCCTCCATGGACTTATCCGCATCATCGAGGTTTCCGGCGAGGAGCCGGAAAGGGTTCGCCACCCCCAAACGCTCGCCCATGAGGCGCATGGCCAGGTAGCCGTGACCATCGAGCTCCAGTGGTGCCCATTGCGAACCGATCGCTTCGGCCGCCCCCGCGAGCGCGCGCGCCACATCGGCGCGCAGGCAGCTCACGTGGATGTGCAGCTGGTCCTGGCTGCGCGAGCGGATCGAGTTGACCGCGAGCCCGACCGCCGCGCGCGGTACGGAATGTCCGATTCTCCCGGCGAGCGCGGCGCGTGCGCTCCACGCCGCATCGAAATAATTGACCGCCCCGGGAGCGCGCGCCTCGGGACTCTCGATGCCGCGAATGGTCGCGGTCGGGATGAGGAGAAAGTGCGCCCCGCCCTTGCGATCGGGCAGCAGCGCGAATCCCGGGCCGACGCTCGCACAGGGCGTGGGATCGTGCTCCTGCAGCCAGTGCGGTACGCACCGCTGCTGCACGAGGTAGCGCAGCCGGTCGCGCGCATCGGGCGCCGGCTCCTCGTCCGCGCGCGCGCCGAGCAGGGCGGCGCAGCCGAGCAGCGCGCACAGTGCCAGCGAGCGAGGCGTGGTGCCGGGAATCACGCGCCGCGAGTTCAGGCGACGATCATGGCGGCGCGATGATGCCATCGGCGGCGCTCAGTGGGCCGCGGCGGGCAGCGCACTCGTGCGGCGTCCGCCGAGGAGCAGCGCCGCCGTGAGTCCGCACAGCGCCGCGAACGTGAGCCACAGTCCCGGCACCGCCGGGTTGCCCGTGCGCTGGATCAGGTAGTGGCAGATGGCCGGCGTGAAGCCGCCGAAGAGGCTGGTGGCGAGACTGTAGGCGAGTGCGAAGCCCGTGGTGCGCACCTGCGGCGGCATGATCTCGGTGAGCGCCACCACCATCGCGCCGTTGTAGCTCGCGTAGAGGAACGAGAGCCACAGTTCCGTCGCGAGCAGCGCCCCGAGCGAGGGGGCGTGCGTCAGCCACACCAGCACCGGGTACGCGGTGAGAAGCATGAGTACGGTGCAGCCGATGAGCAGCGGCCGCCGTCCGATGCGGTCCGACCAGGCGCCCATCAGCGGCAGCCACAGGAGATTCGATGCCCCGACGGCGAGCGTCGCCACGAAGCTGTCGAGGCTCGACAGGTGCAGCACCGCGGTGCCGAAGGTCGGCGTGTAGGCGGTGATCAGGTAGAAGGACACCGTGGTCATGGTGACCATCAGCACGCCGAGCGACACGATTCGCCAGTTGGCAGCGAGCGAGGCGAGCACCTCGGGCAGTGACGGGCGGTGGCGCCGCGCGGCGAATTCCGCGGTCTCTTTCAGCGAGCGGCGCAGCCACAGCACCACCGGGATCACCAGACACCCGAGCAGCAGCGGTACCCGCCAGCCCCACGCCGTCATCTGCGCACCGCTCAAACGCGAATTCAGCACCAGCCCCACGGAGGCGGCGAACATGACCGCCACCTGCTGGCTCGCCGACTGCCAGCTCACATAGAAGCCCTTGGCGCCGGGAGGCGCGATCTCGGCGAGATACACCGACACGCCGCCGAGCTCCATGCCGGCGGACAGACCCTGCACCAGTCGGCCCGCGAGCACCAGCAGCGGCGCCATGAGTCCGATGGCGGCGTAGCCGGGTGTCGCGGCGGTCAGCAGGATCCCGGCCGCCATCAGCGCGAGCGTCAGCAGCAATCCGGCACGCCGCCCATGCCGGTCGGCGTAGGCGCCGAGCACGATGGCGCCCACCGGGCGCATGAGAAAGCCCGCGCCGTAGGTGGCGAGCGTCAGCATCAGAGAAACGTAGGGGCTCTTGCCGGGGAAGAACGCCGCGCCGATGGCCGCCGCGTAATAGCCGAACACCATGAAGTCGTACATCTCGAGGAAATTGCCGCTCGCGACGCGGATGACCGAGCCGAGCCGTGCCCGTGCGCCCGGCTCCACTTCAGACGCGCCTCGGGATGAGCGGCAGCACCAGGTGCGAAGGGCGCGCGGCGTCCAGATGCACGGTGTTGCGCGCCACGCGCCGCGTGAGGCCCGTGCCCTCCGGCGCACCGGTGTTGGGATTCACGTCGAAGTGCGGGAAGTTGCTCGAGGAAACATCGAGGCGGATGCGGTGTCCGCGCACGAAGCGGTTCGAAGTAGGGAACGCCGTGACGGTGATCCGATAGACCTCGCCCGGCTGCATGAGCGCAGGTTTCTCGAAGGAGTCACGGTAGCGGCAGCGCAGGATCCCGTCGGTGAGGTTGAGCGCGAACCCTCCCCAGTAGTCCTCGCTCGGCGGATAGACGTCGATCAACTTGACCGTGAAGTCGGTGTCGGGTGCATCCGAGCTCACCCACAGGTGCGCCTCGATGGCGCCGGTGACCTCGATGTCCTCCTCGAGCGGCTCGGTCTCGAATACCAGCACGTCGGGACGCGCCGCCACCGGCAGGTACGGCGCCCGCGAGCCGTAGAACTCGGCCCGCTCGCGCTGATCGTAGCCGCCGCCCCGCATCAGCGGCTCGCCCGAGGTGACGGTGCCTCCCATGGTCGGCACCGGATGATCGGGATTGAAATCGAAGCTGAGCGGAGCGGCGTCCGCCGCCGGCTTCGCGGTCGCGAGGCGTCCGTCGTTCGCGAGGTAGTACGGCGTCAGCCGCGCATCCGGAATCGGCCAGTCGCGCTCGCTGCGCCAATGCCCGCCGTGCTCGAGGCGCCCTGCGGCGTTCTTGCGTCCGCTGCCGCCGCCCATGACGAAGAGGCGCACCGGTGGCTGGTCCTCCCGGACGCGCGAGCCCTTCAGATACCGGTCGAACCACGCGAGCCGCCGGGCGAAGATGTCGCCGCCGTCGGCATCGAGCGTCGCGCCGGCACCGAACTCGACCTCGCCTGCGAAAGGCGTCGAGCGCGCCCCGTGCGTCCAGGGTCCCATGATGAGGCGCACCGGGCCGCGCTTGGCTCGCGCAAGACCCTGGTAGTTCTCGGTCGCGGTGCGCGCGTAGGGGTCGTACCAGCCCGAGAGGTGCACCATGGCCGCATCCGCGAAGGCGCCGTAGTAGCCGGCCGCGTAGAGGCCGAGCTGCTTCCAGTAGGCATCGAAGCTGCCGTGCTCCCACTGCTCGTAGACGTAACTCTCGTAGTCGGGAATGGGGCTCAAGGGGGTGTGGCCGCGCTTCCACGGCATGCTGGCGAACCATGCCTTGAGATCGATGCTCTTGAGCGCGGCCAGGCGGCGCGGGTCTTTCTGCACCTCGGGGCTCTCGAGCCCTAAGTTATAAGCCCAGGTGACCTGCTTGAGCTCGAAGGCGCCGCCCTGGCGGATGCCGCCCTGGTAAGCGTTCGAGAAGCCGCCGCAATCGATGTACATGGCTTTGAGACCCGGCGGATTGAGACAGGCGAGCGCCACCTGGGTGTGCGCTGCGTAGGAGAGCCCCATCGTGCCGATATTCCCATCGCTCCAGGGCTGCGCCGCGAGCCAGCGGCAGGTGTCGAAGCCGTCGGCGCCTTCGCGCAGGTATTTGACGAACTCGCCTTCCGAGTCGTGTCGGCCGCGGCAGTCCTGCAGGATCACCACATAGCCGTGGCGCGCGTAGTACGCCGCCACCTCGGCGCGCGTTTTCGGCGTGGCATCGCCCGCGGTGATGTCGCGGAAGTAGCTGACGTTGCGTCCGTAGGGCGTGCGCTCGAGGATCGCGGGAAAGCGCCCCGCCAGCGCGACGCCACCATGCGCCGGGCGATAGACGTCGGTGGCGAGATGCACGCCGTCGCGCATCGCCACGCGCACGTTACTCTCGAGCACCACGTCATCGGGCAGCGCCGCCGCCGCACCCGTGGCGGCACGCACGCGTGCGAGGCTGCCCGCACCGAAAAAGCCGAAGGCCGCGGCCAGGGCGGAGAAGCTGCGGCGGCTCAGATGCGCCATGGAGCGTGAGACTACGATGCCGGCGGCATCCATGCCATGATCGATGGCGGCGCAGCGTGCGCGGAGGGGTCATGAAGGATCGATCGGACTCGCGCCTCACACGGCGTGGATTTCTCGCCGCCGGCGTCGCAGGGAGCGTCGGCGCACTCCTCGGCCGGCCGCTGCGCGCGGCCGACCCGCCGCCCGCTGCCACGCCCCCTGGCGGCACACCGCCGGTGAGCAGCGGGCCGCCGACCTTGAGCGCCCCGGCCTCCACGCCGCGGCTCATCGCCAAGGCGATTCCGGTGAGCGGCGAATGGCTGCCCGCGATCGGGCTCGGCACGGATGCATTCCGCACCGAGGTACGCGATGACGTCCGCGCGGAGCTCAAGCGCATGCACGAGCTCGGTGGCGCCGTGATCGATACCGCCGCCGCTTACGGCGACAGTGAAGCGATCATCGGCGAGGCGCTCGAGAGCCTCGGCACCCGCGAGAAGTTCTTTCTCGCCACCAAACTCGTCGGCAGCAGCACCTCACAGCCCGAGGGCGCGGAGAGCTTCGCGCGCTCGCTCGAGCGCCTCAAGACCCGGCGCGTCGATCTGCTGCAGGTCCATAACCTGAACGGCCTCGAGGAGCTCCTGCCGCGCATGCAGGAATGGAAGAAGGAGGGCCGCATCCGCTACCTCGGCGTCACGACCTCGCGCGACAGTCAGCACGCCGAGCTCGCCGCGGCCATGCGCACCTATCGGCTGGACTTCGTGCAGGTCGACTACTCGATCGGCAACCGCGAGGCCGCCACGACCATCCTGCCGCTCGCGCTCGAGCACCGGATCGGCGTGCTGGTAAACCTTCCCTTCGGACGCTCCTCGCTGTTCCAGCAGGCCGCCGGCCGAGCGCTCCCACCCTGGGCCGCGGACATCGACGTCGCGAGCTGGGCGCAGTATTTCCTCAAGTATGTGATCGCGCACCCGGCCGTCACCTGCGTCATCCCGGGATCCACCAGGGTCGCGCACCTCGAGGACAACCAGGGCGCCGGCCACGGCCGCGTGCCGGATGCCGCCATGCGCCGCCGCATGGAGGAGTACTGGGACGCGAAGGCCGCCTGATCCCCCGGGCGCAGCCGGCGAAAAGTCCCTGCGCCAGCCTTCCTACGGAGTGCTCGGCTGCCGAGGTGATCGTAGCAGCTGGGTATCGAGCCCCATCTTTCGCCGGCGGCATTCGGAGTAATGTCCGCAGAAATCGCCGCCAGGCGATTTCTGCCAATCATTCAAGGGTACTTGTGCTCGACCACGTCGCGCACCGGATCGGTGTCGTAGACGAGCACGATGGATTCGATCTTGCCCGTGTCGCGGTCGAAGTTGAACACGTCGGCGCAATCGAAGGCGACGTGCGAGCCGTCCTTCAGCGTCCAGTCGTAGAGATAGTAGGCGACGGCGCGTAGCTGGCCCTCGGCACTCACCAGCACGTCGTAGACGGTGAGCTTCGAGCCCTTGGAAGAGCTCGTCACCTTGCGGACGAATTCCCGCACCGGCAGGCGCCCGAGGAACGGCGATTGCACCCACCCGTGGGGCACGAACAGCGCCGCGGCCTTCTCGGCATCGCCCGCCTCGAGCGCCAGCAGGTATTTGCGTACGGCTTGCTGCATACAGCCTCCGCGCTTATTTGATGGTGGCGACGCCCGCCTTGCAGGCGACCTCGTCCTGGGAGCCGGTGCCGCCCGAGCAGCCGATGGCGCCGATGAGCTTGCCACCCTCGACGAGCGGGATGCCGCCGCGCGAGCCGATCATGCCATCGAGGGTCATCACGTAGAGGTTGCCGCTCTGCTGGATGCCTTTCTCGAGCACCTTGGTCTCGCGGCGGAAGGTCGCCGCGGTGCGCGCTTTGTGCTCGGCGATCTGGATCGAGGCGAGCTGTGCGCCGTCCATGCGCTCGAAGGCGACAAGATTCCCACCCGAGTCGACCACCGCCACGTTGAGCTTCCAGTCGTGCTTGCGGGCCTCGGCCACGGTCGCCGCGATGGCCGCTTTCGCGCGCTCGAGCGAGATCGGCGCCCCGTAGGGGATGTCGAACGGCATCTTGTCGGGCACGTCATCGAGCGCGTACGGCGCGGGTGCGGCCGGCGGCGGCGTCTGCGCCTCACTGGCGGTGAAGCCGGCGCCGATGGCGGCGGCGGCGGCGGCGAGCAGGGTCGGCACGAGCTTGGAAGACATACGACGAACCTCCCTCGTTCTTGTGCGGAACTGAGAGCCTATCTTAGCGCCGCGCTCCGGAGCGCGGGGCGCACTAGAAGAAATACCGCGTCAGGTGGAAGAAGACGGGGGCGGCGAAGCTCAGGGAATCGACGCGGTCGAGCATCCCGCCGTGTCCCTCGATCATGGCGCCCCAGTCCTTGACCCCGAGGTTGCGCTTGACGGCCGAGAGCGCCAGGCCGCCGAGGAATCCCATGACGACGATGACGAACGACATGCCGAGCGCCTCGAGCGGCGAGAACGGCGTGATCCAGTACATGGCGCCCCCGACCGCAGTCGCAGCGAGACCGCCGCCGATCAGGCCCTCGACGGTCTTCGACGGACTCACCGTGGGCGCGAGGAGCGTGCGTCCGAGGAGCTTGCCGAAGACGTACTGCAGCACGTCGCTCATCTGCGTGACGAGCAGCAGAAAGAAGATGAGCAGCGCATCCTGCCCCTCGTATCCCGGGATGTGCAGCAACAAGAGCGCCGGCGTGTAGCTCACGCAGTACACCGTCACCATGACGGCCCACTGGAGCTTGGCGCTGCGCTCGAGGAAGCGGTCGGGGTCGCCGGCGAGCGCCGCGACCGCCGGCAGGATCAGAAAGGCGTACACCGGGATCAGGATCGCGAACAGCCCGTACCAGTCGTAGCCGATGAGCGCATATTGCAGCGGGATCAGCACGAAGAAGCACAGGAACAGCGGCACGTGATCAGCGGGCTTGGTGGGGGTGAGCGTCACGAACTCGCGCAGCGCGAAGAACGACATGCAGGCAAACAGCAGCAGCGTCGCGATCGGGCCGGCGAGGAACGCGACCGCGAAGATCCCGACCATGACCCACCAGGCGCGGATGCGGCTGTTGAGATTGGCAATGACGGCGCGTGCGGCCTCGGTCCGGGCGCGGGCGGCGAGCAGCGCGCCCACGAGCGAGGCGACCAGCAGCAGCGTCACCACGCCCCCCATCAGCCAGTAGAACTTCTGGTGCCCACTCATGCGAGCGCCACCACCGCCGCACGCGAGCGCTCGAGGAACGCCTCGCGCGCCTCGTCCGCGTGCCGCTCGAGCGGCGCGCCGAAGCGCACCGTGCAGATCACCGGGATCGGCACGAAGGTCCCCTTGGGCATGGCGCGGTGCATGTTCTCCAGGTACACGGGCACCAGACGCACCGCGGGGAAGCGCTGCGCGAGGTTGTAGAGCCCCGAGCGGAACGCGGCCGGAACCGGCCCGGTGCCGCGGGTGCCTTCCGGGAAGAGGATGAGCGAGCTCCCTTCCGCGAGCGCCGCGGCGAGCGGGGCCAGCGGGTCGCCCTCGCGGCCTTCCTTCATGCGCTCGACGAACACCACGTTGAGTACCTTGCGCGCCACGTAACGGCGCAGTGCGCCGCGATCCCAGTAGTCGCGCGCCGCCACCGGCCGCGCCAGCGGGCGCAGCCGCGGTCCGAGTGCCGCCCAGATCGCGAGCGTATCCATGTGGCTCGTGTGGTTGGCGAAATAGATGCTCTGCGCGGTCGTCGGTGCCTCCTGCCAGCGCGCGTGCGCCCCGACCAGGGTGCGCATCACCCCGCAGAGGACCGCGGCGAGCGGCTTCATGTTAAGGCCGCGGCCGCGCCCGCAGCGCGTGCGCGAGGGCCCGCGTGCGGGCCACGCAGGTGATGAGCGCCCCCACCGCGATCACCCACAGCGCCGCGCTGAGCGCGTAGTGCGAGTGCCAGAGGAGGGTTTCGGCGGCGCCGAGTACACAGGCGACCGTGAGCACCGCCATGCGTTGCTGCTTGGCCATCGGCCCGCGGAAGTCCTGCGGCAGGCCGAGCGCGCCTCCCAGAGCGCGCAGGTACGCCGTGCTGACCGCGAGTAGCGCGCCGCACCAGCCGAGCCAGGGAACAGCGGCGGCATAGCCCGCCGCCACCAGCAGCGCCGCATCGGCGAGGCGGTCGGGAATCTCGTTATACAGGCCGCCGACGGCGGAGCCCTTGCCGCCCTCGACCGCCACCATGCCATCGAGCAGATTGCACACCAGGCGCAGCTGCACGCAGGCTGCGCACACCAGCAGCGCCCAGGGAGCGGCGCCCCCGCCC
>Ga0210394_10007506_pt1 | contig 11471 bp, 10 predicted proteins | sample IncBWC12MmetaG_FD_160121 | JGI IMG/M metagenome (GOLD analysis project Ga0210394, IMG submission 160121) | Forest soil microbial communities from Barre Woods Harvard Forest LTER site, Petersham, Massachusetts, United States - Inc-BW-C-12-M | ecosystem: Environmental > Terrestrial > Soil >... | reverse complement strand
GAGCGGCTTTCAGCAGATCGCGAACAGCGACCGCCGGAACACCGTTTTGGGCGGGCCGAGCTTCGAGGCGGACAAGATTCGGGTGATGGATCTGAATCTCGGCGGTATCTTCGATCAGCAGAAGACGTTCATCTTCGGGTATCAGGCGTGCCATGGCATTCAGCAGACTCGTCTTTCCGGCGCCCGTTCCACCGGCCACGAGAATGTTCTTGTGGTTCAGGACGTAGTCCTCAAGCCGATTTGCCAGTGCACGGTCAAGGGTTCCGGCGGCGATCAGGTCATCGAGTTCAAAGTGACGGCTGCTGAATTTGCGAATCGTCAGCGTGACGCCACGCAGACTGCATGGCGGAATCACCGCGGCAACCCGGCTACCATCCGGCAACCGGGAATCAAGGATCGGCTTTGCTTCCGAGATGTCGTCGCCCAGGCGGCGGGCGATGTTTTTTACCGCGACCAGCAGGGCTCGTTCGCCGAGAGAAACACCCTTGACCGGTTCCAGGAATCCCCCCTTCTCGATAAATACGCAGTCCGCACCGTTGATCATGACTTCGCTGACGGAGTCATCGAGGAGCAGATGCTCGATCGGTCTGAGGAAGGGAAGGATGGTTTCAAATCCGTTCATTAGAGCAGGCCCTCCTCAAGTTGCTGGAAGTAGGATTTGTTCGGGTCGTTGAAGTGGGGCTTTAAATAGCAAAAAACGGGCGGCATGGGATTGAAGCCGTCATAGGCAATGACCACTGACTGCGCGTTTTTCAGTTCCGTAAATGTCTTGGTGTCGAATCGGAAGTCGGACTGAGGGTAGTAGCTCTTCGAGGCAGTGAGGTTGGCGCGATGCGAGATGGCCTTGCCTGTCAGCAGGCTGATGCTGGCATCGTGGCCGCTCTCGGACAAGTTGTAGCTCACCTTAAGCCGGTCTTCCTTTCCGCAGAGTTCGCTCGCTGTGCGTGCGGAGAAATCATCTGACAGAGTCAAAAATATCTTTGTGCGGAATGTTTGGAGGAGGGTACGCCAGGAGTCCCCGGGCAGGGTTGATTTGAGGGAGCTGATGCTCTGGGTAGCGACGATCGGAATACATTTCGGCTGGCGGGAAAGGCTGAAGAATTTTTCATCCCCGGTTGGCTCGTTCTCACCGACAGTCGCAAAGTGCTGGTATTCGTCGCAGAGAAAGAGGACTTGGCGGAAGTAGCGGTCCGGATGGGCTTCGATAGCAGGGATTCGATTGAGGACGGCGCGCTGAAAATCGAGCTTCATCATCACTCCCAGAGCCTTTGCCAGGCCGGGATTCATGGCTATCGGGAAATTCAGAGCACAGAGGGCACCAGCTTCAATCAGCCAGCTGAAAGATGGGAGAGGCTTGCCAAAACGCCAGTCGGCATTGGCTTTCTGGTCGTAACACTCCGCCGGCGGACAAAAGGCTCGTTTGACGGATGGATTGTCATCGAACAATGATAGAAACACGGAGATGCCTTCGACGATGGATGTGCGGAGCTTCGGCTCGATCCTCCGCCAGTCGTTGTAGAACCAGCGCCTGACCGCGTCGAGCTGGGCACGCTTCTCGTGGTTCTGATGGTCGAGGGAGCTTTCACTTAGGCATTCAAATTCGATGTCGCCAATTTCGAGGATGCGACGCAGGCCAGCGGTTTCCTTGGCGCGATACATCTGCGTTTCTTCGTCATAGGCAAAATCGAAGACTTTGAGATCCTTGACACCAGCGAGATAGTCCGGCGGCGCTACAAGGAGAAAATGGGATTCTTCCAGCCGGCGTTCCGCGTCCTGAATCTTGCGTTCCAGGACCTCGGGAGAGATGGCGCACTCATACACATCGAACAATGTCACGTAGTCATAGGCAACTTTGTGAAGAAGGATGATGAACTTTACGAGGTTGGTGTAGGCCTGCTGCCAGAAGGGCTCTTTTCCTTTGCCGAAGAGATTGTTCAAGAGCGACGCAATGCTGTAGGCGAGCGCGTAGGCATCGAGGTCGTTATGCAAGGGGTTGTAGCGATATTCGGAATGGAGGCTAATTTCGATGTAGTCCTCCTCTCGTCCGTACCGCTTGAGAAGTTCCCGAACCTTGTGACAGAAGTCTCCCTTGACCTCTAGAACCAAGCCGCCGATGCGCTTCTCCGGTTCACCTGCCCGGTACGCCAGAATCTGCTCCGCGAAAGGGTAGATACAGCAGCTGGTTTTGCCGGAACCCACGGCTCCAAAAATGGCGATGCCGGTGAAGAGTCCCCGTTCGGGGATCGCGAGCCATGCTGGATGCTCCGACGGTCCAGGGATATTGCTCTTGTGGATTTCGCCTATCACCAGGGAGAGATTGTCGCGCTCCCGGGGAATGGAATATTCGGGCAGTCGGCCGGGCCGCAAGCGCGAAGGAATTTTGATCGCCACGATGTAGAGTCCGGAGAGCAGGATGGAATAGAAAATGTATGGTGTTGTGTAGAGCAAAAGGATGTAGGAAAACTTCGCTCCAAGGAAGACGGACCGGGCGCGCAAGAACAGAAGCTCCAGGAAGAGGTTGTCCTCTGGGAAAGGAAGACGGAAGTAGAGTGCCAGCCCGGTGCCTGCTGCAAGCAGGCATGCAATGAGGTTCTTCGAGTTGAGGACCCGCCGCATCATCACGGTCTTCCGGCGGCGGATTGAGATTTCGGGCTGTTGCCTTTAGTGGTATCCTGCGACGCTTTCCATTTCCGGTACTCGGGATCGCGCGCCAGCATCTTGCGCAGAGCGAAATTGGCGACGTAGTCGGCGGTGCAGTCGACGTACCTGCAATACTCGTCGAGCAGGTCACTGACAGGCTTCTGCTGGTGCAGGGTGCGTTCAACACTTACCGGTGGTTTCTTGATGAAGGCCATCTGGTCTCCTTAAGTTTTCTCATTCCGAGATTCCGTTGCGGCCCAAACCTGGCGCATGTTTCAACGCCATGAGGCGGGAGCGACCGCACGGGCCTCCGTGACGCACGGTGCGTCAAGGAGTGGGGTCGCCCTCACCCGGGTTTGGGCCGCGTCTTTTCTGGTTGCCTTCAGTTCTCTCATCTTCTGTCTTTCCACCGACGTGGCTTCACCGCAGAGGTTAAGCCACCGGTGATGCGCCGGGTGAAGAGGAGGGGTAAAGAGCACCTTCCCTTTCCTCCGCCAAGGTCTTTTTCCCAAAGCGCACAGGTGCGACCAAACAGTTCCGGAAACTCACGGTTCGATGGGGGCCAAGCTGTGCGAATTCTTTGCGCAAGGATTCTTCTGTGAGCATCCCCGAGGACCACGCGTGATAGTGACCGTCAAAGCGCTCGCCATGAAAACGGTGCGTCCCTTCCTTCAGCCGTTCGATGTCGGTGGCAGAGAGTGAACCGTAGCGCTTGAGTTCCCAGGCATTGCGCAGCCGGAAGTAACGCAGGATCTCGCTTGAAACATCGACTTCAAGCGGTGCGCGGACGAGCGAAGCAAAGCATTGCTCGGCGGGTACGAAATGCACCGGAGAGGCCGCTATGTAAAGAAAGGAGAAGGATGCGAGCTGTCGTAGCAGCGGCACGTAAGCATGCAGATGATTGGCAAATCCGGCAAGACTGGCCTGGCCGGGATCGACATAAGAAAAAGTGACCATAGGTGAAGAAGGGGATTCGGTACGATCGAGAAACAGTGGGAACTTGTCCACGAAGTAGCGCAGCGTTGGTTCACAGCGCGCGCCGCCCTCATACGTTTTGGCGGGAAGGACCCTTTGGGGAACACCTAGGACGTCACAGAAGAAGGCGACCTTTTCGGGCTCGGTTTCAAGATAGTTGAATCCGAGATGGGCCAGAATGAAATCGAGAAGCAGCAGACGGGTGCGGATGAACTCCACCGAATGACGCCGGCGGTTACGGAGATTCTCCTTGCCGATATAGCGATAGACAGTTTTGGAAAAGAGGTGATAGACGCCGCCCGTACGAGGGTATTCGCGCCAGGTAACATGCCCACGGCTTTCAAGTTTGGTAAGGAAGTTGTTAGAGCGCTTGCCCCACTTTGCCCCGCTGAAGGTGAGGAACTGACGGGGAATGAAGTAGCCGGAGTGCACGGCCACGAGATAAAGAAAGCGCGCCTCGTCGATGGTGTAACCGAGAGTCTGAATGGCGGCGATGTCCTGGTCGTTGAAATTCATAGGGAAAAAATCTCCGCAGTGAGCTCCTGTCCATCGAGCACCCGCCGCAAGCGATCACCTTCGCCGCGAGGGGTGTAGAGCGAGAACCCGGCCTTCACTTTGTCCGCGAGGCTGCGGCCGCGGTAGTGCTCGGTGACCAGTTCGAGGTCGATGCGGGCCATTTGCCCATCGGGTTTTTCGTACTCGATGCGGACATCGGGCACGGGAATTCGTCCACGCACGACGCGCAGTCCGTGACTCCTGGCGATCTCTGGGCGAGCCTCGCGACCAAGCTTGGCGACGTCGCGATTGATTTTTCGTTTGAGTTCGAAATCGAGGATGACGCGTGGATTGCGTCCGCCTTCCTTCAGGATCCGCGCGATTTCTTTGTTGTAAAGCGTGTAGAGATCGGCATCGTGATTGGCTTCGCGTGGTTTGACGAAACCGTAGTAGACAGATTGTTCTCTCGGAACCATGCGGCTTGCGCGAACCAAACGATGTCCGCGCTTGGTGAGCGTGAGCAGTTCGCGCGGTGTATGCTCGGGGCCTTCAAAAACGCCTTTGCGAACGAGTCCCTGCCGCAGAAGATTGCGGAGGTCGTTCTGCATTTGGTCACGCTGCCCGCCGTAAGAGTGATCTGCGAGGTCCGCAACGGCGATGACGCGAAACTTCCCGAGGTCAACGAGGGTTTGGATTTCGGAGTCGCGGAGACGGTAGCCGCGATCACGGTCATAAACGAGACCTCGCGAATCTTTGAAATGAACGGCGGGGCGGGATGGTACAGAAGGATTCCGTATTTCTTGCGATAACTCTCGAGATCCCTCGTTTTCACTGCGCTCGCGCTGCGGTCCCTGCTGATGCACTTGGCGCTCGCCCTCGGCTTCCATGGAATCAAGGAAATCTTGGCGTTCGCGAAGTGGATCGAGGCGAGACATTTTTAGCGTTCCTGCGGATGAATATCGGGCGGGGAAACCGAAGCGTGTCCGGCAGCCACTTGCTGGTCGATGTGCGATAGCTTGCGGCCGGTGTCTTTCAGGAAGGCTTTCCGTTGCACGGCGTAGATGCCGGCAAAGAGATTCATGAACAACACAGCCAGCCATCCGAGAATGAGGCTGCCGTACTGATGAAGAAGAATGTGTTTGTAAGGGATGAGAAATTTCAGTTCATTCATGAGCCAGAAGCCAAGGGCGAGCAGGATGGCGATGGTAAGGATGAGTGCGTTGGCGAGCATGGGGTTTCCTTGTTTTAAAGGGGAGAGAGCAGCGTGAAATTTCCTTGCCTCCGTGCAATTCCGGGGAGCGGGCGGCGGGACGGAAGCAACGAAGGCCCACCAGAAGCGCACCTGATGTATCGGGAGGCACAGGCGATGAGCTGGGCTGTGACGCTGGTTAGGATGGAGGCGGCGGGGGCAAGAGTGATGTGGTGCGCGGAGGTTGGGCCGAGGCAGCCCATATCCGCAAGTCCGCGACCTCTTTCCGAGCTCGGTTTCTCCTGCCTCATTTGAAGGCCTGATCCTCGCGGAAGTAAGTCACCGTCAACCCGAGCGGATTGATGGGAATCATTTCATTGGCTACGCGGCTTTTGAAGGCGAACACGAAGTTCGCGGTATACAAGTCGCGCTTGAGTTCCGAGTGATCGGCGGGCGAGTAGTACGCCATATAGAAATCGACGCGCGCGCGGTAGGGCGGATTCTGCATCGGTTCGAGGGCCACTTTCTTGACATCGACATCGATCTCCGGCGCGGAGCTGTTGATAAGAAATTTCCGGATGATGTCGTCTTTCCGGTAGGCATCCAGGATTCCGTTGGCGAGCTTGCCATCGAGGAAGCGGAGCGCCTTTGTGAAATCGTCCTGAATGGTGTAGCGGTTGCGGCGGTAGTAAAGCGAGCAGAACTCGGAAAGGAAATATTTGGCTTCGGCGTCCTGAGGTTTGTATTCGAGATTGTGGTAGTCGATGGCCTCGGCGCGACCGAGATCGTCGATGCGGATCACCAGGGGACGAAAGTCTTGAAAGGTGCGGATGGTGCGCAGGTCGATCAGGGCAAGCGCCACGCAGACGATTGCCAGCAGGGCTACTGCGATTTTCAGGTAGGTATTCGTCACCATGGGGTCACCATAGGATTCAAGGTACAAACGCTTGGCATTCTCGAAACTTGCGTCGCGATTCATGCTGACTCCTTCGCCGCCGATACTGCTGCCGCAACGGGCGTTTCAAGCAGCACGGCGGAAGAGCCGCCTGCGGTGCCGCTGAAAATGTGATTGGTGAAAGCCGGAACTTTCAAAAGGACATAGATGGAAGCGAGAAAGGTAATCAAGAGCACTGGAAACCAGGCCAGTAACTGCACTGTCGAGAGGGCGCCAGCGGGCGGCAGGTGAAGGGTGCCGAGGATCACATTGCTGATAATGAAAACAACCGCGGCCGCGATGACCTGATAGAAGGCGTATTGAATAAAGCAGCGGAACCAGCCCCAGAAGAGCCACTCCATCTTCGGGACGATGAAGAAAGGAACAAAGATCGGGCCCACGAGCACACACACGGCGCTGGCGATGAATCCGTACGCGATCACGACAATCGAAACGGCCTGGCAGGCCGCGAGCAGGATGATGACAACAACGTAGACGACCGTGCCCAAAATATCTCCGAACGTGGGAGAGTCCATGCGGGTTTCAAAATCCGCGATCTGTGCGACTACATTTTGCAGCTGTGCTTGGTCGATCCGGCTCGACAGAAATTGTGTTTCGTCAGTAACCAGCCCGTGGAAGCTCGTGCCTACGCCGGGAATAGGCGTGCTGTAGTAATTCACCATCGCAAAGCCGAAACTGATCGTGAGCAACAGACTCGCAAAATGATCGAAATGAAATGGACTCCGGCCGCCAGCGGCGGCGAGAGCGGACTTCGCGCCGTACCAGACCACGAGAATGGTCGCGAACATGCGGAAGAGGTTCTGCCCCATGGCGTCGAAGAAGCCGAGGTTCTGCGTGAGCAGGTTGTTGATGGCCTGAAAGACGTATTGCAGGAAATCGTTCTGCACGGCAGCGGCTCCTTCGACATGGACTTTTTGGTTGTTCCCGCCTTACGGCATGCGGAAGCTCTGAAGTGAGTCCGTCAGGCTGCCGGTAACCTGGGCGATGTTGCCGGCGGCGTTGGCGCGACGAGTGATATCGGCGTTGATGGCATTGCTGGTGGCCTCGCGCTGTTGCTTGGCGAGTACGGTCTGAACTTCGAGAAGCGAAGTGAGAAGTTTGTTGGAATCTTGAACCGACCTCAGAGTGAGGACGTTCGCGGCATTGATCTTGTTGAGGACGGAGACTTCGCTGTTGAGATCCGGATCGCTCGAGAGCGAGTCGTTCTCGAGGTTGCCCATTTGCCTTTCGACGTTCACTGCGTTGCCGCGGATGGAACCGATTGTGGCCATGGCTGCGGAGTTGGCGCCGTCCGCGAGTTCGACCGAAGCGTACTGTGACTGGACGCGGGAACGCTCCAGAGTGTCCATCGAGGAAAGATGGCCGCCATCGTAAAGCGAGAGTTGCGTCGTGGCCTGCTGATAACCGCCGCCGACGGCCCCGGTGTTGACGCCGGCAATCCATCCGGCGGTGTTGCCATAAGTGTTGAGCGCGGAGCCGTTTCTCCATTGCGAAAACAAGGCGCGATAGCGCACAGGCATGTTCTGAAGATTTCTTGCCATTTGCAGGGCAAGGTTGTAATGGGAAAGGACTGTCGCATAGGTTTGCTGAAGCTGGACGAGGTGCTGTTGCAATTGGAGGTAACGCAGCAGGGCATTGTGATAGTTCGTGGGATCAAAAACGAGCCCGCCGAACTGGGCCGATGCGGTGCCAACCGCCAGGCCCATGACCAGTAGTAAAACGAAAACCTTGCTCTTCATCTTTTTCTTCCTCCTTAGACCTCAGAGATCTGAGGGCATCTGGTGATTCGAGTAGGCGGGCAGGCTGAGATCACCCGCAAGGTAGACTTTCACGCGATGGCCTTCGCGGATGGTGATGGTGGGCAGGATATTCAGAAACTTGTCGAGGATTTGCGCGGAGGATTGCGCGGCACTCGTGCCAAAGCCTTCGCGCAGGCGGTCGGTACCGGATTGCGTAAGCACGCTACCGGTTCCCGCCTCGGCTACGGCGCCGAGCGCGCCGATGGCGAGCGAAGCGCCGAAGATCCGTGCGTAATGGTTGTTGACCTGGTCGCGGAGCCCGGTGTCGCCGGTCTGATTGAGTCCCTTGAACTGGTCGAGACTCACAGCATAGCCGTCGGGCATGATCAGGCGGTGAAAGACGACAGCCAGCCGCGTCGTCGCAAAGGCTTCGACTTTGCGGGTTTCACCGAGAAGCCGCGTGCCCGCCGGGATGAGCAGCTGTTGGCGGTCATGGGAGTAGATGTCGGTCGTCACGAGACACTCAATGGGGCCGGTAAAGGCGCCGTCGAGGCGGTTGACGAGAACGGTTTCGAGGATCGTTCCTTCAAACAGAACGTAGGATTTCCCTGTGGCCGTCGCCCGAGCGCCGGACGCGGCCGCAGGGTGGATCACCTCCTTTTTCTCCGGTTCAGGTTCCGCGGGACTCGCGGTGGCGCTCGGACGAGAGGCAGAGAGCGGAAGCATTTGCGGGGGCGCAACGGAGGACGCGGGAGCCTGCATCGCTTTTAAGACTTGCGCGAGCGATGCGGCCTCCATTTGTGGAGGGAGAGCACCGGGGATGCCCAACTCGGAGTTCGTGGAGATCAACTCGGCGGTGTTGCGCGAGCCGACTTCGGGATTCTTGCGATAGCTCAAGGCGATGTTCGAGGCGAAGAGCGAAAGATAGCCGCGCTTCTTGCGCTCGGTTTCGATAGGGTCTTCGACACGCTCGGTGGCTGGCCCGGTGCCGGGAGCAACGGCGGGGCCGGTCTCACCGGCACCGGAAGCGAGAACGCGGGTTTCTTGCGTGAGGGCATTCTGGGCGATGAGTTGTTCACGCTGTAGCTGCTCGATACGATTCTGGAGCTCCGCAATCTTGCCTTCATTGACCTCGACAAGCGGGGGTGGAATCGCAACCGCTGCGCCCGCTCTCGAAATGGCTGGCGGTTTTTTCGAACCGGTCAGCCACATGATGAGCACCATGAGTATGGCCAGGCCGACGATGAGCCAGGACTGGACGTGTTTGGGCAGAAGACCGGGTGGCTTCGGAGCTTTGTCTTGAATGGGTTCGTTCACGGAGAAGCTCCTTAGTGGGCAGCCGCGCGACGGGAGAACGTGAGTTTTTTCTTGCCGAGGACGAGGTAACCCGCGTCGATGATTTCGGGAGCGATGTACACGCCGTTTTCGAGTTGGAAATTGATGAGATTCGGTTTGCCGTCTTTCATTTCATAGAGTGCGGGTTTTTCGCGGGCGTCGCAGCGGATGTAGGTGAATTGGTCGTCGTGGTAGATGGCCGACACCAGAAACGGTTCACTCGCGCTCTTTTTATCGAGGAGGTAGTCGAAGCGAAGCTTCGCGGCATATTCAGAGCGGAACCGGTTGACCTGCTCGCTCGCCTGGGAACGCGCGGTTTGCACTTGATCATCGGTTTGCGCGCGAAGACGCTCTGCCTCCTTGCGATAGGCTTCGGCTTCCCCGGCACGGACATAGCCCGCGAGGCTCGTACTTCCGGGACTCTCTTTCGGTTGAACAAAGAGCTTGAGATCTGGCTGAGCGCCAGACTCGGTGCTGATCTCGGTCAGCACAAACGAATAGACGTTACCGCTGGCGGTGATGAGATTGAGGTTGCTGCGGATACCAGCTTGTGCGGGGTGGACGTAGCACAGGTTGTGCGCGCCGTTCACGATCCAGAACTCCTTATCGCCGGTCGTGAAGTCGAGGATCTCCTCGTTGTCGGGGAGAACGATGAGCGTCGAGAACCGCAGCTTTGCACGTACAGGGATAATGTCCTCGCGGGAGTAGGTGACGACCCGCGCGCTTTCGGTTGTGGTAGCGCGAATCGCCGAGCCGAGTGACAGCAAGAGCAGCACCAAGCAGCCAGCTGCCGACGAAACATTCTTTCGGGAAAAAAGGATGGGATTCATTTTTTTCTCCAAGATGGAAAGTCAGTGTTACCGGGAATCGTGGTAGCGGCCGAGGGCCATCGAGCGCACCACCAAGTCGCGAAAACCGTGAGTGCCACACGAGACAAAACCGTCACCGTAACCGCCGGAACCGGGCCCGCGAAACCAGCCAGATGAGCAGCGCCAGAAACAACAGCATGAGAATCACGGCCGAACCTCCGCTAATACTTCAAGGCCTTTCTCGAAACCGTGTTTTTCAAAGGCCTCCTGGCGCTTGCGGTTGTCATAGGGGTCGTTGGTATAGAGCCAGTAGCTTTTTCGATCGACGCTGAGGTTTGCGACCTTGGCCAGCTCCGGGGTTTTCAAAAGAAACTGTTGTTTAGGAACAAGGCCCGCAATGAGTTCGACTTCCTGTTCATTCAGGTGGAAGTGCCGGCGGTACAACTCGCGATCCATATCAGGATTGGCAAGGAAGATTTTCGTGACGCAGCTCTCGAGGATGACGTCGAGAAGGTCGGAGCGGCGCAACTCGTCGACCGACTGTGTCGAGAGAATCATGGCGGCATTGTGCTTGCGCCAGGTTTTGAGCGCTTCGGTGATGTATTTCTGGATGCTGGGGTTGCGCAAGAACACCCAAGCTTCATCGATGAAGAAAGCTTTGAAGACGGAAGAGGTCTGTGTATTGCGGATCACTTCGTTCGCGCGATGCAGGATGTAGAAGAGCAAGGGCTCCAAAATCTCTGGATACTGGCTCATTTTCTGGAAATCGAAGCACTGGAAGGTGGAAAAGGAAATCGTGTCTTCGGGGTTGTCGAAGAGGAACCCGAACTGGCCTCCACGGGTCCATTTCGCAAGGTGCGCGGACAACGCGTGCGGCAGCGTGTTCGCGAGGACACCCAGGGTGCGCAGCTCAGCATCCACGGTGTAGAGATTTTCGATCTGCTGGTAGATTTCGCGCTCGGTGGCCGGGTCGAATTTCGCGTCTCCTGCCAGGACTTTCAGAAACAGCGTCAGGAAATCGAGGTTTTCCTTCGTGGGGGCAAGCGCGAAGGGATTAATCGAGAAGCCGCGGGACTCCACACCCACACTGAGATAGGAGCCGTGAAAGAGCTTGGTAAGGCTTTCAAAACTTCCGCCGAGATCAAAGATGAAGGTGTGGGGCGCGTACTTCTGGAGATTGGTAATGAGGAAATTCAATAAAAACGATTTACCAACTCCGGTTCGGCCCAGAACGAGCGAATGGGCAACATCGCGGTGGTGGAGGTTCAAGAAGTAAGGTGTCCCGTGATTTGTTTCGAGAACGGCGAGATATTCCTGGCGGAGGTGCGCGTTGC
>Ga0210394_10007504_pt1 | contig 11472 bp, 10 predicted proteins | sample IncBWC12MmetaG_FD_160121 | JGI IMG/M metagenome (GOLD analysis project Ga0210394, IMG submission 160121) | Forest soil microbial communities from Barre Woods Harvard Forest LTER site, Petersham, Massachusetts, United States - Inc-BW-C-12-M | ecosystem: Environmental > Terrestrial > Soil >... | reverse complement strand
ACGCCGAAGCGATGGCTGACAGCGTGCTCTCATTGCCGATGCATCCGTTCCTCACCGAGCGCGAGGTGATGACGGTGAGTGACGTGGTCAAGCGCGCGCTGGCGACGGGGTGATGTTGTGTTAGCCGGGGAACTACGGCGCCAGAAGGCGCTGCTGGCGGCGACCGACGCGATCGCAGTCGTTGGCGCGGCGGCATTGTCGCAGGTGATCAGAGCCCGCGATCTGTATCCGCTTAAGCCTGGCAGTTGGGGCGAAGCGCTGGCGGGAATTTTGATGCTGGTGGCGGTGTGGATTCTGACCGCGCGTACGGTGGGACTTTACCGCAACGTTCGCCGCCGCGAAGTCAGATCGATCGTGAAGGCCAGTTGCGCGGCCTGGCTGACGATGGTGGCGACAAGCTTTTTTCTTCATATCGCGCCCTCGCGGATGGCGGTGGCTGTAGGACTGGCGCTGACGATTGCTCTCGTCATTATCGCGCGCATGCTGGTCCGCCGCAGCATGAAGTTCTTTTACTCGAGGCCCCAGTTCACTGTGCCGTTGGTGATCGTTGGCGCCAATTCCTTCGGCATTTATCTGCGCGATCGAATCAGGGCGGAACTCACATACTACGAATTTCTTGGTTTCGTTGATGAAAGCCCGTGCTTGCCCGCGGCCAATACTCCGGACGGAAACTCAACGCAAATACTCGGAGGCCTCGACCAAATCGCGAGCCTGTCAGCCGCATACTCCAAGCTGGAGGCAATGATTGTGCTGCCGGAACGCGATCACCAGCAGGTCGAACGCATCATCGAGCTTTGCGAGCGTTATCGAGTTCGCTGGCGCGTGATGCCGCGAGTGGCGCAGTCGATGGCGCTCACGGTCGAGATGGTCGGCGCGATTCCGCTGATCGGGCCACCAGGATCCAACATCGAAGGGCTCAACTGCATCGTGAAGCGCGGCTTCGATATCGCCGTCGGGACGCTGATGATTCTGGCGGTATCGCCGATTTTGGTGCTCGCCGCGATTATGATCAGGCTCGTCGACGGCGGTCCCCTGCTGTTTCGCCAGGTTCGGGTGGGAATCCACGGCAAGCCATTCGAGTTGCTGAAATTTCGTACGATGCGCACGCAGTGCTCGGACACGGTGCATCGCGAGTTCGTCAAAGGATGGATTCAGCGCGACGGGTCCGTGCAGTCGGAGGCCGACGGCAACGAAGTTTATAAAATTGGACGCGACGCGCGGGTTACGCCAATCGGCCATTGGCTCCGTCGATTCAGCATCGACGAGCTGCCGCAGTTGCTCAACGTCCTTTACGGAAACATGAGCCTGATCGGGCCGCGGCCCGCGATGCCGTACGAGCTGGAGCTGTACCAGGAATGGCATCGGCATCGGCTCGACGCCCCGCCGGGAATCACGGGGCTGTGGCAGGTCAGCGGACGCAATCGATTGTCGTTCGAGGAAATGGTGCAGCTCGACATCGAATACATCGAAGACTGGTCGCTGGTGGGCGATGTGGGAATCCTGCTGCGGACGCTGCCCGTGATGCTGCAAGGGAGCGGAATGTGATGCCAGCACCTGGCGACATCAGCGCCGTCGCGAACGTCGAGGGATGGCATACGCCCGCCTTCGCTCGCGGGGTTCGCGACAACGTGATCGGCGAGGTCGCTCTCCAGGCCGTGCGAATCGGCGGACTGGTGGTGCTCGCGCGAGCGCTGACGCCGTCGGACTTCGGACTGTTCAGAGTGCTGATCACCGTCAGCGCGATCATCATGATGGTCAATGATTTGGCGGCGCCCGACACTCTCGTGCAGCGCCCCGAGTTAACCAGCGCGCATGAAAGCTCGGCATGGTGGGCGACGATCTCGGTATCGATTCTCACTTGCGGCGCGCTCTACCTTCTCGCGCCGTTGATCGCGCAAGCGATGGCGATGCCCACGATTCCCAACGCACTGCGGTTACTGTGCATCCCGATTCTGCTCGAAGGATCGGTCTCGGTGCCGATCGCGCGACTCACTCGCAGATTGGAGTATCGCACCCTCGCGCTGGCCGAGGTGGCTGGAGAGTTGGCGTTCCTCGGCACCGCGCTCGCGCTGCTGGTGACGGGGCATCCGCGATGGAGCCTGGTCGCCGGACTCTCGGCGCGCATGGGCGCGCATGCGCTTCTGCTCTGGTGCGCTGAGCCGTATGTCCCACGCGTCGGACCGAGCCGCAAAGCTCTGGTTGAACTCCGGGGCTTCGCTGGTGGCGCAATGGGCGGTCAAATTCTTCACGCGATTTCGTGCAATGCGGATTACCTGCTGGTGGGGCGCATGCTTGGAAGTTCGGCGTTGGGTTTTTATGGCATGGCGTGGGATCTCCTCCGCTTCGTCCCCGACCGGCTCTACAAAGTGGCCGGTCGCGTGACGGTGCCGGCGTTCTGCCGCATGCAGCATAAACCCGAGCAATTGCGGCGGGCCTATCTTAGCTTTCTCGGCTATATGAGCCGGCTGATCGTACCACCGCTTGCGTGCATCGCAGTCGCCGCGCCTGAGTTGTTGCGCCAAATATACGGGCCCCAGTGGATTGCAGCCGCACTGCCGCTGCGCATCCTGAGCATCGGAATAATTACGATCGGTCTGCGCGCGGGAATGGGCGCAGTTTACTACGCGCTGGCACGCCCGGTGTTTGACATGTACCTGCATGGAGTCCGATTCGCGCTGATCGTGATCGCAGTGATGGTCACGGCGTCGGGCGGATTGCTCTGGGTCTGCGCCGGTGTGACAACGGTCGAAGCAGTATGCAGCGTCGGCGGGCAGTTGGTCGCATGCCGCATGCTGGGCGTCGGCCTCGGGAAGGCAACACGCGTTTTGATTCCCGGGTTCACGACCGCCGCAGGCTGCGCGGCCGCCACCATGGCGGGACGAGTCCTTGCTGCCAATCTCGGCGCGAGCGGGCTACTGGAACTGCTGATGATGATCGCGCTGCCTGGCGCCGCGTTCCTTCTGATCGAAGCTCGGACGGTTCGCGAAATGCTGGGCGGCGCGATGACTTCTGTGAGCATCGGCGATCGGCTCGCCAATCCCAGCGAAGGACCGGCGTAGCATGGCGCGAATACTGATCATCGCTTACACCTCTTATGCGCGTGACGGACGCGTCAAGCGGCAGGCCGAAGCCCTGACCAGTCGCGGCGATCAGGTTGACGCGATTTGCCTCGCCGACGGAGATCTCGCCGATACTCGCGGAGTCAACGTTATCGGACTGCTGCTCCCGCGCTATCGTGGCGCGAGCAGGATTGACTATATCCGCAGCTATATAAACTTCTTCAGCCAGGCCGCGGCGCTGGCTATTCGGCGCAGTCTCAAAGAGCGTTACGACGTCGTCATAGCATGCACGATGCCCGATGCGGCAATACTCAGTGCATTACCCTGTCGGCTGTTCGGATCGAAGTTAGTGCTCGATGTTCACGATACCATGCCGGAGTTGTATCTCGACAAGTTCGGCGGCCGGCAAGGACGAATCGGCGCTCGAATTCTGATGTTCCAGGAACGGTTGAGCGCGCGGCTCGCTGATCGAGTGCTGGCCGTGCACGATTTGCACGCCGAGCGGCTGCATCAATCCGGCGTACCGCAAAGCAAGCTGGTGGTGATCGCCAACTCGCCCGATCCGCGCATTTTTCCGGTCGCGGATCCCGCAGGCCAAGCGCGTCGCGTACGAGGCGAACCGGGTGTCGGAACGTTTTCAATCATCTGCCACGGCACAATTTCCCGTCGCCTGGGCCTGGATACCACACTCGCGGCGTTGGCCTTGCTGCATCATCGCTTTCCTCTGATCCGGCTCAGAATAATCGGTGCGGGCGACTATCTGAACGAGCTCAAGACGCTCAGCCGAAAGCTCCGCGTCGAGTCAGCGATCAGTTTCGAAAATCCGGTTCCGATTCAGGAGCTCGCGGCGAAACTCGGCGAGGCAAACGTGGGCCTGGTTCCCAACAATGAGTCGAGCGCGACGCACCTGATGCTGCCGGTGAAGCTTCTGGAATACGCGACGCTCGGGATTCCGGTTATCTGCGCTCGCTTGCGAACCATCGAGCACTATTTCAGCGCAAAATCGGTGCGCTATTTTTCTCCGAACAACGCCGGACAACTTGCGCGGGCGATCCAGGATTTGTACCTCGATCCCGAACTGCGGGACAGTCTCTCGAACTCGGCTGCCAAGGTGGTCAAGAGCTTCAGCTGGCCGATTCACAGCCAGCGCTTCTGCGATGCGGTCGATTCGCTGCTCAACGATCAGAAAGGAGTAATCAAGTGCGTAACGCAAACACACTAGTCGTCGGCCTCGGAGAAGTTGGCAGCGCCTTGCCGCAAGTGCTGAAGCGCACCGGCCGAGTTTTCGAGCACGATCTCGAAAGGCGCGAGTTCGACGAGCCGATCGGCGTGATGCATTTGTGCATTCCTTTCACGCGGCCAGCTGATTTCGAAGCAGCCGCGCTTTCCTACATCCAGCGGTTCAAGCCGGAGCTGACGATCATCAACAGTACCGTCGTTCCTGGAACCAGCCGTGCCATCGCCAAACGGGCACTGGTGCCGATCGCGTACTCTCCGGTGCGCGGCAAGCACGTCCGGATGGCGGAGGACCTGCTCAAGTATCGCAAGTTCGTCGCGGGCAGCGATGACAACACCGCGTCTCGTGCCGCTGAACACTTTCACGCAGCCGGAATGACTACTCAGTGCATTAGTAAGTTGGAGACCCTCGAGTTGGCCAAACTCGCAGAGACTACTTACTTCGGTGTGTTGATTGCCTTCGCACAGGAACTCAACCGCTATGCGAATCGAGTCGATGGCGACTACGCAGAGGCCTTGGACTTCTTCGAGGAGGTCGATTTCCTGCCGCGGACGAAATACTACCCCGGCTTCATCGGCGGACATTGCGTCATTCCGAATATCGATTTGATGCACACGATTGCACCGTCGCCGATGCTGGATGCGGTGCTCGAATCCAACCGGCGGCGAGTCGAAGAATTGGCAAACGAAGCGAGAATGGCTTTGACCCCCTCGCCGAAATTAAACGCTGCACAAGCGAACGGCAAATCGCATTCGCAGTCCGCCGGGATGCGCCGCTGATAGCCGCGAGAAATGAGAATGGAATTAGCACTGCCATCGAGAACCTACAGGCCGCCGGCGACTGCAATGCTGATTGGCATGGCGGCGCTGGGCCTGCTGGCTCTGCTGATGCTCAATTTTCCAATCCTCATCCTGGGGGTCGTGGCCGTCGCTGGCGGAATATCGATCGTGTGGGCCGCGCGACGCGTGCAGGGCAACGGCGCGCATCTGCTCTGCGCCCTGCTGCTGATCGAAGAGCTGAGTGGAGCGAGCTTTCTGCCGTTGACCAACGATCAGTACTTCATGGTTCGCTATCCGTTGCTGATAGCATTTTGCGGAGCCGCGGTTTGGACTGCGTTCCAGAATTCGGAGATTTTGCAGGGTGGGTTTCTTGACTACCTGATCTACCTCGGGCTCGGCGTCATCAGCATTTCCTATTCGCTATTGCCGAGCTATTCGACCGCCAGGATATTGGCCGCAATTCTGATGTTCATGGCAATTGTCAGAATCGCTCGTGCAGTAGCTAATCGCGAAGATATCGAAAAACTCCTCAGTTGGTATTTAGTCGGGACCGGCATCGTTTGGCTGGTGATTCTCGTCAGCTCAGTACTCATGTCCCATGACGTCGTGTGGGACGTCGAGGAGATGACCGGCCTGGTGCGCCTGCGTGGCATCTACGGTTCCCCCAACCAGATCGGTGAAATCGCACTCGCAACGATCGGCGTGGGGTTGGTCATCTGGAGCTCCGTCAGCGGATGGAAGAGAGCGCTGCTCGTGGCACAGATGGTGGCAGCGTTCGTACTGGCAGGGCTGGCGGATTCGCGATCGCCGTTTGTCGGGCTGGCGGTCGGCGGACTGCTGTATCTGGTTTGGCGATATCGGTTGCGGGCCGTGCCGATCATTGTCGCGTTGGGCGTGGTGGGATTCATCGTGGTCGCGCAGCTGAATCCCGAATATCTCAATCGCGGCGACGTTACGAGCCTCACCGGGCGCACCGACATCTGGGAGTTTGCGATCCAGAAAATCGAGCAACGTCCTCTGATCGGCTATGGCTTTGAGGTGGAAGGCGAAATCATGAAGGCCCATGATTTCCCGATTTGGTGGGGACCGTGGGAGGACGGGCCGCGCAGCTCCCTGCACAGCGATTATCTGTCGAAAGCGGTCAGCCTCGGTATTCCGGCGCTGGTGTTTTGGGTGTTTTTCTTTATTCGCCCGTGGCTCGCGCTGATGAGACGCAAGGATGATCCGTGGAATTTGAAGCCGCTGTTTTTCCTGGTGGTCGTTCCAATCCTGCTGCTTGATTTCACCGAAGGAACGGCGGGTGACTGCCGCTATGCGGTCGGGATGATCGCGACGCTTTGTTGGGCGCTGGCGGAAAGGCAACGATTGGCGACGTTACGTCGGCGTCCCGCGGCGGTTCCGGAGCAGACGGTCTCGCCCTCGACGATACCATTGCTTAGGCGGGTGGCCTGACATGAATGACAGGACTAACGATCTTCCGATTCTGATGTATCACGCGATCTCGTCACCCGTGTGTACAGCGCTGCCTGCGACTTCGAGTATCGAGCACGCGGTCAGAGCCCGCGACTTCCGCGTTCAGCTCGACGCGATCGTCGAGGGCGGTTACCGCACTATCGAGTTCGACGACCTGGAGCGCCCTGCTTCCGCGCCCAGGTCGTTGTTGATCACGTTTGACGACGGTCACCAAAGCGACCTCGTCGTGGCCGCGCCCGAGCTTGCGCGCAGAAATCTGCACGCGATCTTTTTCATCGTGTGGTCTTATCTCGGGCGCCCCGGCTATCTCAGCCGCGATCAGGTGCTTGCGCTACGAGCGGATGGATTCGAGATCGGCTCGCACGGGCTGACCCACGCGCGGCTTACCCAGATAAGCCCAGGTGAAGCGTCAAACGAGTTGCTTGAATCGAAGCGGCGATTGGAAGACCTGCTCCAGGAGCCGATCGCAGCGCTTGCGCTTCCGGGCGGGCGCTACAACGACGCCGTGCTCGCGGCCGCGTGGACGGCAGGCTATCGGCGCGTGATGACGTCGGACTTCAGAATTGCTAATCGCGCGCAGCGCGTGATGCCGCGAATGGGACCGATGGCGAGCACTACGCTCAAGGATTTCAAGTGGATGCTCGAAGCGAGCCGCGCCGGCGCGATTCGTCATCGTACGATCGAGGCGATCGGTGAGCGACTGACGCGCTGGGCCGGCTACGGAAACGCGCTGTTGACGCGCGCTCAGAACGCGGAGGTTTTAGCGAAGTCCGAGAAGTGATCGGAACAGACTAGAGAAATAAAATGCGTGAAAATCAAATGGCCGACTTCTTCCGATCCCTGGGGCATCAAATAGTCCAGACCAGGAGTTGCTTCTGGTATAGTTCGCAGCGCTTTCTGTACAAAAATTTGCCGATTCACCGCAATGTGAATCCGTCCAGGTCCGAGCTCGCGAAGGTGATGATCCGCGGCGGCGCATTGGCGATTCGCTACCCGGGCACGCCTGACGAAGCTAACGCGGACGGCGGAATTTATGTTTGCGCGGATCGGAATTATGACTTCGCGACGCTCTCTGCCAACGCGCGCAGCCATACGCGGCGCGGACTCGCTCGCTGCACCGTCGAACCGATGGACTTCAAGGATCTCGCGGTGAAGGCGTACCCGCTCATCACCGAGACCAATGTGCGCCAAACCGGAAAGCAGCCGCATCGCAGCGAGTCGCACTGGAAATCGTTTTGCGAGCTTGCGGGCCGCTGGCCGGACCTCGAGGCATGGGGTGCGTTCGTTGACGGCGAGCTCGCGGCCTTTATCGTCGCGATGCTGGCGGAGGACTGTTACTACATTCATCTGCAAAAAAGTTCTTCTGCTCAGCTCAAGAACTATTCAAACAACGCGCTGTTGTTTACGGTCATGAAGACGGCGCTCGCCCGTCCCGAGGTTGGCTGGATCTCGAACGGTCAAATCGCGCTGGCCGCGAAAGAGGGTCTATATCACTTCAAGACGAGCATGGGTTTCGGCATCCATCCCTTCAAAGAGCAGGTAGTGCTCAATCCGCTGATCAAACCCGGTCTGTCGATCGGCAAGGCGGTGACGAGCTGGCGTACGAGAATCGATCCAGAAAATCTTTTCTGGCGCAGGGCGTCCAAGGCGTTCGACCTGGCTGGAGATTGACGGCGTAGATATTTCGTTGGTCGGAATCGCGCGCTTACTTCACCATACGCCCGAAGATTCCCGCGCGCAGTCCTTCGAACATCCGATACCGATTGACGACCCGTTCGTAGCCGACGCCGACCAGGAACGGCAGGAAGTGAAATACCATGTATAGCGGCGCGGGCTCCCACATCCGGAGTTCGATGCGGTCGAAGCCCGCTTTGTAGCCTTCGGCATAAACCGCTTTGCGGGAATTCAGGCGATAGTAGGTCGGCCAGGGCTCGTGCGCCCCGGCGGGAAGTCCGCGCGCCCAATTAGCGACCAGGTGATGAAACCAGTCGGGCGTGAGCTTCGCGATAATCGCGACGTAATGCCAGGAATTCGGAGTACGAAAAAGAAAAACGCCCCCTTTTTTCAGGACTCGATGCACTTCGCTCAGGAATTGGCCGGGCTCAGAGACGTGCTCGAGCACCCAATCAGACAACACCGCGTCGAAGGTGTTGTCCTCGAATGGCAGAGTGTTATCCGAGTTGATGACGTGCGCCTCGTCCAGTTCGGGATTGTCCATCACTTCGGGATCGATGTCGGCGCCGACGACTCGCGCAACTTCGCCCTTGAAAACGCGGATCGAGCCGCGCTCAGCGGGCGGCCCCGCGCCCAGATTGAGCAAGACGGTTTGGGGCGTGGTCTCCTTTCTTACCCAGCCGTAAAAGGCAACGGCGCCATCTCGAGTCTGGTCCGAATAAAAGCGATTAAAGGTATTTGTCGATATCATAGGCGGTCCTCCGCGCGGCTCTTCGAGGTGGTTAAAGAGACAGGGGAACAACGCTGCTGTAATGAAAATATCTGAAAAAGTAAGAAATTGCAAGATAAAGTAAGTTAAATAGTAAAGAACATAGACTGCGACAAAAGAGCTGTGATAGATTATCCCAAGTGGACAGTCTTCCGACCTGCTCTGTTCTCATGAAGCGCCTCAAATCTAGAAAAACGCGAACTTTGGAGTCGCGGTTGAACGCGTCGGCGGAAAAACCGCTCGACGTTCACGCTCTGTCCAAACATTTTCCGGCGCTCAAACGGGACGAGCTCGAACGGCTTGCGAGCGAAATGTCGCTGCAGCGATTCAAACGAGGCGAACGGATCCTGGTAGAACCGCACGCATCTGCCGACGTTTTCCTCGTTCTGAAGGGAGCGATCGCGATCACTTGGCAGCACGACAGACGCCACCAGGTGCTGGTCGCTCTGCTAGGTCCGGGAGAAATATTTGGCGACTCTTCGTCGCTGCCGGAAATGGCGCAAGGTCTGAATGGATATGCGTTCGCGAACAGCCTTGTCGCCAGGATCGATTCGACGAGGTTGGTGGACATACTGCTGGGCGTCGAGTTGCGGGCGTTCAAAACCGCGACGGAAATGACGGTTGGATGGTCAGCGAAAGCGCTCATGCGATACATAAAAATGTTCCACATGCCGCCGCGCGAACGGCTGGTGATCGCGCTACTCGAAATCGGCGCCAAGTTTGGCGTGCGTGACTCGAGGGGGCTGATCCTGAATCTCCCGATGACTCAGAAGGACCTGGCCGATCTGCTGGGCGCTTCGCGGCAGAAGGTCAACGAATATTGGGGCGAGTTGGTACGTTTGGGCGCCGTGATCAATCTGGGCCGCCAGCTTGTTTTGGTTCCCGAAAAGCTGGGCGCGCTGACCGGCAATCCCGGACTGCGTCAGCACACGGATCCGAGGACGCACTCCGCAGTCAAACTACACAACGGCTCCGCCCATTCCAGACGCGAACATATGCATCAATGAAATTGTTGCTGAGAATCGGGGTTGCGATCTGCGCCATCGTGGCACTCGCATTTGCAGGGTATTACGCCTTCGGCCGAACGCAGTTGCAGGCGAAGGAGCAGCCTCAAGATCAGAGCGTGCATCATCCCGATTTGGATAATCGCGCGGATCTGCTCGGCGTGGAGCTGGGCTTCATGCGCGGCGCCACGAACTTTGTTGACCCCGGCTACAGAGACTTTCCGAACGCTGCGCAGATGCAGTTTCAGCCGTCCGCTGAAAACGATCACCGCACTGCTATCGGCAATCAACCCTGAAATTGTCTGTATCGCGGCGCAGTGTCGATCGGGCGCTGCTGTCAGATCGCCGAATTCTCGCGCTTGCACACTACTGCAGCGTGGCCAGTAGGCCATCGCGACCTGCGCTGTTAGAAATTCACTTACGCTGCGTTCTACTTGCTCGCGGTATGCTCGATCGGCGATTCAGTCAATTGTTTTCAGTGTCAACTTCGCGACACTTTTGGGCTTTTCTGTCGGAAATGAATTGAATCCACTGCGCCTCGTGTGTAGCTCTTTACGGCAAGACTTTTTTTCGTCGAGAAATCGAACGACAGAAAATCCGTCCTGAGCGATTTGCCTGGGAAGCCAGCATTAGTTTAGCCGGACGGGGGAGCTTTCTGTATGGTAGATCGATCGCGATGGCAGATGTCTGCCATTGGAATGAGGACGCTGTCGGGCCTGGGGAGGCTCGCTACTGTCGTAACGCTTGGTTTGATTTTCGCACTGTTCGGCCAGGGCCAGGCGCGCGCGGCGAGTCCGATACACATCGCCTCGCCAGCGCCGGATGCGACCGTCTCCGCTTTGGTGACCACGTCGGTGACGATCAAGCCGAACGTCGCGCATGTGACATTCCTGGTTGACGGTACCGTGATGTCGTCATCTTCGTCCACCGAATATGTGTGGGATTCGACGGCAGTTCCGAATGGTGCGCATACCATCTCGGCCCAGGCATATTCGTCATCAAGCCAACTGCTGCGCACGGTTTCCGAGAAGGTTAGAGTTTCGAACAAACATAACCCGACTCCGACTGCCACCCCGACGGCGACCCCCGGTCCGGTGGTCTCATTCGTCTCTCCTGTCAGCGGACAAAAGGTGAGCGGAACGATTTCTGTGGCGCTGTCCTTCTCGGCGCCGCCTTCAACCACCAATCCCAACGCGGTCTGGTGGACGCACTTGTCCGTAGACGGCGCGGCGATCACCGACGGCTACAATAATCTGCCGTGGGATACGACCACGGTTGCCAACGGCTCGCACAATTTGCGCGTCGACGGCTACGCGTACAACGGCACGACTTCGATCGGCAGCTCGACTATCAGCGTGACGGTCAGCAATTCAGCCTCGACCCCGACGCCGCACCCCACGACCTCCGCAACGCCGGCACCCACGGGCACACCGACGCCGAAAGCCGGATTTGTAACGCTGTTAAGTCCTAGTCAAAT
>Ga0210394_10007502_pt1 | contig 11473 bp, 10 predicted proteins | sample IncBWC12MmetaG_FD_160121 | JGI IMG/M metagenome (GOLD analysis project Ga0210394, IMG submission 160121) | Forest soil microbial communities from Barre Woods Harvard Forest LTER site, Petersham, Massachusetts, United States - Inc-BW-C-12-M | ecosystem: Environmental > Terrestrial > Soil >... | reverse complement strand
GCTACTCGAAACGGCGGGCAATGGCGCAATCGCCGAGCACGGCTGGTATACTGAAGCCTGAAAAACGTCCCCCGGGGAACCTGTGGAAAAGTCGAACCTCATCATCGTGGTGCACTACCACGAGCTGTGGCTGAAGGGCGGCAATCGCCGCTTCTTCCTGAGTAAGCTGCACTTGGCGCTGAAGCGCGCCCTCGACGGCCTGCCCGTGAAGCGCATTTTGCGGCCGGGGGACCGTTTGCTGGTGGAATTCGGCGAGGGCGCTTCGGCGGAAGAGGCGGTCGCCCGCATCGAGCGCGTGTTCGGCGTGGCGTTTTACGCTCAGGCGCGCGTGGTGCCGCGTGGCGGCGAAGACGATCTGGCGGCGCTCGGCTGCGCGGCGTGGGAAGAAATTCGCGGCGAAGCGTTCGAGACTTTCGCGGTGCGCGCCAAGCGCAGCGATAAGTCTTTCCCGCATGGATCGGTCGCCATCGATGTGGCCGTCGGCAAGTATTTGGTGGACCAGTTGCGCGCTGCAGGCCGCCCCGCGCGCGTAAAACTGCAGAATCCCGATCTGACCTGCCGCATCGAGATTCCTCCTGGGCCGTCTCTGCTGGTCTATGCGCGGAAAATTCCCGGCGCCGGCGGACTTCCGCCCAATACAGCGGGACGCCTGACCTGCCTGCTTTCCGGAGGATTCGACTCCGCGGTGGCCGCGCACAAGATGATGAAGCGCGGCGCGCACTTGAACTTCGTGCACTTCTGGGGCGGCGGCGCGCGTCCCGGGGAGTCTTCCGTGCACGTGGCGCGGGAGCTGGTGAAGCGCCTGGTACTGTGGCAATTCTCCGCCCGGCTGTACCTGGTGCCGTTCGAGCCGGTGCAGCGGGAAATCGCCGCGCGCGCGCCGGAGGAATTTCGCATTTTGCTGTATCGCCGGATGATGCTGCGCATCGCTGAGCGCATTGCGCACCGCAGCCGCTCGCTCGGCCTGGTAACCGGCGACAGCCTGGCGCAGGTCGCTTCGCAGACGCTGCACAACCTGGCCGCCGTGGGCGCCGCCGCGCGCCTGCCGCTCTACCGCCCGCTGGTGGGCGAAGACAAAATCGATATTATCGATGCCGCGCGTAAAATCGGAACGCACGACATCTCCGCCGAACCGTTCCACGATTGCTGCCCTATCTTCTTGCCGCGCAACCCCGCCCTGCACGCCTCCGTCGCGGAACTCGATCAGGCAGAAAGCACGCTGGAGGTCGAAGCGCTCGCGCACCGTGCCGTCGAAAGCATGGCTGTGGAGCGCTATCGCTACGTCGCCGGCCGGGTCGAAAAGCTGGAGTCGACCAGGTCCGCAACGGCATAAGCATCGTCGCCGTCATAGTTTAAAAGCCCAAGGAGCCCGCGCAACGCATGCATGGTTGGAACCTACTGCCGTGGATTGCCAGGCTGTTGCTGGCGTTTTCGATCATCGCGTTCCTGGCCAGCCTGCGTGCCATTGTGGACCCGGATTTCCGCAGCCGGATGTTGCGCAACCCCAGTTTCATGGAACAGGGAACGCGAATCACCCTGGTATCCGCATGGCTTTCGGCATCGTGGTGGGCCCTACTCAGCGTCGTTCTCACGCTGAACGTGTTCCATGTCCGGATGACGCACTTGCGGAATTATTTGCTGCCGATGGCGGGGTGCCTGCTTCTGGCGTGGCTGGTAAGCAGCTACTTCGAGTACCGCCGTTGGAAGCGATCGAACTGACTACCGGTTACTGCACCGCTCCCAACCATTTCACCGGGAAGTGAGCCGCGAGCGCATTGGCGAAGCGTTCGTCGGCGGTGAGGAGTTGCTGTTTAGTCTTCACGGCAAGGGCAACGTAGAGACTGTCGTAGACGCTGCGGTCGTAAAGTGTCGCGATGTGAAAAGCCTCATCCAACAGAGGCGCGGTGGGATACACGAGCAAATCTCGGTTTCTCAGGTCGGAGAGTGCAGTTTGAGCTGAAGTCCGAGAGAATCGCCCCAAACGTACTGCCTTCCAGAAAGCGCTGCCCAGTTCGGCCCAGAATAGATCAGGAACACTAAAGCGTACTTCTCCGTCGACGAACCTTTCGAATAGCGCAAGAGCCTCACCGGTATGCGATTCGTGGCTGGGTGACAAGAACCATTTCGCGGCGACGCTGGCATCCAGGACGAAGTCCGTCACCGTTCGCGGTCCTCACGAATCATCTCTTCGGCGGACGGGAAAGGGCCTTTGCTTCTCGGTTGCTCTTCGCGCATTCGAAGGACCCGCTGCAGCATTTCCCGTCTCGCCTCCAACTCCTGCGCCGTAGGGACTTTTTCCTCGATTAAAGCCACTACTTCCGCGGCGATTGAGCGACGATGGGCCTTGGCTCTACTGCGCAGCGCTTCGTAAAGTTCCTTTGGGACGTTTTCGACGTATAGTGTTGGCATAGGTAATCCCTAGGAGAAGCATATGGTTTACCAAGGCAGTTTGCAAGCGCAAAATAAAACCGGGGAGCCTCGATGCTCCCCGGTCTCTTTAACCGACCTCTTTCGAGGCAGTTAGAACTGGAACGTGTAGCCGAGCGACAGCGACTGCAAGCCGATATGGTCGGTGCTGTTGTTGTATTCGCCGGACAGCAAGTTGCTCTGCGCCACCTGCTGCGTCGACGTGGGATCGTAGGTGTAAGCGATATCGAAGCGCGACCGCCCGGCATGGTAGGCGAAGCCAGCGGTGATTTGATTGGTCATGATCGCGGCGGTCAGGGGCGTCAGCGTGCCGCTGGGGACCGGGCTGTTGCCGTGCGCATAACCCACGCGCAGCGAGGTGCTCTCGGTAAGCATGCGCTCGACGCCGCCGTGGAAGGAGTACTGATCGCGCCAGTTCAGGGGCACGCCGTCCACCAGCGTAGAAGAGCCCACCACGCTATTGATCACGCCATTGGAGCCGTTCGTCAGCGTAACCGGCAGGTTCACAAACGAGTTGCTCCAGTTGACCCAATCGGTCTGGAACGCCAGGGTCCATTGTGGGTTGAGGTGCCAGGCGACGTTGCCGTTGACCGACTGGGGCAGGATGTTGGTCACCGACGCGTTGTAGGCGAACGTGGACGCCGCGTTGGCGCCCAGCGCCGCAAACAGCGCGCTGGCGTTTCCCGAAGCCAGACCGTTGGTGACGATCACGGTGTGCGACTTCCAGGCCACGCCGAAATCCAGGTTCTTGGTGGGCTCGAACATGGCGCCCACGCTCATGTTCCAGCCGGTGCCGTAGGTGTGCAGGTCGAGCAGCGTCTTATAGCCCGCGAGAGTCGGCTGGCTCTGGAAGATGTAGGGCGCTTCGAGCGTATTGGAGTTGTAGTCGGCGCCGGCCGTCATACCGACGGACAGCTTGTGGCTGAACGCATAGCTCAGCCCCACCATCGCGCGGCCCGCCAGAATCGCGGACTTATTTTCCTGCATGCCGTAGGTGACGCCGCCCTTGCCGGGGGCATCGACATAATTCCACTGTGAAGCCGAAACCAGATCCGGCGCAAAGCCCACGCCAAAGCTGAAGCGCGAGTGCCCGATGGGCATGCCGAACGCGCCGTAAGGAACCACGCCCGCGGGCGTATCCATGGGCGCGTTGGTATTGACCGAATTGCTGAACGAGCCGCGCGCGAACACCGCGGACATGCTCAGGTCAAGCGACGGGCTACTTAAGTAGGTGAGCCCGGCCGGGTTGGTGGTCAAAGCGCCGAGGGCGTCCGAGGTCGAGGGAACATACACGCCGCCGAGGGCCATCGAGCGGGGGCTCGCTGAGCTCCAGTAGAAATCCTGCGCTGAGGCGGAAATGGAATGGAACGTAGAAAGGAAGACAAACAAGACAAACAACAAGAAAAAGTTCCTGCGGAACTTCATATTGGTTCTACTCCTTTATCTCAGGTTTTTACGTGCTCACTGCAACTTCCGGCGCGGCAAAGGCAGCCGGTTCGGAATTTGTTTTGGACGCAATCAGCGCTTCGACGGTGGGCAGATCGAGTGCGCGGGGCGCGTCCTCTCGCAACATCTGAAACACTTTTTCCAGCGGCAAGCCGTCACGGTAGGGGCGCTTGGCGTGCAGCGCATCGAAAATATCCGCCACCGCCAGGATGCGCGCAAAGCGCGACATCTGTTCGGAGCTCCAACCGCGCCAATAACCGGACCCATCCAGTTTTTCGTGGTGCGCGGCGGCATCCTCGCTGAGCCGCTCGAAACCGGGAATCTTCTTGAGAATCTCCAGGGTGTAGTAGGGATGATTCTTCACCGAGACCCATTCCTCGTTGGTCAGCCGGCCGGGCTTCTCCAGAATGGAATTGGGAACGCTCAGTTTGCCGATGTCGTGCAGCAGCGCGGCGCGCCGCAGCTGCTTCAAGCCTTTGGCGTTCATGCCGAACCACTGGCCGATTTCCACGGCGGCCTCGGCCACGCCGTTGGAATGGCGATAGGTGAAGGGCGACTTGGCGTCGATGATTTCGGCAAAGGCCATACAGATTTTGTCGACGGAGTCCTCCGTGGCCGTCATCTGGCGGTGTTGCGGCTCCATGGAGGCCACTTTGCGGACCAGGTCCTTGTCATCCAGGCCGCTCCAAAGCGCGCCGGAGTGAGCCGCCGAAAGCGCCGCCTTCACCAGCTCGGGATCGAACCAGCGGCCGCTGCGCTGCTCCGCGGCTTCTAGTGCGGCTTTCGGGCCCTTGGCGGTAAGGAAAACGTCGAGGGTCTGGCTCAGATTGGCGATGCGCGAAAACAGCGGTATTTCCTGTTTGCGCAACCCGTGGGGGTAGCCGACCCCGTTCCAGTGCTCGTCCAAGCTGTAAATGCTGGAGGCAACGTTTTCGGAAAATCCCAACTGCTTGGCGATGTAGGAGCCGCGCTCGCAGCGGATCTTGACCAGCGTGCAGGAGTCCTGCTGCTGCGTGGCGGCCACCTGAAAAAGCCGTTGCATGCGCTGCAGGAACGGCATGCCCGTGGCCACGTGGGTCAGCGCGTAGTGCAGGCTCTCAAATCCCACGCGCGTCCAGTCCTTGTCCTTCAGGTCGCCTTTGGCGCGAATCTCGTCGGCATTCAAAATGTGGAACAGGCGCGAGGCGTTGCTGCTGCAGCCGGCGTCCTTGAGCAGCAGCGCGTAGTACAGGTCGGCCTGTTCGTCGGCACTCATGCCGATTTCCTGCGCCAGGCGCATGCCAATCATGCAGGCGCGCACGGAGTGCCCCATGGGCTGGCCTTCGGTGAGGTCCAGGGCGTAGGAGAGGGCAGAAATAATGTCCGAAAGGCGAATCGAGGCGGAAGCCTCATTGCCCTCCCTATTCAAGAATTCCTGGTTGTCGCGATCGCTTCGGTCCGAGAGTCCCATGGGTCTCCTGTCGCCTGCACTCAACCGGAGGGGCTGTGCTTCCCTGGGCCTGGGAAAGACGGTTCCTTCCGCACTAGGACTGTACGTAATAGGACTCGCTGGTCCTATGGGCCGAAGGGTTCATTCTGGGAGGGACAAAAGTACCACTGTCAAGTAGCTGAAGGAAAAGCACTTAATACGTAATCACTTGGTCATCGATGCAGATTGTTGCAGGTCGAGCACCCACGCTGCGAACAATTTCGGCGCGTAGAAGAAGGCACGGCGTGGGCACGCCGCCCGAGACATAAAAATAGGGGAGCCGTTAGTGGTGGACTCCCCCATTTTGCAAAAAAAGTCTAACGGAGCAGATGCCGTTGCAGGCGCTACCAGCGCCGTTCTCCGCCGCCGCGGTCTCCGCGGTCGCGATCCCTTCCCCCACCACCACCCCCGCGTCCACCCCCTCCCCCGCGTCCACCTCCGCCTCCGCCGAAGCCGCCACGCCCGCGCCCTCCCCCTCCCCCGCCGCCTTCGCGCGGAGGACGGGCCTCGTTGACGACAATGTTGCGGCCCATGAAATCGTGGCCGTTAAGTCCCTGAATGGCGCGCTCGGCTTCTTCGTCGCTGTTAATTTCGACAAAACCGAACCCGCGTGGCTGGCCTGAGAAACGATCGCGGACCAGAGTGACATTCGATGTAGTAACTCCAGATTGAGAAAAGAAAGAACTGAGCTGCTCTTCGGTAGCCTGGAACGGCAGATTCCCCACGTAAAGTTTCTTCAAAGCAACACTCCTTCTGGCCGTGGTGACACGGATCCACGGAACCCGGGACTGAAGAGGGCAGGGTCGAGATCCGGGAATTAGGGCCGGGCCCCAGAAGACTCCGACGAGAGGCGCGCTCCAGTACCTGCGGCATCTTGCGTCAAAATGAGAATGCTCGTCAACAGAAAGTTGTGTGATAACTACTTATTATATAAAGAGAGTATAAATTGCCCGGCGGTCGGAGTTTCCGGGGAAACCGCGCATGATGGTAGGATGCAGCAGCTTGCGACCTTTGAGCTGTTACCTTCGACGGGAGAAGCGAGCGTTGGGGCCATGCGCGGTTTGATGATGGATTGTCCGTTGACCGTGCCCGCGATTCTGGAGCGCGCCGGGCACATTTTCGGCAAGGTAGAACTGGTGACGCGCCGGCCGGACCGCAGCCTGGCGCGAAGTACGTGGGGCGACTTGTACCGTCGCGCGCGCCGCCTGGCGAGTGCGCTGACGGCCCTTGGCTTGCGCCACGGGGACCGCGTGGCCACGCTCTTGTGGAATCAAACCGAACACATGGAGGCGTATTTCGGCGTGCCGGTGGCGGGAGGCGTGCTGCACACGCTGAACTTGCGCCTGCATCCCGACGAGATCACCTACATTGCCAATCATGCCGGCGACCGCTTCCTGATCGTGGACGACGTGCTCTTGCCGGTTTACGAAAAGTTTCGCGATCGGGTGAAGTTCGAGGGGGTGATCGTAGTGCCTTATGGCGGCGGGAAGATTCCCGAGGATTGCCTTGGGTACGAAGAACTGCTGGCCGGCGCGGACGAAAACTTCACTTATCCCCAGATCGACGAAAACGATGCCGCGGCCATGTGCTACACGTCGGGCACAACGGGCCGCTCCAAGGGCGTGGTTTATTCCCACCGCGCCATCGTGCTGCACTCCATGAGCTGCTGCGGCGCGGACTCCTTTGGGATTTCCATGCGCGACACGGTCTTGCCGGTTACTTCCCTGTTTCACGCCAACGGCTGGGGGATTCCCTTCACAGCGGCCATGGCCGGGGCCAAGGTGGTTCTGGGCGGGCAATACGCCGATGGCGAGGGCTTGCTCGATTTGATGGTGGGGGAGCGCGTGACGTTCGCCACCGGCGTGCCCACCGTGTGGTTCGGCGCCCTCGAAGCGCTCGAAAAATTTCCCGGGCGATGGAAATTCACCTGGCCGGTGCGCATGCACCTGGGCGGTGCGGCGACGTCCGAGGCGCTGATGCGCGGATTCGAGCGCCACGGGATTACCGTGGTTTGTTCGTGGGGAATGACCGAAACAACCCCCGTGGGGACCACGTCGCTTTTGCGGCCGTGGATGGATTCGTGGAGCGCGGAAAGGAAAATGGCGCAGAGATTGAAGCCGGGCGTGCCGGCGGCGTTGCTGGAAGCGAGAGTCAGGCGCGCTGACGGCACACTTGCGCCAAACGACGGCGCGACGGTGGGAGAGATCGAAGTGCGCGGACCGTGGGTTGCCGCGGCGTATTACAACTTGCCCGAGGAGTCAAACAAGTGGTCGGCCGACGGCTGGCTGCGCACCGGCGACATGGGGCATATCGATGAAGACGGCTTCCTGAAGCTGGTCGACCGCAGCAAGGACCTGATCAAGTCCGGTGGCGAGTGGATCAGCTCGGTGGACCTGGAGAATGCGCTGATGGGGCATCCCGCGGTGAAGGAGGCTGCGGCGATCGGGGTGCCGCATCCCAAGTGGCAGGAACGGCCGCTGGCCGTGGTGGTGCTGAATGAAGGAATGACCGCGAGCGCGGAGGAGTTGCGCGAATTTCTGAGTGCAAAATTTGCCAAGTGGCAGCTGCCCGACGCCTTCGTCTTCGCGAGCGAAATTCCGCGCACATCCGTGGGGAAATTCCGCAAGACCGCCCTGCGCGAACAATTCGCCGACTGGAAGTGGGAGAGCTGAACCGATCCTGACCAAGTGGCGCAGGCTTCAGCCTGTGGGGTTTGGTTGCGGCAGGAACGATCCCGCTCTAACTAACCCCCACAGGCTGAAGCCTGCGCCACTTCGTTTGAGGCTACGTGCGATAGCTGGCGTTGATGTGGACGTATTCCTTGGTCAAATCGCAGGTCCAAACGCGGGCGCTGCCATCACCGCCGTGCAGATCGATGGCGATGGGCACTTTGTGTTCGAGCAGGCGGCGGTGCGCGGCGCGCTCGTCGAGCGGGAGCGCGACGGAATAGGATTCGCCCTTGGGTGGGCCGTACATTTTCATTCCGCCGAGCCAGATTTCGGCGTGGTCGGGATTGAAAGCCACGCCGGAGCGGCCGGCGGCGGCCAGGATGCGTCCCCAGTTGGGATCGGCGCCGGCGACGGCGGTCTTGACCAGCGACGAGAGGCCGATGGTTTCCGCGACGCGCTTTGCCGCGGCGTCGCTCGGCGCGCCGCGCACTTCGATTTCGACCAGGTGCGTTGCGCCTTCGCCGTCCTCGACAATTCCGATGGCCAGCGATTTGCAAACCTCTTCCAGCGCGGCGACGAATTTCGCGTAATCGGCGCCGCCCAGCTCCGTAATTTTCTTTGCGCCGCTCGCCCCGTTAGCCAGAACCAGCAGCGTGTCGTTGGTTGAGCTGTCTCCATCCACGGTGATGCAGTTGAAGGTGCGGTTGACCACTTCGCGCAGCGCGACGTCGAGCACGCCCGGATCGACGGCGGCGTCGGTGACCACGAACGAAAGCATCGTCGCCATGTTGGGATGGATCATGCCGGCGCCTTTGGCGCAGCCGGCGACGCGCACAGTCTTGCCGCCGATGCGGGCGCTAGCGGCAGCGCGCTTGGGGCGCGTGTCGGTGGTCATGATGGCGCGGTTCAGGCCATCGAATGCCCGCGCGGAAAACGCCAAAGATTTGGCGAGACCGGGGGCTGCTTTCAGAATGCGCTCGACAGGAAGGGGCACGCCAATCACGCCGGTCGAGCACACGACGACCTGGCGCGCGCTGCAGCCGAGCAGCTCTGCAACGCAGTCCGCGGTGGCGCGCGAAGCGGCCATGCCGCCCGGCCCGACCGAGCAGTTGGCATTGCCGGAATTGACGATGACGGCGCGCATGGCGCCCGCCGAGCCGCGCACGTGCTCGCGCGAGAGCACCACCGGCGGCGCCTGCACCAGATTTTGCGTAAACACCGCTGCGGCCGAGGCCGGCGGATCGGAGACGATCAGCGCGACGTCCAGCGAGCCCGTGTGGCCTTTCTTCTTCAGGCCTGCGGACGCCGAAGCAAAACGAAACCCGCGCGGCAAGGCGCGGGCCGATACAGGTTCGCTCATTTTTCAGGTCACCGATGGTTTTCGTAGCACCGACTTCAGTCTGTGGGGTTCCATGTGATCTTGGCTAATGCGCCGCCTTGCCAAGGCAGGCGTCCGGGTAATGTTGCGGAACCCCACAGACTCAAGTCTGTGCTACTGAAAACCTCAAGCCACCGAAAGCTCTTTAACCCTTCCGTTCAAAACGGGCAGCAACTCGCGCTCGGGAATGACCGTTGCGACCGTGGCGACGAGCGTGCACTTGCGTTCCTTGGGGCAACCCACGCAATCGCGTTCCACTTTTTCGCGGATGGCTTGCCGCGGCCCGGGCGTGAAGCCGTAACGCGAAAAGAAATCGGGGCGATGCGTGACCGCAAACAGGCGCGCGATTTTGCGGCGCCGCGCCGTGTCCATGGCGGCCTTCATCAGGCGGTCGCCGACGTTGCGGCCCTTGCCGCGAGCTTCCGGAGCAACGGCCAGCGAGCGGATTTCGGCGAGGTCGCGCCCGTAAGGCTCGAGAGCCACGCAACCGAGAACCTTTTCTTCGCCGTTGTTTTTTTCCACGAGCACCAGGAAGCGCGCGATGTGCTCGCGAATTTCCGCCTCGGTTCGCGGGAGAAGCAATCCCTCGCCCGCATAGTGCGCGATCACGCGGTGCACCGCTGCGGCATCGCTCATCCTGGCCGTGCGCGCCCTCATCGCCCGGGCTCCAGCGCGGCAAGGCGCTCTTTGGCGGCGTCGATGGCGCTACGGACGCGCGCGGGCGCGGTGCCGCCTTCCACATCCGGGCCGGCCAGCGCGGAATCGAGCTTCAGCGCATCGTAGAAATCCGCCGCGAAGAGCGGCGAAAACTTTTGCAATGTCTCGAGCGGCAGCTTGGAGAACGGCTTCCCGGCGCGCTCGCTCTCACGCACAATTTGACCGACAATTTCATGCGCGTGGCGGAAGGGCGCGCCGCGCCGCACAAGGTAATGCGCGGCTTCCGTAGCCAAAAGCGCGGGATCGGACGCCGCCTCGCGCATACGCGCTTCATTCGGGCGCGTGGCGGCGACGGCGCCCGCGGCGACCGTCAGCATGGCCAGCGCCTGATCGTGCGCGGCGAACACCGGCTCCTTGTCTTCCTGCAGATCGCGCTGGTAGCTGGATGGCAGGCCCTTCAGCGTCGTCAGCAGGGTGTTCAGCGACGCCGTGACGCGGCCGGTTTTGCCGCGCAGCAGCTCCCACGCGTCGGGATTCTTTTTCTGCGGCATCAGGCTGCTGCCGGTTGAAAATTCGTCAGGCAAGACGATGAAGCCAAATTCCTGCGAGGCGAACAAAACGAAATCCTCCGCCAGGCGCGAGAGATGCGTGGCGATCACCGCCAGCGCGTAGAGATAATCGAGCGCAAAGTCGCGGTCGCTCGCGGCGTCCAGGCTATTGGCCGTGGGCCGCGCGAAGCCCAACTCGCGCGCGACAGCCCCGCGGTCGATGTCCAGCGCGCAGCCCGCGAGCGCTCCCGAACCCATGGGGCAAGCGTCCGCCGTCGCGACTGCGGCAGCGAGGCGCACCGCGTCGCGGAAAAACGCTTCGGCGTGCGCCAGCAAATAGTGCGAAAACAAAATCGGCTGGGCGTGCTGCACGTGCGTCATGCCGGACATTGGAATGCCGAAGGATTTGTCAGCCTGGCCTACCAGCGCCGAAATCAGGCGCGCCACCGCCGCGCGCATTTCTCCCGCGGCCTCCTTCACGAACATGCGGAAGTCGGTGGCCACCAGCTCGTTGCGGCTGCGCCCGGTGTGCAGCTTGTAGCCGAGCGGCCCGAGATATTCGACGAGCGCCGTCTCAACAAAATGGTGCACATCCTCGGCGGGCGAGCCGTCGAGCCACGCGGCGTCGCTCGCCGCGCGCTCGGCAATCTTGTCGAGCGCAACGAGCGTCTCTTCCATTTCCTCGACCGACAAAATACCCGCCGATTCCAGCGCCCCGGCCCACACGCGGTCCACGGCCAGCTCGTACGGCAGCAAGCGGCGGTCGAATGAGAACGAGCGCTGAAACTGGTAGAACAGCTCGTCGGGCGCGCGGTCAAACCGCCCGCCCCACAGCCCGCCTGCCGGGCCGGCAGGGCCGCCTTTCGGACCGGCAGGCCCG
>Ga0210394_10007501_pt1 | contig 11476 bp, 11 predicted proteins | sample IncBWC12MmetaG_FD_160121 | JGI IMG/M metagenome (GOLD analysis project Ga0210394, IMG submission 160121) | Forest soil microbial communities from Barre Woods Harvard Forest LTER site, Petersham, Massachusetts, United States - Inc-BW-C-12-M | ecosystem: Environmental > Terrestrial > Soil >... | reverse complement strand
GCCATGCCGAGCTCCGCCGCGAGCATCCAGTCGGCCGGCGCGGTGAACATGGCGAACAGGTCTCCGACTCCGGCGAGGTTGAGGGGAGGGGGGGCGCTGACCAGAGTCTCGGCGTCGGCGATCAGGGCATCGGGGTACCGCGTCGGCGTCGTGCGCTTGACACCCTCGATCAGCAGCACTGATTGATCGTCGGCGAAGCCGTTGACGCTGGTGGCGGTCTGGACCGCGAGGTGGGGCAGGCCGCCATAGGCGGCGGAGACCGCCTTGCCGATGTCGACCAGCGTGCCTGAGCCCACGGTCACGATGCAGCTCGCGCCGGCGACGAGGTCCGTTGCGCGCTCCAGGGTCTCGCGGTCGGCGTGAACGCGCTGGGCCCCCACCTGGAGGGTAGCGGGGCGAATGTCGCCGCGACCTTCCAGCCGCTCGTGGACCGCTGCGAGCAGGTCGACACCGCCGCGGCGCTTGGGCACCGAGTCGGTCAGCAGGGCGATGGGTCCGCGAGCCACGGCAAACCTTGCGGCCAGGTCCGGCAATTGGTCGAGCGCGTTCGAGCCGAGCGCGACCGCCTCGAGGCCGAGCGGTTTGAGCAGCGCCGCGTCAGGCGCGGAGCGCAGCCGAAGCTTCAACGCCGCCAGGTCGAAGTTGTCCGACAACTTGTGGATAGAATAGCCACAAGGCAGTGTCCGAGTTCATCTTCATGCTGACCCGCAACGACGAGACCATCCCGAACGCGCGCGCGATCTATGCCTCGATCGCGGAACTGGGACTTCGCCACGTCGGCTGCAAGGACGTCGGCCTAGAAAAGCCGGAGCTGGCGAAGCTCATCGCTGACATTCGATTCCATGGGCATAAGAGCTACCTCGAGGTCGTCTCCGAGAGCGACGACTCGATGGAGCGCTCGGCCCACACCGCGGTCGAGGTGGGCGCCGACTACGTGATCGGTGGCACGGCGGTGGAGCGGATCCAGAAGGTCATCGCCGGCACCGGCATGAAGTTCTTTCCGTACATCGGGTCGATCGTGGGGCACCCGTGCCTGCTCCGAGGCTCGATCAAGGAGATCGTCGACGACGCGAAGCGAGTCGAGCAGCAGGGCGTGGACGGCATCAACCTGCTCGCTTACCGGTACGACGGCGACGTGCCCGCGTTGGTCCGCAGCGTGGCCGCGGCGACGCCACTACCGCTGATCTGCGCCGGGTCGGTCGATTCCGTGGAGCGGATAGAAACGCTGCGCGATCTTGGCGTATGGGCCTTCACCATCGGCACTGCCGCGCTGGACGGCTCGTTCGTGCCGGGTAAGCCGCTCGACGATCAGCTGCGCGTGGCCCTGGCCGCCGGGTCGGTGTAGGCCGCCACTCGCGCCGCCGCGGCCCTGGCGGGGAGTCGGCGTTCAGGCGGGTTGCAAGACACCGTGGCGAGCCTTCGCCGCCTCGACGAAAGCGGCGAACAGGCGAGCCGCCCACGGTTCCGTCCGGCTCAGCTCCTCGGGGTGGCACTGGATGCCGACCACGAACTTCGCCGAGGGCATCTCCAGGCCTTCGATCAGACCGTCGGAAGACCAGGCGACGGCGCGCAGATCGGTACCGACATCTCGAACCGCCTGGTGATGGAGGCTGTTGACCCGAAGATGACTCGCGCCCAGCGTGCGCGCCAGGAAGCTGTTCGATTCGAGGTCGACGTCGTGGAAGAGGGCATCGCGTGGTTTTGGTTCCTGGTTGTGCGACTCGCTGACGGCGCCTTCGACCTGCACGTCCTGCCAGAGGGTGCCGCCGCACGCCACGTTCAGGACCTGGATGCCACGGCAGATGCCGAGCACGGGAAGACCGTCGGCCAGCGCCCATGCGGCGAGGCGAAGCTCGACCTCGTCCAGTTCCGGGTCGACACCCAGACCGCAGTCGCTGCATGGATCAGCCCCATAGCGCCGCGGCTCGACATCGGCGCCGCCCGGCAGCAGCAGCGCGTCGATCCGCTCGTACAGGTAGCGCAGGCGTTCGGGGTCCGAGACGATCGGGATGGGCATGGCCACGGCGCCCGCGTCCTCGAGGCTGTCGAAGTAGCGGCGGTTGAGCGCCAGCTTCGGCGGAAAGTCGCTGCCGGTCAGGGGGCGGAGAGTGACTCCGACGGCAATCGTCATGAAACCTCAAGGACCAGTTTGCCCTTTCGGCCGCCCTTCTCGAGCACCTCATGCGCGCGCGCCGCCGATTCGAGGGGGAAGACCGCTTCGACGTTCACCCTCAGCCTGCCCGACTCGACCAGCTTCGAGATCTCCTCCAGGCCGTGGCCGTCGGGCTCCACGAGGGGTTCCATCACGCTCACGCCTCGCGGGAGCGCTTGGGCCTTGACGCTTGCATCTGCCCCGTCGGCGACCGCGAGCAGGATGCCACCCTCGCGGAGCGTGGCCAGCAACGCCTCGGTATCGGCGCCGCCGACCAGGTCGAGGGCGACGTCCACGCCGCGGCGGGACAGGACGTCGCGATCGCGGCGATGCCGGCTCGCGAGGACCCGAGCGCCCCGCGCTTCGGCGATCTGCACGGCAAGGTGGCCGACGCCGCCGGAGGCCCCGTGCACGAGCACCGTCTGGCCTTTTTCGACCTGGGCCGCGTCGACCAGGCACTGCCAAGCCGTGAGCGCCGCCAGCGGTAGGGCCGCGGCCTCGAAGCGCGAGATGCCATGCGGCGCCCGGGCGAGCTGCCTCGACGGCGCGGCGATGTATTCCGAATAACCGCCGGCGGCACGCGGGAATCGAGGCATCCCGTAAACGAGGTCGCCGACCCCAAAGCGCGTGGCGCCGTAGCCCATCGCCTCGACGATGCCGCAGACGTCCCAGCCGACCACGAACGGAGGCGGCCCCAGCCAGCGGGCCACGCCTTCGCCTCGACGGGTCTTGCAGTCGACAGGGTTGACGCCCGCCGCCAGGACGCGGACCAAGACCTCGGTCGAGATCGGCGCCGGCCGCTCCACGTCGACCGTCTGCAGCACCTCGGGGCCGCCAAAGCGCATGACCTGGACGGCGCGCACGCTCAGGTGGTCGCCAAGAAGAAGTTTTCCAGCTCCGGGTAGTCCTCTGGCGCTGCTTCGGTCACGCTTAGTGTCCCGGTCCTCGTTGCCATTTCCCCTCCCTGCACGGCGGACGACGAATGGGCAAATATGGGGTCCTTTGCAATGATAGTATCGGTCCACTTCGGGTCTCGCCAAGGGCGCAGGAGCGTGTTGGAGGGGTAGGCGGAATGGCCGGAGCCAGGGAAGCCGTCGTCGTCAGTCAGTCGACGCACGTCCTGCCGCTCGAGTTCGGCAGGCGCTACCCCGTCCTGGTCCGGGGCGAGGGCGTATGGGTGGAAGACGCATCGGGCAAGCGCTACCTCGACGCCATGAGCGGCGGCTCGATGGCCGCGACACTTGGCCACGGCAGAAAAGACATCGTCGCCGCGGCGCGGGCCCAGGCTGAAAAGCTCGCGTACGTTCACAACGAACGGCTGACGAACCCGCCCCAGGAGGCCCTCGCCCACGAGCTGGCGGGTGTCGCGCCGAAGGGCTTCAGACGCGTCCGGTTCGTCACCGGCGGCGCCGAGGCCAACGAGATGGCGATGCAGATCGCCCGCCGGTACCACGTCGATCGCGGCGAGACCAAGCGCTGGCAGGTCATCTCGCCGGCCCAGGCCTACCACGGCCCGACCATGGCGACGCTGGCCCTGACCGGAAGGCCCGGCCTCAAGCGTCCTTTCGAGCCGTACATGCCGACTCACCTGCACATCCCGCCGAGCACCCATCGCTTCGATCCCAGCGGCCAGGGCGCGCTGGACGCGCTCGATCGCGTGCTCGAGGCCGCGGGGCCCGACACGGTTTCCGCCTACTTCTGCGAGCCGATCAGCGCCGCCGCGCTGCCCGCGTACAGCCCGCCTAGAAAGTTCTGGGAAGGGCTGGCCGAGCGCCGCGACCGGCACGGCTTTTTGATCTGCTTCGACGAAATCGTCACCGGCGTCGGACGTACCGGGCACTGGTTTGCCGCGGAAAGCCTGCCGATCGTCCCGGACATCATCGCCACGGCGAAAGGGCTGGGCGCGGGCTATGCCGCGATCGGCGCGGTGCTCTGCGGGCAGCATGTCTACGACGCGGTGGCCCGGGGATCGAGGAAGTTCACGCTCGGCCACACGTGGGACGGCGCGCCGCTGTCATGCGCGGTCGGCCTCAAGGTGATGGAAGTCCTCAAGCAGGAAGGGCTGATCGAACGCGTGCGGCAACGTGGGCCCCGGCTGCGCGAGCAGCTCGCCGACGCGCTGAAGGGTGTGCCGATGGTGCGTGAGGTTCGAGGTCACGGCTATCTGCTGGGGGTCGAATATGTGGATCCCCGGGACGGCCGCTCGTTCCTGCCGCCCGATCTGCGGACCGCGGGTCGGGTCGACGACGTCGCCTTCGAGGGCGGGCTGATCACCTACAGCACGATGCCGACCCGCGACGGGTTCGCCGGCGACCAGAGCCTGTTCGCGCCGCCGTTCACCACCACCGATGACGAGCTGGCCGAGATGGTCGCGCGCTTTGCGGCAGCGGTCCGTCAGGTCGCGAACGAGCTCGAAGCCAAGCTCGAGGCCAAGCCTGCGTGATGGCGGCGCCCAAGCTGAAGGCACTGATCGTCCAGCACGAAGAGCCGACGCCTCCGGGGCTGCTCAGCCAGTGGCTCGATGAGCGCAACGCCGACGTCGACATCCTGCGCATCGACCTCGAGGCGAAGATCCCGGACGCGCGCGACTACCAGCTGATCGCGTCGCTGGGTTCGGAGTTTGCGGCGTTCGACGACTCGGTGCCGTTCATCCAACGCGAGTCGGAGCTGATCCGGCAGGCGGCCGAGCACGATGTTCCATTCCTGGGCCTGTGCTTCGGCGGCCAGCTGATGGCCCGCGTGCTCGGCGGAAAGTCCTTCCGCTCCGATCGTTCCGAGATCGGCTGGCTCCCGGTGCGCTCCAAGGATCCGGACCTGATCTCCGAGGGCCCCTGGTTCCAGTGGCATTTCGACACGTTCACGCTGCCCCCCGGCGCGAAGCTGATCGCCGACACGGAAGTCGGCCCGCAGGCGTACGTGATCGGGCGCAGCCTCGGCCTCCAGTTTCATCCCGAGGTCACTCCGGAGATCATGGACAGCTGGGTTCGGGCCTACCGGCATGAGCTCGACGGCGACGGCGTGGACCCTGACGCCCTCCTGGAGGAGACCAACCGGCGGGCGCCGGTCGTGCGGCGCGCCACGATGCGCCTGTTCGACCGGTTCCTCGAGTCGGTGGCGCGAGTGGGATCGGGGGCCGCACATGGCGGTTAAGACACCTGCCCGCACCAACGGGTCGGCGCCGGCGCTTCGCTTCGAGCGCATCCACCAGGTCCGCGCGCACGAGTACGTCGCCGAGCAGATCCGCCGCCACATCGCGCTGCGGCTGATCAATCCCGGCGAGGCGCTTCCGGCCGAGCGCGAGCTGGCCGGCATGTTCGGCGTCGGGCGACCGACCATCCAGCACGCGCTGCGCCTGCTCGAGGCCACCGGTCTCGTCGAGGCCCGGCGCGGCCGCCACGGCGGGACGTTCATCACGCATCCCGACACCGACTCGATGGCCGCGGACGACCTGATCGTTCGGGTCATGCGGCAGCGCAACGAGCTCGAGGACCTGCTTTTATACCGGCGACTCATCGAGCCCGCGGTGGCCAGGGTGGCCGCAGGCACGCGCCGGAACGCTGACCTCACCGCGATGCGCCGGGCCATCAAGGGCATGGCCGGCGCCACGTCCGAGCCGGACTACATGCGCCACGACACTGATTTCCACATGGCCGTCGCGCAGGCGACCGGCAACCCGTTCCTGACCCGTGCGATCGAGGAGATCCGCATGCGCCTCAACGACGCGATGACGCTCCTTCCCGAATCCGAGGCCTGGCACCTGCGCATCTCCGGCGAGCACGTCGAGCTGCTGGAGGCGATCGAGACCCAAGACGCCGAAGCGGCCGAGACGGTCATGCAGGAGCACGTCGCCAACAGCGAGCAGGGCTTGCGCGCCGTGCTCGCCGCCATCCGTCGGCGTGGCGTGTGGAGGTAGGGCGGAGCATGGCGCAAGCGACAGTCCGCGCCGATGAGACCAACGTGTTCCCGCGCTTCCTCGACCTGGCGTACCCGAGCATGGTGCGCGGCCAGGGCGTGTGGCTCGAGACCGTCGGCGGCGAGCGGATCCTCGACGCGTGCTCGGGCGGCGCGATGGTGGCCTGCCTTGGCCACGGATTGAGCGAGATCGCGGCCGCGGCCGCGTCGCAGGCCGAACAGCTCTCCTACTTCTACAACCATCACTTCACCAGCGGGCCGCAGGAGCAGCTGGCCGATCGCGTGATCGAGCTCATCCCGGAGATGGCGCGCGTCAAGTTCGCCACCGGCGGGTCCGAGGCCAACGAGACGGCGGTTCGGCTCGCCCGCACCTACCACGTCGACCGCGGGCAGCGTGACCGGTGGCGGATCATCTCGCCGGCGCAGGCCTATCACGGCTCGACTTTGGGCACGCTTGCGTTGAGCGGGCGGAAACGCTCTTTGCAGGATCCGTACACCGAGTACATGCCGGCTTATCTGCACATCCCGCCGTCGACTCAGCGTTTCGATCCGACCGGCCAAGCCGCGCTCGACGCGCTGGATCGGGCGCTGAAGGAGGCTGGTTCCCAGACCGTGTCCGCCTTCTTCTGCGAGCCGGTGAGCGCCGCCGCGCTGCCCGGCTACTCGCCGCCGGACCGGTTCTGGTCGGGCCTGGCGGAGCGGCGTGAGAAGCACGGCTTCGTCGTCGTCTTCGACGAAATCGTCACCGGGATGGGCCGCACCGGCAGCTGGCTCGCGGCGCACCAGCTGCCGATCGAGCCCGACATCGTCACCATCGGCAAGGGCCTTGGCGCCGGCTACTGGCCGCTCGCCGCGGTCCTGTGCCGCGAGCACGTCTATGACGCGCTGGCGGAGGGCTCGGGCGAGTTCGACCTCGGCCACACGTGGGACGGGGCGCCGCTGCCGTCCGCGGTGGGGCTGGCGGTGCTGGACTACATCGTCCGCCACAAGCTCGTGGATCGCGTGCGCGAGCGAGGGCCTCGACTCCGCGACCAGTTCGCCGCCGCGATCAAGGGATCGGACATCGTCGGGGAGGTGCGGGGTCGCGGATTCCTGCTGGGGGTGTCGCTGGTCGACCCGAGGGATGGCCTCTCGTTCCTCCCGCACGAGCTGGACGTCGCGACCATGGTTGACGACATCGGCTTTGAGTGCGGGCTGCTGGTGAGCTCGACCCATTCCACTCCCGACGGATTCGCGGGCGACGAGGTGCTGCTGGCGCCGGCGTTCACGAGCACCGACGCCGAGCTGGAGCAGATGGTCGAGCGCTTCGGCCAGGCCATCGAAGCGGTCGAGAAGGCGGTCAAGAAGAAGCTGTGAGCACGATCGCCAAGGCGGCGCCGAGGACCGAGTCGGACGCGGGGCAGGTTGCGGAGGGCGGCGAATTCATCCTGCTCGGCATGCCCGACGTCAACGGCTCGATTCGCGGCAAGGCGCTTCGGCCGGCCGCGTTCGAATCGGCGCTGCGCCACGGCACCGTGATGACCGACCTCCTGCTGGCGCTCGATCCGACCGACACGCCGATCAGCGATTACACGAAGTTCGGGATTCGCTCAGGCGCCGGCGACCTGATCGTCCGGCCCGACCCGAGCACCCTGCACGATCTGACCTGGCGGCCCGGCTGGAAGGTGTGCCTCGCCACGCCGAGCTGGCCTGACGGCCGCGAGTGCGAGCTCGCCTCGCGCGAAGTCCTGCGCCGCGTGGTGGCCGGCCTCTCCGATTTGGGCTACGAGGCGATGGCGGCGGTGGAGTACGAGCTGCGCCTGTGGGACGGCGAGGGCAAGCCGCTGTCCAGCGGGCTGAGCTACAGCCTCGGCGAGCTGGGTGGGTTCGACGCCTTCATCCGCGCCCTGGTGCCGGCGCTCGACGCGCTCGACGTCGAGCTGTCCGCCGTCCATACGGAGGCCGGCCCGGGCCTGCTCGAGATCAACCTGGGCGCGCGGCCGGCGCTGCGGGCGGCCGACGACGCGGCGCTGACCAAGATGGCAATCAAGGACATCGCCGCCACGCTTGGCCTGCGCGCCAGCTTCCTGGCCAAGTCTGCGCCGGGCGAGGAGGGATCCAGCGGGCACGTCCACCTTTCGTGCTGGAGCGATGGCGCCAACGCATTTCGGGCGGCCGACGGCAACGCGCTGCCGGCGGGACTTCGTTCGGCGATCGCGGGCGTGCTCGAGCACCTGCCCGCGGCCTCGCTGCTGCTCAACCCGACGATCAACTCCTACAAGCGCCTCGTCCCCGGCTGGTTCGCGCCCGTGAATGCGAGCTGGGGGGTCGAGAACCGCTCCTGCGCTGTGCGCGCGATCGTGAGCCGGGACCACCCCGAGCTGTGCCGCCTCGAGTGCCGGCGGCCGGGCGCGGACGCGAACCCGTACCTCGCCATCGCCGCCGTCGCCGCCTCCGCAGCTGATGGGATCAAGCGGAAGCTGGCGCCGCCCGCGCCCATCGAAGGCGATGCCTATTCGCGGGCCGAGCTGCCCGAGCTGCCGGGCTCGCTGGAGAGCGCCATCCGCGCGTTCGAGTCCGACACGGTGCTGCGCCAGGCGCTGGACGAGCGCTTCAGCGACTACTTCGTCACCTCGCGCGCGTGGGAGATCAAGGCCTTCCGCGACACCGTGACCGACTGGGAGCGCGACCGCTACATGAGGACCGTTTAAGCGATGGGAACCAGCGTCCTGGCGGTCATGGGCGGCACCTCCGGCGCACAGCAGAAGGACAACCTCTGCGGCCCGTTCTGGGCCGCGCGCATCCTCAATGAAAGCGGCTACACGAGCTGGGATGGCAGGCCACTCGACTCGGACCTGATCGCGCTGCGAGCGCGCACGGTGCTGCCCGAGGCGCATCCGGGCCCGGACGTGCCGCCCGGCGCCGTCAGCCTCACCGACTACAAGTACGAGCTCCCGACGGCGCCGGTCGAGCAATCGGGAACTTCGGCCCAGCTGCTGGCGCAGACGATCGAGGCAGCCTCGGCGGGCGAGCTGCGCGCCGTCTCGCTGCGGGGCCAGTGGACCCCCGAGCGGGTCGAGCGCCTGGTCGATGAGGCACCAGAGCTGGGCGTGCGGCTGATCGCAAACCTGCGCACGGGTCGGCTGTGGGGCGGCCGTCCGGCCGTCGAGGTCCTGCTCGGTGAGCTCGAGGGCAAGTCTGTGCAGGCGCCCGCGGCGGACTGGGACGTGGGCCATTTCGTCGAGCTCGAGATGCTGATCCGCGGCCCGAAGGGATCGCTGGTGGTCGTCCACGACTCCTATCCATCGCTGGGCTGGGCCGGCCGACACCTGCAGCCACCGCGGGCCGTGGCGTCTGCGCTCCTCCGTGGCGATGGCCGCGAGGGTGGCGTGCTGGCAGTCGGCCCCAAGGCGCAAGAGGAATCGGTCAAGGCGCTCGCCGCAAGGCTCGGCCTCGAGACCGGCGCCTGGGATAACGGAACCAGGAGTTGATGGCATGGCGATAGCCGAGGACAAGTCCGTCTCGATTGAGCGCCAGCTCGCGCAGTGGAAGGAGCGCGGCGTCCGCAACGTCCGCTTCGAATTGCCTGACATGCACGGAACCAGCCGCTCGAAGATCGTACCGATCGACCACGCGGCCGGCTACGCGAAAGACGGGCTGAACATGTACGGCGGCGCGGCGGTGCTGGACTCGAGGTCGGACGTCGTGCCCGGCACCCTCTACAACGAGGAGGTCGCTTACGCTGATCAGTTCATCCGCCCGGATCCAGCGACTGGAGCTGTGGTCCCATGGGCGGAGGCCACGGCGAGATTCATCTGCGAGGCCTCGTGGGCCGACGGCAGACCGCTCGCGGCCTCGCCGCGCCAGGTCTTCCGGCGCGTGCTGGACCGGGCACACGAGCTGGGCTATGAGCCGGTGATCGGCATGGAATCCGAGTTCTACCTGCTCGACCCCCAGACCCACAAGCCGCTGTTCACCGGCTACCACATCTTCAACTCGGTTCGGAACACTTGGGTGCCGGCGATCGAGCGGATCATCGATCAGATGCGCGAACACGGCATCGACATCATCACCGCCAACTGCGAGTACGCGGGCTCGCAGTGGGAGATCAACTACACGCCGGGGCGCGGCATGGCGGGCCCCGACAAGGCCTTCAGCTTCAAGAACGGCGTGAAGGAAATCGCGCGGCGCGAGGGCCTGCTCGCGTCCTTCATGTCAAAACCGTTCGCCGACTCTGCCGGTTGCGGCCAGCACACGCATATCAGCCTGCTGCGCCTCGACGGCGGCAAGAACGCAATGTCGGAGGATGGCGCGGAGCACGGCCTGTCCAAAATCGGGCGCCAGTTCATCGCGGGCCAGCTGAGGCACGCCCCATCGACGTATGCCCTGCTGGCTCCCACGCTGAACTGCCTGAAGCGCCGTCGCCGCCACACCTTCAGCCCGACCAACGTCTCGTGGGGTCCAGAGGACCGCTCCGCGCTCGTCCGCATCAAGGGCGGTTCGGCGGAGAGTCGTCACATCGAGAACCGGGCGCCGTCGGGCCTTGCTAACCCCTACCTGGTCGGCGCCGCGCTGCTGGCGAGCGGATTGCTCGGGATCGTCGACCAGCTCGAGCTCGAACCGGCCGCGCACCCGCCCGCCGAGGAGGATGAGTCGAAGGCGAAGCTGCCGACCACCCTGGAGCAATCGCTCGGCCTGCTCGAGGGCGACGATGGGATCAAAGAGCTACTCGGCGAGGAGTTCATCACGGCGTACACCGTCATGCGCCGGCATGAGCTGCAGAGATTCGCGGACCACGTGACGGACTGGGAGCTCCAGGAGTACCTGGAGATTTATTGACGGTGGGCGTGATTCACGAACTCAAGGAGGGGACGCAACATGGCGGAAAAAACGGTTGACGTCGACGTCGAACCGCTCGCGCAGGCAGGCGCGGACGTGTTCGACGTTTCGAAACGTGAGGACGTTTCCATGCTTCGCAAGCATGCGGTCGGATTGCCGGGGGTGCTCTTCCTGACGGTCACAGGCTCAGCCCCGATCTCGGCAATGCTCTTCAACACTCCGCTGGCGGTGGGCTTCGGCAACGGCCTCGGAGTCCCGGCCGCATTCATGTTCGCGACAGTGATTCTCGTCATCTTCTCGGTCGGTTACGTCGCGATGGCGCGCAAGGTGACGACCGCCGGCGGCTTCTACTCCTACATCAGCCATGGTCTCGGTCGCGAGATCGGTCTCGGTTCCGGCTTCGCAGCCGTCATCGCCTACTCGGTGTTCGAGGCCTCGCTCGCCGGAGGTTTCGCCTTCTTCTTTCAGATCAAGCTGGCCCAGATCGGCCAGTCCACGGGCGCGACTTGGCTCGGTTCCATCCAGTGGCCATGGCTCGCGCTGTTCATGGTGGTCGTGATCTCGCTGATCACCTACTTCGACATCCGGTTCTCA
>Ga0210394_10007499_pt1 | contig 11477 bp, 10 predicted proteins | sample IncBWC12MmetaG_FD_160121 | JGI IMG/M metagenome (GOLD analysis project Ga0210394, IMG submission 160121) | Forest soil microbial communities from Barre Woods Harvard Forest LTER site, Petersham, Massachusetts, United States - Inc-BW-C-12-M | ecosystem: Environmental > Terrestrial > Soil >... | reverse complement strand
CAGCGACATGGCGGAGCAGCTTCTGGAGCTCTACGCCGAAAGAAAAATGGCGGTGGGGCATCCGTTTCCGCCGGACACGAATTGGACGCATGAGTTCGACGACGCTTTCGAATTTGAGGAAACCGCCGACCAGCAGCGCGCCATCGAAGACGTGAAGCGCGACATGGAATCGAATCTGCCGATGGACCGCCTGCTCTGCGGCGACGTCGGATACGGCAAGACGGAGGTAGCGATGCGCGCGGCGTTCAAAGCCGTCGCGGATTCGAAGCAGGTCGCGGTGCTCGCGCCGACTACCGTGCTGGCGTTCCAACATTATCAGACGTTCAAGCGGCGGTTCGCGGCGTTTCCGGTGCGCGTGGAAATGATCAGCCGATTCCGCACGGAAAAGGAACAAAAGAAAGTTCTGGAAGAAGTGGAAGCCGGCAAAGTGGACATCCTCATCGGCACGCATCGCATTCTTTCCAAGGACGTAAAGTTCCAAGACCTCGGCCTGCTGGTGGTGGACGAAGAACAGCGCTTCGGCGTGGCGCACAAGGAACGTCTGAAGGAAATGCGCAAGAATGTGGACGTGCTGACCATGTCCGCGACGCCCATTCCGCGCACGCTGCACATGTCGCTGGTGGGTTTGCGCGATATGAGCGTGATCGAGACGCCACCGAAAGACCGGCTGGCGATTCAAACGACCGTTGCGCCATTCACTGAGACGCTGGTGCAGCGCGTGATCGAAGAAGAACTGGCGCGTGATGGCCAGGTTTTCTTCGTGCACAATCGCGTGGAATCCATCATTTCGCTCGCGGCGATGATCAAGCGCTTGGTGCCGAAAGCGCGCGTCGTGGTGGGGCACGGCCAGATGCGCGAAGCCGAGCTGGAAAAGGTGATGCTGCAATTTATTCGCGACGAAGCGGACGTGCTGGTCTCGACCACCATTATCGAGAACGGTCTGGATATTCCACGCGCGAACACGATCGTGATCAATCGCGCCGACCGCATGGGACTGTCCGAACTTTATCAGCTGCGCGGGCGCGTGGGGCGTTCCAACCAGCGCGCCTACGCGTACTTGCTCGTGCCGCCGGACTCGACGCTGACAACGATCGCGCGCCAACGACTCGCAGCGCTGAAGGAATTCAGCGATCTTGGCGCGGGCTTCCGCATCGCTGCGCTCGACCTGGAACTGCGCGGGGCGGGGAACTTGCTGGGCCGCGAACAGCACGGCCACATCGAGGCGGTAGGCTTTGACATGTACTGCCAGATGATGGAGCGCGCCGTGGCCGAGCGCAAAGGCGAGGCGCTGACTCCCGAACGCCGCGCGACACTCAACCTGGGGCAGGAAATCCGCATCCCACCTGAATACATTGACAGCGAGAACCTGCGGCTGCGGATTTACAAGCGCATCGCCAGCGTCACCAGCGACGCAGAGCGCGCCGAAGTCCGCCAGGAGCTCGCCGACCGCTTCGGCCCGCCGCCGCCGTCGGTGGAGAATCTGCTGGATTACGCGGTATTGAAAGCGCTGGCGGAGAAGCTGTTAGTGGCGACGATCGACCGTAGAGGCGACCAAGTGGCCATCAAGTTCTACGACGACACGCCGCTGGGGCCCGACCGCGTGGTGAAATTGCTGCGGAAACGCCGGGGCATGCGCCTGGACCCGTCCGGCGTGCTATGGCTCGACTGGAAGAGCATCCAGGGCGGTCCAATGGGGGCAACGAGAAACGTATTGCTACAACTACAATCGTAGGGATAAACTTTGAGGCGAGTGAACCCCATGAAAAATCGCAATTTTGCATCTGTCTGGATACTCACCGGCGCGCTGGTTGTGGGCGCGGCGCTGGTTCCTGCTGGCGCGCGCGCGCAGACCAAGGCTCTGGTGGTCGAAGAGATTATCGCGCGCGTGAACAACGACGTGATCACCATGTCCGATTATCAGAAGGCCGAAGAGCAATTGCGCGAGGAAGTGGCACACGATTGCCAGGGCTGCCCGCAGGATAAGCTCCTGGCGGAGTTCAAGGACCAGCAGAAGGATTTGCTGCGCGGGCTGATTGACCAGTCGCTGATGGTGCAGCGCGCCAAAGACATGGGCATCAGCGTCGAGTCCGATGTGATCAAGCGGCTGGATGATGTGCGCAAACAGAACGGCCTCGCGAGCCTGGAGGATTTGGAGAAGGCCGTGGAAGGGTCCGGCCTGGCCTGGGAAGATTATAAGACGACGATTCGCAACGGGCTGCTGACGCAGGAAGTGGTGCGCCGCGAAGTCGGCTCGCACATCAACATTGGGAACGACGAAGTGAAGCAATATTACGACGCGCACCCGCAGGAATTTACGCGGCCGGAGCAGGTGGTGCTTTCCGAAATTTTCTTGAGCACCGAAGGCAAGAGCCCGGAAGAGATTGAATCCGTGCAGAAGAAGGCCGAGGATTTGCGGAACCGCGTGATGAAGGGCGATGACTTCAATGAAATCGCCAAGCGCTATTCCGAAGGTAGCACTGCGAAGGACGGCGGCGATTTGGGAACCTTCAAGCAGAGTGAACTGGCGCCGCAGCTGGAAGAAATTGTCTTCAAAATGGAGAAGGGCCAAATCACCGACGTGATCCAGACCAAGACCGGATTCGAGGTGCTGAAGATTGAAAATCACTATCAGGCCGGTTTGCAGCCCCAGGCCAAAGTGGAAAACGAAATTATGAACCGGCTGTATATGCAGAAAATGCAGCCGCAGATGCGCGATTACCTCGGCACGCTGCGCGAAGAAAGCTACGTGATGGTGAAGCCGGGTTACACAGACACCGCCGCGGTGGCCGGAGCCAGCGTGATTCAAGAAGTGCAGCCGACTCCGGATGTGGCGGTGAAGAAGAAAGATAAGAAAAAGCTGCCGCTGCCAAAAGTCAACGGTCAATGAAATCGCATTACGTTTCCGACCTTCAGGACGGACAAGCCGTCACATCGCTGTTCCTCGTTGGCGTGAAAGAAATCCGCACATCGCAACGCAGCGGAAAATCCTGGCTGGAACTGGCCCTGCGCGACCGCACCGGTTCGATTCCCGCAAAAATGTGGGATAACTTCGAGGCACTGGCGAAAACGTTCGAAACGGACGACGTGGTGCAGATACGCGGCCGCGTAAAGCTCTACAACGGCCAGAAAGAAATGACGCTGGAGCAGATCGTTCCGGCGGCCGTGCGCGATTACGATCTTTCCGATTTTCTCGCGCACACGAAGCACGACGTCGAGAAGCTGTATGCCGAGCTGGGCGCGGCGGTCGCTACAGTCAAAAATCCCTGGATCAAGCGGCTTCTTGAGAGCGTGGTGAACGATCCGGCGATCGTACCGAAGCTGAAGCGCGCGCCTGCTGCGATGAGCATGCATCACGCGTTTGTCGGCGGCTTGCTCGAGCATACCGTCAGCCTGGTTGGCCTGGGCCGCGCGGTTGCGGAGCGTTATCCCGAGTTGGATGCCGACGTGCTGCTTGCGGGCATCGTGCTGCACGACATCGGCAAAATTGACGAGCTGAGCTACGAGCGCGCGACGAGTTACACCACTGCGGGCCGGCTGCTCGGCCATATTACGATTGGGACGCTGCTGGTGCGCGAAAAGATCAGGGCGATCCCCGGTTTTCCGGAGCCGCTCGCGATCTTGATCGAGCATTTAATCCTGAGCCACCACGGGACGTACGAATTTGGGTCGCCTTCCTTGCCGCAGACGCGCGAAGCGATTGCGCTGCATTTTCTGGACGACATGGATTCGAAAATGGCGGCAATGCGCACGACGCTGGAAGGTGCGTCGGGCAGCGAAGAGTGGACCGAGCGGAATCCGGCGCTGCACCGCGCGCTTTTGCGTACCGACAAATTTTTGGCTGGCGAGGATGCCGGGCGTCCTGCGGAGGCTGCGGCGGGTAACGCTTCGCAGCGGCCTGGGTCCGTTGTGCCGCGCAACGCCGGTGGCACGCGGTGAGCTGGAGCGCGAGCGCGCCTGCGAACATTCATGACTGAGCTCAACACACGGATTTCGCCGCCGCGCCGCGCGCTGCTGGATCTGGCGCCGCTGGAGCTGGACTGTATGAACACGCTCTGGCCCATGGGGCAGGGCACGGTGCGCGAAATCCGGGATCGGTTGGCCGCGCGGCGGCCGCGCGCTTACACCACGATCATGACCATCATGGACCGGCTCGCACGCAAAGGCGTCGTCGAGCGCCGCAAGGTTGGCCGCGCTTACATGTACAGCCCGAACCTGAGCGCCGAAGAAGCGCGCACGCAGGCGTTGGGCCAGGTGATCGAGAACTTTTTCGGCGGATCGAAAGAAGCACTGCTCGCGCAGCTGAGCGGTGATGCACCGCGCGCGCGAGCGGCTGCTGCGGCGGTGCGTTCGGATGGCGGCGGCGCGGAAGAACTAGTGGCGGCGAAGAGGCGCGATGATTCCCGCTGAACTGAAAATTCGCGACAACGTGATCCGGCCCGCGACAATCCTCGCGCCGATGGCCGGCGTTACCGACACGGTATTTCGCCGCGTGATCCGCTCGCTCGGCTCCTGCGGCCTGATCATGACCGAATTCACCAGCGCCGAAGGACTGACGCGCAATTCCGCACGCACGCTGCATTATTTGTACTTCGATGCCGACGAGCATCCCATCGCAGCGCAGATTTTCGGCTCCGATCCGCAGGTGATGGCTTCGGCGGCCGCGCTCACCGAAGATCTGGGTTTCGATCAAGTGGACATTAACCTGGGCTGCCCGGTGAAAAAAGTGGTGAAGTGCGGCGGCTCCGGTTTGCTGCGCGATTTGGTGCATCTGGAGAAATTGTTGCGCGCTGTGCGCGCCGCGGTGGCCATTCCCCTGACGATCAAGATCCGCTCGGGCTGGGACGAAAATAATATCGTCGCGGCGGACGTGGCGCGCATGGCGGAGCGGGTGGGTATCGAAGCCATCGCGGTGCATCCACGCACGCGCATGCAGGGTTACAGCGGCTCGGCGGATTGGAGCGTGATTCGCGCGGTGAAGCAAGCCGTGTGCATTCCGGTGATCGGCAATGGCGACATCCGCACGCCGCAGGATGCCGTGCGCATGGTGGCGGAAACGGGATGCGACGCGGTGATGATTGGCCGCACGGCGTCCTCGAATCCGTGGATTTTTCGGCAGATTGCGGACTTCCTCGCCACCGGGCGTTACGAGGAACCTACGGACGTCGATCGCTACCATTTGCTCTCCGGTTATTTTCGCAGCCTGATCACCGCCGAAATGCCGGACGCGATTGGCAAGATGAAACAGTTCGCCAGCCTGTTCACCCACGGTGTGCGCAACGGCGGCGAATTGCGCTATGCTGTGCATCACGCACACGCGGCCGCGGAGATCCTCGACAAAGTGGACGCGTTTTTCGCAAAGAGTGCCGCACCTGCTGGCGATTGAGTCCTCGCGTCGCTTTGCATTTCCAATTGCAGAATCAAAAGACTTAGCACCGAGGAACTGCGGAGGAAATTCTGAGAAAAACTGAGGGATCTGCTGCAGAGACGCGGAGAAAGTCGAGCCACGCCGGCGCGTTCGTCACTCGTCGCGTGTAATCAGGAGCTGCTTGTAAGCCTCGCGGCGCGTGAGGCCGCGTTCGCGGGCCACTTGTTTCAGCGCGGCTTTATTGTCCACGCCGCGCTCCTTCATTATTTCCGCCACGCGGCGCGCCAGAGGAATTTTCGCCTGCGCATCGGCCGCGGAGGTGTGCTGCGCCTCGCCGTCCGCAGGGCCGATCAGCAACGTGATTTCCCCTCGTGGCGGTTTGGTGCGCGCAGCAGCCAGCAAATCTTCGAGGTGTCCGCGCACGAACTCCTCGTATACTTTGGTCAATTCACGCGCCACCACCGCCGGGCGGTTGCCCAGGATTTCCAGCGCATCCTCCAGGGTGTCGAGCAGCCGGTGCGGCGCTTCGTACAGCGCGAGCGCGCGCGGTTCGCCGGCAAGCGCGCGCAACCTTTTGCGGCGCTCCGTGGGCCGCGACGGCAAAAATCCGATGAATGTAAATTCCTCGATGGGCATCCCCGAAGCCGCCAGCGCGGCCACAAACGCGCATGCGCCAGGAAGCGGGACCACCTGAATTCCGTGACGCAGGGCCAGGCTCACCAGTCTGCCGCCCGGATCGGAAATTCCCGGAGTGCCGGCATCGGTCACCAGCGCGATTTGCGCGCCCTGCTCCAGCTCGATCACGATCTCGGCCGCGCGCGTGATTTCGTTGTGTTCGTGGTAGCTCACCAGCCGCTTCTGAATGTCAAAATGCGAGAGCAGCTTCAGCGTCTGCCGGGTGTCTTCGCAGGCGATCGCGTCCGATTCTTTCAGTACGCGCAACGCGCGCAGCGAAATATCTTCCAGGTTGCCGATGGGGGTGGCGACGACATACAGGCATCCCGCGCCGGGCTCATTTTGCTTGGGCTTGGTCATGATAAGTTCGAAATCCTAGCGAGCGCAGGCAGTCTAACACATCGCATGTCCGGGCATTTTCGAGGGCCGGTTTGGTAGCGGCGGTCCCGCAGAGCGCGATCGCCAGCGATCGGCAGCGCTCCGCCGATGGCGCACCAAAGTGCGCCGCTACGAAGGCCTGTCGTCGGAAGCGCCCAACCGTTCACCGCTGCGTGCCGCGAGCCTGCGCCCACAGCCGCAAGCGTGTTACTATTTTCATTACACTCAAGGCAGGGAGGAGTTCCGCATTGCCGCTATACGAATACAAGTGCGATAAGTGCGCGCATCAATTCGAGAAAATCGAAAAGCATAACGCGCCGACGACGCAGAAGTGCCCGAAGTGCGGGGGGAAAGCCGAGCGGATGATCTCCGCGGCGGGAATTCAGTTCAAAGGCTCGGGCTGGTACGTGACGGATTACAAAGGCAAGAACTCCGGCGCCTCGTCCGTGGAAGGATCAGGTGATGGCGCTTCGGGAAAATCGGGCGATTCGTCCCCGGATTCCAAATCCGGGGACACAAAATCGCAGGATTCGAAATCGAGCGATGCTAAGTCCGGCGAATCGAAATCCAGCAGCGCAAAATCTGGCGATTCGAAGTCCTCCGGCGAAAAAGGCTCCTCGAAGAAAAAGAAGTGAAGAGCTAAAGGTCCAGCGTCTTCAGGTAGCGTCGGAATTCGTTGCCGAATTTCGGATTCTTCAGCGCCAATTCCACTGTGGCTTTCAGGAAGCCCAGCTTATTTCCGGCGTCGTGCGTTTTTCCCTGGTGCACGTGCGCCCACAGTCCTTCTTTCGCGGCCAGCGCGCGCAGCCCGTCGGTGAGCTGTATTTCGCCGGCCGCGCCGGGCTTGGTCTGTTCCAAATAGTCGAAAATTTCCGGCGGGAGCACGTAGCGGCCCGAAACACCCAAGTTTGAAGGCGCCTCGTCCGGCTTAGGCTTTTCGATCATGTCGTTCAGCCGCAGGACACTATCGCCCCAGCGCGGAATTTGCCCCGGACTCGCGGAGATCACGCCGTAAAATTGCAATTCCTCGCGCGGGACTTCCTGCACGGTGATCGCACCCTGTCCTGTGGCTTCGTAAATTTCAATCAGCGCGCGCGTGGCCGGCACCGGGCTCTCCATGATCACGTCGCCCAATAGCACGGCGAACGGTTCATCGCCCACCAGTTCGCGCGCGGTCAGCACCGCGTGGCCCAGGCCCAGCGCTTCGTTCTGCCGCGTGTAGCTGAAATGAATTCCGCCGCTGATGTCGCGCACCATCTGCGCTAATTCCGGCTTGCCGTGGTCTTCCAGAAAATGTTCCAGCTCCGGCGCGAAATCGAAATGGTCTTCGATGGCGCTCTTGCGGCGGCCGGTGACGAAAATCACATTTTCTATTCCGGACGCGATGCATTCCTCCACGGCGTATTGGATCAGCGGCTTGTCCACTACTGGCAGCATTTCCTTGGGCATCGCTTTCGTGGCGGGAAGGAAGCGCGTCCCCAGGCCGGCCACAGGCAGCACAGCTTTGCGCACACGTTTTCGTTCGGAGCTCATAGTCCTCTTAGTGGATTGCGGCCGGTCGCCCGAACAGGCCAGGCGGGCGGAGCAAATTTATCTTACCCTCTGGAATCGGCGTGGTGGGGAAGCGCGATCGCAGGAGTTCGTAAGCGCAACATCTTCGTAAACAGCAATCGCGACGGTCTCGCACGCAAGACGCTTTCGCGCAAGCGCTGCGCGCGGAAAAACCGGTCGCATGGCTATGCTACCATATTCATTGCGAACCCTTGCGCAACGAGATTCGAGGCAAATTTTTGACCACGAGAGGCAAAATCATTCTGGGCATCGAATCGTCCTGCGATGAGACCGCCGCGGCCGTGGTCTCCGGCGGCGATACGATTCTCTCGAGCATCGTCGCTTCGCAGATCGCGATCCACCGAAAATATGGCGGCGTGGTGCCGGAGCTGGCCTCACGCGAGCATTTGCGGCAGATCGTTCCAGTGGTGCGCGAAGCGCTGGAGCAGGCTGGAATCACGCTGCAGGATTTGGATGCGGTCGCGGTGACGCGTGGCCCGGGCCTAGTCGGTGCGCTGCTGGTGGGGATCACGTACGGCAAAGTACTAGCGCAGGCGCTGGCTAAGCCGCTGATCGGCGTGAATCATCTCGAGGGTCACGTGCACGCTGTTTTTCTCGAAGCGCATGTGGCGAAGCAGAGCCCGCCCGAATTGCCGGCGGCCTGCCTGATTGTTTCCGGCGGGCACACGGTGATTTATTCGGTGAAGTCGGAGACGCAAAACGGCGCGGCACATTTTTCCTACGAACGCTTGGGTGGCACGCGCGACGACGCGGCCGGCGAAGCCTACGACAAAGTCGCGCGCCTGCTCGCGCTCGGCTATCCCGGCGGCCCGATCATAGACCAGCTCGCGCAGCACGGTAACCCCCGCGCGATTCGCTTCGGCGAGCCGAAAATGAAAGGCAATCCCTACGATTTCAGTTTCAGCGGAATCAAGACGGCGGTGCTGTACCACTTGAAGCGCCATCCCGAACTGCAGCCGGAAATTGATGCGCGCAAGGGAGCGCTGGCCCGCGGCGAACGCAGCGCCGAGGCGTTGCGCAAACTTGCAAGCGCCGCGACATTAGATTTGATTGCGAGCTTTCAGCGCGCTGTGGTGGATGATTTGGTGACGCGCACCACCGCTGCCGCCGAACAAAATTCCGTGCGCTCGATCCTGGTGTCCGGCGGAGTCGCGGCCAATCGCGAATTACGCGCTTCCTTCGCAGCCGAAGCCAAGCGCCACAACCTCGCGGCATTTTTCCCCAGCCGCGCGCTATCCACAGACAACGCCGCCATGATTGCCGCCGCCGGCTACCCGCGTTTTGTCGCCGGCCAGCACGAAGACGCAATGCTCAACGCCGAGCCGAACCTGCCTCTGGCTTAATGAACTTATAGTTCGGCGGAAGACCTTTTGAAGTGGTCGAGCGCCAGCTGGGTATACTGGCCAACCTCGATGAGGTAGCCGTCGGGATCGCGCATATAACAGCGCCATTCCCAACCGTGATTATCAAGCGGCTCGGTGAGGAAGACGGCGCCTTAGGCGCGCCATTCTTTATAACAGGACCAGATGTCGGCGACACGCGGGTTCAGGAAACTGTTCATGGTGTTGAGATCCTGCGGGGTTTCGAGAACGACCCCCTGGCGTATCGGGCGTCGGGCCGCCTCCGGAATTGAGAATGATCCAGGAATTGACGAGCTTGATGTAGCAGGGATTTTCCGGTGTGATCACTCTCCCGCCAAGAATTCGGGCGTAGAAATCCTTCGATTTCTCCTGGTCCTTCACGGTGAAGAAATGCGTAACAAAGAATCCATCGTGTGCAATCGGCGCGTCGGGCAGATTCATGCGATGCTTCCTGTGCAGTGCGCACATGCGCATACGTTCCAACTACGGACAAGAAATATTGAGGATTTTCTCACTTTCCACCTAACGCCAGCCACAGCGGGTAAGCGAAAATCGACAACGCAGATCCCATAGAGAGGCACGCGAAAATTGTCCGTTTGCGGCTTCTCGGAAACATTCGGGCATGCTGTTCCCACACTTTACCGATAAGCCGGTCGAACCTCATTTGACGGGACAACGATTCGCGTATTCCCAGGCGGTGCACCGGAGAGCTAGACCAACCATGGAGAAAGACTTGATCGTTTTCGTTCAGGTGCGGCAGAACATCGTGAAAGATTCCGACCATTGACAGGATTATCGAAAAAATAAGAACGAGCGTAAAAATCATAAACGCGTCTTCCATTTGCCACCTAGTGTTCTACTCACGGAATGCTAAATCCGCCGAATCGCGCAGTCCATATCACTTTGCTGCCGTTGGGAACGACTGATTAACAGGAGCATCGCAGGCCGTCGCGACTGCGGGAGGTGCGCCACTTCTGTCTGACGCATTATTCCGAGACTGGTTTGCGGCCGGGTTTGAGTCTGTTGAGCACGCTCTCCGCTACGTGGCTCAGCAGGTACCACCACAACGTTCCGGCTACGACGATCCAGATCGCGGCGAGCGGGGCGTGCTATGGCGCCAGCGCGTATGCCACGAGCGAAACGGGGAAGTCGGCATGCAGTACAAATTCCCAAATGATCACGAGGTACTGCAGGCCGGGGACGAAATAACGCAGCGTGCTCATCAGGCAGGCGCAGAAATGCAGGATCGGCAGGAAATAGATCCAATCGGGATGCGCTTGACGCGTCAAGCTTCGCGCTCCTTGCAATGCCAGTAGCTGCGGGTTACGCGGCCGGTAAAGAACTGCACAAAGGCTATTGGTCATAGCGGGGCCCATTTTCTACGTCGAACTGTCGAGAATTAAATCAGCGGCGGCTCGTAAATATATGCCATGCCGTCGCGGGTGATGGCGTAGGCTTTTGCTCCATCCACGCTCCAGCGCAGGTCCACGATTCCTTCGGCGGCGTACTCGTCGAACATCGTCTGGCGGTTGAGATCCACAAGAAACAGCCGGCCCTTCGCTGAATTTTTCAGCCACGAACTATAACTGATGCACAGCGGCAGGTGCGGATGGCACACGCACAATTCCGCGCCGAAGGGCAGCGGCTCGAAAGCCAGGCTTTCTACGTCAAGCTTGTAGGCCTGTCCCGCGGCGCAATAAATAATCTGCCGGCTGTCGGGCGTCCAGGTGAGGTCGGTGATGTGCCCCTGCGTCTGAAAGACATTTTGTGTGCTCAGCGCGGGGACGTCGGCGAGAACGATAGAATCGTCAGCCCAATCGCCGCGAATTTCGATCACGCTGGCAAGAATTTTTTCATCGGGACTGAAAGCCGTGCGCCCGTAACCGCCGAACGCGCCTTCTTCGCCAAATTCCGCTTCATAGGTTTGCCGTTCGAAGCCATCCGGCACGCTCATTTCTTTCGTCGGCGACTGCGCGAAAGGCAGCGCGTCTGACACCGCCGCCCATAGCCGCAGGCTCGCGCCTTTGCCTCCTGACGAAGCCGCGGCAAAAAAATTCCCCGCGCCAGACCATGCCAGACACGCCGGAAAATTCTTGAAATCGCCATACGTGCCGAGCAGCATTTTC
>Ga0210394_10007498_pt1 | contig 11478 bp, 23 predicted proteins | sample IncBWC12MmetaG_FD_160121 | JGI IMG/M metagenome (GOLD analysis project Ga0210394, IMG submission 160121) | Forest soil microbial communities from Barre Woods Harvard Forest LTER site, Petersham, Massachusetts, United States - Inc-BW-C-12-M | ecosystem: Environmental > Terrestrial > Soil >... | reverse complement strand
GCGTGCCTAACGTGACGCCGAACCTCACCTCCCTGCAGATCAGCCAGGCGGGCGGCAGCATCGGACCCAACGCGAAGGTAACGATCTACGACGGACCTATCGCCAGCGGAACCGTGATATTCGCTGCCTACCTCAGCTCGCCGGGGTCGTTTATCCAAGGTACGGGCGGACTCGGCGGCAGCGTCGGTATCATCCAGGACATCCCACTCCCGCGCGATGCTAATGGTGTTCAAGGTATACAAGCCCTTACCGGCAACCAAATGAATATCCAGGTCATCGGGACCAGCAACAACCAAGTCAGCGTCAATGCACGCTTTACCGACGGGTTACGGTGATGCAAAAATTCGTATCAGACCTCATGTTTGGTCTCGCCTTCGGCATCGGGTTCGCTCTCGCGTGGGCGGTGATCCAGTTCATCGTCATGCTGCTGTCCCATGCACAACTGCCACCGGTGGGTAGAGGGTAGTCCGTTGTCAACACCCGTCAACATAACCCCGACCGCAGAGAGCGACGGTCTAACGTATTGCACCACCGTGCCGCTCACGCCCAGCGAGGCGGACCTAGGCGACAAGCTGCTGGCTCCCGCGCCGGTAGCAGTCGTGTACGGGCAGATCATCTCGGCCGTCGTGCAGCTCACTGTCGTCGGTCTTATCACCGGCAACGGTACGTTAGTGGTTATGCAGACGGACATGGGGGACGGGGTGTGGATCGACGTGGCGTGGGCATTCTGGAATGCCACGCAGGGCAAGGCGACGTTCGTGCTCAACGGTGGTGTGATCGGGTCGACGAGCAACTCGTTCCAGCAGACGCGCAACCCCGGATTCTTGCCCACCCCGCAGGCTAACGGATCCAATGCGGTACCGCTCATGGGGCGCGTGCGGTTCACGGGGTTTGCACAGATGACCGGCGGTAGCTCGTCGGCACCCGGCACCACTACTCAGGTGACGGCAACTATCAAGTATAAGTTGCTCACTCCGCGCTAGGAGGGCAACTCGTGTTCTGGTTGTTCTGCCCGCTATTCTCTAGGCCAGGGGGTACTACCGTGGCCAGACAATCTACCATAGACACCGCGACGCACGTCGCTGGTAGCCCTATTAAAATCGCCGGCAGGTGCATCCAGCGGTGCCTAGTGTGCGGTGAGAAGCTGGCGGACACGTACAACAGTGACCTGCTCAGATTCTGGGCCGAGGGGGAGATGGTCAGGGAGTATAATGGGTTCTTGCGTACTACCGGGAAGGAATTTCCACTGACCACCGTAGAACACCTGCCGCGCGACTTCTGCCTGAAACTTGTGGAGATGTAGATGAAGCGAACACGCATGCTAGTAGGACTGTGCTTCTTGGCACTAGCCGCCTTCAACACCGTCGCACTGATCGGTCGCTGCGACCCCGCACCGGTGCCCGTAGTCCAGCAACCGCAGAAGCAAGACCCGCCGAAGGTAGTAGTACACGGACGTGGGCGGGTTGCTCCATCGCCGGAGAAGCTGAAGGCGATGTACGCGGAGTCCAACCGGCTGCACGGGCACAAGCTGCGGGCGCTGCCGATGGCGACGGCGGCGACTTACGACTGCCGGACGCTGGGCATTGTGCCACCGATTGTGGATCAGGGGCAGTGCGGGAGTTGTTGGGACTTCAGTGGCACGGGTGTCTGCGTGTCGGCCTTCATGAAAGCGATGGGAACCAATGCACCAGGACCCCTTAGTGAGCAGTACACTCTGGATTGTGGTCAGAATGGAGGTTGTAACGGCGATGACAACACCACTGTCCTCGCTTGGGCAAAGACGACTGGATTACCTACAACTGCTGCTTACGGACCTTACAAGGGGGCAGCCGGTTCCTGCAAAAGCGGTGTTGCGCTCTACAAGATCACCGATTGGGGATATGCCGGAAGCCAACAAGGAGTGACGGCTACCCAAGACATCAAGAACGCCATCCTCGCTTACGGCCCGGTTGGCTGTGCTATCGCTGCTGGAGGGTCGGCCTTCTGGAACACGGGGCAAGGAACCGACACAGGGACGTCAACGTCCATCGATCACGACGTTATCTTCGTTGGTTGGGATGATAGCCACGACAACGGGGACGGCAGCAAGGGCGCGTGGATCATGCGCAATAGCTGGTCCAACACTTGGGGCGATAAGTGTGCGAACAGCGTCAACCCGACTCCTGTTGAGGCGGGTTACGGTTGGGTGAAATACGGTGCCGATTCAGGGGGAACGGAGACGGTATGGGCAATCGTAGCGGGCAGTCCAAGCCCCCCAGCGGGGGCGCCGGTTATCACTTCGGCTACGTCCGCAAGCGGCGTGGTCGGGCAGCCGTTCAGCTACCAGATCGTGGCGAGCAACAGCCCGATATCATACAGTGGGACTCCTCTACCTGGTGGACTGTCTTGCTCGACGACCGGCTTAATATCGGGGGTTCCTACGACGGCAGCCGTGACCCAAGTATCCATGTCCGCTGTTAACGCCAGCGGCACTGGCACGGCAATACTCACGCTCACCGTAACTGCTCAGCCCGTCCCCGGCGGTGCCCCGGTGATTGCCTCCCCGCTCACGGCGGCAGGTGTGATTGGGACGCCGTTCAGCTACCAGATCGTCGCCAGCAATGCCCCGGTCGGCTACGCCGCCGTGGGCCTGCCTGCGGGCCTCACCATCGCCCCGGCAACCGGCACCATCACCGGCACGCCGACAGCGGCAGCGGTCAGCAGCGTGACGCTCTTCGCATTCAACGCCGCTGGCTCGGGAGAGGCGACCCTGACGCTCACCGTGACCGCTACGCCACTCAACCCGGTCAGCGTAGACTTGACCGACGCTCAGGTCGCCAAGGTTATCGCCGATGCTGGTGCGATGAAAGTGACGCGCCAGACTACGATAGGCGAGATCGCGGAGAAGTGTGACCAGAACGACCGAAAAGCCGGCGTCGTTCGCGGCACGGACGGAGCGACCGCCAACGGGGCCACGTTGGATCGCATCGTGACCGTCTTGGAGCGGTTGGAGCTGCGATTGAGCGTGCTGGAGAAGGAAGTGGGCACCAAGACTAAGGAACCACCACTACCGAAGAAGTGAAAGAGAGACATGGGCAACAAGAAACTGCAAGACGAGTACTCGGAATCGCATCGCAAGGCCAGAGCGTGGTCTTACGGTCAGCAATCGCATGGCCCACGGTACGAAGAGGCGTACGTCGATTGGCTGGAGCGGCAGGTGGTAAGGCTTAGGGATCGCATCCCTGATCGTCACCCGTGTGACGTTTCTGGCTACTACCCAGAGGTGTGAAAAAGGCTCGCCCTTGACCTAGCCAAGACCAAGGAACCGCCGCTGCCGAAGAAGTGAAAGGGAGACATGGATAAACTTCGACGGGCTTACTTGCAGCGCGACGATGTGGCGTTTGAGCGCGAATTGCACAATATTATGATGGGTAGCCTTGCCACATTGGACGCCTGCAAATGGGCAAAAAAGCGTGCTGAAGAGGACGGATTTTTCTCTCTGCTTCCAGTATTAGAAGCAGCTATAGAAAAGTCTGAACGTATTAGCAGAGAAGAATAGCCATTTAACCTGTAAGGAGAACACATGAATCGGATCGCAATCATCGCCCTGTTTACCTGTCTCGCTCAGCCGTGGGTTACTGTCGCCTCCGCGCAGACCATCGAGGACCGCCTCAAGGCCCTCGAAGACAAGATGTCCAAGGTGGACACCATTGCCGCCGACGTGGCGCAGGTGAAGTCGGACGTTGCCAGCGTCAAGGCTGACGTGGCCGCGCTGAAGGCGGCTACCGGCAACGTGGTGGCGACCTCGCTCCAGCAGCCCGCGAAGGCGACCACGGCCGACTACGCGAAGTTCTCCATCGTCAATGGGCAGGTGCTCAAGGACCAGGCCAACGGCACGCATTGTTTTTACCCAACATTGGGGTTGTATGCCCCGGTGGACATGGACATCAGCACTTACCAGCAGCCGACCTACTACTCGCCGATGAACTACGACGGGTTCGGTGGCGGCGGTGGCTGCGCGGGCGGGAGTTGCGGTGGTGGACGTGGATTATTCAGGCGATAAGCGATACAAGGCCCCTTCAACGTAATTACGGAGTGGGTGCCCGATACAGCGAGACGGCGGGCAGGCTGTGGCTTACCATCCACTATCGCTTTCTTTCACAAGGAGTCTCTCATGCGTTATCTACTACTGATCGCCCTATGTCTCGTCCTCCTGCCCGTCCAAGCGGCCGAGCGGGGAGTCTTGGCGCGAGCCAAGGAGATCGGCGACACGAAGATCGCGACCCCCAAGACGGGTTGCACCTGTGGCGTCACCGGCGTCTGCAACTGCTCCGGTGGGTGCAGGTGCTGCGCGGAGGAATGAGCAAGAGTTTGCTGGCAGAGTTAATCCGAGCGAAGCGTGCAGCGATGATTACCTCTGGTGAGCACGACCTTCAAACTCTTCTCCACCTTTTCGCCCCGCTAAGGAGATCGACATGCCAACAGACGACGGTGGAATGACGCTGGAACAACTGGCGATGAAGTTAAAGCAGATTCGCGCGGAAGGCTTGCCGGCAACGGCGGTGCAAAAGGACCAAGCCTGCCGGTGCGTGGCTAGCTGGTTGCTGGACAACCTGAACGAAGATTTCGAGGCTATCATGTACATCAAGAAGCCGCCCATTCCGAAAGGGGAATGATCGTGGATGTAAAAGACCTAAAAGCGTTGGTGGCGGCACTTCCTGATAATAGTGGGGTAGATATCGTTGTTCAGGACGCAAACGGCGGTGGTATTGGTGTAAGCGGCATTGAGCGACAATTAGGAGCGATGGATGTCTCCCCAGTCCTTGTTGTACTGCTGCCGGCCGGATATTCCTTGACCACCATCAGCCTCCAACCGCTTGAGGCATTTTCACTCAAGGTTGCGGAGTTGCGGCGGCAGATACCCACAGCACTGGCAGCAACGCTACGCAAGCAAGCTTGCTTGGCAGCAACCGACTTGTTCCGGATCATCTATACCAACGCTCCAATTTATGGGGCTCCCCAAGCGGCAGACGACTTCGCCGCAATTACCACTTGCGGTTGAAAGGTAAAAATGGACACCGAAGAGCGCAAATTGCCGATCCACTTCAACGCCGCTCAAGATTCGATGTGCGACGGCAAAGGGGTAATTACACCAAGGCGAGAATTGGTTGATTGCCCTGACTGCAAGAAGTTGTTACGGCTCAAAGACGAATTGAACAAACGCAGGTGAACCATAAGCATCGCCGCTGAGAGCGGCGGCGTCTGTCGATCAATAAAGGAGACTTTCGTGGACCATCTACCGAAGAAGGGCGAGATTTACACCTGCTCGATGTGCGGCATGGCGTTGCAGATAACCGCTGATTGCAAGTGCGACGAAGCGGGCGAGGTCGAACTGAAGTGCTGCTCCATGCTGATGAAACCGCAAGTGGCGCAGGCGCCCAGGCGACCCAAGAAGGGCAACAGCCATTGATCGGACAGTACGCCATCATTGGGATTGTGGTGGTCCTGACCCTTTACGATAGCCTGGTCGAGTGGGTGCTGCACTCCTGCGATGGCATACTATCCCAAGCGTTCCGGCTCGCCCTGTTCTTTGGCGTGGACTTGCCCAGCTACTTTCTGTGGGGCCGCTATGACTTCCCGCGACATCGCCGTCACGAAAGCCAAGCTAACACTGGAGTGGCTCACGCGCTGCTACGAACGGACGATGAGTGCGGAGAGCGGTACGTCGGAAGCGGAGAAGGAAGAGGCCCGATACCGGATGCAGATAGCCGAGTGCGACCTCGACTTGGCAATCTTGGAGGCGAAGGGCAATGCAACTCAAAGTGAATGACATCGTGGTCCCGGTCTACGAAAAAGAGATCAAGATCGAGATCGTTGTCGACCCTACTGGCGAGCGCATGCCGCCCGTGACCATCACCGCCACCGGGGGGCAGTTGGATTGCTACGCCAGCGACGTGACGCGGACGGGGAATATCGTCCTGCACGTGTTTGGAGAGGGCGCCCCTACCCAAGCTGGCGGCATCTTTGAGCAGATTTGCAGGAGGCCGCCACCGCACGTTTGCGGAACCAACAACGAGCCGTGCAACGGATTGCCGCGTGTTGGCACTCCGGGGTGGAAGAACTTTGTCGGAGAGAAGAAGGAATGATCCGCTTGCGTGACCTTGATCCACGCTGGACCTGTGACACTTATGGCCGCCACGGGCAGGGCATTTCCTTTGAATGTCCGATTCACCGCGAGCATCGGCTTGCCGTTGCTTTCGCCAATCCGATTGATGGCGGTGGGAAGATGGACGGCCCCAAGTATTGGTGGGTGCGAATGGGCGAGACGTTCGATGATTTGACATTAGGTCCGTCGATTGATGCGTCTGCAAATAAAGAGGGACACGAAATCAAAACGCCATGCTGGCACGGATTTATCAGAAACGGTGAAGTTACGTGATCCGCCTCCTCCAACTGTCCGACCTGCACTTCCACGACCGGCCGAACCGCATCGGCCTGCCGGACTCGCTCGTTGCGTTCACGGAGGCCCAGTCCTACGTCGAGCGGCTCAAAATTCTGCGGGAGGCGGGCGTGGTCGGCTCGGACCAGACGGACGTGGCGGCATCGGCAGCAGCGTTCGTGAAGGCCAACCCCGTGGACATGGTGATCGTCACCGGGGACGTGGCGACGACGGGCACTTGGCAAGACTTGGCTATCGCTTGGAACTGGTTGCACGCGCTGGGCGTGCCGTGGATCGCGCTGCCGGGGAACCACGACAGGTTCAAGAGCGAGGTGGACCTGTTCCCTCCGGGAAACCCGCAGTTCGACTACACGTTCCCGACATGGTCCGCTAGACAAGGCGTGCAGGTGATGTTTCAGCGCGACAACGTGACAGTGATCGGTGCGGACTTCACGCTGCAAGCGGGTGACTATGGGGAGGGGCCGTTTGGGCACTTGGGACAGGGGCGGGTGAGGCAGGAGTTGGTTGATGAGTTAGTACGGCAGAGCGACTTAGGTACGTTTGCCATCGTAATATGGGCAATCCATTTTGAGCCTGATGCGGGCGATGCCGCCTTGGCGTTATTAGACGACGACTTGTTAATTGCCGAGTGCACCAACGAGCCAACGGCCATTATCTGCGGCCACACCCACAAGGCGAGCCGCGTTAAGACGTTCAGTGGCATCCCCGTTCTCTGCTGCGGCACGACGTTACAGGAGTCGCAGTACGGCAACTGGATCAACATCTTGGAGATCGACGACAAGGTGGTGCAGCGGCGGTTCAAGTACGACGGGACGGCTTTCGTGGAGCAAGCATGACCCTTGACAAGTTCATGAGCGACCCTGATCGCCTTAGCAAAGTCATTGATGACATGTCGCGCCTGAAGGGCAAGCTGCAAGAATGCGGCGTGTGCTCTGGAGCGGACGCTGCCGAGATTGCCGGAGGTCTCCGCGATCTCGCGGTAGTTGTTGCGGGGCTAGTGGTGGAGGCGCTGAAGAGGTAGTCAATGTGGGTTCCGTTCTGCATCCTATTCGTCCTGTTCATCTACGCCATCTTTCGTGAGACGTGGCCCGAATCGGAGGAGTGAGTCATGGCCGAAGGCATGGGCACCGCAGTTGTCACGTTCAAGGCTACCAGCCACGCGCCGGCCTACAGCATCAGGACCGACGTGCCGCAGAAGTGCCTGGACTACGACCGTGAAAAGGTGCGGCACCGGCTCGCCAGCTTCTGGGGAGCCTTGATGGGCGACCCGACACCAGCCGTTCAGTTTGGAGATGAGATGGGCCAGCTACCGAAAGAGAACGAGTGCTTCGTTTGCTCCGATCCCGCGTGCAAGTTCGCCTACGTCGTCACCGTCGCCTGCAAACTGCCCAACCCGCCCGCTACCGGAAGATCCGTTTGTCCCGTCTGTGGGATGCCCACGATGTCAATGGGTGATGCCACAGTGCTAGCAATGAAAGCAGGAACCTAATGGCTACCGCATGCGAATGCGCGTTGAACTCAAGACTGAACACCGCCCAGCTCCACGCTCAGAACATCCAGCAAGTCCTCTCGCATCCACTGGTGATTGCGGCAGCGGACAAGGCCGAGGCAGCGGGGATCGACATCTTCACTATCCTTGAGACGATCCTGCCGATCATCTGGCAGCTCTTTCAAGGCGTCAGCTTCGCCTCGGTCATCACGCAGGTGATTGCGGCCATTGAGGCCCTTATCCTCAATCCGCCAGCCCTGAAGAAGCTGTCCCGACTGTCAGCGTAAAGGAGGACCATGCGTCCCCATCACCACTACCCGCCGAGCCAACCGAGGCACGTCCACCTTTGGCTCAGCATTAACCGAAGGAGACATCATATGAGCTTAGACGCAACACTCGCATGGAAAGCTTCGGCAACAGGCAGCCCGACTAGCTACTCCGTGGTCTGGACCTACAACGGCACGGCCCAGCCACCACAGACGGTCGCCGCCAGTGCCGCACAGGACGCAGCCGGTTACAGCTTCGACTTCGTCACCAGCAACCCTACTATCGTGGTCAAGGGCGGCGACATCATTGGTGCAACGGTGGAAGCTGTTGACGCCTCGCAGACGCCGCCGCTCACCTCACCGGTGGTCCCGTCCAGTCCCGCGACAGTAACGGAGCCGACCGCTCCTGTCCCACCGGGACCACCGCAGAACGTGACGCTAGTGCTGTCGTGAGTTGGTACGCCAGTGCGTGCGTCTGGGCGGTAGGCGTAGCGTTCGTAATACTCATAATCGTCGTGTTGCTGCGACACATGAGATAGGGGGCTTGGCATGGCTGAACACGTCATATACATCCGAGCCACGCGCTCAGAGGTAAGGCGGGCCATCGCCAAGATCCCCCAAGCCGCTATGGGGGCATACGGTGCCAAGGCAGCAGCGGACGCACTCATGACGCGCTGCGGACTGGTGGCACTAGGCAGGATTAAGCGGGCATTCATCACCAAGTCGCGCGGCGGCACGGACGAGGCGGGAGAGAGGTGGGAGCCGCTGGCACCGTTGACGATAGCGAAGCGGCGGCACGGCAAGCGTAAGTCAGCGAACGTCGAGATCCTGCGCGATACCGGCCTGCTGCTCAACAGCATGTCGCCGGGCATCACGATAGCCGAGCAGGTGTTCCGCATTGGACGCGGTGAGGTGATCGTTGGGACCAACCGCAAGTGGGCTGGGGTACACCACAACGGCTCGCGCGATGGCAGGATTCCCCAGCGGCGATTGTGGCCGGAGCCGCGCAACTGGCCCGAGAGCTGGTGGGCCGATGTGGCAGAACAAGCCAGAGCTGGTTTGATCGACATAGCGGAGTTTCTCATCAAGAGAGGTACGTGGTAATGAGCGCAAGCAATGGGGTGATACGGATAGGACGCAAGGGAATCAAGAAGTTTGCCTTCGGCGAGGACGGTCCTGTGTTCGAGGTGGATGTGGTGACGGCGTTCCAGCAGTGGATCGCTATCGACGAGTCGTTCCGTGGGGAGAGCGGCAAGGAGTCGGTCAAGACGCAGGACATGCCGCAGTACCACCACGCCGCGACCGAGTACGCCAAGCAACTGAGCGGGTCGGCCGACGGGATGCCGCAGTACCCGAACCTGACGACCGCAGAAGCACTGGACTTCATCGCACGCCTGCGCGAGCAGTACGACGAGCTTGCGGATTTTTTTCGACCCAAGTCGCGGGAAAGGCCCGACTCGCTCGGTACTTCGGAGGCGGAACTCAGGTTCTCGGTGGAACCGGACCCCTCACCGACTTCGACGAGCTAGTCCTCGAACTCGCCCTGCCCCGTGTGCGTGCGTGGGAGCGGCTGCACGATCCCGACTACTGCGGCAGGCTGTCGATGGGCGACTTCCTCGACCTGATGCTGCGGGCTGGGTACCCAGAGGAAGTCGCACAGCAGGCGGCGTCGCAGCGCGGGTGGGAGCGGTTGGTAGCGGGGGTGTCAATGTGACGCTACGAGACGTTGGTGCCTACATAAAGGGAAGCGTCCTAATGGTTCCGTGTATCGGCAAGGATGAGAATGGAAACCAGCATTGTAGTGGAAGAATACGAATACCACTAGGAACCACCGCAGGGTGTTGGGCGATAGCAACAGGCAGTACTATTGACGATATTTCCTTAAAAGATTCGGTAAACGCAGGTAGTTGTGGCCACTTCAATATTAATGCTGGAGAGATCACAGTACATGCGAAATGAGTTGGAGACCTTTGACGGCCTCGACAACCGCAGGGAGGTGATGATCCTCCTCGAACGCCTCGGCAGCGACCAGCGGCGTGCGGCGTTCCTAGAGGGACTGATACCCAGCAGTGCTAAAGGGTTCGCAGGTGCACCTATGACCGTGCACGGACCGTGCGACCCGGTGGCGGCGTACTACATGTTGGTGGGTGTGTGCAACGAGCTGGGCGTGTCCATCAACGAGGCCGCATGGCTACTCGACGCGGAGGTGAGCGGTAGGTGATCGACGCACTACTATTCGCTGTTCGAGATGCGATCCGTGCCGCAGGGTTTAACTACGGGCAGGCTGAGTGCACGCTTACGGAGGACGGGCACCCGCCCGCACGCATGGGGAACGCGTTCGTAGCGGTGCACGGTGGGGACGTGCAGAGTGTTGCCGATAACCAGCTCGACGAACGGTTCACGTTCCTCGTTACGCTGACGATGCGCGTGACCATACCGCCGGATAAGTTGGGCGAGTCGCTGATGTCGCGCAACCTGGCACTGGTCCCGCTCGCCCAGCGGCAAGGGTTCTACGCGAAGCGTGAGCAGCTGCGATCCATCCTCCACATGAACTGGGGCATTACGGTACTGACCGGACAGACACCCAACAGCGCGAACGACAACATCATCGCGTGGATGAACGGTACGGTGTACGGGTTCTGCGAGCCGGCGCGGTATCGCAGCGGTGAGGTGCCGAAGCTGGTAGGTGCAGAGTGGCTTGCTGGCGACCCAGAGCAGGACGACTGGTACGCCGTCAAGTCCGAGATGCGGTTCGAGGGGGCACGCAGGTTCCAGCCGATCACCGACCAGATTGGACCGTTCGACGGGCAGGCAACCGTTATATCCATGTCGCCTTCCTCGTGCTACCTCGGCGGGAACCAAGTCAGTGTGTTCTCAGGTCTGTGGACGACGGTCAACTCCGTCACGTTCGGCAGCGTGCCTGCACAATTCTTCTTCGTCAACGCTAACGGTCAGCTCCGCGCGTCGCCGTTCCCCGTTACCGCACCGCAGACCGTTACGGTAACGATTACCACACCGACCGGCACCTATACCTGCCCGTTCACGTTCAAGAAAGCAACTATCGCTGGCAACGTCACTCTCTTCACACCGTTCACGGTCAACGGAACCAACCAAGCGTGGCACGTTTGCAACGGCAACGACGGACGCATCTGGTGGGCCAACGACCCAGAGAACGACACCGTATTCGCCATGAACACGGACGGCACCGGTGTCCAGTCGTTTCAGATCACTACTACAACGGGGCACCTCTACTTCGGCATTGCAGGGTCTGGCGGGAACCTATG
>Ga0210394_10007497_pt1 | contig 11479 bp, 7 predicted proteins | sample IncBWC12MmetaG_FD_160121 | JGI IMG/M metagenome (GOLD analysis project Ga0210394, IMG submission 160121) | Forest soil microbial communities from Barre Woods Harvard Forest LTER site, Petersham, Massachusetts, United States - Inc-BW-C-12-M | ecosystem: Environmental > Terrestrial > Soil >... | reverse complement strand
CACTGAAATCATCGTCATTACCATATCAGAGCGCCCCGACTGCGTGTGTCCCTGCGCTCAGAAAGAACTCCGGAAAGCAATTCCGGGGCTCGAGGGAACACCATGGCATTCGGTTGGATTACTCTGAAAAGCGGCGACCGCATCTCGCTTGTCCGTTCCGCTCCATTCTTCCTTGTTCACTTGGCCTGCATCGCCGCATTCTTTTTGAAATTCCACTGGTCGTATTTGATTGTTTGTCTGGCCCTGTATTACATCCGTATGTTTTGTGTGACCGCGGGGTATCACCGCTATTTTTCGCATCGTTCGTTCAAGACGAGCCGCGCGTTCCAATTCGTGATGGCGCTTGTGGCGACCATGTCCACGCAGAAAGGCGTACTCTGGTGGGCCGCCAATCACCGCCATCATCATCGCCATTCGGATATGGACGAGGATCTGCATTCCCCCACATTGCGCGGCTTTCTCTATGCGCATGTGGGCTGGATCTTGTCCGATCGTTATAACCAGACGAAGACGGATCTGATTGGCGATTTCAATAAATATCCCGAGTTGCGCTGGCTGAATAAATACCATGTCGTTCCGCCCGTCATTCTCGCCGTTGGCATGTTTCTCGCAGGCGGCTGGGGCTTGCTCGTCTGGGGCTACTGCATCAGCACCGTAATCCTGTGGCACAGCTCCTTCACGATTAATTCGCTATCGCACATCTTTGGCCGGCGCCGCTACCCCACCACGGATACCAGCAAGAACAATGCGCTGCTCGCGCTGCTGACGATGGGCGAGGGGTGGCACAACAACCATCATCACTACATGGCCTCGGCGCGCCAGGGCTTTTTCTGGTGGGAAGTTGACATCACCTACTACGTTTTGAAGATGCTTTCCTGGTGCGGGATCGTGTGGGATTTGCGGCAGCCTCCGCGGCACGTCTTACTCGGCACCGAAATCCAGCAAGCCGCCGCAGACTAAAAGCCGCGGGTTGGTTGTAAAAGCCCGTTGCGACTGCTGGCTCCCCGTTGTGTTTAGCAGGTCGACTTACTTCGCACCCAATAGAGCATCGACTGCTTCAGTGATCTTTCGCGCGGAGATTCCGAAGGCGTCCATCAACTCCTCGGGCTTGCCCGAATGCGGGACACGGTCCACCGCCAGGTGGCGAACCGCCGTTAGGGGCACACCAGCCTGGGCGAGATCCGCGAGTACAGCTTCGCCCAAACCTCCCTCTTCGTAGTGGTCTTCCACGGTCACGAGTTTGCCGCCGGTCGCACGAACATGCTCGGCGAGCGCCGCAGTATCGAGGGGCTTGATGCAATAGAGATCGAGCACGCGGATGCCGATCCCACGCGACTTGAGTTCATCGTAAGCCTTGAGAGCTTCGTAAACCGTCACTCCCGCACCAATCACGGTGACGCGATCGCTTGCGCTTTGCCGCAACACCTTCAATCCCGGCACGGGGAACTTTTCGTCTTTGCCGTACAACACTGCTGTCTTCGGCCGTGAAGTCCGCAGATAGCAGATGCCCGCCCGCCGTGCCATCTCTTCGGTCAGCCGCTCCGCCGAAACGCCGTCGCTGGGATAAAACACTGTCGCGCCAGGAATTGCCCGGAACATTGCCAAATCCTCGAGTGCCATTTGCGAAGGGCCATCTTCACCGATCGAGACTCCGCAATGCGAGCCACACAGCTTTATGCTACTGCGGCTGATGCCGGCCATTCGCACCTGGTCGTAGGCACGCGACAGGAAACAGGCGAATGTGCCGATGAACGGCACGAGGCCCTGCGCGGCCATGCCCACGCCCAGTGAAACCATGTTTTGCTCCGCGATGAAGCCTTCGACGAGCCGGTCAGGGAAGGCCTTTTGCAGGGTTTCCGTAAACGTGGAGTTTTTCACGTCGCCATCAATGGCGTAAACCTTGGGATTTACGGTCGCGAGATTCTTCAGTCCGACGCCAAAGGCCTCCCTGGTGGCAACGCTTTGTCCCAGCTTGTAATCGGGCGCGGGTGGGGCAGGGAAATCCGGCTCCGGCGGAGGGAGCGGCTTGCGTTCATAAGACCGGCCGGTATCTTTTGGCACCGGAGGAACGGGCCCGAGTTCGGCGAGCGCTTTGTCGAGCTGCTCGGGCGACAAGGCTTTGCCGTGCCATCCTTCCTTGCCGGAAAGAAAGCTGATGCCGTGGCCTTTGTCCGTCTGGGCGATGATCGCATACGGTTTTCCACGAGTGGCGCGGGCATGGTCCAGAGCGGCGACAACCGCCGCGATATCGTGTCCATCGATGACTTCCGCGACCCATCCCTGGGACTCGAATTTGCGCCGGTAGATGTCCATATTGTGCTCGTACATCGTGTGCTGGCTCTGACCCAAGGCGTTGATATCGGCGAGCGCGACCAAATTGTCGATGCCGTAGTGACCTGCGAATTCCGCCGCTTCCCAGATGTTTCCCTCGGCCAGTTCTCCGTCACCCGTCAAGACGTAGACTCGCGCGGAAGATTTTCCAACCCGGGCGCCAATCGCGAGGCCCGCCCCCACGGAGAGCCCTTGCCCAAGTGAGCCTGTGGCAGCGTCCACACCGGGAATGCGCGGTGTGGGGTGGCCTTCGAGTTCGCTCGAAAATTGCCGCAGGGTCATGAGCCGGGAAACGGGAAAGACGCCCGCCTCCGCCAGCGCCGCATAGAGAATCGGCGCGGCGTGCCCCTTGGACAGGACAAAACGGTCACTGCCCAGCGAGTTAGGATTGGCCACATCGAGTTTCATGGCGTAGAAGAACGTCGCAGCCATGAGCTCAGCAGCGGAAAGGCAGGAGGTTGGGTGGCCGGAACCGGCTGCCGTGGTCATGCGCAAGGAGTGAATGCGAAGCAAGCGCGCTTTCTCGCGAAGCTGTTCGAGCAGCGCCGAAGTGGGTGCCGCTTGTCCCGGTGCGGTCATAAAACCTCCTTCTAACTAAAGCCTCAGAAACTGAGTCTTTTCAAGCTTGGCGCGTTCCCGCGTTGACGCGGGCGCCCAGGCTGCAATTCGTTACGTACGCACGGCCCTTTAGGCGGTGCGGAACGTTACTCTGCTTAGAGGCGACGCGGCATGTTGCGGGTGCACGTCGCTGCAGACTTCAAGGCCATTGTATCGAAACGCCGGAAAGCCGGTCAGACCCTTCCGGAATTTCAGAAAAGCGCTTGAAATCAGACCCCCACCCCCCGGCCCTTTTTGCGCAAGTGTTCATTCTACGGGTGTTAGCTCGCGAGAATCGTGTATCCTCACTCTTTGAGTATCGCGGAGTATCGCGCTTGATGTTGTTCATTTTTGTTACACGGACCACAGCTGTTCCCAAGTCTGGTGCGTCGCTCTTGTGATTACGCATCGGCCCACGCGACGGCCGCTTACAACGATCTGGGCTCCGCTGCCCGACCGTGACGATGGGTGCGCTTTTAGTTCGAAATCCAAAGACGATCCACTTTGGCAGATTTCGAGCATGTTCTATTTTAGCGCCTAAGTAAAGAGCGGCCGTCTGTGAGTAGTGGGAAGTGATCTTTCCGAGCTGTACTCAATTAAACTTAAACCGGACGGTATTTTCCGTCTGTATCAAAACACGAGGTCGAATCTAGCTCTTGAGGCTCCTGTTAATAGATTTTGAGCCTGTGTTGCGACGACCCATTGAATCCACCCCGTTACACAGGAGTTGGCGTTATCCGGCACGGGCGGCGATTGCCTGCAGGCGTGCCGGGCCGCTCGGTGCTCCTCTATTCCCCGCTCGACGCGGTGATCAAGGAAGCGCGCTGACTAAACTCTTTTCAGCTCTGTATAAATTTCGCACTAATGTTGTGGCGTCGCCGTAGTGCCGCCCGGCCCCATTGGTGGCGGCCCGTTAGGATCAAAGTTGGCTTGCGGTCCCGCGGCAGCGCGGATGGCTTCGACCCGGTCCTCGATCTTTTTTGCCTCTTCCAAACGCCCGAGCGCCCGCAGCGCCTGGGATTCTTTGGACAGCACATCCAGCAGGATAGGACTATCGGCCCCGTATTGCTTTGCAACGACGTCGGCGCTCTGCCGGTAACATGGCTCCGCCTTATCTGGCTTGCCCCACCTATCGTAGAGATTGCACAAGGACGCAAGCGGAAAACCCACGCCCAAGCCGTCTCGCCCAAAAAACCCTTCTTGGATATGCACGGACCGGAGCAGGTAGGACTCGGCTTTGTCATAAGCCTTTTGCTCGGTGTAAACGCTCGCCAGGCCGATAAGCGCCATGGCTACCGGCTGACTGCCCTCGCCAAACGCTTTTACGTTGATATCAACTGCGCGTTGGTAGAAATCGAGTGCTGAGTTGAAGTCGCGGTTGGCAAACTTGTACATTGCCATGATTTGAAGCGGTTGCGTCATTTGTGGCGATTCCGCGCCGTACAACTCTGCACTTGCCTTCAGATAGCGTTGAAATGTTGCTTCGGCCAGGTTCGGGTCCTTCCTTCCTTGGTATAGCCCCCCAAGATGCATGAGCGAAGTCACCAGGCGATCGTCATGAGGCTGAAGTTTGTCGGCTAGGTCCGCCGCTTCCTTATAGAATTTTTCCGCCTCATCCCAGCGCTGCGCTTGGGAAGCCTCGCTCCCGGCCAGCATGGCCTCATCCACTTTCTGTGAAATGCTCGGATTGGTTAGCGCCGCGCGCATATCTGCCTTCATCTCTGCCGCACCCGCAGAATTTCCGGACTCTTTCATCGCCGCAATCCGCAATTCGAGCCTCGCTTTGGCCGCCTTGTACGCAGCTTGTGTGTCGGCATGTACGGGGGAAGGCCCGTGTTGGGTTTGATCAATGACAGCAGCCTGGCGATATTGATCGAGAGCCTCCACCCAATTCTGATTTTTCTCCAAAGCACCGGCCAGCCTCAGCCGGACTTCCGGGTTTTTGCTATCCAGCCCTACCGCCTGCTTGTATTCGGCAATTGCCGCCGCGCGATTCCCAGACATATCCAACGCCTGACCGTACAGATCATGCGTAGTCGCGTCGGCCGGATTGAGAAGCTCGGCGCGTTTCAGTTCCTCAGCCGCCGTGGGAGCATCTTTTTTGTCCAGCAGAGCTCTGCCCGCACCTCGCCGAGTGCGCCAATCCGTGGGATCCAGTTTTTCGGCCTCGTGGTACTCTTCAAGCGCCCCATCGTAGTCCTTCTGAGTTTCCTTGACGTTACCAAGTCCGCGATGGGCAGCCGCGTCCGAGGGATCGAGTTCCATTGCCTTGTGATACTCCTGCGCCGCCTCGTCCAGACGCCAGCTTCCATAGAGAGCGTTGGCCAGACAGTCATGGCACATAGCAGAATCGGGCGCCGTGGCCTCCAATTCGCGCAATTCCACCACGGCTTCGGCATACAGCCCATTTTGCATGAGAGCGCTGCCCAGGTTCATTCGTGCTGCGAACATCTTCGGGTTCAGCCGCTTGGCCTCGCGGTATTCGCGAATCGCGGAATCGAGATTCCCTTTGTCTTGGTAGGCAAGACCCAGGTTGTAGTGCCAGTCCGGCTCGTTCGGATCGAGCGCGAGGCTTTTCCTGTACTGCTCGATCGCCTCGTCCCACTTGCCCTGCTTGTAAAGCAGAATTCCCAGGTCGTAGCGCACTGCCGCGTAGTCCGGCTTGATGCGCAGCGCTTCTTTGTACTCATTTTCCGATGCGTCGAATTTCTGCAGAACCTGCAGGGCCAATCCCGCATTCTTGTGCGCCTCTGCATCTTCCGGATCTTGCGCCAGAACGATCTGGGCCTGCTGCAGCGCGTCTGCCGCATCACCGCCCCGATACAGCACAAGAGTCCACTTCGTGCGTGCCTCGAGAAAACCGGGAGCGCGCCGCAGAACTTCCTCGTAAACGGCGGATGCTTCGAGCCAGCGTTCCTGCTGACGGAGCGACTCTCCCATGACAAAACCGGCTTCGTAGCCGTCTTCTGATTCGAGAGCAGCGCTCAGTTCCCGAGATGCCGCCTGATATTGTTTGCCTCGAATCAACTTGCCGGCCGTCGCCAGATGTTGGAGCAATGGGTCCCGCGACCTGTCGTTCGCAGCGCCTTGTCCGCTGCTCGTGTTCGTCGCTTTGGCCACGGCCACTATCAAAGCGGCGTCAGCTCCCGCGGTTTGCAGCAACGATTGGTAGGGATCGGTGGGCCGAAACGCCAACCCTCTTGAATTAAGCTGCCGAACAATGTTTTCGCTCAAGGCATTACCGGCGACCAGGGCCAAAAGTTCACTGTCCGTCAGAGGCGGTCTTCCGGCTCGGACCGGAGTTGGTCCAGGCGAGTCGGGCTGCTGAGTGGCTGGTTGCGACGTTGCGACTTGCGGCTTGGGCGGTGCCGCGAGGGAGGCGTTCGTATCTGGCTGTTGAGTCGTTGGCGTTATCGCGGTCAAATCCGAGTTCGATACGTAGCCTTCTTTGCCGTCTGAGGCGCGAACGCGCGTCATGCCATTACCTGGTTGCTCGAGAAGTTCGACCTTCTGCCCGCACTTTAGGTTCGCCATCACCTGAAAATTGCTCGGAGACTGATACAGATAGACGTAGCTTTCGCCCGCTTGGCAGCGGATCGAGCCAGTATCACCCGCGACGACGCAGCACGAGAATAAGAACACAAATGCCACGAGCCAGGTGGTCCTGTTCATAGGATTCCTCCGCGAGTGCGATCAGTTTACCTAGCCGTTAATGCGGGGAGAAAGCTGGAGCTCAGTGGTTCGCCTCAAATCGTTATTGTCAGATTGGACTGACACACGGATAGCTACGGATCGTGCGGTGTGTAAAGTTTTTCCCATGCGGTATCCGAGAGCGCGATCACTCAAATCTGTTTTGCCGCGAACGAAGACAGCTATGTTTTCAAGAGCACTGACCTTGGTATGAGGTGGACATCCACAGGACTACGATAATGCAATAGCATTGTTTCTCAAGTCCCGAGAAGTCTTGCCAGCTCAACCGGTCGATGCAACACCATCTGCTATAAATCTTTTCTCTAAAGGTGGTGTTTATGACGCAAGGGAGACGGGTGAAGCTTACCGCGATGCAGTAGGGCCGCCATGTGGAGCCGTTGGAAGGCGGGACAGCCATTGCATTAGATAGGGCGTGCCTTCGGCAAGGACCAACCGAGTGTTGCAACGACCCATCGAGACCACCCCGTTTCTCGGGATGTGTGCTTCTGAGTGAACTGTTTCTAGAGCAGGTGAAAGACAAGGCCAATTGACGCACGGACATTGACCTGTCCGGCTCTGGCCGAAACATACGAGACAAACGGAAGTGACGAGAACGTCGTTTTCACCGCGTCTGCCTGTACACGCAAGGCCATCCGTGGGATGAGCTGGTAATCGACTCCACCGCCTAATGCCGCAGCAAAGGCGCTATCGCCCGGAACACTGCCAGCACCCGGAACGCTGGTCGGAACGTTGGGAATTGCTATCTTGGCGTAACTGCCCCCGATGAGTAAGTGCGCAAAAGGCGCAAATTTGCTGATGTGGAATGACACCTGCGGACCCGCTAAGAACGTATGAAGGTGGATGGGTTGCCTGGTTACCCCGCAGCCCAAAGGGAAGGTGAAGCCAGCTAAGCTTGTACATCCGATGCCTCGCGCCTCAGTCCCATAGAACCCGCTGAAATCAGCTACTATCCCAACGAGTGGGAAAGGTTTTACTTCCACCGATGCGTTCCAGCCCGGTAGGCCAGCAGAGGGCGAAGCAGTTAACGAGCCAACAGACTGAGGACGTGGAGCATAGTTTGTGAAAGACACTCCGCCGAAAACATTTATTGCTCGGATGTGTGCCGAAGCAGGAGGCACTAACACGATGACGTAGACTGTGAACCAAAAAATTGTTGGCAGAATCCTCTCGGTGCGCATGTTCAGGGATTATAAACGCAGCGTCCCGAGAGAGGTAGTTTGAGCCAACTCCTGACAAGTCCTGCCAGCTCAACCGGTCGATGCAACACCATATAATCGGCTGATCGGACAAAACTTCTCGCAGGGAAGTGATCTTTCCGAGCTGTGCTCAATTAAACCTAAACAGGACAGTGCTTTCCGTGTGTCTTAAAGCCCGAGCTCAAATGTAGCTCTTGAGGCTCCTCTTACCAGATTTTGAGCCTGTGTTGCGATGACCCATTGAATCCACCCCTGGTCTCGGAAACTGGAACGTGTCTTTGGCACGGAAGGGCGCTCCGTATCCGGAGGACATCTATATCGGCTGAGCGCCTGCTTTTGGCAACACGCATGATGAGGGCGACAGCGCGAGTGTTTGCTAAATCAGACCGTTAGAATTCGGAGGAATCGCCGAGCTGAACACGGAAACCGTCCGGGTCTTTCACGTGGAAGCCTTGAGGGCCTTTTTCGTCGGGCTCCGGAGTGACACCGCGCGCCTTCAAGTCCCGAACGACTGAGTCGTGGTTGAACTTATCGATCCCCAGGCAGAAATGGTCTACGTTCCCGGATGGTTTCTCCTGTCGAAGCGTGAGATGGCTTGGGCCGACGCCCAGACGGACGGCGGTGGGACTGCCGGCTACGCGCTTCGGGAGGCCGAAGGCTCGCATATAGAATTCCGCGGAGCGCTTTATGTCGCTGACTTGAATCGAAACATGATTGATCGTGGCAGCGGCAAAGCCGGTATCCGCGGCCGCGGCCGTTCCGCCGGCCACTGCCAGCATGGCCAAGCCCTGAATCAATTCCCGGCGGGTGAGCGTGCCCCTCTCGTAACGTCCCAAAAGGCCGGAGATGACGTGTTCCACGTGCGCCTCCTCGTCCTAAAGCTTGTGCCGATTGGGCACGTAGATATACCCGCCCCGTTGCTCGTGTCAACGAGCAAGGTTCGCGATCGGGAGCTGGTCCCGTTGGGGAACGAGCTATGGAAGTTTCGTGCTACGAACGAGCGGGGGCGGGGCGTTCGGGGGCTGCGGTCGCAGCCTTTTTCTGTAAGGCTGATTCCGAAAAAAGGCGGGCGAGCGAATCGCGATAGGGCGCGGAAGCGACGCCGCCTTCCGTGATGATCGCGGTGATCAGGCGCGCGGGCGTGACGTCGAAGGCGGGATTGGCCGCTTCGACTGCGGGCGCGATCCGCACGCCGCGGATGTGCGTCACTTCTTCCGCGGGGCGCTCTTCGATGGGAATGCCTTCACCCGAGGGAATGGAAAGATCCAAGGTGGAGATGGGCGCGGCGACGTAAAAAGGCACGCTATTTTCGCGCGCCAACACGGCAATCTGATACGTGCCAATCTTGTTAGCCGTATCGCCATTGGCGGCGATGCGGTCCGCACCGACGACGACTGCGCCAACCTTTCCAGTCTTCAGGAAATGGCCGACCATATTGTCGGTGATGAGCGTGAGAGGAATGCCGCCTTCGGCAAGCTCCCAGGCGGTGAGGCGAGCGCCCTGGAGGTAAGGGCGCGTCTCGGGGACGAAGACGCGCAGCTTTCGTCCCTGATCGACGGCGACGCGAATGACCCCCAGCGCCGTACCGATGCCGGCGGTGGCCAAAGCGCCAGCATTGCATTGCGTCATGACTTGGCCGCTTTCTGGCATCAGCGGAGCGCCAAAGCGGCCGATGGCTTCGTCGATAGCGTGCTTTTCTTCATGAATAAGGCGGGCTTCGGCGACGAGCGCATCGCGGACGGTTTGCAAATTGGCGTTGCCGCCGAGTTCGTCGAAGCGGCGCTTCATGCGATTGATGGCCCAAAAGAGGTCGACGGCGGTGGGCCGGGTGCGGGCGATGGTTTCGCAGATCACGGGAAATTCGGCGTGCAACTCCGCGACGGACTTGGCTTTTGAGTGCAGTACGCCGAGCGCGACGCCCATGGCGGCCGCGACGCCGATGGCGGGCGCGCCGCGGATGACCATGTCGCGGATGGCCGCGGCAACGTCGCGGTAATCGGTATAGGTATGGCGAATGAGTTCGCCGGGGAGGAGGCGCTGGTCAATCATGACCACGCCGGCCGGGGTCCACTCGATAGGCTGCACTACGCGCACGGAAGCATGACTCCGGTCATGGGTGAGCCAGGGCAGCGAGGCGGCAGCACACTCATGCGCCGGGCAGGTGGCGCAGGCCGCCGGTGGCGATGTAGAAGCCGGCGAACAGGATGGTGTTATAGCCGAGATGCACGAAATAGCTTGCGGCGACGGTTCCGGCTCGGGCGCGAACGTAAGTGAGGATGATGCCGACGCAGATCAGCAGGCCGATTTGTCCCCAGGCGCCGCCGAGCTGCTGTGCGTGGGCAAGTCCAAAAAGCGCGCCGGTGGCGACGATGCCGGTGGTAATGCCAAATTTGCGGGCGATGACCGGGTAGATGCAGCCGCGGAAAATAGTCTCTTCGACCAAGGGAGCCACGAGAATTCCCAGCGCCATGAGCATCAAGACGCTTTGACGGCTGCGGAAAAGTTCTTCCATAGGAATGCCCGATTCGCGCCCGACGAAATTTCCCAGCCAGCCCACTAGGACAGCCAAGGCAAAGCCCCCAAAAACATAGCGCAGCATGACCGAGCCACTCGAGGCCATGTTGCGGAAGCCGCGCCAGCCCATGGTTTGCCAAAACGGCGCGGCGCTGCGGCCGCGAACGACGACGTAAAGAAAGATCAGCGTGGCGCCCGAAAGCAGGGCCTGGCTAATGATCAGTACCGAAGCCCAGTCGGCGGTGGAATTTCGCAGTGTAGCCGGAGATATCCCAAAGAAAACGACAGCGCCGGCCGCCACGATGACGGTAAGGATGCCGCCAGCAATGAAATAAAACAGCATGAGGTAGAGCAGATCGATCCACCGGAAAGGAGTGCGTGAGTCGACCCGTGGAGCGCGATCGGCTAGAGACTGAGTCTCAAACTCCGGCCGTGGCCTAAATTCGGGCATGGTTTCAGCGGGGCCGGGGCGAGGCGGGAGAATTGCAGCAAATCTGTCGGATTGCCCTTCGAGAGGGGCCGGCACGTCATCAGGAGGAAGAGAGCTCATTCGGCTTCAGTTCTTTGGATATGGTCGTTGGATGATTGGCCCAGTACGTTGGGTGCGCCCCAGCTATAGCACTGTAAATGGAGTCGAGCTTTCCGCGCAAGCTTTTCACTGGCGGCGGGAGCCAGTCCCGACGAGACGACTTCAAGACTGACGAGGCGTGTACAGGTTTTCACCGATACCCACCGAATTATTGGCGTTTATGCGTAATTTAGTACTCCCGTACTAGGTTTATTTTTCATTCCGTTCGAGAAAATAGAAGCCCGTCCCTCTCCGACGGTGCCTATTTCCAGCGCTCTAAGACGAGATAGCCCTTGCTACATGGCCACGCAGGAGACCGAATGAAGGATCCAGATCGCTTCTCCAGTTTTCCGTCCTCAGCCGACCTCGATGGACGCCCAAAGCCTTCCATTCGAGTTTCAGAGATCATTTCTGCGCTTTCATATGCCCTGGACCTTACGGAAGGTCAGCCGATGGGTCATTCGGTGCGCGCCTGCATCATCGGCATGAGGCTGGCCGAACAGATTGGCTTGCCTGCCGGCGAGCGCGGCGATCTGTACTATGGCCTGCTGCTGCAGGATGC